>Ga0209274_10000901_pt1 | contig 15994 bp, 16 predicted proteins | sample HubBroMetageREF1_FD_188343 | JGI IMG/M metagenome (GOLD analysis project Ga0209274, IMG submission 188343) | Reference soil microbial communities from the Hubbard Brook experimental Forest, New Hampshire, USA - Hubbard Brook CCASE Soil... | ecosystem: Environmental > Terrestrial > Soil >...
ACGGGCACGACGGATGCGAGTGGCAGCGCGCCCACGGGCGCATCGAGCGGCGGGGGCACGGCGGGCATGCCGAGCCCTGGGGGAGCGGGGACCCACGCCGGGGGAACTGCGGGCAGTCCGATCGGCGGAGGGGCTGCCGTGAGCGGTGGCGGCGGTTCTCCGGGAGGTGGGTCGCCGAATGGGGGAGCGGGTCCTGGCGCATCGAAGGCCGGATGCGGGTGCCATGTCGGGACCACGGGGAGGTCGGAATCGCTCGCGCTGGCTCTCGCGGTCTTCGCCGGGACGTATAAACGACGGCGCAAACGTCGGCGTGGAGACGGGTCGCCCAGAGACCTTTCGGCAAGTCGAACGCTGCGAAGAGCTTCGGTTCCAGAAACCCGGTGATTTCTTCGATACGCGCGCTGGCAAGTCCGAGCAGGTGCAACGCCAGATCTCGCACCAGTTCTTCGTGAAAGTGCCCATGCCGGGTGCGCCAGCAACGCTCAAGATTCTGGGCGTCGACCTAGGGTGTGATGCGGGGGGTATGCGCGAGCACTATGCCGATATCAGCGGCTACGAGAAAGCGTTCACGGGGCCTCGCGACGCGTTGGTGTGGCAACCGGCCCCGGGCGGCGTCTGGTCCGAGTGGGAGTCAGCCCGCGCCACGCCAGCCCCCCTACCAACGGGCAGACCGCGGCGATTGCGTAAGAAGCGCCATAGTCGGCGCGATCCAAGAGATGGCCGAACATCGGCATCGCAATCATCATGAGGCCCGACCAGGAGCCGGCTCCGAGGCCGGCGAGGTACGCGCCGTGCTCGACCGAGTGGCGGCGCGTCGTCTCGGTGAGTGACACGATCACGAACCCCGCGGAGGCGAACATGGCCACGAATAGGAGCGCAAGCACCGCCGCTGGCGAATGGACATAGGCGGCGGCCGCGAGCGTCAGAGCGAGTAGCGAGAGCACGGAGAAGAACCGGTCGGCGCTCGCGTCGCCGCGCCTCGTGGCGCGGTCGATGAGCCAACCCCAAAAGAAGTAGCCCACCTCCCAACCGAGCGGCGGGATCCAGAGCACGTGGCCGAGGGTCGCCTGGCTGCATCGGAGGGCTCGACCGAGGTGGATGGGAGCGTCGTACAGCACGAATCCGAGCGGAACCCCGCCCAGCGCGTAAGCGGCCATGAAGCCCCAGATGGGCAAAGCCCCCAGACGTGGCCGCGGCCCTACCGGTTCGGACTTGCGGATGCTCAGTCGCGAATCGGTCGACACCCCGGCCCACAAGACGAGCCACACGGCACCGAGAGCGCCGGTAAAGAAGAACGCCCCGCGCCACCCCCATCGCAACGCGATGGGCGTCACGACCAGAGGCGTCGCGATGGCCCCGAGAGAAGCCCCGCTGTACGCGATGGCGACTCCGCGTCCTCGCTCGTCGGGGCGAAGCGTCTGCGTGGAGGTGCGGAGGCCCGCTGGGAACGTCGCTCCCTCACCGAAACCCAGTGCTGCGCGCGCGATCGCGAAACCAGCCGCGGTGACGACGAACGCATGGGCGACGGACGCGAGGGTCCAGAGTGCGACCGACACGACGAGCCCGACCCGAAGGCCAAAGCGGTCGAGCGCTCGGCCCCACAGGGGATTGCCGACGAGATAGGCGGCCGAGAAGGCGCTGATCATCCACCCGTAGCTCTCCGCGGTGATGCCCGTTTCGCGCAGGATCGTTTGCGAGAGGATCGCGAGCGTGTTGCGGTCGACGTAGCTCAGGAAAGAAAGCAGCATCATCGCTGCGATCGGCGACCAGTACCCGCGGGAGCGCATGGGGGCCATTGGAGCACGAGTCGCCTGCAAGCCTCGGGTGGGCTGCGACGTTGCGCGCACCGCCGGTCGGCCAGATCAAGGTCGGTTTGCAGGGTCATGGGCCCCCTGGCGTAGTTTTTTGCAGGGTCATGGGGCCACCCCGTTTGCAGGATGATGGGGCCACCTGCGAGGGAGCCGTGACGGAAGTTTTTGCAGGGTCATGGGGCCAGCTCCGAGGACGTTTTTGCAACCTCAAGGGGCCACCCGGGCCTGCTGCCACGTCAGACCCGACTTGTCGGCGCGCTTCAGGTAGTCGCAGACCGAGGCCTTGCCGATCGCGCACGACGCCGCGATCGCACGGCGGCCCAACCCCAGCTCGTACTTCAGTCGCAAGACTTCTCGAATCTTCCGCATTGATCGGCGCTCCGACATCGGTCCTCTCGCGCCCCAGGGGGGGGTCGAGAGCCGCTGCCCGTCACGACCATCCGTGCGTCGCTCGCTCCGGCGGGCGCGCCGCAGGACCAGCCCGCGACGCTCCCTACCTGTGGCGCCGTCTCCATCAACGCCGCCGTCAGGCTCGTCGTCAACCTCCTCCGGGGCGGGTGCCCGACCCCATCGGAATGCGTGGTCGGGTGCTCCGGAATCAGCGGTCGGGTCGTTCCGGAACCCGCGGTCGGGTCACGTCGGAATCGGTGCCCGGGTCAGACAGGAATTCCCGCCGATGTTGCGGGGTCCGTGCGTCCAGCGAGGCAGGTGCTGCGACGGGGCTGCGGGCGGGACCCGAGGGATTCGGGGATGCGCATTCGGGGGTGGCTGACTCGACTCGATCCGGCGGTCGACGGGGCAGACCACCCGTCGAAGCGACCTACCTATGGGCATGCCTCGACGGTGCCCAGACAACTGGTCGCCGGCGGTATCCCCAGATTGCACTCCGCACCAATACGGCAATCGGGTGACGCACAAAAGGGTGAAGTCTCAGAGGTCGCGCCCGCGTCCCCGTACGAGCACGTCCATGTCAATAAGTCGGTCGAGGCGTCCAGGGCGATGACCTCGTCGCACGAAATGGTCGCCGTTTGCCGGTAGTACGCGGTCCCGTAGCAGTTCATATCTTGCGCGGCCACATGGCAGCACAGACCCCCGTCTGCCGAGGGCGCGAACCCAACCACGTTGCCGGAGGCCACGGCCCCCCCAGCGTCCGACAGCACGCTCGAACCCGGCGATCCGGCGAAGGAAGCGGACCCGGACATGCCGATCAGGGCAACATTTCCTGCAGATCCGACGCCGATGGATCCTGCAGCACTCGCTCCCATCGAGGCGCCGCTCCCCGGCGTGGCATTCGCTTGGCCGCTGCTCTCGCTTTGCGCAGTGCCGCCCCCACTTCCGCTTTGCGCGGTGCTCACCCCACTTCCGCTTTGCGCGGTGCTCACCCCACTCCCGCTTTGCGCGGTGCTCACCCCCCCGGGCGAGGCCCCCGTTCCACGGGCCATAGAGGCGGGGCTTGTTGGGGAGCTGCACGCGGGAAAGCATAGCGCTCCGAGAGCGCCCAGGACGACGCAGCGCATGTCTCCCTACGTGACACGTCGAATCCTGATTGTCCCGCGCTTTTCGTGCTCGGCACGGTCGACTTCCATTGGCATCAAAAACCTGGCCCGAGAGCGTCCGAACCGTGCGTGGCCCGACCGACTCTTCGCCTTCCGCTCGTACTCTTCGACGAACATGGACTACTTCGCGCCAGCGAGCTTCGACGGGGGCCTGCTTCACAAATCGCGGGCAAGTGCTCGACGATGGAGGTTTCGAGCGCATGGACATTTTCCCCGCGGTCCGACCCTTCGAGAGGCGTCCGACGAACGACCGTCGCATGGAGATTCCTGCCAGTGTTGACGCATGCGTGTGACCGCTCCAGTGTCACAAGCGGTCGGCCCTGCGCCGATCGTCGAAAGGGGCTGGTCATGCGCATCGCAAACACGACGGACTCGCGCAAAAGCACGAACTCGTTCACCCAGAGTAGGCCCAAGGGGGCCCCCTTCGGGTTCGATAGCGTACGCGTGCCTTCGATCGAATCCATTGTAACCGACAAGTACGACGCGCGGCTCGCGTACATCATGTCGGTCATCGCGGCTTGGTCATACTCCGACGAGAGGGCTCTAGCGGACAAGCTCCGCTATTATGGAATCGAGAAAAGTCGCGTCCGCCGGATCTCCGTGCAAAACGATGCCCTCCTGGTCGTAGCGACCGCGTACTTCGTTCAAAGTGCCAGCGGTCGCGTGGGCGTTCTCGCTTTTCGAGGGACAGACCCGGCGAGCTTCGTCACCGTGCTGGCAGACGGCGAAGTCATGCAGCGTTCGTTTTTCGGCGGCGCGGTGCACTCCGGGTTCTATGCGAACGTCGAAGCGGTCTGGGACGAGGTAATGGAATGTCTCGATGCGGCGCGGCAGAACGCGCACATCGAGGATGCCAAGGGGACGCGCGCGGGGCTCGCGTGCCCGCTCGAAGCCCTCTATATCACCGGGCATAGCCTTGGCGGGGCAATGGCTGTTCTCGCCGCCGCGCGCCTCTTCGGAGGGGATTGCGACCCCAAGATCATCAAGGGGGTGTACACGTTCGGGCAGCCCATGGTGGGCAACAAGGCGTTCTCGGAGCGCTGCCGGGGCGCCTTCGGCGACAAGCTTTTCCGCCACGTCTATCGAGACGACGTCGTTCCGCACCTGCCGCCTACCTCCGCGATTCCATACGAGCACACGGGCAAGGAACTGCACGCGGCCAGTGTCGTCGAGAACTGGAAGGACGGCTACCCAGCGTCGCAGCGCGCGTGCCCTGCCGGCGCCCTGTTTGAGGTCGGCTTCAATGCGGTCGAGGCTCGGTTGTACCCCAGAAAGATGGCCGGCTATTCGATCGACGACCACATGCCTGCCAACTACCTCGACGTGTCGCGGTACACTATCGATCCGACATCCGTGGCGGACGGGGTACGGCGACGAGGCTGGACCCAGTCGCTGGCCGAGATCCCGCACGATGTCGGCATGGCCGTAAGAAAACTCTTGCGGAGACGCAACGGCGACTCTGGGGGCGCACAAACGTAGCCGGACGCCAGGCCCGGCCAGGTGGCCAAAATGAGAACATGGGGACGGCCCCGTAGTCTGCTCGCCAGTTCGTGCGGCCCGGGGTCCCCGGTCGAACCGCGCACGAGGAGAGCCTCTGCGCGAGGGTCGTAGAAGCCTACGACCTCTGCCTCGAGCACACGGCGTTCGGTCGCGCCGGGCGGCCGGTCGAGCGCTCCGAGGCCGAACGTCTCGCAGAAAGCGTTGCGGGAGCCGCTGCCCAGCCGGCCCAAGCGGGTCCGAGAGCCCACGTACCCCCGAAAATCCCCATCGGAGAGCACGCGCACGTCAATCGGATGGGCGAGAAGCAAGCGGCGCACCACGACAACCTCGCCCTCCAATGCGCACTCGTCGATCGGAGCAAGGGAGCCCCCTGCCACTGGCTCCGAAGAGGTCGGGGCGGCCTCGGGTAAAGGCACCCAGCTCAGCGAGGCAAGCGCGAGAGCGGAACTCACGGCAGAGCGGCGCAATGCGCACAAGGTGAGTGGTCCCCGCGCGGCGATAGCCAACAATCCGGGCCGCTTGGTCGCCTCGCGCGCCGTCCGCGAAGGGGTAGGCTGGTTCACCGCCCCGCCGAGCGCCGCGGGTGCGCAACCCATGCGACAGTGGCTTTTCACCTCAGCTCGGAAGGGTGCGACGATAGTCGCGATCGCGCTCTGCCTCGTGCACGTGGCGCTTGCCGATGAGCCTAGCCCGCGACCGGAAGCACCCGTCGCAGGCATCAAGCCTGCGCTTCAAGTTTTGATCGACAAGTCGAAGGTGGACTTGAACGAACACCACCTTGAGCTCAAGGCGTCGCGCGATCTCGCCAAGGTGACGCTCCGAGTGACGGGCGATTCGGGGGCTGTGTTGGCCGACGTCGAGCGCGAGTTCTCGTCGTATCCGGCCGGCAAACCGCTCGTGGTCCAGTGGACCCCGTCGAGCGACGAGCCCGTCGTCCGGATCGAGGTCTTCGCGTACGACATGGACGGTTACTACAAAGGAATCGTCGTCACCCCCTGGGCCGTTTCGATCCCCCACGAGGAGGTGAATTTCCGGACCGACTCGGCTCAGATCGACGACTCCGAGAGAAGCAAGCTCGAAGCAAGTTACGCCAAGGTGACAGAGGCGCTCACCAAGCACACCGAGCTGCGGGTTACGCTCTTCATCGCGGGTCACACGGACACCGTCGGCGACGCGAGCTACAACCTGAGGCTGTCGCGGCAGCGCGCCCAGGCAATCGCGAAGTGGTTCCGGCAACGCGGCCTCAAGATCCCGATCGGCTACGAGGGGTTCGGCGAAGGCGGGCTCTTGGTCAAGACGGCCGACCAGGTTGACGAGCCGCGAAACCGGCGCGCCGACTACATCCTCTCGGTCGATGAACCCGTCTTCGCGTCGAGCGGCGCCCGGCCGACCTGGTACCGCGTCCCGTAGGCGCCCTACGTCAGGCGCCCTCTGGATCGCGACGCGAATTCCCTTCGAAGAGTCTTCGATGCGAAGAGTCGGTCTCCCGCCTGAATCCGAACGATGTGCGCAGCCAAAGCGCGAGCCCGCCCTAGCATCCCGGCGCTCGCGATATACCGCGCTTCATCCGCGCGATCTCCTGCAGCTCCTCGGCGAGTTCGAGGGTGCGGTGCGCCGCACGGCGGACCGCATCTTGCGCGGCCTGTGTGACCGCTAGCTTCCCAAGAAGCGCGCGACCGAGCTCGTGATGGTGGCGCTCGTCGGGCTGAATGACGTCCCGGTAGAGCGCGGCCGTCGCCTCGTCGCCACGGTCGACGCAGAAACGCACGAACTCCTCGTTACGGACGACGGCAAGGGCCTCTCGTGTGAATTGCCCTGCCGCAACCCGCTCCACGGTCGTGTCCAGCGATGCGAGGTACGTGCGCATCGGTGATGGAGGCCCCGGGTCGAAGGCGACGGCGTCGTCGCCAAGCTCCACGAGTCGCCGCTCGATGAGACGGTAGTGCTTCGCCTCGTCACCCGCTTGACGAGCGAGAGCGAGCTTCACGTCGATCTCGGTCGTGGTCCCGATCCACCCCGCGGCGCACTCGGTCGCTTCGAGCTCGTTCTTGAGCGCCAACCGGAGTAGTGCGGTGACCGTTATCGCGCTGTCCGGCTCGCGGGCGGCGGCAAGGGCGATGCGGCCCAAGGCGGCGCGATTCTGCGCGTCGAGCTCGGCAAAAAACGCGTCCGCGGGCGTCATCCGTGTCTCATCACAAGCCGGCAGGGCAAGGCCATGCGCAGAGTGTTGTTCACATGACGCCGACACGCAACACACGCAGCGTCCGCTGTCGATGGCGTCTCGGCGGACTGGTCAACTAGTACAGCCGAGAGGCTGCGTAAGGCACGTCGGTGGATTGTAGCGTTGCTCTGCTCACCGCCTGAGGATGCCGTCCTCGGGACGTGACGGCGAGGTGTCCCTCGCAGGACCCGATAGCAACGGTCTGGTCGCCAACTCGCCCGATCCTTTACCAGTGAGTTGCGCTAGGAAAGAGTCCTTTACTAGCACTGCGTCGTGGTAAAGAGTCCTTTTCTGGAGATTAAGACGTGCGCACAACTGGCCAAACCTTGCGGCGAACCGTAGGTGGTGAAGAGGTCGCTACCTTCCAGCCGACCCCGCTTCCTCCGCGGGACCCGCCGCTCGGCGTCGACTCCAAACGGGCGGCGCTTCTTGCCCGAGCGGAGCAGGCGGTGGCCCGCCTTGAGGTCGCTGGCGAGATGGTTCCATCACTCGACTGGTTCATTTACGCCTTCGTCCGGAAGGAGGCAGTCGTCTCCTCGCAGATTGAGGGCACGCAGGCCACGCTCGTCGATCTGTTCGAGTACGAAGCCGAGAAGGACGACCGTCATCCGGTCGACGACGTGCGCGAGATCTGCAACTACCTCGACGCACTCAAGTACGCACGCGGACAGCTCGCCAACCCCAAGGGACTACCGCTCTCGATGCGCCTCCTTCATGAGACGCATCGCCGCCTCATGCGCGGTGTGCGCGGAGCCCACAAGCAGCCTGGCGAGGTTCGCCGTAGCCAGAACTGGATTGGCGGCACCAGGCCCGGCAACGCGGCGCTCGTACCGGCGCCTCCCGAAGAGGTCCCGGCGCTTCTCGGCGATCTGGAGAAGTACCTCCACGCCGACGACGCGCTTTCGCCCCTCGTGCGAATCGGGCTCGCGCATGTGCAGTTCGAGACCATCCACCCGTACCTTGACGGCAATGGCCGTATCGGGCGCCTCCTCATCACGCTCCTCCTCGAGCACTGGAACGTGCTCAACGCGCCGCTGCTCTACCTGAGCCTCTTTTTCAAACGACACCGGGCCGAGTACTACCGGCTGCTCGGTGAGGTCCGCAAGCGCGGAGACTGGGAGGCGTGGACCGATTTCTTCCTTGAAGGCGTGGCTACAATCGCGAACGAGGCGGTCACCACCGCCCGCGACGTGTTCGTGCTCGTCAGCGCCGATCGCGAGCGTCTCCTCGCCGCCACGGGCGCCTCGGTTATCGCAGTGCGTCTGCTAGAGCAGCTCCCCGTTCACCCGGTGGTCACCATCCCAAGCATCGTGAAGCTTCTGGAGACGACCAAACCCACCGCGGGCAAGGCCGTTCAGCTTCTGGAGAGCATTGGCGTTCTCGCCGAGACAAGTGGCAAGCGGCGGGACCGTTCATTCGCCTACAAGGCCTATCTGGAGAAGCTCCGTGCGGGCACCGAGCTCGAGGAGCCGTGAGATGCTGATCTGCGCCGCGGGACGCGATCGAGTGGGAGCCGCTGGCCCATGCTGTCGAGGCGTCGGTCGTGCACATTGGCGAGATCACGGGCAACCTCGGCACGCTCCGTGTCGAACGTGATGCCGAGTGCAAGCTCTCCGTTGCGATCCGCTCGATGGACAACGCTGCATGGACCAAGGCACCCTCGGGAAGGCGTGCCGGAGGTCATTTTCGAGGGCGTCGAGCGAGATCGAGGCCACGACCCCGGACCCTCGTGGCGTATGCGGGCGTATGCCCATCCGTTCAGCGCTCCGTCATATATCGCAACGACCTGGAGAGAACTTTCTTCGCTAGCCCCGGATCGCGTCGTAGCCTCTCTCGCGCGGCGTAACGAGTCGACCGCGGGAGGGGGCTGTTGTCGATGAGGCTTCGCTTCGGGCATGTGCGTTCGTACGGGTTGCTGGCGCTCGCGTCGCTGTGCGCGTGCCCACCCTTCAAGGCCGACACGCGCTGGCTGTTCTCGGATGCGACGTACTCGGCAACGACGGTGGCGACGCCGCCGTCGCCGACGTCCGCGGAGCTGGATCTCCAGGTCTTCTCCGCCCTGGAACTCGAGGCAGTCATGGCGTACCGCAAGCCCGCGGAGATGGCGAAGTGCCTGCGCGCCTTCCCAAAGCAGGACATTCGCGCGCTGGGCGAGAAACTAATCCAGGCGGGCAGCAAGTGGGCGTCGGTCGCAGCGACGATCCCCCTACCTCCGGAGTGCGCGGCCACAGGCGAGCCGCAGACGCTCGTCCAATTCGTGCTTGCCCGTATCGCCACCGCCGCGACGGATATGGCCACCACCGAGGCGAACACGGTCGACGGAGGCGCACACGACGTCTACGACCACGTGCGGACGGCGCTCGACGCCATTGCGACGCTTCTGCGGAACACGCCCACGCAGGAGCCGCCGGAGCAAGAGTCGCAGGACGCTCCCGTCCTCGCCCTCAGCGGCGGCGCTGCGAACGGCGCCTTCTCTGCGGGCTTCATGTTCGAGCTTCTAACGATCCGCGAGCGGATTCTACGTAGCCAGAACATCGACGGCACCGGGAAGTATCGTTTCAGCGCGCTCGTGGCCACCAGCGTTGGCGCGCTCATTGCCCAGATCCTGGACTTGTACTTCGTCGATTCGAAGGCCGATCTGTCGCCAACGCAGAAGGCCTTCGTCAAGACCACCTGCGAGGACTACTGGGCGCCCAACCGCCCGCACGACGCCTGCTACCAGGGTGGTGACGGTGGCGTTGACGTCGCGACGTCGAGCAGCAAGGGCTGCTTCGACGGGTGGCCGAAGAGCGCGAGCACGCAGGACCAGCTCGATCTAGGCCTCTCGGGGCTCGACGCCACGACGCGAGCGGCGCTGTTCGCCACGCGCCCGCGCCAGATGTGCGCGCTGACCAAGCTGTACAAGTACTTCACCGATGACGACGAGGAGACGCTCATGTGCGTCGAGTCGGGCCCGGTCACGAGGATGGTCAGCGTGCTCGGCACACCGACCGCGAACTTCACGCGCTTCGATCCGATGGCGACGAACATCATCGCGCCGCTGCTCGCCAACTTCGCCGATGAGCTCGTCGCGAACGACATGCCCCGCGTCGTCGTCTCCGTGGAGTCGGAGGACAACCAGACGGTCGGCCTGGACGAGCGCGCTTGCGTCAACATGCCATCCAGCGGGCCAACCGTCGCTCTGGCACCCCCTGGAACGCGCGAGTACTGCCTCGGAGCGGGTGTGATGTCGTCGGCGGTCCTGCCGATCTTCGCCCTCGGAGTTCGTCACAACTACGATGGGGTGAACCCGCAGGGCAGCTGCGGGACGTGGTTCGACGGCGGGCTCCGGTCGGGCTTTCCCGTGTACCGCGCGCTGCGTATGAGCCGCCCGGCAATCGACGGTATCGTCGCCGATCCCCGGCACACGCTTCGCGTCCTGGCCGTCGGCACGGGGCCACTCGAGGGACTTCCCAACACGCGCCCCACGAACGCGTTCGCCGTGCTGCTCAACACCATTAGCCAGATGTCGGGACAGAACGAGGTTGCGGAGGTCACTCTGGCGCAGCAGATGGCAATCGTCCGCGACGAGGAGATCCTCGAGATGATGGGTGGGGCTCGCGACGCCGCGCCGCCTGCCGCGCTCGACGACGACCGCACCGTCAGCACCATCTACGTCCCCACCGAGACGCCGGCGTACATCGTCGCAGCCGCGGACTACGCATTCGACCGCACGCTCATGCGCGGCCTCTGGGTCTGGGGCCGACACCTCGCGATCGAGCGCATCCTCGGGCAATCGCCGCTGACCGCGTCCGCGACGACGCCGCCCAAGTCCAAGCAGCTCTTCGAGCGACTCGGGTGGACGGGGCTCGCCAGGTACGCGGCCGACTACGCCAAGGCCGACACAACGCTTCTTCAGCCCTGGCTCGACGCCTTTAGCATTCCGACCGAGTGCCCAAATCATCAGCAGGCGCGCCAGAACGCGGGCCAGAACCGCATCCGGACCTGCGTCCCCAACTGCGCGCAGATCACCGCGTACGGGAAGGATTTCCCCCAGTACTTCCTTTGCCCGGACAACGCGGGCGTGCCTGCGATCGAGAGCCGGGGGCGGGACGCGGGCGCCGGACGCGCCGCCGAGAGGCGGCACCCGTGATCCCCGCGCGAGGTCTCGGGTGCATCGCGTTCCTCGCGCTCGCCACGGCGGCGATAGACGCGCAGGCGGACGACTCCTTCAGCACCCCGATCGCGGGGTTCACCGTCTCCGAAGGCCCGCGGTGGGGATGGAGCGCACCGTCGGCCGCAACGATGGGAGGCTCCGGCCTCTTCGCCGGTTGGCGAATGACGAGCGTGCGAATGGGTGCCCTCGGGCGCATCGACTGGTGGGAGGGCAGCCGCGGGCCCGTCGTGGATGCCGGGCTGTTCATCAGCGACGATCTCGCGGTGCTTTTCGTCGACCCTCAGCTCTCCGCCGCCTGGTTTGTGCGGGGCGAGTCAACCTTCCGTTGGGAGTCCGATGCCAGCGTCTGGGCATTTGCCCCGTCGGGCGTGACTGGCCTCCGCGCCTTGGGCATCGAGATCGGCTTGGCCGGTACCTACGAACGGTGGCTCTCCAACCTGCCCGGTGGCGCCGGCAAGAACGGCGTCGTGGGCGAGTTGCGGATTGGTCTCGAGCTCGTCGAGTTCATCCAGTTCTGGTGTCAGAAGGCCCAGGGCAACGCTCCAACGACGCCCTAGCCGGGCTAGACGGCGGCCGAGCACCTGGCGCGAACGAGGGCCAAGCGCAGTTCGCGTTCCGTGAACGCCTCAGGGCAGGCAATCCCGTGCTGGTCATGGCTTTGTTGGACACCTCCGGGCGCGGCGGTCGGGGCGTGTGTCGCGTCACGAACGGACTCGGAATCTTATCAAAGGCTTCGCCTCGACGGCAGCGCTATCGATTTCCGGCAGTCCCGTTCACCTGCTCGCCGTCCTGCTCTTGCCGTTCAGCTCCCGCTGGGCGTCCCAAAGATCGCAAGCGTTCTGGAGGTTCAGCCAGAACTGCGGGGTGGTGTCGAGCGCATGGGCCAGGAGCAAGGCGGTTTTGGCGGTCACGGCCCGGCGGCCCTGAACGATACCGTTCACGACCTGGACGTGGACGCCCATCTGCTCGGCCAGCGCGGTCTGGCTCATTCCTTTCGGCTTGAGCCACTCTTCCTCAAGTACCTCCCCCGGTCGGGTGGGCGGCGGCAGCCGATGAAGATGAGGATGAACTTCCGCGCGCTTCATGGGGTGCTCCTAGTGGTAATCCGTGATCCGCACGCCGCTTGCCTGTCCGTTCTCGAAAACGAAGACGATCCGCCACCGGTCGTTGATGCGAATGCTGTGCACGCCCGCGAGGTTGCCCTTCAGTTTCTCCAGGTTGTTGCCGGGACTCGCGAGGTCGGCAAGCCGGGCGGCGGCGGCAATCTGACTGAGCTTGCGTCGAGCGACCGGCCAGACGTTCCTCGGAATCGTCCTCGCCGCCTTGGTGTTGTCATCGTAGTGAACATCTCGCGTGGCTTCGTCCCCGTACGAGGCGATCACGACAACAAGCTAGCTCTTGAACGAATGATGTCAAGCGTTCAAATCGAAGCGCGGTCGCGCGTAGCCTTTGTCAAGATTTCCTGAACAACCCATTCACTGCACCCGCCCTTCGCGCTCCACGCGAAAGGTTATGCTCACCGAGCGTACCGACGAGTGTTCACCTGCGCCCTGCTTCGAGCGTGTCGGCTGCCTGGACTGACCGATTGGCAGCGTGGCGCATTGGCCGTGCGGGACGCGGAGCGCGCGCGGACCCACATTTAGGTTCCCGTGAAACGACCTGGCTCGTCGACCGGAACTGGGGGCTGGTTGCGTGCGGTCAGGAGGAAACACGTGCTCGTCGTCAAATCGGTACAGGACCCAGAGATTGTGCCCGGCCACGCGCCGCACGCAGGCTCGTCCGGGCGAGAACGGAATCTCGAAGTCTCCGCCACCCGACAGCGGGCCCGGCGCGAGCGCGCGCAGGGTCGCGGACGTTGCACGATAAGCCGGCGAGCCCGAGGGCACGCCTAGTCTTTGGACGCTCTGGCGAAACGTGGTGCTTCGTCGGAGGATTCGTCCGGCCACGGCCACTCTCCCGCAGCGACGCAGCGATCGAGCTGCTCGATCGTAAGCTCGATGAAGTCGCCGCGTGCGAAGTCTTGCTCGGCTTGCCGGAGCTCTTCTTCGAGGTCGGCCTGCGTGGCCATCTGGGAGCCGTTCACGGCAGCGGTGGGCGTGGACATGAGACGAACGTTTCACGTTGGGGCTTGCCTGTCACGAAACCAGCGAATCGCCTCGATCTTGGCGATGGCAAGCTCACGGAGCGATCGCAGGATGACCACGCGCGGTGCACGACCATCGACCCGCGGTCCCCGCAGGGCCATACTTGGCCGTATGCCGGGATTGCTCTTCCTGCGCGGCGCTTCGGGCCGGCCGCTGGCGATCACCTTGGTCCTCCTAGTGGGGTGCGGCAGCCCTACCCACGGAGCAAGCACGGGTTTCAGCGGCGCTTCCGGGTCTTCGAGCGGAGGGGCAGCCGGTGCATCGAATGGGGCGAGCAGCGGAAGCGCTTCGGGCTCTGTCGTAACGGAGCCGCCGAGCTGCGCGCCGCGTGGGCCAGGAATGACCAATTGTGGACCCAACAAGGAGAGTTGCTGTACCAGCCTGCTCACGACGGGCGGGACCTACTACCGGACGTATGACCCCATCGGCGGGGGCGGAGTGGAGGTTTCCCCCGACGGCGGTCCGACCGGCGACGCCGACCCCGCAACGGTGAGCACCTTCCGCCTCGACAAGTACGACGTCACCGTGGGCCGTTTTCGCGAGTTCGTGAACGCCGTCTTGCCTGCCGACGGCGGAGCCGGCTGGACGCCAGCAGCGGGCTCGGGCAAGCACACGCATTTGAACGGAGGCCAGGGCCTCTCGAATAGCGGGTCAGGCGGTGGTTACGAGCCCGGCTGGAACACGTCGGACGATAGCAACATCGCGCCGACGAATACCAACCTGGTGTGCGACCCCACCTCTGCAACGTGGACGAACACAGCGAGCACGCAGGAGAACCTGCCGATCAACTGCGTGAGCTGGTGGGAGGCGTATGCGTTCTGCATCTGGGATGGTGGCTTTCTGCCGAGCGAAGCCGAATGGGAATACGCAGCAGCGGGAGGCAATCAGCAGCGCGAATACCCATGGGGAGCTGCGGCGCCGGGCACCGCAAGTCAATACGCGATTTATAACTGCTACTACCCAAACGGCTCGAGCATGTGCAGCGCCGTGGACACGCAGAACATCGCGCCGGTGGGGTCGGCACTGGCGGGCGCCGGTCTGTTTGGTCAGCTCGACCTCGCAGGGAATGTGTGGCAGTGGAACTTGGACTGGTATGCCACGTCCTATACTCTGTGCTCGGATTGTGCCGACACCACAGCATCCTCTTACCGGGTATTCCGGGGTGGCAGCTTCAACCTCGGCACGGCGGCCTTGCTTCCGTCGGTCACTTTCTACTTCGGCCCCCCGGGGTACCGCAGCGCCCTCAATGGCTTTCGTTGCGCCAGGACGCCCTAAAGAGCACGCCTCGCGAATCCCGCGATCCGTGTGGCTGACTCAGAAATGGCGCCCCCGCATCGATTGCAGCTCGCGTCCCTACCTCAGCGGTAAAAAGCCGCTGAAACGTAGGGGAATTCCAATAAGTCAGTGAAGGAAATAGCCATGACTGCGACCGCGCTCGGCCGCGAGAGGCTTAAAGGTGCTGCCTCGACTCGAAGACATCCTTCATGCGCCGACGCTCGGTACGCGGTCGAGGTGCGTATTCCGGCCGCACCTGGGCGCTCGTTCCGGCGTGACCTGGGCACGGATTCCGGCGGCACGTGAGCACGAATTCCCACCGCTTGGCTCACGTCCGGCGGCCCCGGCCCCGTCGAGCGCGCCAAGGACTCTTCGCGAACGACCTCCACGCGTCGCGGTGTCTTCATCACCGGCGGTGCGCGCCCTGCGTGGGCGCGACAATGTGGAGCCCCGGAAAGTAGGTTCTGTAACGGGCCGCGTCGCGCGTGAGAAGCTGCATCTGTCCAACCACTGCGTGCGCACCGACGTAGAAGTCGGGCATCGGCGAGCGCCGCGCTCCACCGCGGCGTCGATACGCCATGAACGCCTTGCCCGCCAGAAATCCTGCCTCGTAGGGCAGCGGCTCGCGACCGAAGTCGGCGAGGGCTTGGTCGCAAGCCTCGATCCGATTGAACTTCGTGCTGACCTCGGCGAAGATGATCGGGTTGATCGCGAGCGACGAGTGCTCTGCGGCCCGTCGGAGCGCCGCCTCGGACCACGAGAGCCACGTCACGTCGCGAGTGATCACATCGAGAAGGACGTTCGTGTCGACGAGCGTTTTCACCGCGTGCCACGCATGAGGGCCATGATCTCGTCGGTGGTGAGTTTGTTCGACGGTTTCGCGCTACGAAGACGGGCAACCACGCCGTCCCCACGCGAGAGCTTCCCGCGCCCGCGCCGCGCCTTGCGCAGTCGAGCGTCGCCGTCGACGATGTCGAAAGCTACCTCGGTATTGGGAAGCAGGCCGAGCTGTTCTCGGATCTCCTGAGGGATCGTAACTTGACCCTTCGTCGTGATGCGCATGGAGGAAGTATTACCACCGCGAGTAAGACTGTGCGAGGCTCCGATGCCGGAGCGGTTCCCGGCGATGACGGCGCGAAGGGACATGGCCCGATGACCGCTCCTTCCCGACGCCTTTTGTCTTGGTCTCGCGGCTCTGGACCCCGGGGGAGCCGGCACCGCGATGCTCGCATTCCGATTCGGAGCGTCGCCGATCGCAGGCTGGTCCTCAGGAAACCCACGCGGCTTGCAGGGCGACCGCAGCGCAGCCCGAGGACCGCCGGCGCGATCTC
>Ga0209274_10000902_pt1 | contig 15992 bp, 12 predicted proteins | sample HubBroMetageREF1_FD_188343 | JGI IMG/M metagenome (GOLD analysis project Ga0209274, IMG submission 188343) | Reference soil microbial communities from the Hubbard Brook experimental Forest, New Hampshire, USA - Hubbard Brook CCASE Soil... | ecosystem: Environmental > Terrestrial > Soil >...
TGCGTGTCACTCAAAGTCGGAGGCGACGCTGCGTCTAAGCCCGGACCCCTCAAAAACCGAAGGGTCCGGCACCCGGAAATTCGACGGCGTTCGTTTGCGTGGTGTGGATAGGGTGAACCACCCACCCAGTCTCTGCCGCTAGTACTTTTCTGCTAACAGTTTTGAATTATGGTGCCGCGTCTGGCAAACCCCTAAGATTCCCGCGCTATCTGCTTCAGGAAAAATTCGGCCGGCCCGGGGTGGGAACCAGATGTGGAAAAAGCCCGCGAGTTTTTGCGGCTTGGCGTTGATGATTGCGGTAGTTGCATTCCGGCCGCCGGCGTTCGCGCACGGTTCTCAAGCCGCACAAAGCACCGCAGCGCACGAAATTCCTTTGCAAGTGATCGTGGTTCGTTCCGCGGATGAGGCCCAGCAGGTGCTTGATCGGCTAAAAAAGGGCGAGGGCTTCGGCCAACTTGCGCGCGAGAAGTCCATAGATCCCACCGCTGAAGCCGGAGGCTACATGGGAATGCTCGATCCGGCCACATTGCGCGCCGAATTGCGCGATGCGCTCGTGGGTGTCCGCCCTGGACAAATCTCTGGCATCGTCCGGCTGCCTTCGGGCTACGCAATTCTAAAAGCGGTGGAAGACGGCGTGCCCAACAACCCGAAGGACGCGGACCCCGCCCGCAATCAGGCTCTCGCTGCCACCGGAGCAGTCAAGTCTTCTCCCGATGTTGGCGGACAAGGCGAAGCAGAGGGCGCGCTGATTCAGTTTCCGAAGCCGGGCAATTGGAATCAAGACCCACGCAAGATCTGCGACATTCGCACGCAGTCGCTCGCCGACGCCACAGCAATGGTGCAGAAGTACGTGGGCGCGGAGAATCAGGCGTTTCTGAAACTGCAGCCGCCTCTGGACGTGATGCAAGCGCACTACGCGATGGGCCAACTTTACGCCTACCAAGGAAAAATGGACCTGGCAGTCGCGCAGTATGAGGAAGCTTATCGCGTGGCGATCTCAGATATTCCCGCGGCCGTTCCGATGATGGAAGAAGCCCTCGGAGTGCTTCATCTGCATAAATCCGAAATGGAAAATGGCGCGTATCGCGCTCCAGGGAAGAGATGCCTTTTCCCCATGGGTGCGGCAGACGCCTCTCAGAAACCGTACGAATCCCAGGAAGCCGTGAAATATTTCCTGAAGTATCTCAGCAGAAGGCCGGACGAAATCGAAGTGAAATGGCTGCTCAATCTCTCGTACATGACGCTGGGAAAATATCCCGCTGAAGTTCCGCAGAAATTTCTGATTCCACCGTCCACATCCGAATCCCAGGAAGACGTCGGCCGCTTCGTGGATGTGGCCACCGAAGCAGGATTGAAATCTTTTTCGATGGCGGGCGGCGTGACCGTGGACGACTTCGAGAACAATGGTCTTTTCGACGTGGTTACCTCGAACTTTGAAAGTTGCGGCGCGATGCATTTCTTCCACAACAACGGTGATGGGACTTTCACGGATCAGATGGAGAAGGCTGGCCTGTCCGATCAAGTCGGGGGGCTAAACATCATGCAAACTGATTATAACAACGATGGCTGCCTGGACATTTTGGTGATGCGCGGCGCGTGGGAAGCGCCCATGCGTAAATCACTGCTGCGCAATAATTGTGACGGCACTTTCACGGACGTGACCAAGGCCAGCGGCCTGACCGAGAAGGTCACCAGCTCTCAGGCCGCAGTCTGGGCCGACATCAATAATGATGGATTGCTCGACCTCTTTGTGGGCAACGAAAGCAGCCCCGCGCAGCTCTTCCTTAATAAAGGTGACGGCACGTTCGAGGACATCTCTGCTTCCGCCGGCATCGATCGCGTGGCGTTCTCCAAAGGCGTGGCTGCGGCCGATTACGACAACGACGGCTACGTGGACTTCTACGTTTCGAACCTGAGCGGCGAAAATTTTCTGTACCACAACAATCACGATAATACCTTCACGGAAGTCGCCCAGAAGGCGGGCGTGGCCGGGCCAGCGCACGGCTTCGCCACCTGGTTTTTCGACTACGACAACGACGGCTATCCCGACCTGTTCGTCACCAGTTACTTTGTTTCGCTCGAGGAAACGGCCAAAACTTATCTGGGAGTTCCGCACAACGCCACCACTTTGAAGCTGTTCAAGAATGTGGGCGACGGCACGTTTCGCGACGTCACCGCCGAAGTTGGACTCAACAAAGTATTCATGCCCATGGGCGCCAATTTCGGGGACATTGATAACGACGGCTTTCTCGACATTTACCTGGGAACCGGAAATCCTTCCTACGCCTCGCTGATTCCCAACGTCCTGCTGCGCAATCACGACGGAAAATATTTCGTGGACGTGACGACTTCGTCGGGCACCGGTGAATTGCACAAAGGCCACGGAATCGCTTTCGCCGATCTCGACAACAGCGGTGACGAGGCCATCGTGGCCGAAGTGGGTGGCGCGACTCCAGCGGACAGCCACGCCCTGCGCGTTTTTCAAAATCCTGGCCATGGCAACGACTGGATCAGCCTGAAATTGATTGGAGTGAAGAGCAACCGCCCCGCCATCGGCGCGCGCATCAAGCTGACGGTGGAAAACCAGGGCCAGGGAAGCCGTTCGATCTATCGCACGGTGGGGAGCGGAGGGTCGTTCGGTGCTTCGCCTTTGCAGCAGCACATTGGCTTGGGGAAGACGGCGCGCATCCTGAGCGTGGAGATCTGGTGGCCGGCCAGCAACACGCGCCAGGTTTTCAGCAATGTGGAGAAGAATCAATTTTTGGAAATTAAAGAATTTGCGGACTCCTATACCAAGCTTGAGCGCAAGCCGTACCACCTGGGAGGCTCTGCGGGCAGCGCCGTGGCGCTGGCTAAGCCCGTTGCGGGCGACACGGCGAAGAAAGATTGATTACCACGCTTGGGGAGATGAATGAGCGATGCCGATAAATTGTGCTACGAAGCGTCTGGCGAGCCGATTCGTATTTTTTTCCGTCGCGGCGATGTTATTCGCGGCTTGTGCTTGGGCCGGGCCCCCTTATTCGGTGAAAGGCATCGTGCTGAAAGTTGATAAACCGCATCGCACACTGGTCGTTTCCTGCCGGAGCATACCGGGATACATGGATGCGATGGTTATGCTGTTTTCGGTGCACCAAGCGAAGGAACTCGAAGGAATTGTGCCGGGTGCGGCCATCGATTTCACGTTGGTTGCCGACGAGCGCGCCGCTTACGCCGAAGATATTCACGTTCACGACTTCGAAACGCTGGAACAAGATCCGCTGGGCGCTCGCCGCTTGAAGCTGCTCGATACCATCGTGGCTCCTGCGGCGCAGACGCCGCTGATAAACGCAGGGCAGCACGTGCCGGATTTCGCTCTTGTGGATCAGAACAGCCAGCCCGTCACGCTTTCGCAATTCTCCGGCAAAGTGGTGGCCATCACGTTCATGTACACGCACTGCCCGCTGCCGAATTTCTGCTTTCGCCTCACCAATAATTTTGGCCGGCTGCAAAAACGATTCGCGGGTCAAATGGGCCGCGACCTCGTACTGCTGAGCGTCACCTTCGATCCCCAGCACGATACTCCGGAAATACTCGCCAAGTACGGCGACATCTGGAAAGCCGACCCGAAAGGCTGGCGGCTGCTTACCGGACCGCAGCCGGATATCGAGAAGTTGTGTCACGAGCTGGGCATGAACTTTTGGCCCGATGAAGGAATCATGGCGCATTCGCTGCACACCGTCATTCTCGATCGGCACGGTGATTTGGTCGCCAATCTAGAAGGAAACGAGTTCACCGCGGATCAACTTGGGGATTTGGTGCAAACCGTTATGACTCGAACGCCTGCGCGATCCCATCGCAGCGCGTCGGGCGAGTAGTGCATGGCCGATACGCTCTTCAGTTCAAGTCTTCGGTCAGTGTGTGCAGCTCCTGTGGCGGTACCGAAGCGCAACCGGGAACCTGTGAATAGAAAGACGATCAGGGTCCTACTTGTTGATGACCACGCGCTCGTCCGCCGCGCATTTCGCCGCGTCATCGAAGACGATTCCGCGATTACCGTAGTGGGCGAGGCGGGAGACGGCGCCGCGGCAGTAAAAATGGCCCGTGAACTGCAGCCCGCGGTAGTACTGATGGATTGTTTCTTGCCCGGGATGAATGGCTTGCTGGCCGCGGGACAGATTACAAAGTTACTTCCGCACACTGCAGTGTTGATGTGCAGCATGCATTCGGATGAGATTTGGGTTCGCCGGGCGATTGAAGCGGGTGCGCGCGGATATATCCTCAAGAGCACTGCGGATCTTGAGTTGGCCCCGGCAATCAAGCGCGTGGCCTCCGGTGAACGCGTGTTTGCCCCGTCTCTGGCGAATCAGGACCGAGCACCGTCTAAAACGGGTTACAAGTTAAGCGCGCGCGAGGTGGAAATTCTGCAATTTATTGTGGATGGAAAATCCAATATTGAAATCGCCTCGCATCTGGGTCTTAGCGTCAGCACCGTAGCCTCGCATCGCGCCAACATTATGAATGGCCTGAAAATTCACAAGACCGCCAAGCTCGTCGCCTACGCAATCCGCAATGGCCTGGCCAGCATTCTTTGAACTTTGCTTGCCCTTGTAATTTTGGGACAACCCAAGCGGGTGGCGCGCCCTTCTACGCGACCCAAATGAGCGCCTTTAGAATTGTCGGGCGGCGAGTGGCTCGCCGAGCACGCATGATTCGGCGCGAAGTCAGGAGGAAGGCAAAAAGGGCGGTCCCGTGTCGCGGGACCGCCCTTTTTGTTGTGTGCCGAACATGTTCGATAGCTTGGAGGTGAAAGTCCTCTACCCATCCTGATGGAGGAGAAGGGTTAGCGAAACGCAAGGGTCGAGCCGCGAGGCGAGGTCTGAAAGAAGCGTGGAGCAAACACGCGAGCCGATGAACAAGAACCGGATTGGAGGCCTACGGTGCCGGGTGAGCGAGCAACGAATCGCGAAGCCCACATCCATCAAAGGCACTGGTGGTAAATCCGGCGGTTGTGCGTGGAAGGCGATCGAACTTACCTCGGGAGATCTGCCGCATGTCACGGATTCGTGACTGAGGGTGGAGAGATTCACTCTGACCGTGCGGCAGAAGTCAGCAGCGGGCATAGTAGTCGCGCAAGCGATGAAGGCCCAAACAGTAGGGAGCGACAAGTAGGACGCAGGACTCGATGAGCGACAAGCGGCAGAAGAACCAGCTAGTGCTGGCCTTTACTGAGGCGGGGAGGAGTGAAGCCCCGAAGGCTACTCAGGAAGGGACCGAATCGCTCACGGCGAAATGCGAAAGCGAACGTCCAGCTCGTCACGAGCAGTTGATGGAAGAAGTCTGCAAGCGGGAAAACTGCTGGCAGGCTTACAAGCGAGTCAAGGCGAACAAAGGAAGTCCGGGAATCGACGACAGGAAAGTCGGCGAGCTCTGGGGCTACCTGAAGCAGCACTGGCCCTCTATACGGGAACAGCTGTTAGGTGGGACCTACCAACCACAACCGGTAAGGCGAGTAGAAATCCCGAAGCCGGACGGCGGGGTGCGAAAGCTTGGCATCCGGACGGTGCTGGATCGCTTCATCCAGCAGGCGGTGATGCAGGTTCTGCAACGCAGATGGGACCCAACATTCTCCGAACACAGCCACGGGTTCCGGCCGAAACGCTCGGCGCATCAGGCGGTAGCCAAGGCACAGCCGTACATTGCTGAGGGCCACCGCTGGGTGGTAGACCTCGATCTTGAGAAATTCTTTGAACGGGTCAATCACGACAAACTGATGGCGGCGATCGCGCGGCGAGTGACCGACAAGAGAGTGCTTCGATTGATCGGGGCGTTCTTGAAAGTGGGAGTGATGGAGAATGGGCTGGTGAGTCCGGCGGAGGAAGGAACACCGCAAGGTGGTCCGCTCTCTCCGCTTCTATCGAACATCGTACTCGACGAACTCGACCGAGAGCTAGAACGGCGCAAACATCGCTTCGTGCGGTATGCGGACGACTGCAACATTTACGTCCGCAGCCGACGAGCGGGGCAGCGAGTGATGACCAGTGTCACTTGTTTCCGCACGCGACGGCTCCAGCTCAAGGTGAACGAGGCCAAGAGTGCGGTGGCTCGACCGAAGGAGCGGAAGTTCCTGGGGTTCAGCTTCAGCCACAACAAGGAACCGAAGCGGCGTATCGCGCCAAAGGCCCTGATGCGCTGCAAACAGAAAATTCGAGAAATGACGCGCCGGACACGAGGAATCAGTCTGGAACAAATGCTGAAGGAACTTACGGCCTACTTACGGGGCTGGAAGAGCTACTTCGGTTGCTGTCAGACACCCTCACTGCTGAAGGCTCTGGACGAATGGATACGGCGTCGGTTGCGATCCATGATCTGGAAACAGTGGAAACGCGTGAAACAGCGGTACGCGCAGTTGCGTCATCTTGGGATCGGTCGGGACCTCGCCGCGCAAACGGCAGGCAGCCCACATGGCCCTTGGCATCTGGCGAACAGTCCGGCCCTGTCCATCGCGCTTCCGCTCGCCTACTTCGACTCTGTTGGTCTCCCTCGGCTGTTCCATGGCCTAGCGTAACCCTCTGAACCGCCCGATGCGGACCCGCATGTCGGGTGGTGTGGCAGGGGAGAGCGGGCGACCGCTTCCCCTATGCCGATTTTGACCTGGATTTTCTTCTGGAAGTGAGCTGAATCTGACACCGTGACGTTCAGGTTGCTGCCGTTGGTTTGCGAGGAAGTAGAAGCGGTAGTCGACCCGGACGTCGTACCCGAGCTACTGCCCACGGCGAATTGCTGCAAATCCTGCTGCGGCGTCGCAAACGCAGTCTGCGCGCTCGAAAGATCTCCCGATTGCAGCGCCGACGAAAGCGAATCCACAGCCTGCGAAACTTGGTTTCCTTACTGCCCGCCACCGCCGCCACCGCCGTGATGGTGGTGACGATGAACTTGGCTTGATCCTTGCTGCTGCTGCTGCTGCTGAGAATCCTGCTGGATCGTTGCGAATTCCTGCTGCGAAGCCGTAATGTTCTCGTTCTGCAGGTCTGTCGAAAGAGCATCAAAGGCCTGTGCGATCGGGTTCGAATTTAGCGTAGGCGCGGCGGTAGTTGTGACTGCGGCCGGCGGCGCTGCAGCCGTCGTCCCGGATTGCGCGGTCGCGAAGTTCTGCGACAGCGTCGCGTAATCCTGCTGCGCTTGAGCTAAGTTCCCGGTCTGCAGATCTTGCCCTAGTTGTTGGAACTCACCTTGCACCTGCTGAAATTGGACCTGGCCACTCGGTGTGTTCTGTGTGGTGCTTAACAGGGAACTCAGCACTGTGCTCGCGAGTGCTGATATTGAGATTCTTCACCTCATGTACCGATTTTGTGACGCGCTCAGTGTGTGCCGTATTGATACGGTCCAGCCAGTGCTGGAGGTGACGAGGATCAGTGCGAATAGAATTCGCATGTGTAGCGCGCCCAATTCTCTTATCCGCAGCGACTGCCGAGACTCGAACACGTCCGTCAGGGTTGCCCCTTGCACACCCGTGTGCAAAGCGTCAGCCAGAACCAAGTTTCAGCGCGATTTCATCCGAGCGCTGAGAGCAGGCGGGTTATCGCGAACGTTTCGTTTTGAAGGTCTGCGAAACGTGAACAACTAGGAATGAATCTCCACGGCTGCAACCAGCACGCGGCAAGTATTTCCGGCGGAGCAGCTTTCTTGCGAAGAAAAACCCTAGCTCTGCAATCTATTTGATGACGATCGAATACTTCGCCGTCTTCACCGGCTTCGCCTCTTTCTCAAACGGCCGCACGTACTCAAAATCCAGCTGCACCATTCCTTTGCCGACCGCCTCAAACGTCCACACTTCTTCGCCAGGCGCGCCCACAGCGCCAGAATCGGCCGCATGGTACTCCTCGCTGATTTGCTTCAGCATCGCCAGATCCAGCGGCGCAGCCAATCGCCAGCTATAACCAGTGGTCCGATTCGCGGTCAAAGTTATTGAAAATTGCTTGCCCGCCAGCACACGTATTTCCTCCACTCCGCCCGCTACGTCAAATCCACCTGAGGTAGGCGCAATGTCGGCCGCGTGAGGAACAGCACCTGCTACGACGTTCGCCACTCGCGCGGCCTGGAAATTTCCTCCCGTGTCAAAAGTGAAACCTAGTGTAGCAGTCCCAATTTCGGCGCAAGCGTGGCAGCCGTCGCGCAATAGATACTGCACCATAAAAGTCTGCGTTCCCCAGCCCGTGGACGTCACGGTCGGCAACTTGCCATCGAACCGGTCTCCGGGCCATACGCTGATGTGCGGATACTGCTCGGCAAGCGCAGCGTAAGCCGCGTTCTTCCTCATCTCCGCATCCATCGTAAAGCGTTCGTCATCCACATCAATCGGCGAAGGGTTCCCATTCACCAGCAGCACACCTTCCAGTTCATTGGCGCGAATCGCGTACTCGATGTAAGCGACGTCCACGCGTTCCACTCGCCGAAACGCTCGCAGGTAAACGACTCCCATCGTCCCTGCCAGGCTTTCCGCGAATGCCATCGCCTCGGGCGACGCCCCGGCGGCCTTCATCTCGTTCAAAAAACATCTCTCAATGTGTACGGGATCCGCTTCCGCGCATTTCTGGCGGATAGCGGCAAGCGCCTCGGCAGGCGGGTTCCAGACTGCCGCAGCGCCAACGCGCATCGCCGCATGCGGCGCTGGCTTCCCCGGTTCCTGTGCCATTGCCAAACTAGCTGCGGCGCACAGCATCACCAGAAGAAACCTGCTCCGAATCATTTCGCCCTCGCGCGGCACTGCCTCGGATCACCTTACGCGCAAGTCCTTCAAAAAGTGAAGAACGATTTTCGGCCGCGCGGTGACACGTGGCGTCCCGTAGCGCTGCGCCTAGCCGCCACTCCATCTCGCTCAAAAAAAAGGGGGCGAGTTTAGACCCGCCCCATGTGATGCCCGATTGTGAAAGTACCGGTGCGACGACCTCTACTGCGCAGCCGCCGGCACCCATACCTGGTCCGCGCTGGAAATATCAATGTCGCGGAGCTCGGTCTTGATGCGGAACGATCGCAGCTCGCCCTTCCCCTTCGTGGGCCGCTTGCTGTTCCAGTTAAGGAAATATTGATTCTTCAAAATGGTGTCCAGCTGCTCCAGAAACGGCGCAAACGCAATCGGCGTCTGCAATCCCTGGAAAAAGGAATATCCTCCGGTCTTGTCGGTAATCTGCGCCAGGTTGCTCTGTCCGTAATTCACGCGGAACATGTTATGCCCCGCGCGGCCCACTCCCGAGCAGTACAGAGTGTGAATAATCACGCCGGCCCTTTCCGCGTCCACGTACGTGCTCTGGATGTCCGGGCTGAATGGGTCGCCGCGGAAGCGATCGATTCCGTCGGCGATCAACAAAATTTCGCGGCGCACGCCAGCGGTCTGCGGCCATCCTTTGATCAGGCTCATGGTCGAAAGGTAAATGCTGGAATAAGCGCCGAAATTTCCCAGCGGCAGACGCAACGTCTTGGCCACCGCATCATGGTCGTTGCTGAACTGTGAAGCAGGCTGCACTCCGCCGTTGCTTGCATAAAAGACGCCGATGCCGGTGGTCTTAGGCTGGCCCACGATGAACGACTTGATGTCGCTCAACTGATTGCCCAGGTCGGTCGAGCTCGCCTCGTCAATCACGATCGCCAGCTGAAGCAGAGCCTTTTCGCCTTGCGCTGGAGTCCACCCGGTCACGTCCCTCTTTTCCTTGCCTTCATAAACTCCGATGTCGTCTTTGCTGAGAGCCGGCGGCGCCGTAAATTTCGGGCCCAGCACGGTTACGACTGTCGTTACCGGCGCTGTTGCGGGAGCTTGGGCCTGCGGCGCTCCTGTGACTGCCAAAAATGCGGCGACCAACAAAACACTTGCGACAGCGTAGACCGATTTGTGCATTGCAATCTCCTCAGCTGGAGGGATTCCGCCCTGCTTCGCACTTGCGTGGGATAAACAGGACAGCAGGAGTTCCGCCAGATGCCGCAACTCTATTGGGCCAACCGGTATCTGTCAAGCCCCGGTCGCGATGTCCCTCAATTGTTGGATGCTAGTAAACCAGGCTGAGGTGTTTGCGGCGCTCCAGCCACTCTTCGTTGTTGAAAATCGTCGGGGTCAGCTCGATCAGCCGCGGCAACATATTGAACACCGCTACCGGACCCCACTCGGCGCCCTTGCGTGTGCGAAATCCCTTGCGGTTCAGTTCCTCGGCGACTTTTACCAGCGAAATATCCTGGATAATCAGTTCCATCATCGAGAGCAGGAATTGCATCTCCGCGGGATTCTGTTCCAGGTGCTCGCAATCCCCCGCGACGCGCAAACCGAACGGCGCGTCTTCCAGATCGGGCGGCGCCTCGAGGGCAGCCGGAGCAGGGACCGGTGCCACCACAGCCGCGCGCTCCCACTCCACCGCGACCAACTTCCATCCGGCCTGCTCGCGCTGCTTCACGTACGTCGCGTCCAGCGGTGCTTGCAACAATTCTCGAATGCGTTCGCCATCGGCCATACTGCCTCCTGGGCTATGCGATTTCGGATCTCAGCGCGTAGGCTTGCTCCCGCCACCTTGTGGCCACGAAGACACCCTCCCCGGGAAATGTTGCTCACAATTCTGCAATTCTTGGGCCTCTGCTACGCGGAAGGAAATTCATGCCATGCAACAAGTTAGGCCGCGGTGATCTCTCGCTGCACCTCGGGAGCTGCCCGTTTCTGGGACCGCCTTGTCGCCGAACCGGACAAGCTCCGCGCGATCAAAGGTCCCGGCGAATCGTTGAAACCTCGGCACAACTTCGCCAGTCTGTCGTAATATATGTGCGCCCAGTTCACCTGCAGTTCCCAGTTACGTCCCAATACTAATTCTTGTCCGGGGGAAATCATGAAGTTGAGGCAATTTATCGGAATTTTCGCCGCCGCAATGGCTCTGGCATCCGCAGCCGTCGCCGATACTGTCGTGTTGAAAAACGGGGACCATCTCACCGGAACGGTGGAGGTTTCCGACGGCAAAGACGTCACGCTCAAGACCGACTACGCCGGCGAAATCAAAATCCAGTGGTCCGCCGTCCAGGAACTGAAAACCGACAAACCGATTTACATCGTGACTCCGGACAAGAAAACTGTCAGCGGCACGGTCACGACAGACGGCTCGAACCTGGTAATCCACACCGCGAATAACGGAACAGTCCAGGTGGCTCTCGCGCAAGTAACCGTGCTCCGTTCGTCCGACGTGGAAACTGCCTACGAGAAGAGCCTGCACCCCGGCCTGCTCGAGGCCTGGAAGGGCGGTGTGAACCTCGGCTTCGCAGTCGCGCGCGGCAATAGTGAAACCACCAACCTCACCACTGGTTTCACGGCCGACCGCAAGACTTCGCACGATGAAATCACGCTCTACGAATCATCCCTGTACTCCACGAACGATCTGCCGGGCGGAGGCGTAATCGCCAATTCCATTCTCGGTGGCGCGAAGTACGATCGCAACTTTACCAAGCGCATGTTCGTGTTCGTCAGTGCCGATTACGCGCACGACGCGCTGCAAGACCTGAACCTGCGCCAAATCTACAGCGGCGGCTTGGGTGTGCACATCATCAACAATCCCAACACTACGTTCGATTTTCTTGCCGGCGGGAACTACACCCGTGAAAACTACGGCAATGGCGTCGGCATCGCCGTGGACCGCAGCTTGGGCGGCATCACGCTCGGCGAAAACTTCACGCACAAGTTTGGCAAGTCCACCACGTTCACCGAGGTCTTCTATTTCTATCCGGACCTCAGCGACACCAGTCAATACCGGTTCTCACTCGACGCCGCTTCTGTCACCAAGATCAACAAGTGGCTCGGCTGGCAGACGTCGCTCACCGATCGCTACGTCACCGATCCACCGATCGCCGGAACAAAATCGAACGACGTGATCTTCTCTACAGGCATCAACGTCAGCTTCACGCACTGATCGCGCAGCGCCGCTAGCGCACGCACACGCGGCTAGCGCGCCTGGCGCGGCGGGTTAGCCGCCGTGCTCAGTTATTCACAGCCTTTGGCAAATTCCAGTGCTGCCACACGCTGATAATCCGGAGCAAGAAACAAAAAGTGCCGCCTAGCAGCGCCGCCTGCGTTGCCGAAAGCCGCAGTTTCCTGCCGATCACCAGCAACGCGGATCCGGCCAGCGCCGCCGTCGCGTACACTTCGGCGCGCAACACCAGTGGCACCCGCGCCAGCAAAATGTCGCGCAGCGTTCCTCCGCCCACTGCCGTCATTCCGCCCAGCAAAATCGCGATGAATGGATGCACGCTGAAATCCAGCGCCTTCTCGGTGCCCGCCACCGCAAAGAGCGCCAGTGCCGCCGCGTCCAGCACTACCATCACTGGCCCCGGAATCCCCTGCACGTAACGATGCATGAAAAAAACGATCGCTCCGCCCGTGAACGCCATGGCTGAATATCGCCAGTCGCGCAGCGAAGCGGGCGGCGTTGCGCCGATCAGCAAATCGCGAATCATTCCACCCGCCAGCGCCGTCGCAAACGCCAGCACCATCACCCCCAGCAGATCGAGATTGCCCGCAGTTGCGGCCGTCGCCCCTTCGATGGCAAACAGCAGCGTTCCGGCCATATCCACTGCAAAAAGCAGCTTATTGTCGCTCTTGCTCATCACTATCCCGCGCCCATCCGCACCCATGGAATCCCCGGCCAAACTATCACGAATCGCAACTTCCCGCGGCGTCGGGAGGCACTCCCGGCTGCCAGGCTCGCATTGCTGGCCAACCGAGCAGGAGTCCTCAACTGGACGCGGTAGCCCTCCCAGCCCCCTTCCTCGGGTTATCAGTTGCGAAGCATCATTTGCGGCGGCGCGTTGGCCGTTGGCAGGGGGCTATGCTATAAGTACGAGTCTGCTTATTCTGAGGAAATTGTGCCGTTTATAAATTTTCCCGCTCGCGAAATTAACTGCAAGCTTGTTTACTACGGTCCCGGCCTTGGCGGGAAGACCGCCAACTTGCAGTGGATCTACGAGCACACCGGAGCGAATCAAAAGGGAAAGATGGTTTCGCTTGCCACCGAAACCGATCGCACTCTTTTCTTCGATTTTCTTCCGCTCGATCTGGGCACCGTGCGCGGTTTTCGCACCCGCTTTCATCTCTACACCGTTCCCGGACAGGTTTTCTACGAAGCTAGCCGCCGCTTGATCCTGAAAGGCGCCGATGGCGTGGTCTTCGTCGCCGATTCGCAGGAAGAGCGCCTCGACGCCAACCTCGAAACGCTCGAGAACTTGCGCGAGCATCTGAAAGATCATAACCTCGACTTCACCTCGATCCCCTACGTCCTGCAACTCAACAAGCGCGACCTCCCCAACATTCTCCCCGTCGCCGATTTGCAGAAACATCTCCTCGTAAAGAACGAGCCCACCCTGGAAGCCGTAGCCGTAACCGGCCAAGGCGTCTTTGACACCCTCAAAGAAGTAGCCAAATTGGTCTTAGCCGAACTAAAAAAGAACGCGTAGCCGCCGTAGTTCAAGTGAAAAGTAGTTTCTATCGTTTGGACCACGGGCGCAGGATTGCCGTCGGAGTTTTGCGTAGGCTTAAATCTCCAGGATCGGACTGTCTCGATCGCATAGTCAGTCAGGCCGTACGGAAGCGCTGTGACCACCAGAATGTCATCGGCCCGTCCGTGCGCTGTGATAACAACGGAAAGTGTCACGGTGCCTTCGAAGTGATGCCACACGGCGAGTTGAGTGTATTTCACTGGGGGGCAGTAAACGCACGAAGGGAAGGTTTTCCCACGCGTCCCGGCCTGCGGCACGCTTGAGTCATGGTCCGTCCCGATTCGTTGGGCTGTTTCTTCTCTGATTTGATCAGTTAGGGGCAGCTTGCCCCGAAATCCTGCGATTTTCTTTCCGCCCTGCACTCCAAACACTTCCACGAGCAAATCGAAGTTATTCCGGCCAACCGTGATCGCTCCCCAGACGTATGCCTTGGCCTTAACTTCCTTCGCCACCCCGAGAGCACTGTGCGGATTATCCAGATCCGCGGGCGTCAAATTTCTCTTCTGCACGCCTTCAGTAATCCGTGCTCTATGCACAACCGTAAAACCGTTGCTAACACGCGCCAACTCCGCGCTAAAATCATCGGCCAAACTTTTTTCCGCAGCGCCGCTGATCTCGTCGGGCCCTGCGAAATCAAATACAATCAGTGGGTTTTCTTTCGCATCTGCTATGGCTGCCGACAATTTTGCCGCCAGCGTGTCAAGGGTAACTGGCGAATCGGTGGGCCGTTGCTGCACAGGATGCACTTGCGAGCCGCGAGCTGCGGGAACGACCAACGCGTAGAGCCACGCAGCCAGCACAACGCAACGCAGCAGGCTGTAACGCCAGTTAAGTTTTGCTCGATGGTTACTGCAGAAATGGCCGCTGCGCAAACCGCTCTATGGCACAGTCATCCGCACCGGTAATTCTTTCTTGGGTTCAATTTGACGGATCACCGAGAACCTAGGCGTGCGCCACGCCGCCGCGAAACGCAGCAACAGCCTTGCCTTCATCCGTAAACGTAGGAATGGACTGTATCAACCGCGTAAGTTCCAGAACTTCCCGCACGTGCCCGGTTGGATTCAGCAATTTCAGTCCGCCGCCCTGCCGCTCCAGCGTCACAAAAGAACGCACCAGCGTGCTGATCCCCGAGCTATCCATCTGCGACACCGCCACCAGATTCACGATCACCTCCGACGGCCCCGCTTCGGCAAACTTGCGCAATTCAGCGCTCAGAGCATCGTTGCTCGTGCCGATAATTATCCGCCCCACCAAATCCAGAATGATGACCTTACCTGATTTTCGCGTCGAAATTTGCAGGCCCATGTTCGCCTCCCAGGCCGCGCTCGCGACCCTGCTCTTTTTCCAGCGTTCACCAGGCGGAGGGTCCGCCTGTCGTCAAGCGCCAGCTTCCAGCAGCCGCGTGCCTCAGCGCCCCGCGGCTAAGTGGCCGCATTATAACCCTTTCGCCAGCCGCGAAAGCAAGTTCCGCGCACCGTGCCGCGCACAAAATTCTGGCCATCACAACCAGACAACGTATGTATGTCGCAACTTCACAGTTTGCGGAAAAACGAACGCAAGCCAAGCTTTGGACCTTGTAGCGCCCGGTTCAGCTTCATCGAACCGGGCGGCCGTGGATGTGGTTTTCGACTCCGCACGACCGCGACAACACACTCGAACGCATTACCTCGCATCTCAATCACCGCGAGAGGGTGGGGGTTTAGAGGCCCCGCTATCGGCGACGTAGCGACCTCCGCAATAACCCGCCGCTACCCGTATCTGCATGAATTAAAAACTCTTGCCGATGTCGTCCAGAAATAAAAACGGGAGGCAGATGCCAGGTGGCATCCACCTCCCGGGGTGGGTGGGGTTGTTGCGAGAGCGTCGCAGAACTGGCTTGCGTGTGGAGAGCCTGACGCCCTGGCAATCCGACGTTTCCGCCGGAATCCACTGTTGTACGATTCCTTATCATGCCCGAAGAAACGGTGTCAACTCCAATTGCCGTCTTGCCGCAGCCCTTCTCGGACTTTAGCGGTTCGCCGAGCGGTTATCACCCGTCCTACCGACGCGTGTCTGCGCAAACACAACTCCCCACTATCGGGCAGAGCTAACCTCGGCGGACCTTCGTTGGTTGCCGATCCAGCGTCTCCCGCACTCGCCGCGCCAGCTCTCGCGGCACGTAAGGCTTTTGCACCACAGTCAGCCCAAGCTCCTGCGCGCTACGCAGCAGTTCCATTTCGGGGCTGTACCCGGTTGCGAAAATCACCGGAACATCCTGTTTTTCCGCGCATATCCGCGCGTAGGCTTCCGGACCGTTCACCTTCGGCAGCACCACGTCCAACAACAGCAAATCAATGCGGTCGCGATTCGCTTGAAATACGCGCACCGCTTCTTCCCCGTCGTTCGCCAGCAAGATGTCGTAGCCCAGATTTGTCAGCGTTTCCCGCGCCAGCTCGCGCAGCCCTTCGTGGTCTTCGGCGATCAGAATCGTTTCCACCCCGCCGCGTACCGGGCCGGTATCTTCT
>Ga0209274_10000903_pt1 | contig 15979 bp, 19 predicted proteins | sample HubBroMetageREF1_FD_188343 | JGI IMG/M metagenome (GOLD analysis project Ga0209274, IMG submission 188343) | Reference soil microbial communities from the Hubbard Brook experimental Forest, New Hampshire, USA - Hubbard Brook CCASE Soil... | ecosystem: Environmental > Terrestrial > Soil >...
CACGTTCGTCAATTTCACGAGGATCCGCGCCGTCGCGAACCGAAGCGGCCTCACGGAGGTCGCCTTCCGGTCTCAGGCGGAGGCGCTCGGCGCGTGGGGATTCCCCGCGCTCCTCGATGAGGCCGTGCGTGCGGCGGAGACTCCCGAGGCGGGCGTCCGTGTCCGACTGGCCGCCAAGAACCTCCTGTTCGGATTTGACCGGTTCCGGGTGCTCGAACTCGCCCCTCCCGGACGCGCCGGGGGAACGGGCACTCCTACGTGACCGGCCGCTCCGGGCCCGTCGCGACGGGCTCGGCGACCTTGGCATCGATCAGCAGCTTCGCCGCGTCGGCCGGCAGCGAGAGGACGTCATCCTCGCGCAGGTCGACGGTCTCCGACCCGACGGAGAGCGGCCGCCCGCTCTTCAGGACCCGAACGTAGGTGAGCGGCGGCACAGGTCGTGCATTCCGCGGTGCAGCGACGGCGGTGGGCGGCTCCGCGGTCGGCGGGAGCGCCGCCGGTTCGGCGGCCTTCGGCGCCGGCGGGACGGCGGTGGCCGTCGTCGGGATCGCCATCGCCTCGAGATACGGTGCCGCGAGCCTCCGGTGCTCGCTCAGGGACGAGAGCACCGTGTCGAACATGGTACGTTCCTCCGCGAGCGCATTCGTCAGCTCTCGAGTGCCCCCGATGCTCGCCTGGAACGCGGCGGTGAGGACCTTCTGCGTCCGCGCCTCCACGATGTCGCGGGCGATCTGGCTTGCCCGTTGATAGGTCTGCCGGGAGATCTCGCCCTTTCGTCCCGAAGGGTTCTCTCTCAGGTCGCTCTCGTAGGACCGCCGGACCTCCGCGAGATAGGCGCTCGTCGCGCGATAGAAGTCATGGGGGAGCTTGGACAGTCCGCGGACCGCGGCCTCGTTGCGACGCCACTCGAGGAGTTGGGTGTAGTGATCGGGCATGAACGCGCGCTGGGGAGGAGGGGGACACGCCAAGGACTATACGACCTCAACGGTGTCGCCCGGGTGAAGCGGCCCCGAGGGGCCGCGGGGAAGCCCTGAGCGATGCGCACCGGGCGTTCCCCCGTCGACACTCTGGATGAGTTCCTCCGCCTTTGGGAACGGATCCGCTCGGAGAGCGCCGAGGAAGGGACCGTCGTGGTCGTAGAAGGCGACCGCGACCGGACCTCTCTACGTCGCCTCGGGCTCCCCGGACCGATCGTCAAGGTGCATCGGGGTCGGCCCCTCGCCGGCACCGCTCACGATCTCGTGAGCGGTAGTCGTCGGGTGATCGTGCTGACCGACTGGGACGTGGAGGGAGGACACCTGGCCCGGCGACTTCGGGAGTTCCTCGAGCCGGAACGACTCGAGTTCGACCTCGAGTACCGACGCCGCCTCGCGCGAGTTCTCCGAGGAGAGCTGGTCCACGTCGAGGGGCTCTATCGATGGGCACGACGCCTCGCCCAGCGGAACGGACATTCGCTGGACGAACTGCTCGGTCCTCCCGAGCACCCGTAGTCGACGCCCTACGGGATGACCTTCGACTGCGTACGTCGGGTGTCCCGACGGTTCCGCGCGTAGGAAGGCCGGAACCGCTCGGTTCCCTTGCCCTTCCAGCGGAGGCCGCGCCCTTCCTTCCCGGCGCTCGTAAGCCCCCGGAACACGCGACCCTTCTGCACGGGCGCGGCGATCCACGCGAGCTGTCGGTCGGCAAGGATCTCGGGGTGGTCGGGGTCGAGCAGGATGATCTCGAAGAACTTCTGTTTCCCGTCCTCTCCCACCCAGTAGGAGTTCAGGACCTCGAGATTCGGGTAGTGCTTTTGGGCGCGCTCCTCAGCGATGCGCCGCAGGCTCTTCTTGAGGGTCATACGGGCGACTCCCTTGTGCTTCGGACGCCGACCTGCGATGATGGCGCGCTTGCGTTGGCCGCCTCGCCGGACACGCACGCGTACGACGACGAACCCTCCCTTCGCTTTGAACCCGAGCGCCCGCGCGCGGTCGAGCCGCGTGGGGTGTTCGAGCCGGGTGACCGTGTTCTCCCGCCGCCAGGTGAGGAGGCGCTCGTGCCGGAGCTCGGAACCCTCGTCCCCGAGGGTTTGCCGGAACGACCGGGCCATGTAACGGTAGGCGGAAGTACTCATGGGGAGCGGGGGGGCGACCCTCGTTCGGATTATAAGGCTACGGGTGAACGGAGGGGCCGCTCACGGCAGCACTGCGGACCGCGCTCGCGCTGAGCACCGGGCCGTTCCCCTGCCACGGAAGGCGGGAGTCCGAGGGAGTCACGATCTTCGCGGTTGCGTGGCTCTCCGTCGCGACCGCGCGGATGAGGTGGCTTGAGATCTCGGCGACGAGACGGTCCATTCGGGCCCGCTCCTCCGCGGGGATCTCGGTCGGCGCTTCCCAGACCAGGGCTGCACCCCCGCTGGTGGGGTAGAAGCGGAACGCGAGCTCTTTGGCGACGGGCGGCACCGCCGGGTTCATCTTTTCCAGGCGCCCACGGACCCGGCTGACGGACGGTTCGGTCGAATCGGTGCGCTCGACGGCGTACCCGATCGTTCCGAGGTAATCCGCGAGATATCCGGCGAAACGTTCGCGACCGATGCCGCGGGCCCGTAGCCAATCACCGTTGCTTTCGGCCATGGTTCCCCCGGTTCATGGAATACTCGAGGCTCCGAAAGAGCCCGAGCATCATCCGATACTCCGCCTCAGTAGGCGTCGCTCGGCCCATAACACGACGAAGCAGGAGGATTAAACCCCGTCGTTTGTGAGGCGGATAGCCAATTCGGGTCAGGAGCTCCTCGGTTCGGGTCAGAAACAGCTCTTTTTCCCTTCCGTTCAGCTCGATCTCGAGGGGCGCCGGCGTGGTCTCGGGGTCCGTGGGACCCTTCGCCCGATGCGTCGCGTACAGGACCACTGCGACCGCGTGGGAGAGGTTGAGGGTCGGGAACTCCCGCCGAGCGGGAATATGGACGAGCACATCGCAGCGGGCGAGCTCGCTGCGCGAGAGCCCGTTGTCCTCGGGTCCGAAAACGATCGATACTCGCCCGGACACCGGCAGGAGGAGGTCCCCCAGCCGTTCGGGACTCACGGACCGGCGCAGGTACGCGCTCGACCGGCCGGTAGACATGTCGGTGGTTCCGACCACGAGGTCCGAATCTTCGACGGCCTTGTCGAACGTCGCGACCTTCCGGGCCGAGCGCAACAGCTTCAGGCCGCCCATCGACCGTCGTCGGGCTTCCGGACCGAGCGAAGCCCGGGGGGCCACGAATACCAGGCGGTCGACTCCGAAGTTGCGGGAGACCCTCGCGACCGCGCCGACGTTCCCGTCCTCCTTCGGGCGGACGAGGACGACGTCGAGCCGAACCGTCACCCGGCGCTCCCCTCCGCGAAGAGACGCTGGACCATCCACTCGGGGTCGAATCGACGGAAGTCCGCGTAGCCTTGGCCGACGCCCACGAAGAGGATCGGCTTCTTGGTCACGTAGGTGGCGCTGAGCGCCGCCCCGCCCTTGGTGTCGGCGTCGAGCTTCGTCAGCACCAGGCCGTCCACGCCGATCGCGGCGTCGAACAGTCGGGCCTGCTCGAGCACGTCGTTACCGCTGAGGGCGTCCCCGACGAAGAGCGTGAGCGCCGGGGCCACGACGCGGCGGATCTTCTTCGCCTCCTCGATGAGGTTCTCGTTCGTGTGCTGCCGGCCGGCCGTGTCGACCAACACCACGTCCACGCCCTTGGCTCGGGCATGCTGGACCGCGTCGAAGGCTACGGCCGCCGGGTCGCTGCCCTCCTGTTGGCGGACCACGCGAATACCGAGTCGCTCGCCATGAACCAGCAACTGCTCGATGGCCCCGGCCCGGAACGTGTCCCCGGCCGCGATGACGCTCGAGAAGCCCTGGGCCCGGAGCCAGCCGGCGAACTTCGCCACGGTGGTCGTCTTTCCGGTACCGTTGACGCCCACGAACAGGATCGTGTACGGCTTGGGGGTATGGGCGCGCACGGCCTGGGCCACGTCGATCGTGGGGCGTGTGAGCATCGCCCGTGTCGAACGCTCGAGGCAGGTACGGATCGCATCCTCGGCGTCGACGCCCATTCGGAGCTTCTTTCCGGCGAGCTCCTTTCGAAGGTCCCGACGCAAGCGTTCCACGACGGGCAGCGCCACGTCGGACTGGAGAAGGACGATCTCCAGGTCGTCGAGCACCTCATCGATCGTGGTCTCGCGCAACCGTTGTCCGAGAAACCCCTCGGTGAAGATCGCCGGGTCGTCGGCGACGCCCGCCGTGGGACGCGTCTCCCGGACCGCCGACCTGCCCGCGGCGGATTTCGTCGATTCCTGCGGTGCGGTCGGTTTCTCGGCCGCGACGTCGGGAGCGTCCGCGGGCGAACTAGGTTCGGTGCGGCGGAGCCGCGCCTTAATTGCGGCCCACATCGGAGCCCGCCGGTCCGGACCGGGCGATATCATCGAGGCGCCGGGAGAGAAGTTGAATGCGCTCGTCCAGGTTCGCCATCTGACCCTCGATGTCGCGGATCGCCTGTTCGATCCTCAGAAGTCGCTGCGCCAGGAGTTCGGCGACGCGGGGCCGTTCCATTTCGACCACGACGCCCGAACCGATCCCTACGAGGACCGGCGCGTTGCGTTCGACGGAGCCCCGAACGAACGCCTCCCCGCCGAGGGGAAAGAGGAGTTCGGCCTTTGGATCGGCCCGGTCCACGCCCTCGAGGCTCTCGCGAGCCCGCGCGTGCTCGGTCCGGGAGGCCGTGAGGATCTGATACTGCTGGATGAGGGCGTTGAGCTGGTTCCGGTACGCCTCGAGGCGCATGAGGTCCTCTTGGACCTGCTGCTCGGTCACTTCGGTCGCGTTGGCGCTCATGCGCTGCCTGCGGCCGACAATTGGTCGATCCGGATCTGGTGACGCTTGACGTGGTGACAGCTGCCGATCTCGGAAAGGATCCACTCCCGCGCGGCCGCGTCAGTCTCGGCTTCGCACTCCTTGGAGAAAGGCTGCCAGTAGCCCCGTCGGGCATAGAACGACCCCTGGACCTTCCACATCGACACTGTCGTCTATCCCGTCCGGCGGCCCACCAACGAGGCCCACTTAAGAGTAACCGAGTCGCGGAGGGCGGCCTATCGGTCCGCTACGTCCGTCCGGGCGGCTTTCACCGCGTCGTACCGGGCGCGTTCGCGGCGCCAGGCCTTTTGGCGCTCGCGCAACAGCGTGTCCGACGGTCCCCGCGGAAGCTCCGGAGGAGGCGGGGAGGACTGCGCCGGCGCACCGGGGTCCGCCCCGTCGGCCTCCGGGGGAGACTCGACGGGCTCGGAAGGTTCGCCGGCGGGGGGTCCATCCAATAGCCGCTGGGTCACTCGGTGAGCGCCGCTGCGTTCCTCCATCGCGTTTCCACCTCCCCATCGCTGAGACCGACCGTTGGGGAGAAGAGCACGTGGTCTCCCCACTGCTCCCGGGCGGCGGGGTATTCGTCGACGCCGATCGGCACGACCACGCCTTCCGCGCGAGACTCCTCGGTCATGGCGTTCATCGCAAGGGCCCAGTCGGAAGGGTCGGTCCCGGGGGTCGAAATACGCGCGGCCGGATCGAATCGACCGAGGACCTCGCGCGCGAGCGGCTCTCCCGCGGGCGTGGCGACGATTGCGACGCGGCATCCCCGTTTCATCATCAAGAACGCCCCGAGGGCCCCGCGCGGCCCGTCGACCAGTGCGACCAGTCGTCCCGCCACTCCGAGGGGGAGGCCCCCGGGGCCCCTTTCTCGGTCGAACGAGAGGTAGGTTCGGGGGCCTCGAACCTCGACGAAGAGCTCGACGAGCGGCTGCTCGAGGTCGACCCGAAGATGGCGCGTCGCGAACCGGTCGAGCACATCGCCTCCGAGGTCCCGAGCGAGCTCCTGGCTCGTGAACGGATGGGTGCCGCCCGTCCGGCGGGCGCGGACGGCGAACGACGCCCCGTCGATCAGCCGTGGCTCGGCGAGCGCGAGCAGCCGGTCCCGGATCGCGGTACGCTCGCTCGGAACTTCGTGAACCAGGCTGACCGACGTAATTCCGAACACCCGGCGGAGCACCCGCAGCGCCCGGGGTCCGTCGTCCACTTCTACATAGAGGTGGCCGTGGTCCGAGCGCAACCGTCCGGTCAAGCCCTCTCGCACGAACTGATCGAGGATGTTGCGTCGCAACGAGCTCTCGAATTCGCGCCGGACCGGCGCGGACTTGAGAGCAAGTTCGCCGTACCGGACAAGAATCTGGGACGGCATGGGAGAACGGTTAAGACGAGCGCGCCGCTAAAGCGCTTCCCGGACGCAGATGGTCGCGACGAACCCCACCGACCCTCGGTCCGCGGTCACCGATCCGACGGGCGAATTCGTCGACACCGTCGTCTCGGGACTCGTGCATTCGTTGGGAACGCTCGGCGTTGCGCTCCCGCCGGAGACAGTGCGCGCCCAACTCGACCTCGACGGCGGCGTGGAGGGTAACTTCGCGTTCCCGGTCCACCGGGCGGCCGCCGCCGCCCGGCAGCCCCCGGACGAGTTCGCCTCGGCGACGGCCGGGGCGTTCCCGACCTCCCCGTCGATCCGGTCGGTCGTGGCGAAGGGCGCCTACGTGAACTTCACCGTCGAGCCGGCGCTTCTGGCGGCCTCGACGCTCGGTCTCGTCCATGCGCGGGGTGCCGCGTACGGCGGCGGGCCCCAGGGGGGCGTTCCGGCGTGTGTCGAGCATACTAGTGCGAACGCGACCGGCCCGTTCCACATCGGACGGGTGCGGAACGCGATCATCGGCGACACCCTCGCCCGGATCCTCCGAGCGGCCGGGACCCCAGTCACGACCCAGTACTACGTCGATGACATGGGCCGGCAGGCCGCGATGATCACCTGGATCTGGTCGAAGCCCCGCGAGGCGTGGCCTGAGCCGGTTCGGGCAGCGGTGGACGGCCAGGAGGTCCCGGGGGAGAAGCCGGACGCACATCGGGGACGCCCGTACCCCGCCGTGAGCGCGTACCTGAAGGAGCACCCGGAGGCGCAGGCGGAGGTGGCCGACCTCGTCCGTCAGGTCGAGACCGGAACGCCGCCCCCGCAACATCGGGAGCTGACGCAGTCGATCCTCGACGGGATGCTGGAATCCCTGGCTCGTCTCGGCATCACGTTCGACGAGTTCGTGTGGGAGTCCGACTTCCTCCGCGACGGCTCGGTGGACCGAGTACTCGAACGCCTGCACCACGCTCCGCATGCAGTCCGGGAGGAGAACGGCGCCTGGGCGATCGATACGACGAGTTACGGTCTGCCCAAGGAGTCCACGCGGGTGGTCTTCCAACGGGGCGACGGGACGAGTCTCTACGTCCTGCGCGACGTCGCCTACCATCTCTCGAAGTTCGCCCGGTTCGACCGTGTGATCGACGTGCTCGGCCAGGACCACCAGCTCCACGCCCGGACCCTGAACGCGCTCCTAGCGGAGATGGGGGAGAGCCGGCGTCCGACGTTCCTGATCTATCAGGACATCACGGTCCCCGAAGGCGGACGTATGTCGACCCGCGGCGGATCGGCCGTCTGGCTCGACCACCTGCTCGCCGAGGCCCTGGACCGCGCCCGACGGGAAGTGCTCGCTCGACGCGAGGACCTGACCCCTGCCGAGTCGGAGCGGATCGCGGAGGCGGTCGCCACGGGAGCCGTCCGCTACCACATCGTCCGCGTGTCCCCCGAGAAACCGGTCGTGTTCCGCTGGGAGGACGCCCTTTCGTTCGAGGGGAGAAGCGGACCGTTCGCGCAGTACGCCTACGCCCGCTCGGCCAGTGTCCTCAGAAAAGCGGAGCGGGACCATGGCCCGTACCCGTTCGACGCGAGCCAGTTGACCGACCCGGAGGAGGTTGCGCTCATCTGGGTCCTCGCCCGTTTTCCGCGGGTGGTCGCGTCGGCCGCGACCTCGATGCACGTCCACGCGATCGCCGGGTACGCCCACGACCTGGCGGACCAGTTCAACCGATTCTATCATGCCGTGCCCGTCCTCCGTTCCGAGGAGCTTCGGGAGAGTCGAGTCGCGCTCGTGGCTGCGGTGCACCAGACGCTCGGCAACGCGCTCGACCTTCTTGGCATCCCGCGACTCGAGTCGATGTGACCTGCGACCCGTCCGTTTCAGTCGCGACGGACGCACGATTACTGGAACCTCGGGTCTCGGGACGACCGTCCGGAGCGTGATTCCACGGCCAATATTCTGGCCATTCAGTGAGCGTTCTGGATCGCCGCGTTTCCCCCGGTTGCTCCCGCTACGTCGGCCGTTCCGAGCGGACCCGCGCCGTCCGCAGAGGGTCCGGAACGCCGGCCGCGGCGAATCCGCGTTCTCGCAGTCGGCACGAATCGCAGCGACCGCACGCGGTTCGTCCTCCCGCGTAGCAGCTCCACGTCAGCGCCCAGGGCACTCCGAGGCGTTCTCCCGCGCGGACGATCTCGGCCTTGGACAGCCGGAGGAGCGGCGCCGAAACCCGGACCGTCCGGCCGGTCTCGACCCCGTCCTTGGTGGCCACGCGGGTGAGTCGCTCGAACGCCTTCAGGAAGGCGGGGCGGCAGTCCGGATAGCCGGAGTAGTCGATCGCGTTCGCCCCGAGGACGATCGTTCCGAGTCGATGACTCTCGGCATACCCGAGCGCGACTGCGAGCAGGATCGTGTTGCGCGCGGGAACGTACGTCGACGGGATGCGGCCCGGTTTCGGCCCCGACGAAGGGAGGGAACGCCCGCGGTCGGTCAAGGACGAGGAGAGCAAGGGACCCAGGGGGAGGCGGACGACCACGTGGCGGCGCACTCGATACCGACGGGCGAGGGCTCTCGCGGACCGAATCTCCTTCTCGTGGCGTTGCCCGTAGACGACCGTGAGCGCGTGCACGGGACCCCGCCGCCGGCTCGACCAAGCGAGGCAGGTAGCCGAGTCCATCCCTCCGGAGAGGAGGACCACGGTACCGGCGCGCGGAGGGGGCCGACTCACCAGGCAACTCCTGCCGCGGTAACGATCGCAGCGCCGATCGCGACGGCGGACAGCATCCCCAGGAAGTTCGTGCTTCCTTTGGTGAGATAGCCATGGTTCTCCAGCGTCTCGCCGAGGACCGAGTCGACCTGGCATCCCAAGAATCCCGCGACGACGACCGCGCCGACGAAGAGACCCGCGCTCGGCAGGGCGGTCGAGAACACTCGGAACAGCGCGTAACCGACGATCGCCGTGATCCCGGCCCCGACGAACGCCCATCCCTCCCCCACGACGGAGACGCCGCCGTTGGTCCCCGGGCTGACGGGACGGAAGGTGAGGATGCTCCGTGCGGTCCCGGCCAACACGCCCAGCTCGCTCGCGAACGTGTCGGCGGCGCCGAACGCCAAGGCGCTGGCGTAGAGCACGGTAAGCGTGGGCATCGGGATCAGCGGCGGGATCCAGCCCCCGCCGATCGCGAGGCCGGTGGGAATGACGATATGGGCGACCACGTTCGATACCCCCCGTTCGCCAGCCGCGCCTTCTTGGACGTGCCGTCTCCGCTTCTCCTCGATCCGGAACCGCGTGGCGAGCACGCTTCCGACGACGAAGAGGATCATGAGGGCGAGGAACGGAAATCCCACGAGAACCACGATCGCGGTCCCGAACGCCGCGGCGACCACGCCCGCCATCGGGGTGAGGGCCCGAGCGGCCACCGCGGCCACGGCGAGGCCCACCGTGACGACGATCCCGAAGGCGGCGGGAATGACACCGAGAACCACGACGCGCCCTCGGGCGGGAGTTTGTAGAGGGCTTAACGCCTTGCTCAGTCGCGGGGCCAGGGGGCGCTACCCGCGCGCGAGAATGCGGTACACGGCGTTGGCGAACGTGCTCGCGACGAGGTCGGGCCGCTGCTCTGGGGTCGTAGCGTCGACCGCGTTCGGTCGTTCGTGCACCGGGTCGGGCACGAGCGCCGTGAGGAGCCCGAGCTTGTGACCCGCTTCGATATCGATGGTGCGGTCCCCCACCATGGCGCTCGAGGCAAAGTCGATGTTCCAGTCCCGCTGTGCCTCCTCGAACAACAGGGTCCCCGGCTTCCGGCACGCACATCCGCGTTCGGGGGCGTGGGGACAGTAGTAGAACGCATCCACGTGCGCCTGCCGGGGTAGCAGCAGCTCGTTGAGACGGGCGTGGATCCGTTCGACGTCCTCCCGGGTGTAGAGCCCTCGTTCCACCCCCGACTGGTTCGTCACGCAGATCACGAGGAATCCATGGTCACGGGCGACGGAGAGCGCGTCTCCGACGCCGCGGAACAGGTCGAGACGCTCCGCCTCTTTGAGGTACCGAAGGTCCGGGTTCAGGGTGCCGTCGCGGTCGGTGAAGAGCGCCCGGCGGATCGGACGGGCGACCGTCCCTGGACCGGCGGCTGCTCCCATGGCCGCCTCTATGTTCGAGCCCGATAAGCCTTCACCCCGGCGCGGTAACCCTCATCGTCCAGAGGACGCCGACGGAGCAGTAGACCGGTGAGCGAAGACGACGTCTACGCGGGACTCGACCAGGCCATCATTCCAGCGCTTACGCCCTGGGCCAACTCCGAGACCCCCGTCACGCTCCTGTTCTCGGGAGGGGTTGATTCGGGTCTCCTCGGCTGGGAGCTTCGGCAGCGGAAGGCCCTCCAGCTAGTCACGATCGGGACAGCGGGAAGTCCGGACCTTCGCGTCGCCCGGGAGGCCGCGGCTCTCCTCGGCCTCCCGGGCCTTTCGGTGGAGGTGACCGTGTCGGACCTCCGAGCCGTAGTCGAACGGATCCGGCCGCACGTCGACGAACTGTCTCCTACCGCGAGGTCGGTCCTGACCGCGTTCGCGCTGGCGCTCGAGCACGCACCCTCCCGCGACATCCTCTGCGGTCAGGGTGCCGATGAGCTGTTTCTAGGTTACGCCCACTTCCGGGGGCTGAATGCCGAGGATGCCCGATCGCGTTCGGCGTCGGACCTTCGACTGCTGCTCGAACAGGACTGGCCGCGAGCGCAAGCGATCGCGCGGGAGTTCGGGCATCGTGCGGTGGCCCCCTATCTGGCGCCGGAGTTCGTGGACGCCGCGCTCCGAATCCCGGTCGAAGCGCGACTGCCTCAAGGGTCCCCCAAGTCGTTCTTCCGAGGCTGGGCGTCGCATCGGGGACTGCCCGCACCGATCGCGCTCCGACCCAAACGAGCCTTCCAGTTCGGGAGCGGGATCGACCGGCTGATCCGGTCCGCCCGAGACCGTGGGGGTCCTGGAAGCTGAACGGGTCCGGCTCGCTTTCCCGGCGAGTTCGCCGACATTACGGATATATATCCGGGCCCGGGTCCCCACTCGTGGCCGGAGACTCCTCGGCTCTCTTTTGTCCCCTAGAGTTCCGATACGGACGCGAGAACGTTCGAACTCTCTTTTCTCGCGGTGCGCGTTTGGAGCGCGCGTTGCGCGTCGAGTCGGCCTTGGCCGCGGCGGAGGCTGAGCTCGGGATGATCCCCAAGGACGCCGCGGAGGCGATCGAACGGGCCGCCGACCTCCGCCACGTCTCTCTCGAGAAAGTGGACGAACTCGAGCGAACACTTCGCCATGACGTGATGGCGATCTCGCGAACCCTCGCCGAGGCGTCCGGCCCGGCCGGTCGATGGGTCCACTTCGGCGCGACCAGTGCCGACATCACCGACACAGCGCTGGCAATGGAACTGAAGGAGAGCGCGGCGATCCTTCGTGCCGACCTTACGGACCTCGCGAAGGCATTGGTCGACCTCGCGAAGCGTCACCGCGCGACGCCGGAAATCGGGCGAACTCACGGCCAGCACGGCATCCCGATCAGTTTCGGATACAAGGCGGCAGTCGGTGCCGCAGAGGTCGTTCGACACCGGAGACGCCTGGATGAGCTGCTCCCGAGGCTCGCCGTCGGGAAGATGGCCGGGGCGGTCGGTACCGGTGCCGGTTTCGGTCGACACGCGGAGGCCGTGGAAGCCCACGTGATGCGACAGCTGGGCCTCACTCCTGACGAGGCGCCGACCCAGATCGTCGGTCGGGACCGGATCGCGGAGTTCACCAATTGGCTCGCCCTCGTCTCCGCGACGGCGGAGCGGCTGGCGACGGAAGTTCGAAATCTGCAGCGCACCGAGATCGCGGAGGTGGCGGAGCCCTTCGACGAGGCCCGGCAGGTCGGGAGTTCCACGATGGCCCAGAAACGGAATCCGATGCTCTCCGAGAACGTGACCAGTCTGGCGCGTTTGGTGCGGGCGTTCGCCCAGCCTCCGCTGGAGAACATGGTCCAGTGGCACGAGCGCGACCTCGCGAACTCCGCCAACGAGCGGATCGTGCTGCCGCACGCCATTGTGCTCGAGGACGACCTGTTGACCAAGCTGACGGAGGTCTTCCGCGGCCTCCAGGTGGATTCCCAACGGATGGCCGAGGAGGTCGCACGCTCCGGCGGAGGAGCGATGACCGAGAACCTGATGCTCGCCCTCACCTCGAAGGGGCTCGCCCGCGCCGAGGCGCACGAGCTTCTCCGGAAGCTGACCCGCCAGCCGGGGGAGGGGCCGTCGCTCGCCGAACGAGCGAAGGCGGACCCCGGGGTCCGGGCGCATCTGACGCCGGAAGAGATCGACGGGCTCCTCGATCCGGAGAGCTACGTGCGCGCAGCCGCCGAGAAGACCGACCGTATCGTCTCCAAGCTGGAGCTCGAGCTCACGGCATGACCTCGCCCGACGCGACCTGGTCCGCCCTCGTCACGGTGAAGACGCGGGGAGAACGTCTCGCCGGCATGTTGGAGCAGTCCCTGCGGCCGGAGGCGGAACGTGAGGTTCCGAGGACAAAGGCCGAACTCCGCCGATCGTCGCTCGATTCGCTCGAACTTTCGATATCCGCGCGGGATTCGGGGGCGATGCGGGCGGCGTTGAACACGTATCTCGGCTGGGTCCACCTTTCGGTGGCGACCGTCCGTTCGGGGAGCGGCTCGCCCGCTCCCGCCGACCGACCGCCGGAACCGACTCCCTAGCGGGGAGAGTCAACCTCCCAGGGGAAGTGCTCTTGTCCGAGCCTCCCGTGGGAGGGCCGATGCGTGATCCCCAGGAACGCGACGTGCTCTCGATGCTCGACCTCTCGACCGACCTCGGCGCAATCGTGGAGCGAGCGTTGGTCCTGAAGGCGGCCCGACGCGCGGGGCAGCGAACCCCCTCGCTGCCGGGTTCGAACCTGGGGCTGATCTTCGAAAAACCGTCCACCCGGACCCGGACCTCGTTCGAGGTGGCGATCAACGACCTCGGCGGTCACGCGGTCGTTCTGTCGACGAAAGACCTCCAATTGGGAAGGGGCGAAACGCTCGCCGACACTGCCCGGGTCCTGTCCCGCTACCTCGACGTGATCGCGTATCGCGCCTTCCGGCATTCGGACGTCGCCGAGCTCGCCCGCTGGGCGAGCGTTCCGGTGGTCAACGCACTCGACGATCGGGAGCATCCCTGTCAGATCGTGGCGGACCTTCTGACGCTTCGGGAGCAGTGGGACCGGTTTCCCGGTCACCGACTCGCGTACGTCGGGGACGGGAACAATGTCTGCAACTCCCTCGTTCTCGGATGCGCGATGGTCGGGATCGACTTCGTCGGTGCGATTCCCGCCTCCTATCGCCCCCCGGAGGATATCCTGCGCGAGGCTCGCCGCCTCGCCGCCGAGCGAGGGTCGAAGGTCGACCTGGTCGAGGATCCTGCCGACGCGGCACGAGATGCCGACGTCATCTATACCGACGTGTGGGTCTCGATGGGCGACGAAGCACAGGCCGCCGCTCGCGAGAAGGCCTTTCACGGCTACCAGGTAAACTCTGCGCTCGTGCGGAAGGCGAAGGCGTCCTGTCGAGTGATGCACGACCTGCCGGCCCACCGGGGGCTGGAGATCACGGACGACGTCATCGATGGCCCTCAGTCGGCCGTCTGGGACCAGGCCGAGAACCGGTTGCACGCCGAAAAGGCGCTTCTCGAATACGTGCTGGCTCCCGAGTTCCCGCCCGGAGCTCTCTGATCCCCGACGCTCCCGGGCCCTGACCGGCTCGGCGAGGGGGAGGGGCCGGCAGGAGCGCGGGTGATCGGTCTCACTGAAGAGTGCGGGTCAGGACCGAGATCGCCGCGTTCAGGTCAGACCGCTCGAGGAGGAATATCGTGTCCGTGTAGCAGCTGAGCGCCTCGACGATGTTGATCCCCTGCGCCGAGAGGATGCCGGTGAGGAGGGCGAGCATTCCCGGCGTCTCCTCGATGCTCTCCGGGCTCGTGACGGCGACCTCGACGAGGTTCCGCCGGACGTGCAGGACCTGATCGTCGCGCAATGCCTTGGTCACGCGGGCGACCGACTCCTCGTCCGTGATCACGACGGTTCCCTGCGAGACCTGGATCAGCCGGCACGGGGAGTTCTCGTCCAGTAGCTCCTCGACCACGTCCCCGAGACGCCGGAGAACGTCCGCCCCCTGTCGTACCGTGACCGTGACCACCTTGGTTCGGGTCTCGATCTTGCTCTTCCGGACCAGACGACGCGCGCCCGCGGCCCGGGCGTCTTCTCCTCGGCCGCGGGGGTACCGGCGGCAGGCCGCGATGACCGCCTCGTTGGCCGGGAGGTCGAGCTCCTTCGCCACCCGTCGGGCAATCGCGGAGTAATTCCCGATGCGCCAGCGGATCGCGTCGGCCAGGACGGGCTGTCCGTCGAGGTAGTCACGAACGCGTCGGGCGACGGAAGGAGCTGGCTCGGACATGGTTGTCGTATTTTGGACAATGTTGCCGAATTGTGTTCGCTGACGGTCACACAGTATAAATCCCTACTTCTCGTCCACGACCGTGAACAGGTCCCCGATGCCCACCCCGAAGGTTGTGCTGGCGTACTCGGGGGGCTTGGACACGTCGGTCGCGATCCCCTGGCTTCGAGAGTCCAAAGGGCTCGATGTGGTCACCGTCACCGTCGATGTGGGGCAACCTGTCGACCTCGAGCGCGTACGCGCGAAGGCGCTGACCTCCGGTGCGATCAACGCCTACGTCGCGGACGCCCGAGAGGAGTTCGCCGACCACTGGCTCTCCTCCGCGCTTCGGGCGAATGCCCTCTACGAGGGCGTCTACCCCCTGAGCACCGCGCTCGCCCGCCCGCTGATCGCGCGTCATCTGGTCGAAGCCGCCCGGCGGGAGGGAGCGAACTTCGTGGCGCACGGCTGCACCGGCAAGGGGAACGATCAGGTACGATTCGACCTCTCGACCACGGCGTTGGCCCCCCACCTCGGCGTGATCGCGCCGGCCCGAGAATGGGGGATGACCCGGGAGGAGGAGGTCGCCTACGCCCGACAGCATGGCATCTCGGTCGACGCCACGCCCCGCTCTCCTTACAGCACGGACGAGAACCTCTGGGGTCGCTCGGTGGAGTGCGGTATCCTCGAGGATCCGGCGATCGAGCCGCCCGAGGAGGTGTACGGGTGGACCCGCGCGCCGTCGCAGGCGCCGGACTCCCCGGAGAGCATCGGACTTCGGTTCGAAGATGGGATTCCGGTCGCCATCGATGGGGTCGCGTTGCCGTTTCACGAGCTCATCTCCCGCCTGAACGTCCGGGCCGGCGCCCACGGAGTCGGACGGATCGACCACGTGGAGTCTCGGGTCGTCGGGATCAAGTCCCGCGAGGTGTACGAGTGTCCGGCCGCGGCGGTACTCATCCCGGCCCACCAGGCGCTCGAAGGACTCGTGCTGCCCCGCGACCTTCTCGAGTTCAAGCGCGGGGTCGAACAGCGCTTCGCCGGCCTCGTGTACGACGGGCTCTGGTACACACCCCTGCGGGAGGCGCTCGAGTCGTTCGTCCGCTCGAGCCAGGAGCGGGTCACCGGCGAGGTCTCGGTCAAGCTCTACAAGGGGTCGGCGACCGTCACCGGACGGCGGTCGGAGTTCAGTCTGTATCAACCCGCGCTGGCGACCTACTCTACCGGCGACCGATTCCGTGCGGAGATGGCGGAGGGGTTCATCTACGTATGGGGACTCCCGGCGCGAACGTACTCCGCTCTCGGCAAACCTCCGGAAACTCCGCCAGTC
>Ga0209274_10000904_pt1 | contig 15971 bp, 10 predicted proteins | sample HubBroMetageREF1_FD_188343 | JGI IMG/M metagenome (GOLD analysis project Ga0209274, IMG submission 188343) | Reference soil microbial communities from the Hubbard Brook experimental Forest, New Hampshire, USA - Hubbard Brook CCASE Soil... | ecosystem: Environmental > Terrestrial > Soil >...
CGGCGCCGGCTTGCCTCCGGTCATGGATTGCATGTGCGCATCGGCGCCCGTATGGCAATGCTCACAACTCAAGCCCGGCTGCAGCGAGCCGAGAGTCAACTTACCCTGGGTCACACCACCCGTGCCATGACAGTTGAAACACGCGGTGATTTCCGTGTCCGCCGTTAGCCGTCCCATGGCTTCAATCAGGTTATGGGGCCGTATGCGATCGTCTCCCATGGTGATTCCCAACGCCGCGGGCTTCTGGTAATAGGTCACCAGGCTCTCGTAGAAGCGGCCCTGGTATTCCAGTGCGAACGTCAGGTTGTGAACTCCGAACGCATATCGAATCGGCAGAGTCAGCGTACCGGAGCCGTCACTTACGGTATATGTGCTTACCCCGTTCTTGCGCTCGATTTTATAACTGTATCCGTTTGCCTCCGTCGTCAGTGCAGGGTGTTCTTGCAGCGGTCCCTGGTTCGGAGGCAGTTCGATACCGATTCCCATGGCGGTCTTCGGCTGCGTTTGCCCCTCCGCACGATGGCAGGTAGCGCACGTCGCCTTTCCCGCGGGCGGTGGCCCGGCATGCAACGCCACCGCCAACGCGACACACAATGCCGCAACCAGCGCGGGCTGCCCCGCTTGCCGACGTTTGCCAGTCATCGATTCTCCGCACTCTGCGCGCCGCCGGCCGCGGTTGCCATATCGAGCGATATCCGCCGCTCCCGCCGCGCATCGTCGCGGCGGCCCGCCCGGGAATACGCTGTTGCCAGGGACATGTGGTATTCGATCGCGTCCGGGTCCAGCCTCTCCGCGGCCTCCAGCCGCGCGATTGCCGGTCCCAGATCTCCCAAACCCATCAGAACCTTGCCGTAGGCATACTCCGCCAACGCGTCCGCGGGCCGATCAGCGGCGGCCTTCTTGGCGTAGGGCAATGCTGCGGAAATGTCGTTGGCATAGACGAGCAGCAGCGCCAGCATGGCGCCCGCGTCTACGTTGGCGGGGTTCAACTCTAACTCACGCCGGAATTCCGCCAAGGCCTCTTCCGGGCGCGTATAACTCAGGTAAGTGCCATATAAGTAGTGACCTCCGGCAATTGCCGGGTACTCCTTGAGTAACTGCTGAAAGCCGTCCTCGGCCTTATCGGTCTCGCCAAGGATCCAAAAACGGGCCGCCGCCCCTGCCTTCACCACCGCGTCCAGCCGGTCCGCGGGCACCTCGTTGGGCAGCAACGGCTGGTGTAGAGCGTTCAGCCCAAGACCCGCGATCAGCATCGGTTCATGAGCGCCTCCCCGTGCATACCGCCCCAGTTCGCGCTTCGCCGGATCGAAGAGGCCGGCCCTCGACAACAGCAGCCCATAGTGAAACCGGACCCCGGCTTCGACTTCCGGAGGCAGATCCTTGCCGGACGCCAGACCCTGTTGAAGGTGCTCCTGTGCTCTATCGTACCTGCCGGTCTCGAACTCGCACAGGCCCAGCAACGACCAAGCCAACGCCCGTTTGTCGTCCAGCTTGACGAACTCGTCGAAAGCGGCCTCGCCGTCGGCGTAGTGGTACGTCGCATAGGAGAGCGTCCCGATAAACCACCAGCCCTCCGCCCACGACGGACGAAGTTGTACTGCCTGGCGGTAGACTTCGATGGCTCCCGCTATGTTATTGTCTCGGCGTGCCGCCGCCGCCGCCGCTGCCAGATCGTCAAAGGTGGCCGCTTTCCCGGCAACGCCCGCGACGGCCCATACCACGGCAGCGAATTTCAAGGCGCGCATGGCTCCTTGTGCTCCGCGCCGCAGTTGCAGAAACCCCTCCAATTCAATACCTTGGCGGCGCGCAACCGATGCGGGTTACGCCTCCAGCCTTTTCTAACATCTTACCTATTTTTCTTCGGCCGGGTTGGCGTTGAGACGTTGGTGGCGCAAGCCGGCGCCTCCCCGGATTGTTGGGCAGGCGCAGGAAGGGTACCGGTACCGAAAGTTGGCGCAATACTGTTATGCCCAACGGCACCGCTGGTATCATTGAGGAAACTCGACGGCCGCTTCCGATCCGCACGATCTCCGGGAGCCGCCGGGGAGGGAGCTTACTGAATGCGTCATCGTCTACGGCATGTCATAATTCTCTGGGCCGCGCTCGGCATTGCGAACGTACCGTTGCTGGCCACCATCACGATCCAGTCGATGACTCCGTCGGTCGCCTCTCCGCAACCGGTGGGTACGCCAGTCACTTGGACGGTGACCGCCACCGACAGCAATCCCAATTTCCTGACGTTTCAATTCAATATAGCGGGTGGCAGCCAGCCCTACTCTTTGGTGCGCGACTTCAACATCGGGAAACAGTCGGGTGGAATCTGGACGGCCGAGCCATTCACGTGGACCACAATCAGCGGCGAGGGCTCGTATACCATCCAGGTTGTTGCGAAGGACTTCATTTCCGGTGAGACGGCCACGCAAAACGCCAGTTTTACATTGACCTCGCGGGTGACCGATCAGAAGGCCGTCGTCAATAGGGTGAAGAATCCCATGGTGGCCCTCTTCAGCGCACCCGCTTGCGCCAGTGGGAGTTCCATGCGGGTGGCGTTCTATACCGGGACAAGTCCGGCCAACTACACGAACTGGGTAGCCTGCAATCCTCACGTGAGCATGAATTTTTATGTCGCCGGAATGCTGCCCTCGACGACGTACACGATGTATTCCCAAACGCAGACCGGCAGCAAGATCGCTAACGGCCACTACCTGGATTTCGAAACGGGAGCACTACCCACCAACCTGGGGAGCGGGGTGATCCCCGCCTTTACCGTCAATACCCCAGCGGGATCGCAGTCCGACACCGCCGATTCCATGCTCCTTTGGGGGTTCTCGGGCAAGGTGATGCCGGTGGCGACCGACTTGAACGGCAACATCATGTGGTACTACAACAGCGGCTCAGCCACGTTGCTGACGCGTCTTATCCCGGGCGCGAACATCCTGACCATACAGGACGGCACTTCCTGGAACTCCTCCAACACCACCCTGCAATTGATCAGGGAGATCGATTTGGCCGGCGACATTGTACGGGAGACGAACACAGGCGTCATTGCCGAGCAACTCGTCGCCATGGGCGCCACCGATGCGGCGTCTTGCCTGGGCGTTCCCGACCCGGCGCCGGTTGGGACGGCCTGTCTGAACGACTTCGACCACGAAGTGATTCATTACTCGATCGGAAGCAATTCTTATACCGCACTCATCGCGCGCACCGAAAAAGTCTTTCCACCGGGAACACAAGGCAGCAATCCTAACGGCCCGCCGGTCGACATTCTCGCCGATATGGTGGTCGTCTTGAATTCACAGTGGCAGGTGGTCTGGTACTTCGATACATTGCAACAGTTGGACATAAATCGCCCGGCTGTTCTGGGCGAGATCGCCGTCGAAGGCGAGAAATGTGCCCCAGGCGACGATTGCGCCCTAACTCTGCTGCTAGCCCCCAGTGCCAACGACTGGACGCATGCCAACTCGATTCAATACCAAGCTTCGAGCGGCGACCTGCTGGTTTCCATACGGAACCAGGACTGGCTGGTCGACGTGAATTACGGCAATGGCACGGGGCCCGGTACTGTCTTGTGGCGCATGGGCAATGAAGGCGACTTCACGATTTTGGCCCCGGAATACGATACCTGGCCCTGGTTCTCGCACCAGCACGATGCGGGTTACGCAAACAACGGCGCCGGCCCTCTGACCGTCTTCGACAACGGGAACACCCGCGTTTCGGCGCCCCCGCTGGGTCTAGGCCAAGGCGACAGCCGGGGCATGGCTCTAACGGTAGACGAGACCAAAATGCAGGTGACACCGGTGCTCACCGTCAGTCTGGGGACCTACGCGCGCGTTTTGGGCAGCGCCCAGTTGTTGTCCGACGGCCTTTACTTCTTTCAGCCGGGCAGTCCCGACGCCATCGCCATCGAGATCCTGCCTACTGTGGGTGTGTTGGGTGGCACGCAAGTGCTGAATCTCTTCAGCCCGAATGTGTCCTATCGGGCGTGGCAGATGCCCAATCTCTACAATCCTCCGTCTTGGTAGCGACTGACCAGCGCCTGCAAGCCAAGATTGGCTGCCACAAGCAAACCGACCCACTACCGTCCACGGCCTACCCGGCACTGGTCAGTGCGGGTGAGAGTGCGAGTGCGGCTCTTCGGCGGGGATCACGCAGCCACTCTCCGCGACCGCGCAGCCCACGTGCTCGAACTGCACAGTGGAATGGCGAATGTGAAACTCGTGCGCCAGCATGTCGTTGATGCGCGCGAGAATACAGTTACTGGCGGACGGGGGCACATCCTCAATAAGCACGTGACAACTCAGCGCGTGGATGCTCGATCCCAGACTCCAGATGTGCAGATCGTGCACGTCCAGCACGCCCTCGACCTTGCACATGCAGGCGGTCACCGATTGCAGTTCCAGGCCGCGCGGCAAACCTTCCAGCAGGATATTCAGCGACTCTTTGATGATGTCCCAGGCGGTCCACACGATCAGCGCGCCGATCAGGATCGAGAGTATGGGGTCCACCTGGATCCAGCCGGTGTAGCGAATGATCAGCGCGCCGACGATGATGGCCATGGATCCCAGCAGGTCGCCCAACATGTGCACGAAGGCGCTGCGGATATTGATGTCGCCGTGGCGCGCGGCGCGCAGTCCCCACATGATGCCGCCGTTGAGCGCCAAGCCTCCCGCGGCGACCAGCATCATCACGGTTTCGCCCACGGGCGCGGGGTGCCGCAGCCGCTGCCAGCCCTCGTAGAAGATCCAGGCGGCCAGGGCCACCAGCGTCATGGCGTTCACGAACGCCGTCAGCACGCCGGCGCGGTGATACCCGTAGGTCTTGATCTGGTTGGCCGGCCTGGATTGCAGGTATACACCGAACCAGGCGAGCAACAGAGCCAGGCCGTCGGTGAAGTTGTGGCCGGCGTCGGAGAGCAGCGCCAGACTGTGGGCCTGGATGCCGGCGACCACCTCCACTCCCACGAATGCGAAAGTCGCCACCTGCGACCACCAAAGGATGCGACCGGTGGCGGCGCCGTGGGAATGGGAATGTGAGTGCAAACAGCCTCCACTAACGATTTTACCGCGACCGACGGAAGCGGGGCTGAAGCCCCGCGCGGACTGAAGTCCGCCCCCCAAGTTGTCAACCTGCCCCACCAGAAGATGCTCCACGCTAGACTAACTCTTTACCCGCATGAAAATCCTCATGGTGGCATCGGAAGCCGCGCCCTTCGCCAAAACCGGCGGCTTGGCGGACGTTGTCGGATCGTTGCCGGCCGCGCTGAAGGCCCTTGGCCACGAGGTGGCGGTCCTGTTGCCGCGCTACGCCGCGGTGGATCTGAAAAACGCCCGGCGCGTCTATGACTCGCTGCCCATCTGGCTGCCGCCCGAGCGCTACGACACATCCCTTTACCTGATGGAGCGCGAGACACCCTTCTTTTTCCTGGACTACCCGCCGCTCTACGACCGGCCCGGCTTCTATACCGAAGACGGCGAGGACTATCCCGATAATCACATCCGTTTCGCGGTCCTGGCGCAGGCGGCGCTGGAGTTTTGCCGTCGGGTGTGGCGGCCGGATATTCTGCACGGTCACGATTGGCAAGCCGGTCTCGTGCCAGCCTACCTGCGCACCATCTATGGCAACGACCCCACTTTCCTCGGCATACATTCGCTGTTCACCGTTCACAACCTGGGATATCACGGCCTTTTCCCGGCCGCCGCGCTGGCGGACATCGGGCTCGCTGGAACCGAGGAGTTCCGTCCCAGCGGGCTGGAGTTCTTCGGCAAAGTCTGTTACCTGAAAGGCGGGCTCAACTACGCGGACGCGTTGAACACGGTCAGCCCGACGTACGCGCGCGAAATTCAGACTCCAGAATACGGCTTCGGACTGGACGGCGTGCTGCGGGCCCGCAGCCAGGTGCTTTCCGGCATTTTGAACGGCGTGGACTACGCGGAGTGGAATCCCGAAACCGATCCCCTGATCGCAACGCACTATTCCAGTGGCGATTTGAGCGGCAAACGCATCTGCAAGCAGGACTTGGTGAACGCGTTCGGACTGCCGGCGGAAGCCATGGAAGCCCCGTTGATCGGCATCGTCTCCCGCTTTACCAGCCAGAAGGGCGCCGACCTGGTCGCGGAGGCCGCCGACGGGCTGGTAGCCGAAGGTTATTATATGGCGGCGCTGGGCGCGGGCGAACCGCAATACGAGGAGCTATTCCAGGCGATCGCGGCGCGGCATCCTGCGCGCATCGCGGTGCGCATAGGATACGATAACGCCTTGGCGCACAAAATCGAGGCTGGCGCGGACCTCTTCCTGATGCCCAGCCGTTATGAGCCCTGCGGGTTGAACCAGATATACAGCCTGCGATATGGTACCGTGCCGGTGGTACGCGCGACCGGCGGGCTTGATGATACTATCGAACCTGGGACCGGTTTTAAGTTCTGGAACTACTCCGGAAGCGCGCTGCTGGGCGCCTTGCGGGCGGCGCGCGAGGCGTTCGCCGATGCGGAGGGCTGGCGGGCGATTGTGCGGGCCGGCATGGCCAAGGACTTTTCCTGGCACGTCTCGGCTGCGGAGTATGCGCGGCTTTATGAGCGTCTGGGCGCCCGGGTTTGAATCCGGCGCGCTGCGAATGGATCTAATTCTTATAGGAGAGTGGAAGAATAATGGCGGGTCAAAATACCCTAACCTTCACCGACGGGAGCTTCGATCAGGACGTTTTACGATCGGAAGTACCGGTTTTAGTGGATTTCTGGGCCGAGTGGTGCGGCCCCTGCCGGCAGATGGCGCCGACCATCGACGTAGTAGCGCAGGAATACGCTGGGAAGTTGAAAGTGGGCAAGCTGGACGTCGACTCCAACATCAATACTGCCGGACGCTACAACATCCGGGGCATTCCGACTCTGTTGCTGTTCAAGGGCGGCCAAGTCGTGGAGCAGCGGGTGGGCGCGGTCGGCAAGTCCGAAGTCGTGCGCATGGTTGACGCGCACGTGGCGCCGGCGCAAAAGGCGATTGTCTGAACAAGATAGGCGGCTTCGCCGCACAAGTTAGCCGGTCTCGCCGCACAAGAAGGACAGGCCGGGAGGCCTGTCCTACAGCCGCAAACGCACCTCCTGCAGTTCTTCCCTGGAGGTCGTCCCGATGGCCTCCTGGCATGGTACGCAATAACGGGCCCATGGCAGGGCCTGCAATCGCTTCGACGGAATAGGCTGCTCGCACGCCAGGCAGACGCCAAAATCCCCCGATTGCACGCGGTCCAGAGCTTCCTCCACCATGCGAAGTTGCCCGTAATCCAGACTGTTCAAGCGCAGCGAGACAAACTCGTCATGCGAGAGTTGCGCCTGGTCCTCTTCCGCCACCCGGCCCATCTTGGCCAGCGTGTCGAACTTAACCCCCAAACCATAAACCACTTGTTCTCGTTTTTCGAGCAGCATCTGGCGATACTTCTCGGTTGAAATTGACGGCACCGCGCTGCTTGTCCGTTTGTTCATGAGCTGGCACCTCCCCCCCTTGCGAACGTATTTCAGACGGTAAGCACTTTAATTGGTTAAGAAAAGATACCAAAGTTCTCACCCGAATACAAGGTTTATTTTGGGCAATTGGTATGGCCGCGCACCACTCGATCCGCGTAGCCGGGTGGCGCGGGTGGCGTTAAGATGAAAGACACACCCAGTCGCATGAAGAGACGCATCCTGGTGGTCGAAGACGAAGAGAAGCTACGCCGTGTTCTGGAGCTGCAACTCACCTCGGCCGGCTTTGAAGTGGAGAAGGCGCGCACCGCCGAAGAAGCGCTCAAGACCGTCGACCGCGCCGACCTGGTGCTGACCGATCTGCGCCTGCCGCAAATGGACGGGCTGGCGCTGCTGGCCGCCATCCGCCGCCAGAACTCGCAGACTCCGGTAATCGTCATGACGGCTTTCGGCACCATCGAGACAGCCGTCGAGGCCATGAAGACCGGCGCCACCGATTTCCTGCTGAAGCCTTTCTCGCTCGACCACCTGATGACCGTGGTGCAGAAGGCGCTGGAGATGCGCGCGCTGCGGGACGAGAACCTGCAGCTTCGTGAGGAACTGGGGCGGCGGTATGCTTTCGACAACATGGTCGGCCGCAGCGCCGCCATGCAGGAAGTCTTCGCCACTATCATGCGTGTCGCGCCCACGCGCGCCACCGTTTTGCTGGCGGGCGAAAGCGGCGTCGGCAAGGATCTGATCGCACGCGCGATACATTTCCATTCGCCGCGCCGCGACCGGCCGCTGGTGAAGATCAATTGTACTGCGCTCCCCGAAAACCTGATGGAGAGCGAGTTGTTCGGCTACGAGAAGGGCGCATTCACCGGCGCCATGACCACCAAGCCCGGCAAGTTCGAGCAGGCCGATACCGGCACCGTCTTCCTCGACGAAATCGGCGACGTGCCCGCGTCCATTCAAGTGAAGCTGCTGCGCGTGCTGCAGGAGCGCGAGTTCGAGCGCCTGGGCAGCAACGTTACGCGCCATATCGACGTGCGCGTGGTGGCCGCCACCAATCAGGATTTGCGCGCCGCCCTGGAGCAGGGCACCTTTCGCGAAGACCTTTACTACCGGCTCAACGTAGTGCCCATGAATATTCCGCCGCTACGCGAACGCAAGGAAGATATTCCGTTCCTGGCGCAGCATTTCGTCACCAAGCTGGGGCCGGACACGGGCAACCGGGTACACGACGTCACCGATGCCGCGATCGCCAAGCTGATGTCGTATCACTGGCCGGGCAATGTCCGAGAGTTGGAGAACGTGATCGAGCGCAGCCTGGTGATGTGCTCCGGCGAACGGCTGGACGCCGCGGATATCAAGCTGGAAATGGCGCCGCGCAGCCGCGCGCAGACCGATCAGGCGGATCGATTCTTGCCCGACGGTTTGACGCTCGATCAATACGAGCAGGATCTGATCCGCGAGGCGCTGCGGCGAGCCGATGGCAATAAGAGCCAGGCGGCGCGGTTGTTGGGTCTGACGCGCAATGCGTTGCGGTACCGGCTCACGCAGATGGGGCTGGAATCGTAAGCGAAAGCTTGCGAGACAGGCCAGGAGGCCTGTCTTACCTATGGCACGAGCTTGAAGACCACGCCGCCGGACTTGCTGCCGCCGTAGGTCGCAGTTCCATAGAGGTTTCCGGCCGCATCGAGAATCACGCCCGCGCTGGGATAGCCCCCTCCGAGCTCGTCCGTGAAGCTGTAGAGGACCGTCTCAAGGCCGGTCTTATTCAGCATGTATACGGCGCCGGCATTCGCCGGGCCGCCCCCATAGTAGGTTGTCCCGTAGAGGTTGCCGGCCGCGTCTCGAACCACACCTGCCGCGCCTGGGTAACCGCCATCGGAGCCGCCCGTGAAGCTGTACAGCACCGTCTCTTGACCCGCCGTATCCACTTTGTACACCACTCCCCAGCCTGCGGCGCCGCCCCCGTGAGTGGTCCCGTAAAGATTGCCGCTCGAGTCCAGGATCACGCCCGAGTACGGGTTGCCCCCGTCGGCCCCGCCCGTGAAACTGTACAATGGGGTCTCATTGCCCGCCGTATCCAGCTTGTAAACCACGCCCGCGCCGCTTGTGCCGCCTAGTTGAGTAGTTCCGTAGAGGTTGCCTGACGAGTCGCTAATCACGCCCGAGTACGGGTTGGCCCCGTCCGCTCCGCCGGTGAAGCTATACAGCACTGTTTCCTGGCCGGATGCATCCAACTCGTACACCGCACCGAACCCCGTTGCGCCGCCGTGGAACGTAGTCCCGTAGAGGTTGCCTGACGAGTCGCTAATCACGCCCGAATACGGGTTGCCCCCGTCGGCCCCGCCCGTGAAACTGTAAAGCGCGGTCTCATTGCCCGCCGAGTCCAGCTTGTATACCACGCCGGCGTTCGCTGCGCCACCCGAGTAAGTAGTCCCGTAGAGATTGCCCGCGGAGTCTTCGATCACACCTGCGTAAGGGTGTCCCCCATCGGCCCCGCCTGTGAAGCTGTAGAGCACTGTCTCCTGGCCGGCCGCGCCCAGCTTGTACACGATCCCGGCGTTTGCTGCGCCACCAGTAGTTCCGTAAAAATTGCCAGCCGAGTCTCGCATCACAACTGTGGCCGGGTAGCTTCCAGCCTCGGCGGGCGGAAAGCTGCACAGCACCGTCTGCTGGCCGGCCGCGTCCAGCATGTACACCACACCGGCATCCGCGGAGCCGCCGTAGTAGGCGGTGCCATAGAGGTTGCCGGCCGCATCGCGAACCACGCCTGCGTAGGGATCGCCACCATCCGCGCCACCAGTAAAGTTATGCAGCACCGTCTCCTGGCCGGTCGCGTCCAGCGTGTAAACCGTGCCCCAGCCCGCCGAGCCCCCGGAGAGAGTGGTCCCGTAAAGGTTCCCCAATGGGTCGCGGATGACACCGGCGTAAGGCAGGCCCCCGTCGGCGCCGCCCGTGAAGTTATATAGCACGGTCTCACGGCCCTTTGCGTCCAGCTTGTACACCACGCCCCAGTTTGCGTTGCCACCCCAGTCGGTAGTCCCGTAGAGGTTGCCAGCGGGATCGAGGATCACACCGCCGATGGGATTGCCGCCATCAGCCCCGCCGGTGAAGCTGTGCAGCGCGGTTTCCTGGCCGGCCGCGTCCACCTTGAACACTACGCCCGCGCCCGCTCTGCCGCCACCATAAGTAGTTCCGTAGAGGTTTCCTAGAGCGTCGCGGATCACGCCCGAACTGGGTGCGCTCCCATCGGCCCCGCCGGTGAAGTTATACAGCACGGTCTCCTGACCCGCCGGATCCACCTTGTAAACCACACCCCCACCCGTGGCGCCGTAATCGGAGGTCCCATAAAGATTGCCCGCCGAGTCACGCGTCACGCCGAATTGGGGGTAGCCTCCGTCCGCCCCGCCCGTGAAGCTGTATAGCACCGTTTCATGGCCCGCTGTATCCAGCATGTATACCACTCCGCGGTTTCCAGTGCCGCCGGAGGTGGTGGTCCCGTAGAGGTTGCCCACCGCATCGCGGATTACACCGGCTTGGGGGTAGCCACCGTCCGCCCGTCCGGTGAAGCTGTAGAGCGCCATCGGTTGGCCGGAGGTGTCCACCTTAAACACCACGCCTGCGCCCGATGCGCCGCCCAAGTTGGTCGTTCCGTAGAGGTTGCCTGCTGCATCGCGGATCACACTCGCGTAGGGGTTCGCCCCCTTCGGTGGAGTTGTGAAATTATGCAGCACGGTTTCCGTCGCCGTCTGCGCCGCGATCGGTGCTATCCCTAGGGCGGCTAGCCCACACGCAAGCCGAAGCAGGCCGGAAACTCGCCCTGCCGGCTGTATCCAATGCGTTACCGAAAGGCAGGAGCCGTCCTGCCGTGTCTTTGCCATAAATGTCCTTTAGGGTACATTTGGCGCGAGTATCCCCTGAGTATACACGCGACTCAAGCCGGGTTCAAGGTTCGGCAACCTCAATAGCGGTTTACTTTGGTTAACCAAAGTGAACTACTACCGCAATCTGGGGTACGGCGACGACGTAACATTTGGAGATTCCGACCAGGGATTGCAAGTGCCGCTAGCCGCGCTCCAGAATCCGGAAAATCTGCGCGCCATACTGCTCCGCTACCCGCGCCCCCACACCCGGGATTTCCAGCAATTCACGGACGGTGGCGGGCTTATCCGCCGCGATAGCCTGCAGCGACTTATCGGAGAGAATCCGGAAAGCCGGGACCTCGCGGCGCTTGGCTTCGGCCAGCCGCCAGTCGCGCAGAGCCTTCTCTACTCCCGCGCTTGCAGACTTCGCGGCAACCGGAGCCCCCTTCTCACGTTTGCGCGCCGTTTTCTCTCGATGCGCGGCGCGCGCCTTCTTGCGGCGTCTCCCAGTCCCCTCGATCTCCAGCTTCATCTCGAATGCCGGCGCCGCCGCCGCATCCACGTCCCGGCCGGTCGCGCTCAGGCCCGCCAACCGGTAGTCCACACGCCGGCCGTCCTGCTGAAACGAGGCTTCGGACATCTCCACCCATCCGGCGCGCGCCATGGCGCCCAACACCTGTTCGAACCCGTCGCGATCTAGCGCGTAGTCCGCGAACACTTCACTGTGCAACCGGCCGGTAGCTTTGCGTCCGGACTTCTTCAGTGCGGCCAGGATACGCCCCGCGGCTTTCCGCTCGGCATCGGTCGCTGGCCGGAAGCTTTGTGCGATGCACTCATCCGGCGCGCAGAAATCGCAAATGCCGCAGCGCTGTTGGGCGTCCGCATAGTCGCCGAAATGGCGCACCAGCCCCAGCATGCGGCACCCGCTCGATTGGGTGTAGCGGATCATCAGCTCGATCTGCGCCAGCTTGTGCTCGGCCTGCGCCACATACAGTTCTCGCCAGGTATCGGCGCCACGTTTCAAATTCTCCGCGGCATCCACCACCGCGCCCCCATGGATCCAGAGCTTCTCCAGCGCCTTGTCGAAGACATCCGGGTCCATGCGCAACATGCTCTGGACCATCTCCTTGGGCCGCGCCTCTTCGGCGAGGCGCCCATAAATGTTCTCAAGTACCGACACATCCGGATAATCGCGGTCGAAGAAGAAATCGTGAGTGAAGCGGTCGGCGTAGGCGTGCATCAGGACGGCACGCGAGGGGGCGCCATCGCGGCCGGCGCGCCCCACTTCCTGGTAATAAGCTTCGAGCGATCCGGGCAGCGCGGTATGGATCACGGTTCTTATGTCGGGCTTGTCGATGCCCATGCCGAAAGCGATAGTGGCCACGACGACCTGCAATTCGCCGCCGAAGAAAGCGTTCTGGACTCTCTTCCGCCGCTCAGATTCCAGGCCGGCATGATATGCGGCCGCCGGAAAATCCTGCTTTAGTTCGGCGGCGAAGCTGTCGGCCTCGCGCCGCGTGGGCACATACACGATCGCCGGCCGCCGGGCGGCATCCTGCAGCAATTCACGGGCGAGATCGGCGCGCTCGCTGGGCGGCACTTCCACCACTTCCACGGCGATGTTGGCGCGCCGGAAGCCGTGGATAAATCGGGTGGGCTCGCCCAATCCCAATTGCTCGATGATGTCGTTCTGCACCAGCGGCGTAGCGGTGGCGGTCATGGCGATCACCGGCGCCGGACGGAAATGCGGCAGGTGCTGGCCGATCATGCGATAGTCGGGGCGGAAATCATGGCCCCATTGAGAGATGCAGTGGGCTTCGTCGATGGCCACCAGGTTCGGCTTCCGCTTGGCGAGCATCGCCGGAAAACCGGGCACGCGCAGCCGCTCCGGCGCCACGAAAAGGAATTGCAGCTTGCCCTCCAGGTAGTCGATACAGGCTTGCCGCGAAGCGCCGCGGTCGCGCCCGGAATGGATGCGGTCCACCGCGCAGTTCTGCGCCTTGAGCTTCGACACCTGATCCTCCATCAGCGCGATGAGCGGGCTGACCACCAGCGTGGTGCCGCCGCGCGCCACGCCGGGAAGCTGGTAACAGAGCGATTTCCCCGAACCGGTGGGCATGACGAGCAGCACGTCGCGGCCTGCGAGGACAGCTTCGCAGACGGCTTCCTGGTTCGGCCGGAAGGACTCGTAGCCGAACACGTTGTGCAGCAAATCCGTGAGGCTCGCGTCGCTCGCTGGGGCTAGGGGCTGGTCGTTCTTGTGGGGCGGACCCCCTGGTCCGCGCGGGTCCCCCTGGACCCGCTCCGGGGCGGCAATTGCCGCCGCCTTACCCACCTTCCCCACCACCTCCCGCACATAATCCTCAATCCCCTCGATGAACGGCTCCAGCTTGGCCGTCCCCCGCTGGATACGCTTCAGGTACGCTTCCCACTGCCCCGTCATCGCGGGGCTTTTCACCTCCGGATGCACCACCTCGATCAGATGGACGCCCTTCCCGGTGGCCTGCAGCATCTTGCCTTCGCGCACGATATACCCACGCTTCAGCAGCACTTCGATGATGCTGGCGCGCGTGGCGGGAGTGCCCAGGCCGGTCTCCTTCATGGCGTCCGACAGTTCTTTCTCGTCGAGCGTTTTGCCGGCGGTCTCCATAGCCGTAAGCAGCGTGGCTTCCGTGAATCGCTTGGGAGGCCGCGTCTTCTTCTTAAGCGCCTCCGCATCTACCACGGCCTGCGATTGGCCTTGCTGCAAGCCCGGCGGCAGCGTGGGAGTCTCGGGCGCGCGTTCCTGGCGGCGCTCCGGCACCACGTCGAGCGCCTTCCATCCCACCTGCTGCACGGCGGTTCCGGTGGTGTGAAAATGATCGGTCACGCCGGGGTTCGTAATAGCCGTGATCACGGTAGTCACAGCCCAGATATGATCGGCATGCCACGCGCTCAGCAGGCGCCGGCAAATCAGGTCGTAGATCTTCCGTTCATCGGCGGTGAGATCGCCGGCGTGTACGGTGGTCGGGATGATGGCATGGTGATCGGTCACCTTGGAATCGTCCACGAAGCGGCGGCCCAGGGGACGCTCGCCGGTGCCAGGAGCCAGCAATGCGTGGTAGGGCGCTTCAATCGCCCGTACCAGGGCCGGCAACGTGGCCGCCACGTCCTGCGAAAGATGGCGGCTGTCGGTTCGCGGATAGCTGATCAGCTTGCGGCTTTCGTAGAGCGCCTGCGCGGTTTCCAAAGTCTTCTGCGCGCTGAAGCCATAGAGGCGATTGGCGTGCCGCTGCAGTTCCGTGAGATCGTAAAGCAGCGGCGGCGCCATGCGCTGCGTTTCGGATTGGATGGATTCAATGTGCGCCGCGCCCGTGTGCGCCCGCGCCACGATCTGCTCCGCTTCCACGCCATCGGCGGGCAGCCGCATGGCCTGCTGAATCGAATCCTTGACCGGTTCGCGGAACCAGGTGCCCTGATACTTCTCATCGGCGATGGGCGAGAACGTCGCCACTACTTCGATGTAATCTTCCGGCACGAACGCGCGGATGGCCAGTTCGCGTTCCACCAGCATGGCCAGCGTAGGCGTCTGCACGCGGCCCACCGAGAGTTCGTCGTCCCACGCCAGCGTGTAGGCGCGCGAGAGATTCATGCCCACCAGCCAATCGGCCCGGCTGCGACCGCGCGCCGCGTCGGCCAGCGGATCGTATGCCGCGCCGTCCTTCAATGCTCCGAAACCCTTGCGGATGGCGTCCGGGGTAAGCGACGAAATCCAAAGGCGGCTGAATGGCTTCCGGCATCCGGCGGCTTCGTAGATGTAGCGGAAGATCAGCTCGCCTTCGCGGCCGGCGTCGGTGGCGCACACCAGCCGCGCAACCTTCGGCGAGTTCAGGATCTTGCGCACCACTTCGAACTGCGGCTGCGTCTTTTCGTAGACCACCAGCGGCCACTCGCGCGGCAGCATGGGGAGCAGGTCGCGCCGCCACTGCTTCCACTCCGGTCGGATCTCGTGGGGCTGCGCCAGCGCTACCAGGTGGCCGATGGCCCAGGTGACCACGTAGCCGTTGCCGTGCAGGTATCCTTGCCCCTGTTTTGTGGCGCCCAGCACGCGCGCAATGTCGCGCGCCACTGAAGGCTTCTCCGCCAGGACGGCCACGCTGGAGCCTTCCGCATCCGGGCCGCTCATGTGCTGAGGGTAACATGCGGTCACTCTGTGGAGCACCGCCGAAGATTGGCCAATGCCACTTACTTTTCCAATGTCGGGAAATGCAGCGGAATGTGGTGGGGCGGACCTCCAGGTCTGTCAAGATGGGCCTGCGGCCCGCGAATAGTGATGAAAACCATGTGGGGCGGGCGTCCACGCCTGCGGCGGGTCTCCAGACCCGCCTGTTCCCCAACAGGCTGCGCTCGGTTTTCGACGGTGCGCGGGTCCTCCAGGACCCGCTCTTCGCGCAACGGAACAGGCGGGCGTGGGCGCCCGCCGCAGGCCTGGTGGCCCGCCCCACAAGTGCACAAGTGGGGAAAGTCTCGGATTAGTACAGTACTGGCTTGTCAAAATCATCCCGGAAAACCGTTGGCGGCCATCCGAAAACAAGATATATTCAGACTGCATGAGAACGCTTCAACGTTTGGCATTCATGACCGCCTTCGGCGCGTCGTTCCTGACGCCCCGCGGAAATGGCCAAAC
>Ga0209274_10000910_pt1 | contig 15880 bp, 16 predicted proteins | sample HubBroMetageREF1_FD_188343 | JGI IMG/M metagenome (GOLD analysis project Ga0209274, IMG submission 188343) | Reference soil microbial communities from the Hubbard Brook experimental Forest, New Hampshire, USA - Hubbard Brook CCASE Soil... | ecosystem: Environmental > Terrestrial > Soil >...
AAACAGTCCATAATTCAGCGTGGGCGCTCCGGCAGCCTTTGCCTCCGCCAGCGTGGCGTAGGACTTTCCTGAAAGGTTCAGGAATAAACCAGAGAAATCCACTTTCCCTAGGATCAGGCCGATCGGCGGCATGATGATATCGCCGACCAGCGACGTGACGATTTTTCCGAACGCAGCGCCGATGATGAAGCCCACGGCCAGGTCCAGCACGTTGCCCTTCATCGCAAATTCTTTGAACGCTTTCAGCATGGTTGTTCTCCTTGCGTTTTTGCTACCCGGCTAACGAGCAGCCGGTTCTGGCATGGGGCTGAACGATGCTTTCTCCGCTTCCCGGGATGCTGCGGCGGAGGTTAGCCGGAACGCGCGCGACTGGCAAGAGCGAATGCGCTGGTTTTCGCTTTTGCGGGGCGCCGCGAAATCAGCGCTGCGCGACCGCAATCGCTGCGGCGAGCGCCCCGCGCAACACCAGGACGCCTCCCGCCAGGATGAACAACTGCAGCGCACGATGCGCCGGCACGAACGGCACGGCGAGAATCAAGATGCCCACCAGCGCAAGCGATCCGGCGCGAATAATCGTTTCCAGGCGCGCGGCTTTCGCTGCGGGCCGCGTAGCGGCTCGCACTCCCCAAAATATGAAAATCGCTCCGAGCGCCACGACGCCTCCAGGACCCGTAGGCACCCCGATCCGCCCCGTCGCAGCCAGCAAAATCAACAGCGCGCCCAGGAGCAGCACAATGAATTCGCTGAGCAGCCGAAAAAGATTGTTGGGAGTCGCCATCTACCCGTCCGGTTCGCGCGCCATTATCAGACAAGTCGCCAACGGGTGCAATCGCGCGTCGTCTGTGGGTGGCCCGGACACCGGTTCACGAAGCCGCCGGCGCTGGCGGCGCGAGTACGTAATGATACAATGGGTTGTTTGGTTTGGTTCGCCGCGCTGATTTGCAGCATCGAATACCTGGGAGAAAATTCTGTGCATAAGGTGATTATCATCGGGAGTGGTTGCGCCGGTTTGACTGCGGCGATCTATGCGGCGCGCGCGGATTTGGCTCCGTTGGTGCTCGACGGCTACGAGCCCGGCGGCCAGCTGGCTTTGACGACCATGGTGGAGAATTTCCCGGGCTTTCCCGGTGGCATTTTGGGTCCGGAGCTGATCGAAAACTCGCGCAAGCAGGCGCAGCGCTTCGGCACGGAGTTCCAGTCCGGCGCGGTAACTTCCGTGGACTTGAGCCGCCGGCCGTTTACCGTGGTCGCGGGGAAAGAAACGTACGAAACCCAGACCCTGATCGTCGCGGCGGGCGCGTCGGCCAGAATGTTGGGCATCGAATCGGAGCGCCACCTGCTGGGGCACGGCGTTTCCACCTGCGCCACGTGCGACGGCTTCTTCTTCCGCGGGAAAGACATCATTGTGGTCGGCGGTGGAGACACCGCCATGGAAGAAGCGACGTTCCTGACGAAATTTGCGAAGAAGGTTACGCTGATTCATCGCCGCAACGAATTCCGCGCCACGAAAATCATGCTGGACCGCGCGCACGCCAACGAAAAAATTGAATTCCTCACGCCTTACGTCATCGAGGAAGTGCACGATGTAAATAGCAAATCCGTAGAAAAAGTGAGAATCCGCAACACGGACACTAACGCAACCAGCGAACTGGAAACCTCCGGAGTTTTCGTCGCCATCGGGCACGATCCGAACACGAAGCTATTCAAAGGCCAGCTCGAAATGGACGAAAACGGCTACCTGATCACGCACGACGGCCCGAAGACCAACATCGAAGGCGTGTTTGCCGCGGGCGACGTGCAAGACCAACACTACCGCCAGGCCATCACCGCAGCCGGCTCCGGATGCATGGCCGCCATCGAAGCGGAGCAGTTCCTGGAAGGGCACAAAGGCTGACGCCACTGCCGCAATTGCTGCATAATTCAGAGTTCATGCCCCCACAAGTGCACCAGTTGTTCCAATTCCAATTAATGAGGCTCGACCTTTTCTGATGCGCGCGCTGCTACTGCGCCTTTCCGAGAGCAAGCGACTCGCTCCGCTGATGATGCGCAATGGTGTGAGCCGCCGCGTCGCACGCCGGTTCGTGGCCGGAGAAAAGTTGGACGACGCCCTCGAAGCCGCGCGGGAAGTGAATCGCGCGCTGCAGCTCGCGAGTCTGGATCTGCTCGGTGAAAATGTTTCCGACGAAGCGGGCGCGCGCCGCGCTGCTGACGAATACATTGCAATTTTCGACCGCATCGCGCAGGAACGCCTGGACGCAAACGTCTCGTTGAAGCTGACGCAGCTCGGCCTGGATCTGAGCGAAGAACTCTGCCAGGAGCTGCTGGAAAAAATCGTCGCGCATGCTGCTAGCCAGTCGAATTTCGTGCGCGTGGACATGGAAGGCTCGGCTTACACGCAGCGGACCGTGGAGATGGTGAAGCGCGTGCGCGCCGAGTACGCGAACGTCGGCACCGTGATGCAGGCGTATCTCTATCGCGCCGAGCAGGACGTGCAGGATTTACTCGCTGCTGGTTGCCGCATCCGGCTTTGCAAGGGCGCTTACCAGGAGCCGCCGGACGTAGCGTTCCCCAAGAAAGCCGACGTGGATGCCAACTACGTGAAGCTGATGAGAATTCTGCTGGCGGGCGGGATTTATCACGGCATCGCCACGCACGATCCGGCCATGATTCGCGCCACGCTCGATTTCGTCCGCGAGAAAGACATAAAGCACGAGCGCTTCGAGTTCCAGATGCTCTACGGCATCCGCACCGACTTGCAGCAGAAATTGGTGCACGACGGTTACCGCGTGCGCGTGTACATCCCGTTTGGCGTGGATTGGTTTCCGTATTTCATGCGCCGCCTCGCCGAACGTCCCGCCAATGTGACTTTCTTCCTGCGCAATCTGCTGCCGCGCCCTTCGCAGAAGCCTGCCGCGCAAACTGTGTCGGGCTCATAGTCCCGCGCGCGCGTCAGCCGGTTTCATTCCGTCAACATCCCGACACTCCCGTCGCCAAACACCATGAGAATCTTCTTGAACGCGGTCGCCATGCGCAGCTGCGAATAGATGTGGCGATAGGCCTCCAAGCATGAAATTCCTGCGGCGCTGGTCACCACAAGCCAGCGCTCACCCGCAAGCTTGGCCCCTCGCCTGCCAGTCTTGGCGCCGATTAGCTCGAGAAATTCACGGGTCATGTTTAGCAGTAGTAGTGGGTCTGAATCGGAATTGTGCACGAAGCCAATTAATTTTGGCGCTTGCTCAGAACCGTCTCTCAAGAGTCGAATCTGGACACGATTTCCGTGAATTGTGTCCTTCTCGGCTCGATCCGGCGATCTGCGCCCGAGAAGCATTTGTATTTTGTTTTTCAGCGAGGTACCGGTCTTCGATGGCAAACGGATGGGAGCGGTGACGGTCAGCAACACCGTCGTGCCGTCCGGCACGCTTTCGCCAAGCGCGGCTCGCAGACGTTTGATGAGCCTGGTCGCAACCTTATCGGACCTCACTCCGGGCTTGGCAGCGTTATTTTTGCCAGTGATGCGCAATTTCAGGGCTGCGATTTCAATAGCAACCCGTTTCCCGGCGACCATGAAACAGGCCTCGACGGGATCACTACGCTTTTTCCAGGTGTTCGACAACCGTCTGGCGACGGCTTCAATGGCCTTTCGCTCCTGCTGTCTTAAATCTCCCCTGGGTCGCATAATCGAACGATTTGTTTGGCGCTACGACTTGCGGCAGATGGCGACGCCGTCGCGCAGCGGCACGATCACCGGGAAAAGTTCCGGCGAACTGTACACGATGCGATTGAATTCCAAGATGCCGCGCGTGTCGTCGTCCTTGGGCTCTTCAGTGACGCGGCCGGACCACAGCACGTTGTCCGTGATCAGCAGGCCGCCGCTCGTCAATCGCGGCAAGGACTTTTTCAACGCCGCGGGATATTGGCGTTTGTAAACGTCAATCAAGGTGATGTCGAACGTACCGTCAACCCTGTCAATCAAATCCACGGCTTCCCCGGTCATGAATCGAACGCTCTTGCTTACGCCGGCGCGTTCGAAATTCTTGCGCGCCAGTTCCGCATTGCCCGGGTCTCCATCGGTGCAATAAATTTCCGCGCCAGGGCCCGCCGCGCGCGCGAACCAGATCGCCGAATACCCGATGGCGGAGCCCATCTCGAAAATTCTCTTGGCTCCGGAAATTCGTACCATCAGAAACAACAGCCGCCCGCAATCCGGCCCGATGATGGCGATGTCGTGCTCTTTCGCGTACCGCTCCATATCGGCGAGCACTTCATCGCGCGCCGGCAGCAGGCTCGAAAGATATTTTTCGACCTCCGGTTCCAGGATTCCTGGCATGTTCGCTCCTAGCCCTGCGCAGCGACGTGCGAGCTGGCTTCGCCGAGCGATTCGCCCGGCTTCAGCACGTGAATTTCCAGCCCGCTGATGTCCTTCGTGAGCTCGCGCACCTGTTCGGGCCGGCCTACCAGCGGAGGAAACGTTCCAAAGTGCATCGGAATCACATCGCGCACGTTTAAGAAGCGAATGGCCATGGCTGCTTCACGCGGGCCCATGGTGAAGTGATCGCCAATCGGCAGCAGCGCCACATCCGGCGCGTAAAGTTCCGCGATCAGCTTCATATCGCTGAAGAGCGCCGTGTCGCCCGCGTGATAAATCGTCAAGCCGCCGGGTAGCCGCAGCACGTAGCCGCAAGCTTCGCCGCCATAGACGATGTGATCGCCATCCAAAATGCCGCACGAATGTATGGCGTTCACCATGGTCACTTCGATCTCGCCGACTTTCTGCGTCCCACCTTTGTTCATCGCGTTGGTGTTCGGCACGCCTTTTGATTCCAGCCACGCGCACAGCTCGTAGATTCCCACGACTTGCGGCTTGAATTTCTTGCCCAGCTCCACGGCGTCCGCAATGTGATCGAAATGTCCGTGCGTGACGAGCATGGTGTCCACGCGCTCGAATTTCTTATTCGCGTCAGGGCAGAGCGGGTTGGTCAGAATCCAGGGATCCACCAGGACGACTTTGCCGCTCGGTGTGTCAATGCGAAATGCCGCGTGGCCCAGCCAGGTGATTTTATTTCCGCGAGTATGAAGCATGGGTGCGTGCCTCCTCTTGATATAAATGCGAATTGCTGAAGGCTTTCCGGATTACTGTGCGCCGCCGTGGCCGCTCTCACCGCTACCGCTGCCTGCCGGACCGAGCGTCGCACGAAATGCTTGCTCGAACACGGGCTGAGGCCGAGTGCCCAGGAAAAATCCCAGGATGTGCCCGTCGCGTCCGTAGAAAATTGTTTGTGGCATGGTGCCTTTCCACTCTGGATTCACTCCGTCGTAAAACGCGTCTAGGTCAATCCCGGGTTTCTGGCGGTAATTGGGAAATGGCGGCAGCGCGCGCGCGATGAATCGCCGCACTAGGTTCATGTCCGATTCGTCGTCCATGTCCACGCCAACCACGCTGACGGCCTGCGGTTTGAACTCCTTTGCGAGCTCCACAATCATGGGGTACTCATCGCGGCAGGGCTCGCACCAAGTGGCCCAGAAATTCACCACCAGCGGCTTCCCTTTGTATTTCGCAAGCAATTGCCGGTAACCGGCAAGATCAATCAATGGAGGATCAGCGGCTCCAGCAGCTTTCCCCGCGTGCGGTGCGGTCTTGCCCGCATCCGTCTGCGCGCGCCCAGGGCGCGTCGCAACAAGCGCCACAACCAGCACGACCGCGAACGTTAAAAGTATCCGGCCATGAAACGGCGTGTGACCCGCACCATCGCTCATGCAGCCATTCTATCGGTTTGACCGGACCGACGGCAACCTGGCGCGGTCGCAGCTCGCTGACGCGGCGCAGCGGCAGCGCCTCAGCTTCCGATTGCCCGACGCGTCAGGAGCTACTTGCGTGCGCGCCCGGCTATCCGTGCGCTTTGCACGCTAGCGGACTGACAGCGAGGAGACCCAGTTGCAGCATCTGGGTCCGCATCACGGGGCCAGAAACGGTGCAAAGGATTTGGGACAGCTCCGGATTCTACGCGCGTATCAGCAGCCCGTCGCCTTCTGCGGAATCCGCTCTGGACGGCAGTCACTGGCGGGAGCTATATCGGGCTGCGCTTCTTGAACTTGACCTCGATAAATTAGCCGAGCGCGTGGAAGCCGCGGAGGAGGCAATTCGTGCCCGAGCTTCGCTCAACGGCGACATCGCGAGTGACGAGCGAATCGCCATACAAGACGCCATGCCCGCCTTGAATGTTTTGAAGGCCAGCGTGAAACGGTATAACCCACCGTCCGAGGATTCGGGACTCTGAGCCACATCTGAGCCACAACACGATCGAGAGCGCACGGGAAACACACGGAGTGCCTGCGCTCTCGATTTCTCCGCGTAGCCGTGCCATGCCGCACTTTTTCCTAGCCTCGGGTAACGCCACACGTGACCGAATGCATCACCCGTCACTGCTGGCCCCAGGGTCGTGCGCGCGTCCTCGAGGTGCGGCGCCGTTACAAGAACCACGCTGCGGATTTCGCATCGAGCCTGCCGTGGAGTTGGTCTATCGGCGCCATCATTTCTAATGATTTGCCTCTCGAGCCGCCACGCTCAAAGCTCGCGCCCATGACAGTCTCACTTGCAACCGCCTGTTTCGCTCTGTTGGTCGCGCTGCTGCATTTCGTGTCCTATAAACTAAAGAAGACAGCCGAGCGAAAAACCTTCCACATTAAAGACGCCACGTAACGGGGTAGATTCCCGCGCACCGACCCCCGCGAAGCACCGGCTTCCCCGCGTAGTAACCACGGGCCCCAAACCCTGCTAAACGCCGCATCTGAAGTCCGGCCAAACGCCATCTCCGGCAACCGCTTGTACCGGCTTGCCTTTGGTGATATAAAAATTACGGCGCGGTCTTGGAGCAGCATCCCAGGCTAAACCGTTCTAAAACCTCTCGTTCGAGGAGAACTCGAAATGGCGTACGTGATTGCCGAGCCTTGCATCGGAACAAAAGACACAGCCTGCGTGGACGTCTGCCCGGTGGATTGCATCCACCCGCGCAAGGATGAGGCGGACTTCGAATCCGAAACGCAGCTCTACATCAGTCCTGTGGAATGCATTGATTGCGGGGCTTGCGTGCCGGTATGCCCGGTAACAGCGATTTTCGCGCTGGAAGATTTGCCGGAAAAGTGGGCCAACTTCACGCCGATCAACGCGGATTGGTACACCAACAAGAAAGCCTAGCGGTAGCAGCGCGGGCTACCGCGCTGCAGCACGTGCCACGATTTCCCGGCGCGACGGTTCGCTGCCTATGTTCGCATGCGTCGCGCCCTTTTTTGTAGCGCGGCCGCGGCCTTAGACTTCCAGTCCCAACACTTGCCGCCCGCTAGGGCTGATCATGCTGGGATTCCACGCCGGCTCCCACACGATTTCCACTTTCACGTCCCGCACTTCTTCAATCGCAGCTACACGCGCGCGCACTTGCTCCGGGATCGCTTGCGCGGAAGGGCAGCCCTGCGTCGTCAACGTCATTTTCACGGTTACGTTTCCGGCATCATCGTATTGCACGTCGTAAATCAGGCCCAGGTCCACGATGTTGATGGGAATCTCCGGGTCGTAGCATTGCCGCGCAGCGTCTAAGATGCGTTCTCGGTCCAGCGGCATTTGTCTTCTCCCTCTTTTCTGCTCAGTAGTTCTGATTGGATGCCCGATTCGGGCTTGCGTTGCTGTGCCTTACCCAGCCAGCGTGCTACACAGTTGCCAGGGTGTCAACTTTTCCCGATTCTGCGCCGGGCGAGTTCACTGTTAGAATGGCCGGCGCGGTGTGATCGTTCGCGGCGCGTTTGCATCACTTTTTCGTCGCGCCGCGGAATTCTCTGCACGCGCTGAGAGTTCCACAGGAGACGCCATGTTGAAAATTTATTTTCGCTTGGCCGCATCACTGGCTACGGCCGCGCTGCTTGCATTTGCCGCGCCTGCTTCCCTGCAAAGTTCCGCACGCTCCCCGCAGGACGAGCAAGCTCCGAAACCGAAGCCGCAGCGTGCTGTCGAGCCTCCTCCGCGCATCATCGCAATGACCGCCAAGGATTTCGAATTCGACCCCGCGGTAATCCACATGAAAGTCGGGGAAAAGGTTCGCTTGCAGGTTACCTCGCTCGACCGCACGCACGGCCTGCATGTCAGCGCGTTTCCAGATGGCGCGAAGGCCAATACGCCGCCGGGACTCGCGTTCATCTTCGGCGAAGATTGCTTTAAGTTGAAGAAAGGCGAGTCCGTGCCGGTGGATATCGAGGCCACCGAGCCTGGGACGTACACCTTTGTCTGCTGCAAGGCGTGTGGCACCGGCCACAAACGGATGAAGGGCCAGATCATCGTCGATCCATAAAAATCGAATCAAGCGGCGCGCCGCACGATTCCACGCCGGCAAATGTGGAACAGGAATCGCCGGGCCGCAGCAGATGATCTCAAGCCTATCAATTTTTGTTGCGGTGAGTCTCGACACGCGGTTCAGCCATCTTGGGAGAGCGGCGGTCTGCGCGCCGAATTGCGGGTAGCCTTTCGTCGCCGGGGCGCCGCATCTCGCCGAGCGCTCGCGCCCACCACTTCGCTTCGTCGCGCAGATCATGAATCGCCAGGCCGCGATGCTGTGCGGGGAATCGCGAAATTTTCACGATTCCGGCAGCTAGCAGCGTTTCTGCGCCGTCGGTGTTTCCGCGCAGGTAGTGATGAAGCGCCGCGGCAATCTGTATGATTCCTTGCAGAAACGTCTTTTCCGGCTCGTCCTCGGTCAGCCAGACTTCTTCCCACACCTCGTGCGCCTCAAAAAACTCTCGCGCGTTGAAATGCTCCAGCCCGCGCTCGAACCTTTCTTGTTTTTCGCTGGATTTCATCGCGCGCCGGTCCGGTTCCCGCTAGAATTTCCTTGAATTTCTTGGTTGCGTGTCATCATAGCAGTCTGGAATCAGCGAACCTTATGGAAATTAAGATCGCGTTGCCCGGCGTGAAGCTCGGTGTCGTCGAAGCGGACGGCGCGCACGTCGTCCTGGTGCACCCCGACCTCGCGAAATTAATGGACGAAGTCTGCGCCCGCAAACGCGCCGAATTTACAGTGGAGAGTCTCGCCGAAGCGGAGCCGGTTCGCGCCGTGCGCGCCATGTTCCGCGAATGGGGCATGGACCCTTCGAAACATCGGCCTTCGTCGGAAGCGCTGCTGCGCCGCGTGGTGCAGGGCAAAGGCCTCTACCGCGTGTCTAGCGTTGTGGACATCGGCAACCTCGGCTCGCTCGAGACCGGCTGGCCCTACGGCTGCTACGACCGCTCAAAAATTAATCCGCCGGTAGTGTTGCGCCACGGCTCCTCCGGCGAAAAATATGAAGGCATCGGTAAACAAACCTGGCATCTGGAGGGCCGGCCGGTCCTGGCTGATCCCTCTAGTCCATTCGGCAGCCCCATCAGCGATTCCACACGCAGCATGATCACCGAATCCGCGAAGGAAATCATGATCGTGATTTACGCGCCGGCTCGCGTTTCGGACGCCTCCCTGAACACCGCGATGATTCGTCTGAAGGGGCGCCTCACGCAATTCGCAAGTGCCTCGGACGTCCGCTCCGAAATTTGCGCAGCCTGAAGCGTCGAGCCGAAAGAGGAAACCAATACTACTCCAGCTTCGTCCGATGAAAGGTGTTGATTGTTTGTGAGAGACACGCGCCCAAGTGCGTTTGAGTCCTCGCGCGCATTCGGGTTATCCTGTTAATGCTTCAGCGAGGCCCTGAGTGGCGAAATTTCAGTTTGTCCTGCTCATTCACGCGCATCAGCCGGTTGGAAACTTTGATGACGTGATTGAGCGTGCCTACGCGCAATCTTATTTGCCTTTCGTTCAAGTCCTCGCGCGCCATCGCTCCATCCGCATGGGTTTGCATTACACCGGCTCGCTGCTGGAATGGATCGAGCGCGCCCATCCCGAATATTTCGACTTGCTGCGCGCGCTCGTGCAGCGCGGCCAGGTGGAACTCGCCGGCGGCGGATTCTACGAGCCGATCCTGGTCGCTATTCCGCCGGAAGACCGCCACGAGCAGATCACACGCCTCGCAGACTACATCGAAAAACATTTTGGCGTGCGCCCGCGCGGCGCGTGGCTTGCCGAACGCGTCTGGGAACCACAATTGCCTTCTTCTCTTGCGCCTTCCGGCGTCGGATATACGCTGGTGGACGACAACCATTTTCTCGGCGCGGGTTTCGAACTTGACCAACTGTACGGTTACTATCTTGCCGAAGATCAGCGTCACTCCGTAAAAGTTCTGCCAGGCCTGAAAGCGCTGCGCTACCTGATACCGTTTCACGCGCCGGTGGAAACCATCGAATTTCTGCGCGTTTGCGCGAAAGAACATCCCGGCGGCCTTGCGGCCATGGGTGACGATCTGGAAAAATTCGGCGTGTGGCCCGGAACGAACAAACTTTGCTACACCGAGGGCTGGCTGGAAAATCTTTTCGTCGCGCTCGAGCAGAATTCCGATTGGCTGGAAGCCGCCACGCCCGGATCCGCGGTTTCCTCGCGCGCGCCGCTCGGACGCGCCGACCTTCCCACCGCTTCCTACACAGAAATGATGGAATGGGCGCTTCCCACTCCTGCGCGAATTCGTTATCACTCGCTATCCACCGAATTTGTCGCGCGCACCGAAATGTTGCCGTTTCTGCGCGGTGGCATCTGGCGCAACTTCTTTTCCAAATACGGCGAATCGAATTTGCTGCATAAAAAAATGCTGCACGTTTCGCAAAAAGTCCAGAAGCTCTACGAGCATCCTCACCCGGTCCAGGCGTTCCGCGATGCGCGCGAGCAGGCCCGCACGCTGACGCTGCGCGGCCAGTGCAACGACCCCTACTGGCACGGCGTATTCGGTGGCCTCTATTCTCCGCACCTGCGCACGGAGCTGTGGCGCTCGCTGATTCAGGCCGAATCCATTGCCGATGCGCTCGTGAATCCCACCGGCCATTACCAGAATGTCGTCACGCTGGATTTTGACTCGGACGGCCGCGACGAAATTTATTTCACATCCGACCGCTACGCTGCGGTGCTCTGTCCCGCGGATGGCGGCACGATTTCAGCGCTCGATTGCCGCCAGTCTAACGCCGCTCTGGTGAATTCTCTGGCGCGCCGCCCGGAGTCCTATCACGCGAAGCTCAAGAATTTGAAAGCGGGCGAGGCCCGTGGTGCCCAGTCCATTCACGAACAAACGCGCGCGAAGGAAACGGGCCTGGATCGCTGGCTCAATTACGACCGCTGGGCGCGCCACAGTTTCCGTTTGCTGCTTTTCGGCCGCGAAAAGAATCATCCGGATTGCGGCATGGCGCAATTGTCGGAAGATGTGGCTCTCGCCGGCGGAAATTATCGCGCCGTGAAAGTTTCTCCCAGCCAGGCGACTCTGGCATCGGAAGCCAGCGTGGACTGGCCAGCCGAAAAAACTTTTTCGTTTGCGAATGGCGCCGCGGGATTCGGCATACTTTGCGATGTGACCCTGCGTCGCGCGGCGGCTGGCAGCGCCTCTATTTACTTGGGCATCGAAGCCGTTTTGAATTTCCTCGCGCCGTCCGCGCACGACCGCTATTTTGAATCTGCCGGCGCGCGCAAACCCCTGCGCTGGTCCGCGGCCGCACCGGGTTCGAATTTGCGCGTGGTGGACGAATCGCAAGGCGTGAGCGTGACGCTCACGGCACCGCACGCGAAGGAATTCTGGATTACGCCTATCGAAACGGTCTCCGAATCGGAAGATGGATTCGAGCGCATTTATCAAGGCTCGCAAATCATCGCAGTCTGGCCGCTGGAAATGGCCTCCGGCGCGGAATGGCGCGGCCAGCTGAATTTCAATGTTGCGCGATTGCCTTAGCGGCTGCGCGCCACACCAACATGGCCGTCGCGCTTGCCGCCCATCGCGCTACTCTGCTACAGTGCGCTGGGAGGAATTTCATGGCTGTTTCGCAGGAACTGCTCGACATTCTGGTTTGCCCGCAAGATAAAACTCCGGTGAAGTTGACCAGCGACCAGCGCGGCTTGAAGTGCCCGTCGTGCCATCGCGTCTATCCGATTCGCGAAGACATCCCGGTGATGTTGATTGATGAAGCCCGCATTGAAGCCGAATGAAGCTGCGCACTTCGCCGCGTCATAAAAGTTGAACGCCCCACCGAGTTCGAACGAACCTTCAACTCTGCTCCCGTCTTTGCCGCAGGGCGCCGAAATTCTGATCATCCGCCTGCGTTCGCTCGGCGACCTGGTGCTGGAAACTCCCGCCATCGCCGCGCTGCATGCCTCGCGCCCCGACTTACGCATCAACGTGCTGGTTGAGCCGCGCTTCGCCCCGGTTCTCGAAGGAAACCCTGCGATCGCCGAGCTGATCTTTTCGCGCGGCCTCGGCGAGACCGCGCTCGACTTGCTTCGCCGCAAGTTTCCCATTGTTTTCAATCAGCACGGCGGCCCGCGCAGCGCCATGCTCACCGGCGCGTCCGGCTCTCCATCGCGCGTGGGCTGGGCCGGATACCAGTATTCATTTCTCTACAATGTCGCGGTGCCGGACGCACAGGAATTCTATGGCGCGCCGGCTGTGCACACCGTCGAGCATCGCATCTCGCAATTGTATTTCACCGGCTTGCCGCGCGGCCCGATTCCGCACGCTCAAGTGTTTGCGCAGCCGGACGCAATTGCATCAGTCGCGCGGAAGCTGGCGGAGAAGGGAATTGCCGCGGGTGCGGCGTACGCGGTCTTGCAGCCCGGCGCGCGTTTGGCAGAAATGCGCTGGCCCGTCGCAAAATTCGCCGAAATCGCGCGCTGGCTGCGCGAGAAACACGGAATTGCGAGTGTGGTGAATCTGGGAGCGCGCGACGATGAGATTGCAGCTCAAGTTCGGCGCGAAATGGGGAATTGCGCGGTCGTGCTGAATTCCCAGTTGGATATTCGCGAGCTAATCGCGCTGATCGCCGCGTCGCGCATATTCGTGGGAAATGATTCCGGCCCAGCGCATCTGGCGGCGGCTTTGCAGCGCCCCAGCGTCGTGATATTCAGCGTCACCGATCCCGTGCAGTGGCGGCCGTGGCAAGCGGATCATCGCATCGTGCAAACCGGCGCCATGTTCGATCATCCGCGCGGCGACAAAGCCATCGTCGCGAGCAATCCGCGGCCAATTACGTCCATCGCTGTTGACGAAGTGCGCCAGAAATGCGAAGAACTGCTCGCCGGAAAATAATCGCACGCGACGAATCCAACGCGTCGCACACATCGGCCGCCGGGCGCGGCGCGATACATCACATCACGGCGCGAAGCCGATGGACTGATCCTTGTATTCCACTTGCAGCCGCACTTCCTTCGTTTTGCTCTGTTTCAACACATCATGCGCCGGAGGAAACGGTGCATACGGGCTCACTTCAACTGTGACGACAGTCCCGGACGGCTGCTCTGGCCCCTGCTTAATTTCTTCCGCGTTTTCGATGTGATAACTCTTCACCGGGCCGTAATAACCGTTGGGCCCAAAATCATCCAGAAAATCCTGATACGAATAGCTCGGCCCGGGACTCCACAGGTGATAAGCCCGTTCCAGATTTCCGCTCGTCACCGTATCCAGAAAATGCTTCGCCGTGCGAACCTCCGTGTGAAATCGCAGCAAGTACCAGGCAAAGCCCACAACCAGCGCGATAAAAACGATAGTAGTAATGACGTACCGGCGCACTTTGTCCGGCGGATGCTCCTGCGACGTATCAAAGATTGCCACGAGATCTCCTCAGTTTATTTTTCGCCACGCGCGCGGCGGCCAGCGGCCAGCGCTAGAGCTGCCGCTTGAATAGCATGATGCTGAAAGTAGTCATCACCGCCGCGATGCCCAGCAAAACTAGCACGTCCACATAGATTCCTTCAATCCCGGTATTTTTCAGAGTGAGGTTTCGCAACGCATGCACCGCGTACGTGAACGGATCAATTACCGAAACCCATTTCAGCCACCACGGAAACGCAGCGATCGGATACACCGCGCCCGAAGGAAAAAACAAAAGCGTATTCAACACGCCGAAAATTGCGCGCGGCACCAGCGGATCGTCCACTCGCACCATTAGCAGGAACATGAAACTCATCATCGCCAGTCCCGTCGCGCCCACCACCATAACCAAATAGAACAGCCGTATCGGATTCCAAATTTCCGGCAGGCCCACGATCAAGCCGCCGATGATCGTCAGCACCATGCCCGTCATCATTCCCTTGATCACGCCCGAGCCAATCAGCGAAAAAACCAGTTCTGATTTCTTGATCGGCGTCACCAGATACCCTTCGTGCAGCCCGCGCGCTTTATCATCAATATAAGTAATCCCACCGCCGATCATAGCCACCACGAAAATGGAAAGCGCGATGGTGCCCGCGAGCAAATATTTGATGTACTCCACGTAGGGATAGATCTCCACCGTGTTCAATTGCACGGAGCCTTCCAGCCGCGGCGTCACGTCCGGCGCATTCAGCTCCTCCACCATCTGCTGTACGCGCTCGATGATCGCGCTGGAGATAAACTGATCGGTATTATCTTCCGTAAAAGCGATGCGCGGTCGGTCGTGCTGGTAGAACCGCCGCGAAAATTCGTGTGGCACCACCACCAGCGCGCGCACCTTGCCTGTCTCCAAATCGTGCGTAGCCAGCGGCACGGAATCGTATTCAATTACCTTAAACGTGCGCGGCCCCGCGGTGATGCCGTCAAACATTTCGCGGATCTTGTGCGATTCGACCGAGTGGTCCTGATCCACGAACCCAATTTCCACGCCGGTGACTTTTCCGCCGAACGCGTAACCCAGCACGATCAGCTGCACCAGCGGCAGCACCATGGACACCATCATCAGCGCGGGGCTGCGGAAGAATTTCCGCAAATCGCGTTCAATGAGCGCACCAATTCGCCGGAAATTCATCGCGTTCCTTCCGCGCGACGCTGCAATCGTGCACCGCTAACGGTAGAGATGGCCGATATCAAGCCGCGCTCCCTCTTTTGCCGCATCGCGCAGATCGCTGCCGGTGTAATGCAAGAACACATCGTCAAGTGTGGTGCCCTGCACCGTTACCCGCTTCACCTGCACGCTACGGGCACGCGCCAGATCCATCAAAGCCGCCACCGTTGCTGGCCCGTCGTGCGAAGCGATGTGCACCATATCGTCCCGCTGTGTGACGTCTGCGGCCTGCGCCAGTTTGCGCAGTTGGTCCATCCAATCCGCCGGCGCATTCGCGAATTCCGCTTCCACGGTGTCATTCCCCGGCACGCTATCTTTCAATTTCGCCGGAGTATCCAGCGCCGCCAGTTTGCCGTGATCCACAATGGCGATGCGGTCGCACAATTTGTCCGCTTCATCCATGTAATGGGTGGTCAGCAGAATCGTCAGGTCCGAGCGCTCGCACAAATTACGAATCAATTGCCATACATTCGAGCGCGAAACAGGATCGAGGCCCGTAGTCGGCTCGTCCAGAAATAAAATCTTCGGCGAATGCACCAGCCCGCGTGCGATTTCCAGGCGCCGGCGCATGCCGCCGGAAAATGTGCGCACCAGCGCATCCTTGAACTTCACTAAATCCACGGATTCCAGGAGGTCCAGAATCAGTTTGTCGCGCGTCGAGCGCGGCACGCCGTAAAGCTTGGCGTGAATCAACATATTTTCAGACGCTGTTAATTCCGGGTCGGAAGTAAGCGCTTGCGGAATCACACCCATCGCATTGCGCACACCATCGGCGTCCGTGCGCACATCGTGTCCCGCGACGACTGCCGTACCCGACGTGGGCGGTGTCAGCGTTGTCATCATGCGGATCAGCGTGGTTTTTCCCGCGCCGTTAGGACCCAGCAGCCCGAAGATTTCCCGCTGCCGCACGCTGAAGCTGATGTCGTTCACGGCCACGAGGTCGCCGAACTGTTTCAGCAGGTGCTGCACTTC
>Ga0209274_10000914_pt1 | contig 15837 bp, 12 predicted proteins | sample HubBroMetageREF1_FD_188343 | JGI IMG/M metagenome (GOLD analysis project Ga0209274, IMG submission 188343) | Reference soil microbial communities from the Hubbard Brook experimental Forest, New Hampshire, USA - Hubbard Brook CCASE Soil... | ecosystem: Environmental > Terrestrial > Soil >...
CGTGAAGATTTTCCACAGGCTGCGCACTCGCTCGATTCCAAGTTCTTTGGCGACTTTGCCCAGCACTTCCATCACCCGAGGATGCGCATGCGTATGTTTGTGGGTGTCCAGATGCGTCGGAGTGATTCCGGCGGCGCGAATTTTTTCGATCTGCGCACGCATTTCGATTTCAATTTCCTTGGCGGGGATCATTCCGGAGCTAAGTTTGGCGACGAACCGCGGCAGCGACTCCGGCAAATTGCCTTGCGCATCGGCCAGCGACGCAACATCTTCCCGGCGCGTGACGCATTTCCCGCCGACCAGAACTAAATGGCAGCCCACTCCCAATTTGGGATTCGCGGCGATTCGTTCCACGGCGTCGTCGAACGCCGGACCGTTGGCCATCAGCGTGGTGCTGGTGAGAATGCCTTCGCGATGAGCGCGGATGATTCCCTGGTTCACGCCACGCGTCATTCCGAAGTCATCAGCGTTGAGAATCAAATATTTCATTGGGGCCGGGGATATTTTGCAGCCGCGCGACTGCTGATAGCAAGCGCGCACAGAGAGATGCAGGCCGCCAGCTTACGCGCGGCGTCGGAGAATTTCTTTTTCAGTCCGTAAAGTGGGGTCCATTTCCAAAACAGTATGGAGCAGACGCGGCAAGGCACTTTTGAAACCATTCCGCGGCGAAACGGCCCAGAAAATATAAATTTTTTGTAAAAGTTTTCAACAGTTCTGTTGAAAACCGTGTGGAAATGGACGCGCGCAAAACGAAATCGTTCTGCAAGGCAAAGGTTTAATCCTATTTGCACAAATTCCGGGCAGTGCGTCGCAGTTGGCCCGTGAAAAAAGCGAGAGAAGCAAGAGAAGGAGATAAAAAGTTCACGCGAACCAATCCTAATACCAGTGTGGAGCAGCCTCGAGCTTGATGGCGATTGTGTCTTGATCTTTCTCGATGTCGTACCATTTTCCAAACGTGTGCAAGCCCTTGGCAATCACTTGAATCAAAATTTTGCCTCGCGGCACCGCGGGAACTTTCACTGAACCGTCTTCGTTGGTCTTGAAGCTCAGCTCGGCGAGTTTGTCTTTGTGCAAGAAACCGCCCGGCTGGTTGAAGCGGACGTACACGCTGGCGTTTCCGACCGGCTTGTCCTGAGTATTAGTAACCACAATGCGTAATCGTGTGGTGCTATCGTCGGAGGCTTGATCGTCTTTCTCGCTGAGTTTGTCCGCGGCGCTCGGTTGACTCTGAGTGGTGGACTTGTCGGCGCCGTTAGACTGTGCACGACAGGCGCCGGGCGAGAGCAATCCCGTTGCCAAAATTGCAGCCAGGGCAATGAAGAAGAAGGGCCGCCGAAGGTAGCCGCAGGGCCTCATGCATCCTTCTTGTACTCCAATCCGGGAAGTCTCTCAAGAGCATAAGTCCGCGCTTCGCCGATAGCTGGTTCGGGTGGGTCCGGAGGAACTCATCTCGCGATTACAAAGGTGGCTCCGGCCTTCCCGTGCGGCTGGCTTGCTGCATTTTCTAACAACCCACGGGCCGTACGGTGTGATGTGAGCCGCCGGCTGACGTATGATGAGAGGTCGAACTCGTGGGCCACCGTGGTTCGCCGAAGTTTGCACTGACGGTGTAAGCTCTCGCCGGAGTTGGACTTGCGGGTCACGAGCTCTTGTCGGGAATGGATTCCTGCATGAGACGTGGCGCGCGGTGAGCGGCGGAAAAATTCTGAGGATTCGTGCCGGGAGGAAAGTGATGGGGTTTTCGACGGATGCAATTCACGTGGGACAGGAGCCGGACGCGCTGACCGGAGCAATCGTCGCGCCGATATACCAGACCTCGACCTACGTCATCGAAGAGATGGGCAAGAGTAAGGGCTACGACTACGCCCGCACCAATCACCCGAACCGAAGAGCGCTGGAGCGCACCATCGCGAAGCTCGAAGGTGGGCACGCGGCGTATGTATTCACTTCAGGAATGGCGGCCATTGATTCCGTGTTCCGCCTCTTGCGCCCCGGAGACCATACCATCCTGTCGCAAGCGGTCTATGGCGGAGTGTTTCGCATTACTACGCAACTGCTGGTCGAGTTCGGCTTGGAATTCAGTTACGTGGACACCTCCAGCCTGGAAAAGGTGAAGCAGGCGATCAAGCCGAATACGAAAATGATTTACGTCGAGACGCCCACGAACCCCACGATGATCGTCACGGACTTGGCGGCCGTCGCGAAACTGGGGCACGAACGAAATCTGACGGTTGTGGTGGACAACACATTCCTAACGCCTTATCTGCAGCAGCCGTTGGCGCTGGGTGCGGATATCGTGGTTCATTCCATGACCAAATTCCTGAACGGGCATAGTGATTGCACCGGGGGAGCCGTGATCGTCAGAACACCCGAGCAAGCTCAGAAGATATATTTTGTGCAGCGCTCGGCGGGAGCAGGCCTCGCGCCCATGGATTGCTTTCTGGTTTCGCGCGGCGTCAAGACCCTGGCTGTGCGCATGGACCGCCACAATTCCAACGGGATGGCGGTGGCGAAGTACCTGGCGGCCCATCCGAAGGTAAAGCACGTCATCTTCCCCGGTCTCGCTTCCCATCCTCAGCACGAACTCGCCAAACGGCAGCAGCGCGGCTTCGGCGCCATGATTTCGTTCGACCTGGGCCCGCGGGAGGCTGCCAAGAAGTTTCTGAATCACGTGCGGCTGTGCTCGCTGGCGGAGAGCCTAGGCGGCGTCGAGACGCTGATTTCGCTGCCGGCGCTGATGACTCACGCATCGATCCCGCCGGAGATTCAGATGCAAATTGGGATTACGCAGGGTTTGGTGCGCTTGTCGGTCGGAATTGAAGACGTGGAAGACATCATCGCCGATTTGGACCAGGCGCTCGCGAAAATCTAGCGTCCGTGCTTGAGAACGGATTCAGCGGCGCGTCTGCGGTGACACGCTCGACGGTTTTTGGCGACTGTTCGGCTGGTTTCGCTGCAAACTTCGTGGTCTTCACCGACGTGGCGATCCAGTCTAAATACGCGCGAGAACCTGCTGCGATGGGCAATGCGATGATTTCCGGGACCTCGTAGCTGTGCAGCTTGAGCACCGCGTCGCGCACTGCCGCGAAGCGCTTCTTGCTCGTCTTGATCAGCAGCAAGAACTCCTTCGCCGCCTCCACTTTTCCCTTCCAGCGGTACGTGGAAGCTACCGAGACGCCAATCTCGCTGACGCAAGCCGCTAGCCGCTGCCCCACCAGAGCGCGGGCGATCTTCCGCGCCTCGGTTCGCGATCCACAGGTGACCAGAACTAGGATTTTGTCCGTCATGTTATCCGTTCGCCCACGTTGACTCTTGCGACTCGCGCTGTTCTTCCGTGATTTTAGCTCGCGAGCCAAGATACAATAGTCGCCCGTGACGAAACAAACGATCCATTTCGGAACCTCGGGCTGGCGCGGTGTGATCGCCGACGATTTTACTTTTGGCGGAGTGCGCCGAGCCTCGGCGGCCATCGCGGGGCACGTTTGCGCGCTAAAGAAAAATCCGAAACTCGTTGTTGGCCACGACACGCGCTTCTTTTCGCCGGAATTCGCGCGCACTGCGGCGGGCGTGCTGCGGAAAAATGGCTGCGCGATCGTTTTCTGCCCGGAACCGACTCCGACTCCGGTGCTGGCCCACGCGATTATCCACAATAAGTACGATGGCGGTGTCAACATCACCGCCAGCCACAACCCCGCCGAATATAACGGCCTGAAATTCTCCGGCCCCGACGGCGGACCGGCGTTGCCCGACATCACTCAGGACATCGAGAAACGCGCCGCGGCTCTGCCGGACGACGACGGCCATTTTCAGGATATTGCCGACGATTTCGAGCGCATCGATCCGCGCGGCCCCTATTTCGAGCAACTGAAAAAAATGATTCGCTTCGATGTGCTGGCCAAAGCCAAAGGCAATTTCGCGTACGACGCCGTGCACGGCTGCGGAGCGGGCTGGCTCGATCGCATCCTTACCGACCACGGAATGACGGTTGAGTCGATTCGTACCAAGCGTGACGTGCTCTTCGACGGCAGCGGTCCGGACCCATCGGAAGAAAATCTCGCGCCGCTGAAGAAGCTGGTGCTGGAAAAGAAGTCGCTCGCTGGACTGGCCACCGACGGCGATGCCGACCGCTTTGGCATCCTCGATCGCGATGGCACGTTCGTGCAGCCCAATCACATTCTGGGACTGGTCTTCGATTATTTGCTCGAGACGCGCGGTGAAAAGCTGGGAGCTTCGCGCAGCGTCGCCACCACGCATCTGATTGATGCCGTTGCGCGCCTGCACGGCGTGAAGGCCTACGAAACTCCTGTGGGCTTCAAGTACGTTGGACCGCTGCTGCGCGCTGGCAAGATTGCGCTGGGCGGTGAAGAAAGCGCGGGGATGACCATTCACGGCCACCTCCCGGAAAAAGACGGCATCCTCGCCTGCCTGGTGGTGGCCGAGATGATTGCCGCGCGGCAGACTTCGCTGCGCGAACAGCTGCAGGCTCTTTTTCGCCGGGTGGGCGCCGAATTCTGGCCGGTGCGCGAAAATTTGCATCTGCCGGCGGAAGCCCAGGCGAAGCTGCCGGATCGGTTGCGCCAGGACTTCAGCGAATTCGCGGGACACAATGTCGCGAAGATCGATCGCACCGACGGGCTCAAACTGATTTTCGACGATAGCTCGTGGATTCTGATGCGCCTTTCGGGCACCGAACCGGTCGCCCGGATCTACACGGAAGCCCCTACGGTGGGCGCAGCTCGGAAATTGGCACAGGATGCGCGCGCATGGATCACCCGATGAAACGCCGTGCCAAGAATCCGCCGCCGGAAGGCCGCGACGCAATGGCTGCGCGCCAATCGCTCGTCGAGCAACTGGGCGCGTTCTTGCGCCGCAATTTGTATTGGTTTCTGATCGCTGGATTCGTGCTGCTTCTTCTGCAGGATATTTTCGGAACGCACGGCGTGCTGGCGATGCGTCGTTCGCAGGCGGAAGCGCGCAAAATTCAGCAGGAAATCAATCAGCTGGACGCCGAGAATAAGAAACTGCAGGACCACGTGAAGGATTTGAAGACTGATCCTTCCACCATCGAATGTATCGCCCGCGAAGATATCGGCCTGGCGCGCCCGGGAGAATTAATTTTCAAGACCCAGCCGCGCGCTGCCGATCCCGCGCATCCCGCAGCGCCGCCGCAGTCCTGTTCCGCGCAGTAAAGTAACCCTCAAGTCTGCGGCCCCGACGCGGGCCGCACCGCGCGGCACAACCATGCCAGCACTTCCGCGCCGTTTCCCTTCCAGCGCGTGCGCGCCAAGGACAGTAAAACCATCGCCGTGGTGATAATCAGCAGCCCGAGCGTTGCCATCGGAATGGATTGCGCGCCCTTCTGCAGAATGGAGAACCGGCCGTACACAAATTCGATGTGCACCCAGTAAACCAGCAGCGAAGTTTGGCCCATCTGCACCAGCGGGCTGAACGGAATTCGCGAAATTACCCAGCGGCACCACACGTAACTCAGCGGAAATAGCACCAGCAGGATGCCGACGCGCGCTAGAAAAAAATTGGGGCTGGTGTGCCAGTAGTCGTATACCGCGAAGAGCTGCACGGGCCGCGCATCCAGCCACATGGAGAAATAGTACAGCGCGATTCCCAGCGCGCCCAGGAACGCGACGGCTTTCGCTTGGTTATGCATGGCCCAATCGTCGAACAGGAAAAATCCCAGCGCCAGGCCGGCAAAGGCAAACGCCGCCCACGGAAAAACCGGGAAGAGCCACGCCTGCGGAGTCTTGAACGTGTGCACGCCGTTGATGTAGGACTCGAGAAACCAGGGCAGCCAGCTCGGCCGCCACGTGGTGTAGAGCGGTGGCGTGGCGAGCGCAATCGCAGCCGTGCCCACGAGCGCAAGCGCCAGGTTCACTGCCCGTGTGCGTGCGAACCAGCACACCACGCCCATCAGGATCATCGAGAAACCGATGGTGTTTAGGATGTCCACGCGCAGCAGGTCGGTCCACGGCGCCCAGGGCAGCCCCAGCAGATATTCCTGCAAGCGAAAGCCGTAGCCGAGCGCCAAAATTTCCGCGCCGCGCAGAATCGTCTTACGCGCGATTCCCTTGGGCGGCACGCCCTTGCGACGCAGCTTGTCCGTCACCAGAGCGAACGATACGCCCGCCAGAAACAAGAACAGCGGAGCCGGAAGCGTGCCGCTCAGCTGCGACCATTTGAAGAATTTCGTCTCGCGCGCCGATGTGTTGAGCCATGAATCGTAGGAGTGCACTTCGAACATCAGCAAGCAGGCAAATCCCCGCAGCCAATCTATGTACCTAAAGCGTTCTGGTTTCGTAGGTGCGGGCATGCGTATGGCGTCGTTTTGAGCCGCACCAGAATCGCACAACCGGCCCCGTCGCGGAAATCGAAAGCGATTTTTTCTCAGAACCCGTGACGACTTCAGTAAAATCTTCAGCTGTGACGAAGAACTCTGCATCCTGGTCCATGAATTTGCCAACCGCTTTTGTTGCGTGGGCCGTGATCGTGGGCCTTGCCGCGTTCTACGGAATTCGGCTGGGCTACACCGGGCGCTCGTTTGCGCTGGCGCTCGGTGTGAGTGCGGCGCTTTTCGCATTTGAATTGTTTCTTGCGGCGCCGCGGGTGCTGGAGCGCGCGCGGCATTTGTTTGGCGAGCATGGGGCGGCGCTTGCGCCGCTCGTGCCGCTCTTCGCCGTGCTGATTTACACCATCGGCGTCACGGCCAACTGGAGGGCGGCGCTGCTCGGCGCGGGCTACACCGTGTTGCCGGCGCTGCTGGCCGCCACTTGCATCGGAAAACCCGCGGGCCAATGGCAAGACTATGCTGCTTTGCTGCTTATTTGGTTGCCGGTAGAACTCCGCTGGAAGGGCCTTACATTTTTGTACGTGCTGTTTCCTTATCCGCCGCAGCTGATGCACACGCTGACCATCCTGCTGGCGCTGAGCACCGGCGTCGCGGCGTTCGTGCTGCTGCGGCGTCTGGAAGGAATCGGCTACGCGGTGGAATGGCGGCGTGGATTTGCGTGGAACGTGGTTCTCCACTTCGGGATCTTCGCCGTCATCGCCGTCATGCTCGGGTTGCGCATCGGCTTCCTCACGTTCGCGCCGTCTTTTGCGCGCCTGCGCACGGCGCCAATCGAAGTCGTGGGGATTTTGTTTTTCACGGCGTGGCCGGAGGAATTTCTGTTTCGCGGTGTGCTACAGAATATTCTCTCTCGCACGTTCAAAAACCAATGGGCGGGACTGGCCGTGGCGTCTGTCGCTTTTGGCTTTGCGCACATTTTCCATGCGCCTTTCCCCAATTGGAAATATGTGTTCCTGGCAACCGTGGCCGGATTGTTCTACGGCCGTACGTGGATTAAAACGGGGTCGCTATTTCCCGGCGTGATCGTTCATGCGCTGGTAGATATTTTGTGGCACATTTTATTTCGCTAGGCGAGCGGGCAGAAGCGATGCGATTCTGATCGCAGCAACTCCAAGCCGACTACTTCACGACGCCGTGCAGCGGACTGGACGCCGAAGCGTACAGTTTCTTGACGATCCGTCCGGCCAGAAACGCCTTGCGGCCGGCATCCACCGCCGATCCCATCGCTTCAGCCATCAGCACGGCATCCTGCGCCTCGGCGATCGCGGTGTTCATCAACACGCCGTCCGCCCCCAATTCCATGGCCAAAGCTGCATCCGAAGCTGTGCCCACTCCAGCATCCACAATCAGCGGAACTTCCCTAATCCGCTCGCGCAAAATCCGCAGATTGGTCACATTCTGAATGCCCATGCCGGAACCAATCGGCGCGCCCAAAGGCATCACCGCGGCCGCGCCCGCATCAATCAATTTTCGCGCGACGATCAAATCGTCATTCGTATAGGGCAGCACCACGAAACCTTCCTGCACCAAAATCTTGGTCGCGGTGATCAATTGCTCGGTGTCCGGGAAAAGCGTCTGCTGGTCGCCGATCACTTCCAGTTTCACCCATTCCGACAGGCCGACTTCGCGCCCTAGCCGCGCGGTGCGCACTGCTTCGTCCGCGGTGTAACAGCCGGCGGTATTGGGAAGAACGAAGAAATTCTCGCGGTCAATGTAGTCGAGCAGGGATTCTTTTGACTTATCAGTGAGGTTTACGCGCCGCACCGCGACGGTGACCATTTCCGCGCCGGAGGCCTGATGCGCGCGGCGCATTTCGTCAAAGCTGCGATACTTGCCCGTGCCTACGATCAAGCGCGAATTGAAAGAGCGCCCGGCAATCACCAGTTGGTCGGCCATCACGATTCTCCGAATCTCATTGTACAGCGTGTCTAGTGCGCGCGGCGCGATTCCGGCCAGCCTGCACGCCCGGCTCGAAGAGGTTATACGCGAAACTTTCGCCTGCTGCCACTCTTGGGCTACGCCTGGTGCTGTGGCCGCGGCTCTTCCACGTCCGCATAGAGCCGCGCGATCACGTCCTGGTAACGCTCTTCGATCACGCGCCGCTTCATTTTCAGCGTATAAGTTAGCTCACCGCTGGCATAGGTAAAATCCTGCTCCAGCGGCGCGAAGCGCTTGGGCTTCTCATATTGCGCGAGCGATGCGGTCAGGCGTTCGATCTCATGCGTGATCAAATCGCGCACCCACGAGTCGGTCAGCATCTGCGAATGCGTGGCAAATTCGCGGCCCTGACGCTTTGCTTCGGCTTCGATCGTCGCGAAATTCAACACAATCAGTACGGACACAAATTTGCGCTTGTCGCCCACCACAATCGCGTTGGTAATGTACGGGCTGGACTTCAGCATATTTTCAATTGGCGCGGGCGCGACAAACTTCCCGGCAGCGGTCTTCAGCAATTCCTTTTTGCGGTCGGTGATGATCAGATATCCGTCCGAGTCGAGCTTTCCGATGTCGCCCGTGCGGAACCAGCCTTCCTCCGTCAACACTTCGCGCGTCTCAGCGGGCTTGCGATAGTAGCCCTGCATCACGTTCGGTCCCCTCACCAGAATCTCGCCATCCTCTGCGATGCGCACTTGCACGTGCGGGATAGGACGGCCCACCGTGCCGACCTTGTTCGCGGTCGGTAAATTCGCCGTAACCACTGGCGCAGTCTCCGTCAGGCCGTAGCCCTGAAACACCCGCACATTCAACGACCAGAAAAATTCCGCAAGTTCCGGAGCGAGCGGCGCGCCACCGGAGCAGAACGTGCGAATCTTTCCACCCAAGCCTGCGCGAATTTTCGAAAAGACCAGCCGGTCCGCAATTCCCCACCTCAATTGCAATCCGCTGCTGGGCTTCTTCCCGTACGCGCGCCACGGCACCGATTCCTGCGCGACGCCAAGCGCCCAATCGAAAATTTTGCGATTCAGGCCCGTCGCGCGATGGCCCTTCTCCAGAATGTTCGCGTATAGCTTCTCGAAAAATCGCGGCACGGCGGCGGTCATGGTCGGATGCACTTCCAACAGCGCTTCGGCGACGGCTTCGATCTGCTCGAGGTAGGCAATCGAAACGCCGCGCGACAGATAGCCGTAGCCGACGGTGCGCTCGTACACATGAGCGAGGGGCAGAAATTCCAGAGCCACGTCATCGGGCTCGAACACATATTCCTTCAGCGAATCAATCGAATTTGAGCTGAGATTCGAATGATTCAGCATCACGCCCTTGGGCTCGCCGGTCGTTCCCGAGGTGTAAATGATCGTCGCCAGCTGCCCGCCGGAAACTTCGGCGGCGCGGCGGCGGTATTCAGCGATGTCCGCGTCTCCGGCGGTGGCAATCAACGTCTCATAGCGTAGAATTTCGCCGTGCAGATCGCTCGGCGGCACGACCGAAATCACGTGCTCCAGCCCGGGAATGCGCGCGCGCGCTTCGGCAATCTTGCGCGCTTGGGTTTCGCCCTTGGTGATTACAATCCGTGCGCCCGAATCGTTTAGAATGTAGGTCAGTCGGTCGGCGGACTCGTTGAAATAAATCGGCACGCTGGCCGCTCCCAGTCCGGTGATTGCGAAATCCGCGACGTGCCATTCCGCGCAATTGGGCGCGAAGATGCCCACACGATCGCCGGTCCTGATGCCCAGTTCACCGAGCGCTTTAGACAAGCCCGCTACGCGGCGCAGCATTTCGCCAGCGGAGATGGATTCCCAGCCGTTCGCGGTTTTGTACATCTGTGCTTTCGGATTGGCGTAGCGATCTACGGCGTCCAGGAAAAGTTTGTTCAGCGCGGGATAGTCCATGTGCTCTCAATCAACTCTAGCGTATAGGCGAGGGACGTGCAACGCGATTGGCCCGACACGTTGTGGATGCTCGCGGGTCTTCGAGCCGCGCTACAATTCCACCGCCGGTCTGCGATAAGATGCCTGCGGAGGGTTTCCATGTCGAAGCTAGCCGCCGAAGAGGCCTCCGGGTATCAGCCCGTACGCGCGCCGCGCGGCGCCGCGCTTTCCTGCAAGGGCTGGCAGCAGGAAGCGGCGCTGCGCATGTTGATGAACAATCTGGACCCGGAAGTCGCCGAGAAGCCCGAAGATTTGATCGTCTATGGCGGGCGCGGCAAGGCGGCGCGCAACTGGGATTGCTACCACGCGATCGTCGCGTCGTTGCGCGCGCTGGAAAATGACGAAACCCTGCTGGTGCAATCCGGCAAGCCGGTGGGAATTTTTCGCACACACAGCTACGCGCCGCGCGTGCTGATTGCCAATTCCAATCTGGTCGGACATTGGAGCGATTGGAAGCATTTTGACGAGCTCGATCGCGCGGGGCTGATGATGTACGGGCAGATGACCGCCGGAAGCTGGATTTACATCGGCTCGCAGGGAATTCTGCAGGGGACGTACGAAACTTTTGCGGCAGCCGCGCGGCAGCATTTCGGCGGCGACCTGGCCGGAAAATTGGTAGTGACCGGCGGCATGGGCGGGATGGGTGGCGCGCAGCCTCTGGCTGCAACGCTGAACGGGGCGGCGTTCCTGGGAATTGACGTGGACCCCGAACGCATCAAGCGCCGCGTGAAAACGGGCTACTGCGACGTGATGGTCAACGATCTGGATGAGGCCCTGCGTATCCTGAAAAATGCCGTGCGCAAACGCGCAGCCACTTCCGTGGGCCTCACCGGCAATTGCGCGGACGTGATTCCTGAACTGGCGCGCCGCGGCGTCGTGCCCGACTTGCTCACTGACCAAACCAGCGCGCACGATCCCATCGGCGGATACATTCCGCAAGGTCTTGACGTCGCGCAAGCCGCCGAGCTGCGCAAGTCCGATCCGGCCACGTACGAAAAGCGCTCGCTCGATTCCATGGCGCGTCACGTGGAAGGCATGCTGGCGCTGCAGAAAATGGGCTCGGTCACTTTTGATTACGGCAACAACATCCGCACCTTCGCGTTCCAGCAGGGCGTGAAGAACGCGTACGATTTTCCTGGGTTCGTGCCCGCTTACATTCGTCCGCTGTTCTGTGAAGGGCGCGGTCCATTTCGCTGGGCGGCGCTTTCCGGCGAGCCTTCCGACATTCACCGCACCGACCAGTTAGTGCTGGAAATGTTCCCGCATGATGAGATTCTTTCGCGCTGGATAAAGCTTGCGCAGAAACGCGTGCGTTTCCAGGGCCTGCCGGCGCGTATCTGCTGGCTCGGCTACGGCGAACGGGATCGCTTCGGGGGGGCGCTGAACGATCTGGTGACGCGCGGCGAATTGAAAGGCCCCATTGTGATCGGTCGCGACCACCTGGATTGCGGTTCGGTAGCTTCTCCTTACCGCGAAACCGAAAAAATGCTGGATGGCTCGGACGCCATTGCCGACTGGCCGCTGCTGAATGCACTGCTGAATACGGCCAGCGGCGCAAGCTGGGTTTCGATTCACAACGGCGGCGGCGTGGGCATCGGCTATTCGCTGCACGCTGGCCAAGTCACGGTCGCGGACGGCTCGAAAGAAATGGGTGAACGCATTCAGCGCGTACTGACCAACGATCCCGGCATCGGCGTCGCGCGCCATGTGGACGCTGGCTATCCCGAAGCCGTCGCGTTCGCGAAAAAGTCCAGCGTAAAAATCCCGATGCCCGCCGCATAGCTCGCGCATCTGATACGGGGTTGCCGCGTTGAGCCCGGATTCCCTGCTCTCAACGCACGCGCAACAAGAGGAGTCACCATGATGGTAATCACCGGAGCCACAGGAAACACTGGTAAGCCCGCAGCCGAAGCCCTGCTCGCGAAGGGCGAAAAGATTCGCGTGATCGGCCGCGACGCGTCCAAGCTCCAGCCGTTCGTACAGAAGGGCGCGGAGGCCCTTGTCGGCAGCGTGGAAGATCCCGCGTTTCTGAGAAAAGCATTCCAGGGCGCGCAAGCGGCATATGTGATGATCCCGCCAGAAATGCAGACAAGCGATTATCGCGGCTACCAGGAGAGAGTCGCAGCGGCCCACGCGGCCGCGATTGCCGACGCCAAAGTTCCGTACGTCGTGACTCTCAGCAGTGTCGGCGCGGACCTGACCGAAAAATCCGGCCCCATCCTCGGCCTGCATCATCTGGAAACCAAATTGAACGCGATCAAAGGGCTCAACGTCCTGCACCTGCGCCCCGCTGGTTTCATGGAGAATCTTTTCATGAGCGTGCAGCCGCTGCGCACCATGGGCATGCTTCCGGGCCCGGCGTCCGGAGACGCTCCGCAAGCGATGATCGCCGCGAGGGACATCGGCGCGTACGCTGCCGAAAGATTGCACGCGCGCGATTTCAGCGGCAGCTCGGTGCAGGAACTGCACGGCCAACGCGACGTGACGATGAAAGAAGTCGCCTCGATCATCGGCAACGCCATCGGCAAACCCAAGCTCGGCTACATGCAGGTTCCGTTCATGATGCTGGAGCCGGCTCTGGTGCAGACGGGCTTGCAAAAAAACACGGCGGCGCTGCTGACCGAAATGTGGAAGTCCATGAATTCCGGCACGCTCAAGCTCCACGAACCACGCAACGCGAAAAACACCACGCCCACTTCGATCGAAACCTTTGTGGCCGAAGTTTTTGCGCCTGCGTATTTGAGCATGGCGGCGAAGGCGTAGCGTCGACGGCCCATTCGCATTTGTAACGGCGCCCTTTAATACGCCATTGGTGTTGCGTCATGGATCGATGGCGGTCTCGCACTGCGGGATCGAAGGGTGAATCGCCCTGTAGGGCGATTCACAAAATCGGCGTTAACTATTGACCGTTCCGCACCGGCAGTAGTCTTTTACTCCCCGTCGGCGTTAGTATCGCTCCACCCGTGCCCGACGTCCTCATCACCGGCTGCTCCCAGCTGTTGACTCTGCGCGGACCAGTTCCCCGCCGCGGCAAAGCTCTCGGCGACCTGGGAATCGTTCCCGACGGCGCCATCCTGATCCAGGAAGACCGCATCGCGGCTATCGGCCCGCGGCGCCGCATCGAAAAATTGCGCCAGGCGCGCCGCGCCGAAAAAATCGATCTCGCGGGCCGCGTCGTTTTGCCGGGGTTCGTGGATTCGCACACGCATCTGATTTTCCCCTGCAGCCGCGCCAAGGAATATGAAGCGTGCATCGCCGGAGCCAGCTACGAAGAAATCGCGCGGCAAGGCGGCGGGATACGCTCCACGGTAAATCGCCTGCGCCGCGCCACTCCGAGCGTGCTAAAGAAACGCGCAATCGCCAACCTGAATTTATTCGCTACCCACGGCACCACCACCATCGAATCAAAGAGCGGCTACGGCCTCGATTGGAAGAGCGAGCTCAAAATCCTGTCGTTGCTCTCGGAACTTCATCAGGAACATCCACTCGATATCCATGCCACGTTTCTGGGTGCGCACGTCGTGCCTGCGGAATTTCGCCGCCGCCCGGAAGCGTACGTGAACCTGCTCGTTGAACGCTGGATTCCCACGATAGCGATGGCGGGCCTCGCCGAATTTTGCGACGTGTTTTGCGATCGCGGCGCGTTCACCGTAGCGCAGTCGCGCAAAATCCTCGCCGCCGGACGAGCCGGAGGCCTGGTCCCGCGCATCCATGCCGAGCAGCTCGCGAACACCGGCGCGGCGCGTCTCGCCATCGAATTGCAAGCGGCCAGCGCGGACCACCTGGAAAAGATAAACGCCGCGGACATTCACGCGCTCGCGCTCTCTAACGTGGTCTGCACTCTGCTGCCGGGCTGCTGCTTCCATCTCGGCCTCAGCCATTTCGCCCCCGCGCGCAAGCTGATAGATGCCGCCGCCATAGTCGGCATCGCTAGCGATTTCAATCCCGGCACCAGTCCCACGCTGAGCATGTCCATGATTATGTCGCTGGCGTGCACGCAGATGCGCATGACACCGGCCGAAGCCATCACTGCCGCCACGATCAACCCTGCCTACTCGCTGCGCGCGCACGATCGCGCCGGCTCGCTCGAAGTTGGCAAGTATGCGGACCTGGCCGCCTTTGACGTGGCCGACTACCGCGAAATCCCGTATTATTTTGGTGTGAACCTTTGCTCCTTCACGATGAAGCGCGGCGCCGTCATCCATTCGAAGAATCTTTGACCACATGAAACGACTCATCGAATCCGTTCCGAATTTTTCCGAAGGGCGCGATATGGCCAAAGTTGATGCCATCATCGCCGCAATGCGCGAAGTTCCCGGCGTGTATCTTCTCGACCGCGAAAGCGACTCGGACCATAACCGCAGCGTCGTGACCATTGCCGGCGAGCCTGACGCGGTGGCTGCAGCGGCGCTTCGCGGAGTGGGCAAGGCGGCTGAGCTGATTGACCTCACCAGACATTCTGGCGCGCATCCGCGCATGGGTGCAACGGACGTCGTGCCGTTCATCCCGGTCGAAGGCGTCAGCATCGAAGATTGCGTCGCGCTCGCGAAAAAAGTGGGCCGCGAGATTTGGGAGCGTTACCACATCCCCGTCTATTTCTACGAGGCCGCGGCGCAACGACCCGAGCGCAGCAACCTGGAAAATATTCGTAAAGGCCAGTTCGAGAGCTTGCTCGCGGAAGTTCCCAAAAATCCCGATCGCGCGCCGGACATCGGCGAACCCCGGCTGCACCCGACCGCTGGCGCGACGGTCGTCGGCGCGCGCAAGTTCCTGGTGGCCTACAACATCAATCTGAACACTCCAGATCTCGAGATCGCGAAAAAAATCAGCAAGAACATTCGCTTCTCGAATGGCGGCTTGCGTTATGTGAAGGCCATGGGCGTGGATCTGCGCGCGCGGAATCTCGCGCAGGTTTCCATCAACATGACGGACTTCGAGCAGACGCCGCTGCATCGCGTCTTCGAGATGGTGAGGCGCGAAGCGGAACGCTACGGCGTATCCATCGTAGGCAGCGAAATCGTGGGCCTGATTCCCAAGCGCGCCATCGAACTGACCGCCGACTTTTATCTGCAGCTGGAGAACTTTTCGCCTGCGCAAGTGTTTGAAAATCGTATCGAGGCTTCGCTCAGCGGCCAAGTTGCTCCAGATGGCCCCGGCAAACTCGCGGCGCTCGCGCAGCCTTTTCTCGATGCGGTCGCCGAGCCTACGGCCACTCCTGGCGGCGGCTCGGTTGCAGCGCTCGCCGGCGCGCTCGGCGCAAGCCTGGGCCAGATGGTTGCCAGCCTCTCGCGCAAAAAGAAATCGCAGGCCGCGTACGTGGATCAGCTCAGCGACGCGCTCGCCGAATTTCAAGCCGCCGCGCGCGCGCTTTCGGAAGCGATTGACCGCGACGCTGCTTCCTTCAGCCTCGTGATGGCTGCTTACAAGTTGCCGAAAGATACGTCTGAACTAGAGCACCAGCGCGACGCCGCAATTCAACAGGCGCTGCACGGCGCAGCCAGCGTACCGCTCGAAGTGGCGCGCGAAGCCGCGGAAGTTTATGACCGCCTCGGGCAACTGGAAGCCAGCTCCAGCCCGTCTATGTATTCAGACATCCGCGTAGGACGATTG
>Ga0209274_10000915_pt1 | contig 15836 bp, 21 predicted proteins | sample HubBroMetageREF1_FD_188343 | JGI IMG/M metagenome (GOLD analysis project Ga0209274, IMG submission 188343) | Reference soil microbial communities from the Hubbard Brook experimental Forest, New Hampshire, USA - Hubbard Brook CCASE Soil... | ecosystem: Environmental > Terrestrial > Soil >...
ACTAGTTAGGCTGCGTATGCCATCTGTTGATTGGCAATTATCATTTTGCCCACGATTACGGGTGTGTGCACCCCGGCATGCCTCTTGGCCGCAAGCATCTCCGTCGAAGCCGTGACGCCCCCACTGGGGGGTTTGGCCATACTCAAAGAACCACTTCCAGACTAGGTTGCCCGAGAAGGGAAGTCAATTCATTAGATGTCGGGCAGCCATCCACGGTTCCGGCCGGCGCTGCTTGGGTATCCCCCTCCCCCCACCCAATCTTTAGAATCATCGGGTTAGGCAGGAAATTGTCCGCAAAATCCGGATGTCAAAGGACTTAGATACTAAAATCCGTGAAACAAGGGACTTAGAGCGCGACGATTTGCCATGTTGCGGACCGTCGCTGCCTCGGCCATGGTTGCAGAATTAAATCTGTGAGGCAAGGTTGGATGTCACAAACTCGGCCTGTGGAAAAGTGAGGATCGGGAGTCCGGCATCATCGACGAGGGGATCAAGGAACTTGGTGCGGAGGCGGATTCCCCACTCGAGCCAAAGGCGGGCTTGACTGGGCCACCCGCCTCGAATTTCACTAACTGGCGCTACGGATGCGGTTTCCTAAGCAACTCCACGACATTGAGGATGTCTTGGACGGCCTGGTCACGATCTGTATACCCAGTGGCGTGGAATATATTTGGAAGGCCTAGCGCCATCAGCGAGACATAGCCATCTCCAATTTGCAGCGTATGCTCTGTGGCATCCGGGTTACGGTAGTCCGCGGGGGGAGCTTTGTATTCATCATCGCGCTGGAAGGTCAGAATTATTGGCTTGCCCAGACTTTCGGCGACTTGCAGTTCGATTCCCATCCCGATTGAAGGGAACGTTGCCTCCGCGATTATGATGTCAGCCTGCTCAACCAACTCGCGGTCCCATAGGTAGCACAAACGGGCCCGCTCATTGAACGGCTTCTCGGCAAGCTGTGGGTCGCTGTTAGCGAGAGCGTAAGTAACCTGCTCGATGCCAGCACTCCGCAGGGCGCCAGCCATTTTATGAATGAAGGCGACATATTCCTGGAAGGCGGCTCGCGGCACGTGGGTAAGGGCGCAAGAGATGTAGATATTCACAGGTGGCGCTCTTTTCTAACTGGCCGGTCTGACGTTAGGCGCGAGAAACTGATAACCCGTGATTTCCGCCACTAGCTCGTCAATAAACTGTCCTGGAGCAAGTTGGAGAAATTCGCTGACGAGCCAGTTTTTTTGGCCTGCGAGAAACGACTGCAGCTCCATGGGTTTGTAGCGGCACAATTCGCTCAGTCGATGCATAGCCGCAAGTGTCAACGTAAGAGGGAACCTACTCAGACGCCTCGGACCAGCTACGCACGCCTTGACGTACCAAAGGGTCTGCGCTCCATTGATGTACTGGATATCGCACCGCAACGATGTGTTGAGTGATGCAAGTTTATCTCTGTTGCTCTGGGAGCCTAAGCTCCTGCCTGTTAGGGTCACCGATTGAGTGGACCGAATTGCGCGTACGTCGTTAAGGGAGGGCTCCGGAGCCAAGCTTGGCGGGAGCACCCCGTGGTATCGGGCATGGGCGAAGTCCTTTGATAGTTTCGCCCGAAAATATGCCTCCTTGCTTTTGGTGTCGATGACGTATTGAGTGTCTACGAGGGGGATGAACATGTCTGTCTGGCTCACATATGTTAGGCAGTAGGTGCGATGGATGTAGACAAGGTTAAAGAATAGCTCCTGCAGGCTGTGGCGCTTTTGCGTTTCTGTCTCTCCCAGATACGCAGACAGGGACGGCAATACGCCTTGCTGTTTTATCTGAACGTATTCGTTCGAAAGCGCAATCCTCCCACGAGGAGACGTGAGGGCTACCCCGGCCACGCCGTGGTAAGGATTAAAGGCCACTCCCTTGGCAGTCAAGAGAGCCTTTGTGGCGTTCATAAAGGAGTAGTAAAGAAGGAGCGGAGACGACTGCGGGGACATGCCGTCCGCCGCATCAAAGAACTGACGCGCCTGCTCCCAGTAGAAAAGAGCGTCGTCTCTATCGTGTCGTTTCAACCAGAGGGAGACAAAAGCCCAAGGGCTATTCGTCAGGACTGTCCTCGTGCCAAGCAGGGGAGAGACGACAGCCTTGTGCGGTTGGAGTGTTCGACCCTTCAGGCGTACTGGAATGATTGCGATGCGATGCCTCCAATCTGAGTCATCCCGTCTCAGGCATTTTACAGACGCTTTTCGTGTTTTGGTCCCCAAGACTGAGGTTCAGATAGGGCTGTACCGGAGGGTCCTCTACCTCAAGGTCGTCTTCGTCGTATTCTCGCTCGCAATCGCAGCACAAGTACTGATGCCCACATCGCGGACACGTCTCCATATCACAGCCATCGAGATGCAGTTCCCCGCGCCGAACGCCACAGTCGTGGCAGGGCCGCGTGATAATCTCGGCCCACTTGACCCTGAAGTCGTCAGGCATAGGGGGATTCCAATGCCGAATTTCGTTCCCGTATCGAATCCTCCTATATCTCTTCCCGGATAAGACGACCGTTTTTTCGCATTGAGCTTCGAAATAATCGTTCACATATTCGAAGGCGAAATACATCTTCAAAGCGATTTGCGAAATTTCCGGGTCCGGAAGCTGACGCTCTAGCCGATGCAGCCCACGAGTCCTGAGCGCGTGTATCTTCTTGAAACGTTCTCGGACATCCTTCTCCCAAATGATATTTTGCTTCCCGCACTCATCGACCAGCAGATTGAACTTTAGGTCTTCTGCCCTTTCGCGTAGCCCTAGCCGTCGCAGCATGAACTCGTTAAGTATGTCATCCAGATCGCGGATAAACTCGTAATTCGAAATGGTCTTCAGCTTCAGCCGCCAAAACAGCGTTTCGTAGCGTCGTGCCATCTCGTCTGAGAACTCCCCAGCAACCCAGCCTCCCTCCCCTTCTAAGACGTGCTTCCGAATCATAGATGGGTACATGAACTCATAACCGAACTCCAACAGCTTTTGAAAGATCGGGCGTACTGCGAGCCTCGCGACAACCGTCCGATTCGGCAGACTACAAAGATAGTAGTAGGGGCCGCGATTAAACATCAGCTCCTGAAGAAACAAGTCGAACTTCTCGCCCTCTTTGCGACTAATTGAGCATATGAATCGACCGGGACTGCTCGACGATACGCACAGCTTCAAAGAATGTTTTCCGGCTGCTCTGTTTAGGAAGGCGAAGAAGGCCTTTCCTTGCTGATGCACGGAAGGGTCGATCGAGATTGTTACCTCTGCATCATCCATACGCTCTTATCACGTCCAATTCTAATCCCGAAGCGAACGGATTGAGCGGGGATGTTCACACGTCACAGACTTTGGGCCGGCGAACTGACTGGATTGTCCTCATGCTTCGGGGACTGACGCGGTTTCAACGCAGCGGGCAGAGTTATTTCGTTACTTGCTGCTGCTATCACCGCCGTCGTTTGCTTGCCACTGACGAAAACCGACGAATTCTTGAGTTGGGATTGGAGCGCGTGCGGCGCGGGTTCGGGCTTCGGGTTTTCGGGTATGTGGTCATGCCAGAGCATGTTCACCTTCTGCTTAGCGAGCCGCGATTTCGACATTCGGCTGCCCAAGTCAAGGGTTTGATAGGTCAGCCGGGGGAAAGCAGGTTCCTCACCGGGCCTTCGACCCGATTCGGAATGACAAAGTGGGTGGGGAAACTACCCCACTCAAGCCAAAGGACGGCTTGAATGGGCCACCTGTCTGCATCTCACTCTGCATCTCACGAGGACCATCCAAAGAACACGGCGGTTAAGCCGAATGTGTCAATGAATCCGTGGGCCAGGATGCACGCCCACAGGTTGCGTCCGGAAAGTACGTACACGGTGCCGAGGATCAAGCCCGCCATACCGGAGTCTACGATGCCCGCCGGACCCTTGTAGTAGTGACCGTACCCGAAGAGGACGGAGACCAGGACTACCCCGAGCCAGTAGGCGAATTTTGACCGGCCGCCGGCATCGGCCGCGCGGTTCATCAGGTAGCCGCGATATCCAATCTCTTCGCCAAACGCGGCAAAGGTCCATACCAGCAGAAACCACTGGAGCGCTACTTTGATGTTGCCGGCGATTTCATTCATCCCCGCTGGTGCCTTGGCCGGCGGCCAGAAGTGCGCGGTGACGGGATCGACCACCAGCGCGCTCAGCAATATTCTGAGTGCGGCAGCGGCTAAGGCAATTAGTATCGTGCGTTGCCACGATGCCGGCCGACGGAAGCCCATGGCGCCCCATCCGCCATCGCGAAGGCGGAAGGAGATTAAGCCAATTACGAAGAGAATCGGCACTTCGTTCGGGATCACGTGATACACGTTGTGCCCGATCACAATTATGCTGCCTAACAGGAACTCGCCGAGTGAAATCCAGCGCTTGCCCGGCGACAGGCACTTCGTCTGCGACAGGTGGGGGCTGGTGTCGCTTCCGTCAGCCGTCCCGCCGGGATGAATCGATACGTTCATCTTATTTAGTCCACCCATCTAGATTTAGTCCACCCATCTAGATTTAGTCCACCCATCTAGACCACCTCTTTAATTCGCCTCGTCGGCTCATTCGCTGGGCTCTGTTCGTCGCGGTCATCTCCGGTGCCGCATTGTGCGCGGGCTGCGGTACTGCTGGGCGCACCAGAGGGCGACTTGCGTGGTTCCGATCACCAACCCTAATCCCACCAGCAATCCGATCGGCACAATCCACCAGCCCAAAACTTCCCGCATGCCTGCGGGCACGGTGCCGAAACCCATGCGCAGAGAGAAAGTCCGGTCGCCCGTGACATCCTGAGAGAACCAAAGTCCGGCCGTCTCGGGGTGAAACGGCTTCAGCGCCGCAACCAGAATGAAAACCGCGCCCAGGAAATATCCTGTGATTGATCCGAGCAGCACAACGAATCCCGCCAGACTCATGCTGGCCCAGCGGAACAAGCTGTCAAGCAGGTGCCAGGGCGACCGGCTCACCTCGGCACGGGACAGCAGTTCGTCGGTCACGTACTCCCTCGCCAGGTCTTCCGGACTGCCGAGCGAAGCCAGCGCCGCTTCGACTGCTAGCGTCGTCTGTCCGGCACTCGAAGCAGCCTTGTCCACAATGTGGCTGTGCAGTTCTTCTAGAATTTCGCGCTTGTCTTCAGCGCTCAAACCGCGTAATCGCCCGCGCACGCGGTTCAGGTAGGCTTCGATTGTTGCCTGTGCATCGTCAGTCATAAGTTGTCTGCTTCTTCTCTTGTTGGAGTCGCGTGAGGAACGAGTGGCGTCAGCAACCGGCTCATGCTTGAGGAAAACCGCGCCCAGATCGCCGCCATTTCCAAGGCTCTCTTCCGACCCGTCGGAGTCAGCGTGTAGTATTTCCGCGGATGCCCCGCATCCGACTCCACCCACTCGCTCCCAACCAGGCCCAGCGCCTTCAACCGGCTGAGCAGCGGATAAACCGTTCCCTCCGACACCACCAAATCTGAATCGCTCTCCAGCCGCCGCAGAACTTCCAGGCCGTAGAGTTTTCCGCTCCACAAAGCAGCCAGGATCGCGAGTTCCAGGCATCCCTTGCGCAGCTGGACTTCCCATTTATCTGCCCCGGTCGGCTCTGGGGCGACTAAGTGGCCATTCATGTTAATACTATGTAATACATAGTATTATGTTGTCAATATATTAGTTAACGATTGATTTTTACCCATAAGATAGCTTGATTTATTAATATAATTAAGTTATTTATTGATTATATTAAGTATTGTGGAAGCAAAGATGAATGATGCCAAAGAAGCAAGGGACTGGCAGGAACTGACGCAGATCACCCAGGGCAGACGAGTTCTAGTAGAGCGTGTTCGTCTTGCCGAGAGGGATATTGCCATCGAGGGTAACTTTGAGCTTCCGCAACTGGCCCGTCTCGACATGGACGACCAGGTTTTCATCACTGCGTTCGTTCGATCTCACGGCTCGATCAAGGAGATGGAGCGCATCTTCGGCGTCAGCTATCCGACGATCAAGTCGCGCCTGAATCGGATTGCGGGCAGCCTTGAGTTCGTCGAAACCAATCCCACGCCCTCGAAGGCCGAGATTCTCGATCGTCTGCATCAGGGGGAAATTACTGCGGAAGAGGCCATTCAGGAGATGGAGGCACTGAAATGATTCCGTTTGTTGCCGTCGTCAGTCTGCGAGACCAGCAAAGCCACACGTTTCGTTTGTGGATTCCGATGGTGTTGATCTGGTTGTTGCTGCTGCCGTTGGGAGTTCTGTTGTCGCCGTTTATTTTCATCGCTTGTTTGGCGTGCCGGGTGAATCCGTTTCGCGGCGTGCTCGTGATGTGGCAGATCTTCAATGCTCTTAGCGACACGCAACTCGAGGTCGAACACCGCAGCGCCGGAGTGTCGTTTCACATTTTCTAAGCGGTTCAGATTCTAAAGGAGTAAGAACATGACCGAACATCGCCGCCAGATTTTGCAGATGCTGTCTGAAGGAAAAGTCAGCGCTGACGAGGCCGAGCGCCTGATTTCCGCCTCCGAGGGGCCGTCATCTACGTCCTCCGAGCCGGGCTCGGCGTTAGCGGGGAAGAGCCGGCCGAAGTATCTTCGTGTGCAAGTGGATTCCGAAGACGACGGGGGGCGCGAGGGGCCGACTAAGGTTAACGTGCGCGTGCCTATGCAGTTGCTTCGGGCGGGAGTGAAGTTGGCGTATCTGATTCCCGCGGCGGCCATGCAGAAGGCGAACCTGGCGATGCACGAGCAGGGGATCCCGGTGGACCTGACTCAAATCAAGCCTGAGAATTTAGAGGAGTTAGTTGAACAACTTAGCGACTTGACTGTGGACGTCGATCAGAAAGACGCGAACACCAAAGTCAAGGTTCGCGTCTTCTGCGAGTAGGCCGTCGCTGCACTGTCCCACTCAAGCCAAAGGACGGCTTGAATGGGCCACCGTCAGTCCGTCGTTACTGGCCGGGATTCGCCGCTTTCGTTCCGATCATGACTGCGTCTTGCATTTGGCGGAACAGGTCGCTGACTGCGCCTGGGGAATGCGACATTAGTATCGTGTTGCTGCGGTCGTTGGCGCCGATTTCTTTCATCGTGTCGAGATACTGCGTCACCAGCACCAGCATCATCACGTCTTTCGGCGTCGATCCTTCGACCGCTTTGGAGAACGCTTCCACTGAATCCTTAAGGCCCTCGATGATCGCCTTGCGCTGGTTGGCGATGCCTTGGCCTTGCAGCGCTTTGCTCTCGGCTTCCGCCTCGGCCTGCTTCACTTTTAGAATCTTCTCCGCCTCGCCACGCGCCGTCGCCGCCACTTGCTCGCGTTGTGCGGCGTTAATCTCGTTCATCGCTGCTTTCACCTTGTCGTCGGGCTGAATGTCGGTGACCAGCGCCTGGTCGATGGCGTATCCGTAGGTCCTCATCACGTCGTCGAGGCCCTGCTTGATGGCGACCGCAATGTCGGATTGCTGGAGAAACGCGTCGTCCAGATTCATCTTGGGCACATGGCCGAGGATCACGTTGAACACGTATGAAGAAATCTGCTGCCGCGGATTGGCCAGCTTGTAGAACGCCTCGTACACGTGGTCGGGAATCACGTGATACTGCACCGACACGGGGATCTTTACGAACACGTTGTCTTTGGTTTTCGTTTCCACATCGAGGGCCAGCTGCTGCACCCGCAGATCGATGCGAGCGGCGATCTGGTCGAGCCACGGCAGCTTGAAATTGATGCCCGCGCCAGCGACGCGCTGGAACTTGCCCATGCGCTGCACTACCACGGCTTCTGCGGTGTGCACCTGAAAAAAACCGCTCAGAATCGTTCCGATTACAAAAACGCCAACAATCAGAGCAACCACCAGCGACATGGCTTCCATCCGCATCCTCCCGACCCACGATAAAGTTTTCCAGGGAACGATTCGTGCACCGGAAACGGCCTGCACAGGAATCGCACGCATCATAACGGTTCGTGCGGCTTCTCACAATGAGTGAGTCAGCAGGCGATTCGATCTTCCAGCTTGGCCTTCACCTCCGGCCACTCGTCATCCAGAATGCTGAAGTAGACGCTGTCGCGGATCCTTCCGGTCCAGGTGACTACGTGGCGGCGGAGTGTGCCCTCTTCTTTGGCGCCGATGCGGAGAATCGCGTCGCGCGACTTCTGGTTCAGCGCATCCGTTTTCAGTTCAACCCGCGCGCATCCCCAGATTTCAAAGGCATGGCGCAGCATCAGGTATTTCGCTTCGGTGTTGACCGCCGTGCGCTGCCACGCCGGCGCGATCCAGGTCGAGCCGATCTCGACTCGCCGGTTGACGCGGTCGATGTTCATGAACCGCGTGCTGCCAACTACGCGCCCAGAAGCGCGTTCGACCGTGGCAAACACAATCGACTCGCCGCGCTCCTGTTCGGAGAAGGCTTTGTCGATCAGCCATTGGAAGTCTTCCCGCGTTTTCATGGAGTAGGGAATCCACCGGAAGATGTCTTCCAGATCGTTCTGCGCGACTGCCCAAAACATTTCCGCGTGCTCGGGGCGTACCGGCTCCAGACGAACGAACGAGCCTTCCAGCGTCAGCGGCAAATCAATTTTCAACGGACTAGCGCTCATTCTTACCTCTCAGGCATTTCCTCTCAGGCTTTGCCTCTCACAGCGCAGCGTTCCGCCATTATCTTGCATCTTGCATTGGTTTCGGGCATCTGTACTACAGCGCGGATCTGCGGATTGTGTTCCACTAATGTTAACGTTGATGTGCGATGTTGACCTGAGATGATCTCATACGTCCAACCAGCGGCCATGCGACGTGCCACACTGCAGTGTTGTCAGGAGAACTTCCAGTGAAGTCGCACTGTCTTCTTTTCTCGCAGATTCCGCACACCACGCGCCTGTTCACTGACTTCCTGGCTTACCAGCCCAACGTCCAACAGTTCTATCCCAGGCCGCCTCACTTCCTGGAGTGGTTGAAAGAAGAAGCTGCAAAAATCTCCTACGATTCCTCCCGCCGCGAGCGCGTCAGCACTATCCTTGAGCGCCAGAACAAATCCTGGAACGCATCGCCGAAAACTCTGGCCAATCTCGACCGCTTGCGCAACGGTGCGGCCGCAGTGGTCACTGGCCAGCAGGTCGGACTTTTCGGTGGGCCCATGTTCGCCATCTACAAGGCGCTGACGGCGGTCAAACTCGCGGAAGAAGCCACTGCTGCCGGAATCGACGCGGTCCCGGTTTTTTGGCTGGCTACTTACGATCATGATCTGGCCGAGGTGAACCACGTTTCTATCCCCGGCCCCGATGGCGGTCTGCAAGTGCTCACCACGACCAGCCATGACGTCCCCGCAGCGCCAGTCAGTGCGGTGCGTCTGGGTGACGAGATTCTTCCGGTCGTCGAAGAAGCGGCGAAGCTCCTCGGCGATTCCGAGGCTGCGCAGTTTCTGCGCGACTCCTATCGTCCGGGTGAGACCTTGGGTACGGCCTTCGCGCGGCTGTATGCCCGCATCTTTGCCGAGTGGGGCGTGATTCTGCTCGATGCTTCAGACGGCGAACTTGACCGCGTCGCCGAGCCGATTTACCGCGCCGCCGTTGAGCGCGCCGGCGAACTCGCCGCTGCGGTGCTGGCACGCGGCGAGGCGCTCGAAGCCGCTGGCTATCACCAGCAGGTAAGGGTTACTCCGTCGTCGGTTCTGCTTTTCATGCTGCAGCGGGGCGCTCGCACGCCGATCCACCGGCGTGAGCATGGCGGCACGGTGGAATTCGTGATTGGTGCCGACGCGGCGGCAGAGAAGCTCTCGCCATCCGAACTGCTCGACCGCATCGGCTCGAGTCCCGAACTTTTCAGCCCTAACGTATTGCTACGTCCCATCGTCGAGGACTACCTATTGCCTACTCTTGCCTACACCGGCGGCGCCGCTGAAACCGCTTATTTCGCGCAGGCCGGAGTGGTCTATGAAGCTCTTCTCGGCCGCGTTACGCCCATCGTCCCGCGCTTTTCGGCCACGATCGTCGAACCCAAGATGCAGCGCCTGCTCGAGCGCCACGGAATTAGCGTGCTTGACGTGCTCGCTGGGCCCGACGGGTTACGCCGCCAACTCGCGGAGCGGGGATTGCCAGAGGAGCTGCAGGGCGCGTTCGACGCTGCAAGAAAATCCTTGGACGCACATCTGTCCAGCGTGAAAGAGAAACTGGAGAAGCTCGACCGCACCCTGGTCGATGCCGCGGAAACCGCCCGCTCGAAGATTGAATATCAACTCGAACGTCTCCATTCCCAGGCCGCGCGCGCGGAAGCGCTCAAGAGCGAACTCGTGACCCGCCACGCCGAAACTCTCAGCCAGGCGCTCTATCCCGATAAGGGCCTGCAGGAGCGCGTCGTAGGCGGCCTCTATTTCCTGGCGCGCCACGGCGGCGAATTTCTGCAGCAGTTGTATGGGTCCATCCAGCCGGACTGCCACGACCACCAGATCTTAGAGTTGTAGCTGCAGCGCGTCGGGGGTAGCTACTTGCCCTCGCTGGTCGCCAGATAAGTCCCCAGCCCAATCATGATCGCCCCCGTCATCGTTCTCTGCCGGCGCCGGAAAGTTGCTGACGAACGAATGCGCTCTCCCAGCGGTCCAGCCAGTGCAATCACGACCAGGTCGGCAGTAGTATTCATCACCACCGAGATCGTTCCCAGCGCTACAAACTGCAGGAAGACGTGTCCGTCGCCGCGGTTCACGAACTGCGGAATGAATGAGAGAAAGAACAAGGCAGTCTTGGGATTCAGAACCTCAGTCGCCAGGCCCTGCCACAGCGGATTTCGCGCGGGCGAGGCTGCCCGCGGAACATTGTGAGGAACATTTTGTGGAACATCGAGTAGAGTCCCGTCCGCGTGCGCTTTCTCTTTCCATGCCTCAAAAATCATCCGCGCGCCCAGAAAGCACAGATAAGCCGCACCGGCATATTTCACCGTCGCGAACGCAATCGCCGACTTCGCCAGCACAATCGATACGCCCAGTGCCGCCGCGAACACATGCACCATCCCGCCCAGGAACGTGCCCAGTGCCGAGAGCACTCCTTCGCGCTTTCCGCCTGCGAGACTGCGGGCGAGAACATACAGCATGCCTGGGCCGGGGGCGATCGCCAGCAGGACGGCCGCCGTCAGAAAGACAAGGAATCGAGTCGAATCGAACATAGTCGCGCCAAACCGTCGCACCAAACCCCTGCACCGACCTCGTCATCTTAACTCAGCGCTCGTTACTTCGCGATCCTACTCAGCGATCGTGTTTGCAACTCTTCCAGAAGCCGTGAACCGAACCGAAAAAAGATGTAATATCCCTTTTCGGGCCCGGCCGCTGTTGGCTTGCAGGCTCCGGTTTCAGCCCATGGCGCTATCTGCTGCAGTGTCGCTGATCGCGAGTTTCACCCGGACCACGGGGGCCGCGGTGGCCGTCTACGCGGCGGCGCGAGTTTACGCTGCCGTGGTCGTTAGCGTGGCCGTCGCCGTGCTTTACCGCGGGTCGCGGCAGGATGTCTACAACATCCTCTGGGCGGTGGTGTTTGGCTTTGCCACGCTCAATATTCTCAGCCTGGCCGCGCGGCGCCTGGAGCCTACGCGCCGCGGCTTGAGCTTCGGGGAGCTGATGGCCGTGATGGTGGTCCTGTTGTCGGTATTCCTGCTGGGATGGGAGATGCTGAACCTGTTCCACATCTTCCCCATTAAACTAAGTCGTTGAAAAAGAAAGGGATGTAAAATTCCCTTCAATGTTCCTGCAGGAACAGTTATATGTACAGTGACGTGCGTACAACACGAACGCCCCCTGAAATTCTCTCCCCTAGAGTCCTGAACCCTTTTTTGCGGTATGATTCGATGGAATGGCGAAGCACCCCCCTAACTTCGAAGTGACCTGCCCTTGCTGTAGTGCGCTGCTCAAGATCGACGTTGAGACACACTCGGTGATCGCGCACACCGCTGCGGTGAAGCCGAAAACTTTCAACGACATGGAGGCTGCGGCCAAGGCCATGCGGGAACAGGACAGCCGTCGCGAGTCTATTTTCCAGCAGTCGGTGGAAGCGCAGCGGCACGCCTCAGACCTGCTGGAAAAGAAATTTCAGGAGGCGGTGAAAAAAGCCAAAGAGTCGCCTGATACTGGCAAGCCGATCCGGGATTTTGATCTTGACTGACCCGCACGGGCTGAATCGCATAGAACTGCCCCACTCAAGCTAAAGGACGCTTGAATGGGCCACCCGATTCGCACTGGCTGATCTGCATGAGCCGGCTGGTATCGCCTGATTTGCAGAACTGATTTATCAGAATATGAGGCGTCCTCTTCTTCTTGGCCACCGCGGGGCCCGCGCCCATAAATCGATTCCGGTCGATTCCGGAAAATACTATGGCTTCCTTCGACCAGTCCCTGGCCGACGGTTGCGACGGCTTTGAATTTGATGTACGCCTCACTGAAGATGAAGAAGCGGTGGTCTGCCATGATCCCAAGGCTGACGGATTGCAGGTTGCCCGCGCCACCGCGAAGCAGGTTTCCCAGTTGCCCCGGCTGCGCGATGTCCTCCAGGGTTATCGCGATTCGTTTCTCGACATCGAACTAAAGGTCAAGGGTCTGGAGCGAATCCTGATCGATTTATTCCTCAGGCATAAGCCGCGCCGGGGATTCGTGGTCTCGTCGTTTATCCCCGGGGTGCTGAAGTCGCTGCGTGAGTTGGACTCCACGATTCCACTCGGCTTGATCTGCGAGTCCAAGACGCAACTCCGTTTCTGGAGCGAACTTCCGGTCCAGTACGTGATCGGCCATCAGGAACTGCTTGAGCCGGAACTGATCCGCAAAATAAAGGGAGCTGGAAAGAAAGTCCTCGTCTGGACAGTGAACGAACCCGCCGACATGCAACGTTTCGCGGAGTCCGGCGTCGACGGCATCATCTCCGATGACACGAGTCTGCTTTGCCAGACGCTGGGAGTCTAGACTGGGGCCTTGTTGATGATGCGTTCCAGTTCCACGGGAACTTCCGGATTCAGGCGCGCCGGAGCCGCCGGCGCTTTGTGCAGAATCGCGTCGAGAATGTCGCCGGAGCCTCCTCCGCGGAACGGTACCAAGCCGGTCACCATCTCATAAAAGAGCGCCTGCGCTGCATGGGGCGCAAGTATTCCCATACACCGCATCAACAGCGTCGGCCGGCGTAAGGTTCCTCGCCCGGCTGTCGCCGCGCTCAGAATGACATCGGGTTGAAATAATTTCCTACTCGGAGGTTTGGAACTCCATGTTCTCGTCGACCGAAAGGGTTGCGGGCGTGCCCGCGGGGCTGTCTCCGGAGCGGGTCGCGACTACACGAAAGCTGGCGGGACTGATCTCAACGGAATAGCTGTACGGGGTACGTTGCCGGGCAACGCTGACGGAGTTGGTCGAGATTAGCTCTACCAAGGAGGCATATTTTCCTTCCGTGGCGTAGTACCGGCGCTCGGCCGAGGCGATGCTGATCAGATCGCTCTTGACTCCGGTGATGTTGATGGCTGCCTGCGGGTTGCTGGCTCCGGCGGTCGCAGAAGCGCTCTGCATCTGCTGCGAATAAATGTACATGCCGATGGCCAACACAATGACAATGCCTAGAAAACCGAATAAGCGACTCATGGTTTCTCCCCTAAGCTAATTGCACCGCGAAACCGGGGTGCTGACAAGTAACTAGAGGGCAGTGCCCACTTTACTCAGTGGCACTTCCGCCGACTTGGTTCAGGTCCTCGGGTCGCGCAAAGCCTGAGGGAATATATACAAAGCTCTTCAGGGGAATTAAATACACAGTTCCCTTTACTTATACCGAGAGCTTTTACTGACTTCGATCAGCCCGGCAATGAGTTGAACTTTAACGGGGTCAAGAGTGCGAGGCTGCGGAAATGAAAACTCCGCAATCCGATTCCGACGGGTCTGCGTACATCCCCCAGAGCGGTCCCAAACCCTCTGTGGAGGAAGCATGAAAATCTCAATCTGCCGGCCAGCGTTGCTTTTGGCCGTCGTCGCCGCAATCGCCACCGTCGCATCCGCGCAGTCCAAGCCGAATCAGACATTCGGTTACGGAGACGATAAGCTTCTCACCTTTACTTATAGCGAGAGTTTTACCTGCATCGATCAGCCCAGCAGCGACCTGAATTTTAACGGAATCCCGGCCGAAAGCGATCCTGCCGAAATGCAAACTCCCATTTGCCAGGTGGGAACCCAGCCCACCATCAACCCCAACGGAATGAAGGGCAATCCTTTCGTCACATCTGAGCCCATCTTTGTGCTCGTCCCCATGTTTTCCACCGACAACGACCAGAATCCTAATGACGCCATCTCGTGCGCGAACGTAGTCGAGGGTACGACCTGCGGTCCGGCGCTGGGCAGCACGTTGATCTCTCTGTTTGGCGCGCTGCCGGAGGCATTCAAAGCCACGCCCAGCGTGTACACGCAGTGTCCCGGACCCGGCTCGGCGCCCGGCACTTGCACGATGCATGCTTCGCGGCTGGACCTGGGGCCGGTGCTGGTTGAGTTGGGCTATGTGCAGCCTCCGGTTTCGAACATCTTCGTACCTACGCCCAATCACAGTCACGTGCTGATCAATGCGGACATTAATCTGGCCGCGATCTGGTGGCAGGTGGTGCCGGTACTGGTGCTCGACCAGAGTCAATGGCCGACCGCGGACGGACAGAGCGGGATCACTTCTCTGGCCGCTATCCAGGCTGCGCTCAAGGCGGGTACGGCGGTGGAAGCTCCGTCGAACTTTTTCCTGTTCTTCAGCTCACAAGCCGTGGCCGGTCATAAGATGTAATGCGACCTGCATTTTGGGGGAAGGCCGCCAACAAAACCGGCCCGACGTTTCCCGTCAGGCCGGTTTAGTGCTTGGAGAGACTTCGTGTCGTGGCTCAAGTTGAACCGTCACGGATTATCCGATCGATGTCATCCTGACGCGAGCCCTTCGGAGGGACCTTACGATATCCGGACCTTGGTTGTGTTGATGCGAGGGGCGCCTGCACCGCATGAAGCGCAGGCACTCTTATTTACGGCATCAACTGCATCGGCTGTCGTAAGGTCCATCGCCCGGCTGCCGCCGCGCTCCGGATGACATCGGCTTAGACGATTCTGGGTTAAGCCACTACCTGACTTCGATTTTTCTTACTGCGCCCCGGCCGCGATGGCATTATTTGAAGACATGGCGGCCTTCGCGTCCTTGATGCCGGACTGGATATGCTGCTCCCAATCAAGATGCGGAATCGGAGAAGCCGCCACGGTCTGGTAAAGGACCAGCGCGTCCTGCGGGCGATTCAAGCGCTTCAGGCAAAGTCTCGCAGCGCTGAGTTGCGCAGTGAGCGCCTGCCGCTCGGTGGGATAAGCCTGTGCCAGTTCATGGTATTCGGCGAAGGCGCGATCGAACTCCTGCATTTCCTCCGCGCCCTTGCAGAGTTCGAGCCAGGTCGCCGACGGCATCTTGCTGCCGCCGGCATCGATGAACTCGGCGTAATCGTGGAAGGCTGCTTCGATCTCGTGCGCCTTCAAGTGCAGCGCGCAAGTTTTGATGGTCGCATCCAGGTAAGCCTTGGTGTCGCCCTGCCGGGTATGGATCTGGCGCAGCAGGTTCCAGGCGTCGAGCGAGTTGGGCTTCGCGGCAACGTAGTTGGTCAGCAGCGCCAGCGCTTCGGGGAGTTGACCGTGGTCCATCATGCCGCTGGCTTGTTCGAGTTCCGGATCATTCGTCCAGCCGAGTTTCTCTTCAATCTTCTGGTTGGTTTTCTGCTCGATGCCGGAATGCTGGATCGCCAGTGCGGCCAACGCGCCAAACAGAAATCCGCCGACGTGCGCCCAGTGCGCCACTCCGCTCGAGGAGCCGAGCAGCGCTCCGTAGAGTATTTCGGTCAGCAACCACAAAGGCAACAGCCAGAAGG
>Ga0209274_10000916_pt1 | contig 15809 bp, 13 predicted proteins | sample HubBroMetageREF1_FD_188343 | JGI IMG/M metagenome (GOLD analysis project Ga0209274, IMG submission 188343) | Reference soil microbial communities from the Hubbard Brook experimental Forest, New Hampshire, USA - Hubbard Brook CCASE Soil... | ecosystem: Environmental > Terrestrial > Soil >...
CAGATCTCGTCGCGGAGGTGGCGCGGCTGACCGATCGTGTTCCCAACCTGCGCGTCGTTATGGATCATCTGCCACAACTCGATCCTTCCACGGCCAATCTGCTGGAACTCGCCAAGCGTCCGCAAATCTACGCTAAAGTTTCCGGAGTGCTGCGGCGCGTGTCGGGCCGGGTGCCTCTCGATACCGGCTTTTACCGGGGCAGGCTCGACGAAATCTGGGATATCTTCGGCCCGGATCGGCTGATCTATGGCAGTGACTGGCCGAACAGCGATCCGCTGGGGACTTATCCGCAGGTGCTGAAAATCGTGGAGGAGTACTTTCATGCCAAGGGGACCGCGGCTTCCGAGAAATACTTCTGGAAGAATTCCATCGCGGCATACCGCTGGATCAAACGGGATGCGCGCCAACCTGGACCGGCGTAACGCATTGCACCCTGCCGTAGCGGTACTTTGTCTGTGCATGCCCACGTTATGGAACGGCTGCGGCCGGAGTCAGCCTCCGGACATCGCGGCGGATATCGCGGGTATTCGCGCCGTCGATAATCATGCGCACCCGGTACGAGCCGGTGAAGGCGACCGCGAGTTCGATGCGCTGCCGGTCGATAATATGGAGCCGGCTTCCGATCCGGTCTATTTGAGGCCGGGAGCGCCCGGCATCCTGGAAGCGTGGCGCGCTCTGTTCGGATACTCTTACAGCGATTTGCGGCCGGAACACGCGCGAGGGTTGCCACCCTTGAAGCGGCGGGCCATCGAGCGTGAAGGCGACGGCTACCCGGCGTGGGTGCTGGATCGAATGGGCGTGGAAACGATGCTCGCCAATCGAGTGAGCATGGGGCGCGGCATCCAACCTCCCCGCTTCCGTTGGGTGCCATACGCCGATGCGCTGCTGTTTCCGCTCGACAATTCGCACCTTGCCGCCAGGAACTCCGACCGCAAAGCGTTCTTCGCGGATGAAGACATCTTGCTGCGGCGCTACCTAAGAGAAGCGGGGATGACCAGCCTGCCAGCGAGCCTGGGCGAGTATCTTACACGCGTCGTAACTCCCACCCTTGAGGCGCAGAGGCACGGCGGCGCCGTGGCCGAGAAGTTCGAGGCCGCCTATTTGCGCGCGCTCGACTTCGACCCAGCCGACGGCGCTACGGCGGCTAAGGTGTATACCCGGTATCGCGCGAAGGGCACGCCGCCGGACGACCAATACAAGCTTCTGCAGGACTTTGTGTTCCGGCACATCGCGAAGGAGTGTGGACGCCTGGGGATGGCTGTACACATCCACACCATGGCTGGCGCCGGTAGCTACTTCGAAGTGCGCGGCGCCAATCCGCTGCTGCTCGAATCTGTCCTCAACGATCCGGCGCTTCGTAAGACGAACTTCGTGATGCTGCACGGGGGCTGGCCCTTTACACGCGAAATCACGGCGCTGTTGGAAAAGCCCAACGCTTATCTGGATTATTCCTCCCAATCTTTGCTATTGCCGCCAGCCACCCTGGCGGCGACCCTGCGGGAATGGCTGGAATGGGTGCCGGAGAAGGTCATGTTTGCCACGGATGCCTATCCCTACTCGGACGAAATGGGATGGGAGGAATCCGGCTGGATCGCGGCGCATCGGGCGCGCGAGGCGCTGGCGCTGGCACTGACCGCCATGCTGCGGGATGGTGAGATTTCGCGCGATCGGGCCCTCCAACTGGCCAGGTTGGTCTTGCGCGACAATGCCCGCAAGCTTTACGGTTTGTAAGTTCTGTGGCGCATGCGGTGGGCAGGCGGTTTCGCCTGCCGGGTACCGCCTGTCTAACCCCAACTGACAGTACGACTCATGCGCCTTGTGGTACCCCCAAAATTCTTGCCTTCCCTTCGGCTATGCCGCAAACTTCAATTTTGCGAATCATTTCATCGGAGGACATGAAGAGTATGACGCTTTCACGAAGTAAGACCGTCGCGCGGGTTGTATTGTTACTCTCCGCGGGCATCCTGGGGACCTGCATCTCACTGGCGTCGACCTTGCCAGGCCCGGTTTCCAAACCGGAAGGAGATACGGATGCCGCGCCAGCCTCGCTGCTGCCCCCCATGATGGATTCTTCGGCGTCTTTTACGGATACCGGGAGCACGGGCGCCGCCCCCGAGAGTCATGCGGCGCCGGCCCCCTTGGACGCCAGGGTGGATTCGAGCGACGGTCCAGGCGCACAGCCGGACAATAAGGGATGTGTCCCGGAGCCTGTGTCTATAATCCTGATGACCAGCGGACTGCTCGGCCTCATTGCCGCGCGGCGCTTCAGGAAGTAGGACAGGCCTCCCGGCCTGTCCGCGTGGCGCGTCTCGACAGAGACTCATGGCTCCGACGGTACGATCTTCGAGTCGACTTGGAATCTGCGGTAGTTATTCCAGGTAATCTCCTGGTCCATGGCGATTTTCTTGACTAACCCGAGCCTTCCCGCGCCCTTCATGTATAGACGTTTGGGCAACCATAGATCGTTGGCCACGCTGGTTTGTTCGTAGACCAGTTTCGCGCCCGGATTCAGGCGGGCCAGAAACAGCCCAAACGCGATCGTTTCGGTAGTCTCCGCTTCCAGCCGGACCCACTGGTAGCTCGACTGGTCGATCCATATCTTGCCGCGGATCTTAAGCAGCGCCTTGGCGTCCTTGTCCTGCGCATGATATCCCGCTTTAGGCGTTCCCGCGATGATCCAAACGCCATGGCCGTCCACCTGCGCCTCACCCTCGATGCGCAAGTCAAAGGCATCCGGTATCTCCCGCAGGAACTCGCGCTCCTTTCGTCGGCGCGTTTCGTAGTCCTCCAGCCGGCGCCGCTTTTCTTCCGGTGTTTCGCGCGCCAGCTTGGCGGTGCTCTTGTCCAGCTTCTCCTGTTGCTTCTCTTGTTCGGCGGGCGGGAGCAGTTGCCCGTTGCGCTCCAGCATGCGCCGGTAAGGCTCGCCATCCAGCATTACGGTTTCCCAGGCGCTCCCCTCAGTGGATTGCACGTTGCCTGCGGAATCGAAGTGCCGTTCCGTGGAACGCGCCACCCAGGTATAGTCCTTCATGCGCAGCCAGTTCGCCTGGTCCAGATCCACCGACTTGCGGACGATTTCGCGGGCATCTTCCGCGGCCAGCCCGGCAGCGATTCCGGTAGCCAGACTGACAGCCGCCACAATTAATGCAATCGGTCGCGGGTCAGTTTGCTTGTGGGGCGGGCAATTCTGCCCAATGCCACTTACTTTTGTTACGAAACTCGACTCTCGCATAAATCGTGTTGCGGACCCCCCGGTCCGCGCGGGTCCCCCTGACCCGCTCTTCGCTTGTGGAATCAGCCACTTGACGGTTGCGTCAGGCCGACGAGGGCGTCGGCACGCGGACTGGGGGGTCCGCCCCACCATTTAATGCAGATTCCCGATATTTGAAAAGTAAGTGGCATTGGGCAATTCTGCCCGCAGCCGGCTCTGGCCGCCTAAAAAGGCGGCTGCGGCCAAGATTGGCCGCCCTCCAACCGGGACAGCGGCGCGGAGGCACGGGAGCCAAGCAGTTCTCCTCAAGCAGGCAAAAACTAACTTTAGCATCATGATTCAGATACCTTCGGTTAGCCTCCCGGATATTAACCTATTTCGGGGTGACTTCCGAAACGCGCCTACTGTATCGTTTTGCATAGAGCGCCGAGTTACAGGAGACTGCATGTTGGAATGGAAGCGTTTATGGCACGGGGAAGAAGGCCAGGACCTCACGGAATACGTGCTGCTGCTGGCTTTTGTCGCGCTGACGACCGCGGCTCTGGTAACCGGGCCGATGACCAGCGTCAACCAAATCTGGTCCACCGGGAACAGCGAATTGAGCACGGCGGCAATTACCGCCGATTCATAGCCGATCCACGCCAATAATGCCGGCGTGAAACCCAATTTGGAGGGGGGCGCATGTCCCGCATCCGCCCGTTTGGGTACCATGGAGCTATGGACAAACTGCCGGCATTTCAAAACGAACCCTACACCGATTTCTCCGCCCCCGCAAACCGGCTAGCCTTGGACCAAGCGCTCGCCATGGTGCGCGCGCAGCTCGGGCGCGAGTACGATCTGCAGATCGGCGGCGAGCGCATAAAGACCGGCGATTTGCTGCGCTCGGTCAACCCCTCCGACCCGCGGGAGGTGGTCGGGGTGCACCATCGGGCCACCGCGGAGCTGGCCCGCCGCGCGGTGGACTCGGCATACGCTTTTTTCTCCGAATGGTCCGCTACTCCGGCCGAAAAGCGCATACGGCTCTTGTTAAACGCGGCCGACATCCTCCGCCGCCGCAAGCTGGAGTTCGACGCCTGGCTGGTGCTGGAGGCCGGCAAGACCTGGCCGGAGGCGGACGCGGATGTCTCCGAGGCGGTCGATTTCTGCGAGTACTACGCGCGGGAGATGCAACGGCTCAGCGGTCCGCAGCCGCCGGCCGTGCAACTTCCCGGCGAGCGTGGCGAAATACGTTACCTGCCGCTGGGCGTAGGTGTGGTCATTCCGCCTTGGAACTTCCCGCTGGCAATCATGGTGGGAATGACCGTGGCTTCGCTGGTGGCGGGTAACACGGCCATCGTCAAGCCGTCCAGTGAAACCCCGACTATTGGGGCGAAATTCGCCGAAGTGCTGTTGGAGGCCGGTTTCCCGGACCAGTCGTTCTGTCTGCTCACCGGCAGCGGCGCGGCGGTCGGCGACACCATCGTGGAACATCCCAAGACCCGTTTCGTGGCCTTCACCGGCTCGCGCGATGTGGGTCTGCACATCAACGAGCTAGCCGCCAAGGCGCAGCCCGGCCAGATCTGGATTAAGCGCGTAATCGCGGAGATGGGCGGCAAGGATGCCATCGTGGTGGACGCGGATTGCGATCTGGACAAGGCCGTGGAAGGCGTCGCGGTCTCGGCGTTTGGATACTCGGGGCAGAAGTGCTCGGCTTGTTCACGCGCCATCGTGGATGCCAAAGTTTACGACGCATTCCTGGAAAAACTCCAAGCCCGCGTTTCCACGATTAAGGTGGGCGAAGCGGAGAAGCCCGAGAACTATATGGGTCCGGTGATCAGCGATAGTGCGCGGCGGACGATTCTGCAATACATCGAAACCGGCAAGGGCGAAGGCCGGCTTCTGCCGGTCAACGTCGCGGCGCCCGCGGCGGGGTATTTCGTTCCGCCGACGGTCATTGCGGACGTGGATTCCAAAGCGCGCATCTTTCAGGAGGAGATCTTCGGACCGGTGCTGGCGGTAACCAAAGCGCGCGATTTCGAGCAGGCCATGGAACTGGCCAACGATTCGCAATATGGCCTCACTGGAGCTATCTTCTCCAACGTGCCTGAACACATCGATCGCGCCCGAAGCCAGTTTTTCGTGGGCAATCTGTACGTGAACCGCAAGTGTACCGGCGCCATGGTCGGCGCGCACCCATTCGGCGGATTCAACATGTCCGGCACGGATTCGAAGGGCGGCGGTCCGGATTATATGCTGTTGTTTTTGCAGGCGAAGTCCATCGCGGAGCGTGTGGGATAGGCGTTTGGTTACAACGCCGCATCGTCCTTCCGCCAGAATTCGGGATCGCCTGAACCTCCACTACTGCGGGCAGTGCCATACTGGAACTGAAGGAGACGGCGCGGCCCGGAGATTTTCCGGCACGAACTCCAAATGGATCAGCTGGACCTAAAAACGCTTTCCGTCAGGGAGAGCGATCAAATTGAATGGAAAGAGGACGTTGCCGACACCGACGATGTTGCGGCGACCCTTGCCGCCTTTGCGAACGATTGGTCGAATCTTGGCGGTGGGTACGTTATCTGTGGCGCCAAGGAAGAGGAGGACGAACACGGGTTCCCACGTGTTGTGATTGTCGGATTATCCGCGGCTAGGTTGAAAGAGGTTGAGGGGAAGGTGCTGACCGCCTGCCGGGATCGGGTGTCGCCCTCTATAGCACCACTTGTAGACGAGCTACCCTCGAATAGCCCAGACCGTCGGGTGCTCGTATTTATCATGCCGGCTACACGTTCTGCACACCTCTTTCGCCGCCGCGAAAGCGCCCGTAGGTACTATGTCCGAATCAGTCGAGAAACCCGGGAGGCGCGAAACGTATCCTGCGAGAACTCCTGGTTCGGAAGGGGACGATAGAGGAATGGGACAGGCGCGTTTGCGTTACAGCAACAGTTAACGATTTGGATTTGCTGGCCCTTCGAGACGCACTGCAACGCATGGGCGTTTTCCATCCCGACAAGGGAATAGATGAATATCTCTCTGACAACCAATCCCTAAGCCCATTTGTTCCACCCCTTTGCTTTAGGGAAGCTCTTACCGGGACGTTGCGTCCACGCAATTTTGCGATGCTCCTGTTCGGGCGAAATCTGCAAGGTCACATTCACGGGGCTTTCTCACTGTTCTCGGTTCATCCAGGCGTCGATCGCTCCGAACCGCATGCGGAACGCCATGAACTAGCCGGAACCTTGATAGACAAGGCCAGACGCTTGATCGAGCTCTTGGACGTCCAGTCCTACGTCGCATTCGACAAGACGAACCGTTCGGCACCCAATGCCGTGAAGTATCCGCCACAGGCTCTACACGAAGCAATGATCAATGCGCTCGCACAGGGACTATGAGATAGTCGAACCAACGCGCATAACAGTTTTCTCGGACCGGATAGAAGTCTTGTCGCCCGGATCCACGCGCGACCCGAGAATCGATCCATTGCTTCCAAGAAGCGATATACCCGCCTCGGCTAAAGCCGATCTAGCCGATGCTCAGGGCGAAAATCGTCATCCGCTAGTACCCCCGGGGTTGCCCAAAATCGCCGTTCATCGGCGGCCAATGATAATTGCACGTGAGGATGATCGGCGGGCTCGCCTCCGCAAGATGCCGGGTAATCGGTAGGCTGCCACGCCGCACTACAACTAGGACCCGCTCCATGCGCGCGACAGCTTCTCGTAGGTCGTCTCCAAATCCTCCGGCAACACCCGGGTCTCCCCCACCGAGGTCATGAAATTGGCGTCGGCTACCCAGCGCGGCAGGACGTGCATGTGGATGTGTCCGGCCACTCCGGCGCCGGCGGCCTTGCCGATGTTGATCCCCATATTGAGGCCGTCGGGCTGGTAGTTGGCGCGCAGATGCGTCTCCGCCTGGCGCGCCAGCAGGATCATCTCCGTCACCGTATCTTCCGCCACTTTCTCAAGCGTCGGCGCGTGTTCGTACGGGACCACCATCAAGTGGCCCGAGGTGTACGGGAACCGGTTCAGGATCACGAAATTGAGGCGGCCGCGGTAGACGATGCAGTTCTCCCGGTCGCGATGTTGCGCGGGCAAATCGCAAAAGATGCAACCGGACGCCTGCTCCGCCGTGGTCACATATTGATAACGCCACGGGCTCCAGAGGTAATCCATACCGCCGCTAGAGCGTAGGTGCAGGCTCGCCGGAAGCTGGATCGGAAGCCGTCGCCGCGGGGGAACTGTTCACCACGTCTTTCAGTTCCTTGCTCGGCTTGAAATACGGGATCTTCTTGGCCGGCACTTCAACCCGCGCGCCGGTCTTGGGATTTCGCCCGATGCGCGGCTGGCGCTGCCGCGTGCGGAAGCTGCCGAAACCGCGAATTTCGATCTTGTCGCCGGTGCGCAACGAACGCACGATGCTGTCAAAAATGGCCTCCACGATGACTTCGGATTCCTTCCGGGTCATTTCCACTACGCGCGAGACCTCTTCAATCAGATCGGCCTTGGTCATGTGCTCTTCTCCTTGTGCTCTCAAGCCGTTACAGCAGTATCTCTTGAATGCGGGATTTTTGCAAGCTATTCCCCGCCGCGATTTTTGAGGCTCAGCACCTCTTCGATGGTAGCAGCGCCCGCGGCCGCCTGCCGTTGATAGTCCGCCAAGCGGCCCTTCTCCTCATCGCGGGCCACCGCTTTGAGGCTCAAACCGATCTTCTTTTCGGCCTCGCTCATCTTGACGATCTTGAAATCGTACTCTTGGCCCACCGCCAGGGGAGGCTCCCCCGAGCGCCGGCCGGTGTAGCCAGGCACTTCCGAAAAGTGGCAAAGCCCTTCGACGCCCTCCGCCAATTCCACGAACGCCCCAAAACCCGCCAAGCGCGAGATTCGCCCATGTACGATATCGCCCGGTTGGTGGCTTTGCAGGTAGCTCTCCCAGGCGTCTGGCTGGAGTTGCTTGATGCCCAGCGACAAGCGGTGTCCCTTGGCGTCGATATTCAGAATAGCCGCCTGTACGAGCTGGCCCTTCTTTAAGACCTCCGACGGATGCTTGACCCGCTTGGTCCACGAGAGATCCGAGACATGCACGAGCCCGTCGATGCCCTCTTCGATCTCGATGAACGCGCCAAAATCCGTCATGTTGCGCACCCGGCCTTCGACCACGGACCCAATACTATAGCGACTGTCGATGGTGGTCCAGGGGTTCGCCTCAAGCTGTTTTAGGCCGAGTGAAATGCGGCGGTCCCGCGCGTGCACTTCCAGCACCACAGCCTCCACCTGGTCGCCCACCCGCACCACCTTCGAGGGATGCTTCATGCGCCGCGACCAAGTCATCTCGGTGATGTGGATGAGACCTTCCACGCCGGGTTCAAGTTCGACGAACGCTCCGTAATCCGTGACATTCACCACCTGGCCCATTACCCGGCTGTTCACCGGAAATCGCTCGGCGACAGTTTGCCAGGGATCGGGCGCCATTTGCCGCAGTCCCAGCGATACGCGCTCCTTGGCGCGGTCGAACTTGAGCACTTTAGCCGTAATGGTGTCGCCCACGTGCACGATTTCCGACGGATGCCCCACGCGGCCATAGGACATGTCCGTGACGTGCAACAGGCCATCCAGGCCCCCCAAATCGACGAACGCGCCGTACTCGGTCAGATTCTTGATCACGCCCGTCACCACGGCGCCTTCTTGCAGTTGATCGAGTGTGGCGGCCTTGCGCTGATTGACTTCCTGCTCGACGGCCAGCTTGCGCGAAACTACCACGTTGCCGCGGCGCCGGTTCACCTTGACGATTTTGACCGGAACGTCCTGGCCGATGTACGAGTCGAGGTGATGTACGGGGCGAGGATCGACCTGCGAGCCGGGCATGAACGCCTCAATGCCCACGTCCACCGAAAGCCCGCCCTTGACTCTCCCCATTACGTGCCCCAGCAGCACCAATTGATCCGCGAAGGCCTTTTCCAGGTTGTCCCAAACCCGTACGCGGGCGGCCTTAGCGTGGGAAAGGAGTATGTAGCCTTCGGGCTGCTCGCCGTGGTCGATCATCACGTCCACGACGTCGCCGGCTTCGACCGTCAGTTCCCCGCTGGGGTTGAGGAACTGCTCGATCGGAACCAGACCTTCGGATTTGTACCCGAAGTCGACGATGGCGTCCTTGGCAGTGATCTTGAGGACCGTGCCCTGGAGAACCTCGCCCTCCGCCGGGGCCAGATGCGTATACTCGTCGAGCAAAGATATATAGCTTTCGCTATCCGGCTGGACCGAATCGTCCACCTGTTCTTTGCCCTGATCGACCGCCATTACCGATGCCTCCACGAGACACTCCATCAGACGATTGCCGGGGATTTACAGCCGCGAGACATAACACAAGCGAGGAAACGATGCGATCCCTTGATTCACCAGCAAGGCACTGATAGATCAATATCTTAGCAAATGCGTGCCGAGAAGTCACGCGGGAAAGCGCGGCCCGCGGACGAGGGCGTACACCCCACGTGGGTCTACATGCCCACTTTCTGGTGATAATTCGGATACTCGGGCCGCTTATATTCCGGCAAGGGGTTCTTCTTAAGCTGCTCCAGAACCACTTCGACAGCCTTTTCAAGCTGTGGATCATGCCCCTGGCGCACCAGGGCGGGGTCCATGTCGACCTCCACATCCGGCGCGATACCGTGGTTTTCCACCTCCCACTCCCCTTTCAAGCCATAGATCGCCACGCGCGGCGCGGTCACGCCGCCGCCATCCACCAGCTCCGGATAATCGTAGATGCCCACCAGCCCGCCCCATGTGCGATTGCCGACCAGCGGCCCGATGGCAGCCTTGCGGAAGTACCATGGCATGGCGTCGCCGCCGGAGCCCGCGAATTCATTCACGATCATCACCTTCGGTCCGTAAATAGCGCCAGCCGGGCTGGAAAAATCGTGGCCTTCGCGGGTGGTCATCAAGCTCATCAGCGGACGCCGCAGGTGGTCGATAATGTAGTCGGCCAGATCGCCGCCGTGATTGAAGCGCTCGTCCAAGATGGCGGCATCCTTGCCGACTTGGGCGAAGAAGTAGCGATTGAAATTAGTGAACCCGCCACCGGCCGTGTCGGGAAGATGCACGTAGGCCACGCGGCCGCCGGTCAGTTGGTCGACCTTGCGGCGGTTGGATTCGATCCAATCCAGGTGGCGCAACCCGAATTCTCCGTCCGTGGGCACTACGGTCACCTCCCGCGCGCCCGTGCCGCTGGGATCGGGGCCGACCTTGAGCACCACTTGCTTGCCGGCGGTCTCCTGGAAGAAGCTGAAAACTTCATCGGAGCCGTGCAACTCGCGTCCGTTCACCGCCAGCAAATATTCCCCGGCCTTCACGTTGACACCAGGTTGGGTGAGGGGCGCGCGAAGCTGCGGGTTCCAATTTTCGCCGTTGTAGATTTTGGCGAAGCGGTAGTGGCCATTCTCGACGGAATAGTCCGCGCCGAGTAATCCGACGTTAACCTTGGGCGGTTCCGGACGATCGCCGCCACCCAGAAAGACATGGCCCAAGGTGAGATTGCCCAGCATCTCGGTAAAGAGGTAATTCAGATCCGCACGGGTCGAAACACTCTCGAGGAACGGCGCGTAGAACTTCTCGGCGGCAGCCAGATCCAGCCCATGCGCGTGCGGATCGTACAGGAAATCGCGCTCGATGCGCCACACTTCGTGGTACATCTGGCTCCATTCTTCGCGCGGATTTACCCATACCTCCATGTCCGCCAGCTTGAGCGGGGCGGCATCCGGCTTGGGTGGTTCCGCCGTTGCAGCGATGCGCCACTGATCGCCCTGTTTGTACAGCATCTTCTCGCCATTGGCGGAAACGATAAAGGCCGAAACACTGTCAACCACCTTGTCTATCTTCCGCTTCTTCAGATCGAACTTCTGGATGGTGAGCGAGGGCGGCCCATTTCCGTCGAAGTCCGGGGGCGCTTCCAGCAAGAACACTTCGTTCTCTTTGCCCGCCGACAAGCCCTGGTAGTTGCGGGCCGGTGCCGGCAGCGCCAGAATACGCTGGCCGATACCGTCGAAATCGATGCGCACAACGGGCGGCTCCTTGGGCTTGTCCTTAGCTTTGTCGGCGGCTTCCTCGGTTTTTGCTTTTTCGCCGGACGATTTATCCTTGTCGGTGGCTTTGTCTTTATCGGCGGATTTGTCCTTGGTGGCATCCTTTTCGTCCGCCTTCTCCTCGTCGCTCTCGGGCGCCAGCGGCGATGGGTCGTCCTTGGACAGCACTGCCAGGTACACGCTACGCGTGCCTGGGTGGCCGATGCTGGACATATCCAGCCAACTGACGCCCAGCCCCACGTCCGTGCTGGCAGTTAAATATAGGTATTTGCCGCTCTTATCCCAGTCCGCGTAAAGCGCATCGCTGAATCCGTCGGTCACCTGGTTGGCCTGGCGATTCTCCAAACCATAGATATAGACCGCGTGCAAATGGCTGGGGAGTTGCTTGGTGTACGCCAGCCACTTACTGTCGGGCGACCAGGCGGGATTGAGCGTATGAAAGGGACTGTCGTAATAGTCGGAATCGACTTTCACCGGCGCGCCCTTCTCCACGTCCACATACCAGAGGTTCAGGCGCTTGTCGCTGTAGGCGATCTTCTTGTTGTCGGGCGACCACAACGGCGAATAGAAGTAAGAGGGTGGCTGTCCCAGGCCTATTTTGGTCACCTCGCCCAAGCCATTCTGATTGCGGATGTGCAACTGGTATTCGCCGGATTCGTCCGAAAACCAGGCGATGCGCTTGCCGTCCGGCGACCAGGCGGGATCGCGGTCGGCCACCGACGGGCTGTTGGTGAGATTGCGTATGTCGCCCTTTTCCGCCGGCACGGTGACGATCTCGCCATGGATCTCGAACACCGCCCGCGCGCCCGAGGGTGAGATGGCGGCGTTCAGTATCCGCTTGGCCTCCAGCTTCTCGAAGTGTGGAAGCACTTCGGGAAACTCACCGGGTACGCGCACGTCCACGGTTTTCGTTTTCCCCGACTTTAGATCGAGGACGTGCAGAGAACCGAATTGCTCATAGACGATGGCGCCCGCGCCAGCATCGGCGGACTTGAAATCGAGGCCCTCATTACGCACCACTTCGGAAACCTCGCGACTCCCGGTATCGTAGGCGTACAGGCTGACCGGACCATTGCGATCGGAAAGGAAGTAGACCTTCTGGCCCACCCACATAGGGTTAAAGTCGTTCGAATTGTTGCGGGGAATTTTCTCCACTTGCGAGTCGGAGAGGCGCGCGATCCAGATCGCCATGGTCTGGCCGCCGCGGTAGCGCTTCCACGCGGCCTGCCATTGGAATTTCGGCGTGTAGGCGATCCTTGAACCATCCGGCGAGAAAGCGCCGCCGGAACCCATCGGCAGCGGCAGTTCCGCGGGGTATCCGCCCTCCAGCGGAACCGTGAATAGCTTGGGCGGATCGGTGCTGCTGGTGCGTCCGGAGACAAAGAGGATGCTCTTGCCGTCGGGAGTCCAGCCAGTGGCAAAATCGGCCGATGGGTGATACGTGAGGCGCCGGGGTTGGCCACCCGCGGCCGGAATCACGAAGACATCCGGGTTGCCGTAGTAGTCGGCGGTATAGGCGATCCACTTCCCGTCGGGCGAAAAGTACGGATCGCATTTGGATCCCACGCCGGCCGTGAGGCGTTGCGCGTCGCCGCCATCGCGGTTGACGGTCCAGATATCGCCCGCATAACAGAAGGCGATTTGGTCGCGGCTGATGGTGGGATGCCGGATCAGCAGCGGTTTGGGGGTGTCCGCCCAACCCAGCGCGGTAAACAGGAAGGGGAGCGTTAGTGTTAAAGAACGGTTCATAGGAGTAAGCCAGCCAGCATCGATTTTACACCCAACCGGCTCCCTGGGAGGACGGCTTGATGTCCGTGAATGGTGTGAAAGCGCGTTATTTACAAAGAATTGATAGCGGGGCGCCGCCGTTTCCGGGAGGCATTCCGTTCGACTTCCAAGTGGCTGCGGGGATTTCCACTGCGGCCCTTCGACGGACGGCACCCACCGAGCCGTTCGACCCATCCGCAGTCGCGTTTACTCTTTGTATAGGAGGAACCCGCTCACGGCACGCATGGCTAGCCGCTCGACCGATCGTTGGCTCGCGCCAACCGCGAGGCCCTGATCGACCACCGCCCGCAGAATAGCCATGGCGACGCGCTCGGTCGCTCCAGATACAGGCGTTGCGATTTCGCTCTTGTGTTCTTGTAATAGATCAAGCAGGCCTGGACGGAAGGCGAAATCGTCGGCACCGCCCCCGAGCCGTTCCTCTTCATCCTCCAGTACGCGATTTAGCCTCGGTCGGCGGTAGTGCATGACCACAAGTGCACGCACGAACAGCCTCAGGCAAGATTTCAGCGGCCGCCCTCTCCCAGACCGCATGGCTTCCAGGATAGCCTCCTGGGTCGCGCCTTCAAAACTGTCGATTAAGGCCAGCAGAATGGCGTCTTTGTTCGGGAAATATTGGTAGAGGGAGCCAACGCTTACCCCGGCCTTGGCCGCTACCGCGTTGGTATTGAACGCACGCAACCCTTCCGACTCCAAAATGCGAGCACTGGCTTCGAGGATGACGTTTACCGTCTCCTTCGACCTTGCCTGTCCTGGCGCTTTGCGCACTTCGAGCGTTCTCTTGCGCGGCCTGCCCCTGCCGTCGCGAATGCGAGTTTTATTTGCGAGCATTTACTCGTATTATAGACAGTAGGCAATGCACGCAGCAATTAGCGCTTGTTCCGTCAAGAACGACCGGGACAGCGGCGAGACTGCGCCAGATTGACATAAAGACATGACAAACACTCTAAATACGGATCGCGTTCGAACCGTTCTTGACCGATTGTTCGCCGCGGCCTCCCACGATGATGAAGTCCCCCGGTGGACGAAACCGGGCGTCTCATGGGAATCCGCTACGCCCCAGGAACAAGCCGACGCCTTACAGGCCGCTTACTTGCCGATATCCGCGCAGGGCGGCGAACTGCTCTACATCCTCGTTCGGGCCAAGCGCCCGGCCACCATAGTTGAGTTCGGTACTTCTTATGGGATATCAACCCTCTACCTGGCCGCGGCGGTCGCGGACAACGGCATGGGAAGCGTGGTCGGCACTGAATTAAACAGCGCCAAGGTGGCTGCCGCTCGCGCCAATTTGGTCGAAGCCCGCCTTTCCGATCGCGTTGCCATTCTGCCCGGTGATGCGATGACGACGCTGAACGACATCCGCGGGCCGATCGATCTCGTGCTGCTCGACGGGTGGAAAGACTTGTGCCTCCCCGTCCTCCAATCCCTCGAATCTCGCCTCTCGGCGGGTGCGCTGGTCGTGGCTGACGACATCAACCTGCCGTCCATGAACAGCTACCTCGAATACGTCCGAAATCTTGCCGCCGGATACGTCACGATCGCGTTTCCTGTGGACGACGGCATGGAAATAAGCTGTTGGACCGGTGCGGGCCGACTGAAAGGAGAATCGTCATGAGCAAAACATGGCTCATCACTGGCGCATCCTCGGGTCTCGGCCGTCTCATGACAGAGCGCCTCCTCGCGCGTGGCGATCGCGTCGTCGCCACCGCACGGCGTGAGGACAGCCTTGCCGATCTTCAGAGGGAACACGGCGATCGTTTAGTGGCGCCGGTACTCGACCTCACTGACACGGCCGGCATCCGCGCGGTTTTGGCGAGTGCGTTCCGTCAACTGGGCCGGATCGACGTGCTAGTGAGCAACGCCGGCTATGGGCTATTCGGCGCGGCCGAGGAGGTCACGGATGCGCAAATCGAACATCAGATTGCGACCAATCTCATCGGCTCGATCCAATTCATCCGCACGGCCATTCCGCACCTGCGGCAGCAGGGCGGTGGGCGAATTGTTCAAGTCTCATCCGAAGGCGGCCAGATCGCGTACCCGGCCTTCAGCGTGTATCACGCAGCCAAATGGGGCATCGAAGGCTTCATCGAGTCCGCCGCTCAGGAGGTCGCGCCCTTCGGAATCGACTTCATTATCGTCGAACCCGGTCCGACCGCCACCAATTTCGGCGCTGGCCTGGTGCGCGCCTCGCCGATGGAGATCTATGAGGATACGCCCGCTGGTGCGCTGCGCCGGGCTATTGCCGAGGGAAGCTTTGCCGTTAAGGGCGACGCTGGACGCACGGTCGATGCCATGATTTCCGCCGCTGACAGCGCAAAGCCGGCACTTCGCCTTGCGCTGGGTAGCACCGCGTACGATTCCATCTCGCACGCCCTGGCCAAGCGGCTCGCTGCAATCGAAGCGCAGCGAGATGTCGCCTTCTCGGCCGATCGGGACAGCGACTAGGCATACCTCTCGTTTGCTCGCCAGTTGCCTTGGTGCGATCCATCTTTATAACATCGCCTATTTGTGTAAACGCTGTAAAAGTATGCGCATGAACCATATTTCGGGGGCATCGTGACTTGGACTTGCCCCCAATTTTGAGACAGATGGTTAAGACTCATTTTTCATTGAAATAAGCCGCCGATTCCACGCCCGGCAGATGCGCCACAGCTTCCAGCGCGCGCTGTTCGAACACGCGTCCCTGGTCTTCGTTATAGCCGCCGAGGCCCACGTCATAGCCGACGACCGCCGCGCCATCGGGCCGGAATCCAAGCGGCGTCGGAACGACCG
>Ga0209274_10000918_pt1 | contig 15783 bp, 8 predicted proteins | sample HubBroMetageREF1_FD_188343 | JGI IMG/M metagenome (GOLD analysis project Ga0209274, IMG submission 188343) | Reference soil microbial communities from the Hubbard Brook experimental Forest, New Hampshire, USA - Hubbard Brook CCASE Soil... | ecosystem: Environmental > Terrestrial > Soil >...
GCGGGCGTTCGCGAAACCCTGGAAATGTTGCAGCCGGCCTCGCGCACGCCGCTGCTGCTGCGCCAGCTGCCGGTCTGGCAACATGGCGTGGCGACCGGCTTCATCGATCTGGCGCTCGAGCGGACGTTCCTCTATCGCGAACACGCCCCCTCGACGATTATCGAAACGCCCGACGGCGCGGCGCCCGAAGACGTCCCCGCGGAGCTACCACCGGCTGCGCTCACCCCGGAGCTTGCGGTGCCCGATCCCGAACCTGACGGGCTGATGTTTCCCGATGCAGCCGCGCCGGTGGAAACCCCCGACGTCGTGTTGGCCCCGCCCGACGAGGATCCTCCCGAGTTCGTGCTGCCGCTCGTCGTGGAGTGACCGGCGGAGCTCGAAGTAGCCCCCGACCCACTTTCGCTAGAATTGTTCGACGAGCACGCAATGGGACTGCTGATCAATCCGAATGCCGCGAGGCCTGTAATGCAGCAGCAAACGATTCCGCGTTGGAGCGCGCGCGTCATGGTTACCTCCATCAAACCCGCTCCGACGGTAGATTTCGCGCGACGCGAAACGCGCCGAGAAGCGCGGTCAGCCGCGCACTTTGCCGTCGAACTTGGTCGATAGCAAGGTCTTCGTCGATACCACCGTGCGAGAGACGCCCGAGGACGGTTACGCGCAGCACGACATGCGTGCCCACCTGGAGAGCTTGGAGGCTGCGCACGGGCGGCCTCCTTCGCGCACGACGCTGGAGCGGATCGCCAAGCGCATCGCGAGCACGGCGATCGAGCGGGCGGTCGTATCGAAGCCCGTGTGCGTCGTACCGAGAAGGTTCCCGTCGATGCGGTGGCGGTCGCGATCGGCTTGGACCGGACCTCGGCTCCGATGGTCGAGGACCGCCCCGCCGTCGCTCCGCCCAAGCCTGAGCGAAAGCGCCGCCGACCGCGCCTGCGCCGTGCGCCGCCGCCCTACGACATCAACTGGCGCATGGCTTATGTTGGAACCGTCTGCTTCGTCGAGGCGCTCCGGACGCCGGAGCCTCCAACGCGAAAACGCCTTCGCGGAGCGGAAACTTTTTAGGGGGCCCTTGCGCAGCGGGCGCCCACGCTGCTCGTACGACTCGCGGGGCCGTAGCTCTTGCGCACCGAAGCAAGAAGGAACGTCGCTTGGTTGTCGAACGCCCCTCCACGAATGACGCGCGTTGCCGCGGTCGTCGATGCGTCGTCCATGGATGCATCCGTGAGGGACGCGCAGTTCGAGCATGGGACGACGTACGGCGCGTACCAGTCCAAGTTCCACTCGAAGACGTTGCCGGCGAGGTCGGACTGTCCCCACTTGCCATCGCCCTCGGGCGACTCGGAGCCGACGGCGTTCGTCATGCCGGTGAAGTCATCGGTCGCGTCGATGTCTGGCGAGACGCAAGAGTCGGTGCCCATCATCGCTCCGTAGTAGTTGGCGTGCGAGCAGTCGATGGTGGCCGAGGTGGCGGGGACGGACCATGGGTACACGCGCTGCTCGGCTCCGCCGCTCGCGGCGTAGTTCCATTCGGCTTCACTCGGGAGAAATCCACCGTCCCAAATGCAGAACGCATAGGCCTCGTACCAGGTCATACAATTCGCGGGCAGGTCCTCGTTGGCTCCTGCGGTGGACGTCCAGGTCTGCGCCACCGGATCGCAAGCAAGGGCGGTGTTCCAGGCGTCCGCGGTCGTCGAGAGGGTCGCGTTCCAGGACGTATCCCAGCCCGCCTCGTTCGCGCCCTGCACTCCAGCGACTTGGAGCCCCAATCCCGCGTTGAGATGCGAGTGCTTGCCGCTGCCGGCTGCGGGCTGCCATCCGCCGACGACCGCATTCACGAATCGCCGGTAGCGTCCCACGGTGATCTCGTACTTATCGAGCCAAAGACTCCCTACGGTGGCCAGAAACGACGGATTCGTATAACCGGGAGTAATGCCGTCATAGCTCCGGAGCAAGTTTCCCTCCGGAAGAATAGAGCCGGCACAACAGCTGCCGCCGTCGGGCGCGCAGTCCGAAATCCCCGGCCCGGCGGTCATGCAGCTCTGAGGCACCGGAGGTGGAGGTGTCGCGTCCGAACCGGCGTCGAGGTTCACGGGATAGACAAACTCGCTGACGTCGGTGCCGGGAGATGCCTCGTTCGCGGCAGCGGCGGCTGCTTCAGGAACCGATGCGTCAACCGATGCGTCGCCGACGGTCGAATCGCCGCCCCCCGAGCTCCCTCCGTCGGAAGCCCCTGACCCGGTATCGACCCCATTGCCGGGCTCCGCCGGAGGCGGAACCGAATTCGACGAGCAGGCCACAAGAAGGGGCATGGCGAGCGCCCTATAGAGCGCCCGTTGGGTGAGATGCGTCAGCTGCAAACGACCACGGTTGGCGCGCATGCGCATAGATGATAGCCGACCTCGAGCGCGCAGGTCGGGGTGGCGGGGGCTGCGGCTCGCGCACGGCTTGTGCAGGGCGACTACCCCTGGGCCGAATGACGTTGCTTCAAGCATTCACGAAACTACAGGGTGGGCGTTCCGTTTCGCAGGGCAAAGGGGCCCAAAACACCCTCTTTGTGCGGGGAGGCGCCTCGGGCAGAAGTGGTCAATGGCGCCCCAGGTCGCACGCGGCGCTCGCTTGTCCCACATCGCAACAAAGGGTCATGGTGTTATCTGATTGCGTAGTTGGACGTTGTGGCCCCCGAAGGAAGCTGTCATCCTTTAAAGTGGAGGGTTTCCGATCGTGATGCGAGATGCGATGCGTGCCAGGCGTTCGGCCGGTGGGCCATCCCGCTGGCTGAGTGCGCGCTTGGTGCTCTCCATCTCGGTCGGAGCGCTGTCCGCGGGCGGATTGCTCTGGTCGTGCTCCGGGGCCAACGATGTCCCCCCTTCGGCGGGCGGCGATATGCCGGGGGCCCCGGCACCCTCGGCCATGCCTCTCGACTGCACGGTTCCCAATGCGGGCTGCCCGTGTACGCAGCCGGGTGAGATGCTCAAGTGCGGGAAAGTCGTCTACAAATCGGAGAACTACGTTTCTTGCTCGATCGGGCTCCAGACGTGCGAAGCCGATGGTAAATGGACCGGCTGCGAAGGCTCCCAGGTCGTCACCCTCAATAGTTGGCAGCTCAACGACTTGCGGCTGATGAGCCAAACGCAGCCCGCCCCCGTTGCGGCGAACACCAACCCTTGCGATCCAAACCTGTTCGAGATCCCTAGCCTCCTGGGCAGCGATGCGGGTGGCGTCACGAACGTCGACGGAGGCGTCACTCTCACGTATGGCGGCGCCGGTGGCGGCGGGGGCTGCGGAGACGCGGCGCCTCCACCCCTTTCCGTGTCGCCGGGCGACGCAAGCCTTCAGATCACGCAGGTTACGATCCCGCCGACTCCGAACAGCTTGCAGTTCTCGGCAAACCTTTCGGGATGCGCCGGGGACGGCAGCGTCAACGCGATTTGGACCGTGGACCAGCCCGGCATCGCGACGGTCGCAGAGGGCGGGGCCTTCTCGTTGGCGTACCCGTACGCGGGTCCGATTCACGTTACGGCCTACGTAGGCACCCTTTCGGGGACGGCCACGGTCAACGTCACGGTCAATGCCCTCAGCACGACTGGCGTGACCGATGGCGGGGGTCTGGCGAACGCGTTCGCCCACACGTGCGGCGTCGACGCCGGCGGGGGTGGCTGATGGGCGCGGACGTGACGGCGCTACGGCGAGGCTGGATCGGGCTGGCCGTGCAAGGCATCGCCAGTCTCGCGATCTTGGCGCTCGCTGCCGCATGCAGCGGTCCTCCCTCGACCGGGTCGAGTGCTCCTGAACGGGTCGCGACCGTACACGCCGCCGCAATGCTGCCCGTGACGTGCACCGCCGGTCATGCCCTGGCCTCGGGAGCGGCGTTCGGCGTGACCGCATCGGGCGGCACAGGTGTGTTCACAGGGGGCGTCTCGGGATGCACTATCACGACGAACACGTCGAACGGAGCGGCTTGCAGCGTAGCGGCCGGCGGCGTCGTCTCCTACACGGCGGGAACGCAGGCCGGCTACAACATCCAGTCGCACAGCGATGGCTACTTGATGCTTGCTGGCGCTGCCCCTCCCACCGTGGAAACGGGGGGAGCCGTCGGCACGACCGCGGAGCTTTGGATGATGGCCGTCTCGGGGAATGGGTTCATCTTCCAATCCGCAGGCCACGCGAGCCCCGCGGGCAATCTCAACTACATGCGTGTCAACGGCACGTCGATCGCGGTGGACCAGCCCATAGGCGGTGCTGGCGTCTTCGACATGGTGGATTGCAACGGTACCGGCGACAACACGCCACCGCAGCAGTATAACGGCTTCAGTTTCGTCTCGGAGACGGCGCCCAGTCCCAACTGGAGGGATAACGGTGCGGCGACGTCGATATTACTGTCGGGAATTGCCTGTACACCCACGAGCGGGAGCACGCTCGAACGCTTTTCCCTCGTGCCGGGCATCGACGTCCTTACGGTCAAAGACTCCGCGGGCAATTCGGGCACGTGCAGCGTCAGCGTCGAGCCACCCGTCAGTTTCTTGCCCGCCACGCTCACCGTCAGTGCCTCGACGCCGATACCTACCGTGCAGACATGGGGGGGAAGTGAGCAATACACGACCTGCGTCGTGACGACGAACGTTTCGGGCGGGGGCATGTGCACGGTTTCGGGGAGCGTTACCAACGCAGGATGTGCCGGCGCCGGGGGTAACTGCGGCGGCGAAGTCAACTATACACCCGGGGCGACCCCGGGGACCGACATCCTCACGATTACCGATTCGCAAAACCACGTGGGCCTGTTGACTGTCAACGTCGCTACGAACGTGACGCCTATCACGTTGGGGATCAATCCACCCACGCCCTTGGCGCCGAAAGCTGAGGCGACGTTTACGACCAACACGGTCGGCACATTTACGTGGACGCTCGTCGACAATAACTCCGGGGGCACCATCAACGCCTCGACGGGTGCATACACGGCCGGCGCCACGGGCAACGTCTCCGACCTCGTGAGCGTGAACGATGGCATGGGGCATACGGCCACCGTCCTCGTCAGCGTGGGCGCGCCGGTAACGGTCACGCCCACTCAGACCAGCGTGAAGCTCAGCACGGCCGCGAGCTTTACGGCTACTGGCGGAAGTGGCACCTTCAGCGGAGGCTTGGCGGGGTGTGCGGTCACGACGAAGGGCTCGGTAAACCCCACGTGCAGCGTCACGGCGGGGGGAGCCGTCAGCTACACCTCGGGCGCCACCGCAGGCACGGACGTGTTGACGGTGACCGACACGCTCGGCAACACCGGCACGGTCACGATCACGGTCTCCTGCGGAGCCGACTCGAGCCTTCAGATTCTTTATCCCTACAACAAGACGGTCATTCCGCTCGGCCTGCTGCCGCCGCTCATTCAGTGGAAAGACAACGGAACGGCGACCTACGCGAAGATCACGCTTCAGTACCCCACGACGGGGACGCCTGTTTTCACTTGGTCCGAGATCGTCCCCGAGAACGGGGCCCTCTCGAGTCCGTACAACCTCTTGCCGACCGCCCTTCCGGTGACGGGAGGAGGTCGCGCACAGATTCCGCCGATCGTATGGACGACCTTGCAAGACTCGGCTCCCGGCAGCGACATTTTGCTCAGCGTTCAAACGCTCGAGGCCAACGAGGGAACCATCCCCGTAAGCATCACGCTCCACTTCGCGACGGCGCAGCTCAAGGGGACCATCTACTACCAATCGTACGACACGAACCTCGTCGCGCACGGGCCTGCGACCCCCACGGGCGCCGTGCTCGGAATCACCGTCGGTGCCGCGACGCCCACGCTCGTGGACGGAAACGCCACGACTTGTCGAGCGTGTCACTCGGTGGCCGCGTCGGGCAACAGGCTGGTCGTCAACGACAATGGTGCCGGGGACGACAATCTCTACGGCGGCAGCAACGTGGTCGCCTTGCCGTCCAACGTGGAGTCGGCCATCGCGCCTGGCGCCGGGACGACGCCGAACGACGGACGCTTCTCGTGGCCCGCGGTCTCGCCCGACGGCACGATGATGTTCACGAACGAAGGCAACCAGCCTGTCTGGATGTCCGGGAATTGGGGCACCACGACGATCCTTTATGGCGGAGTCGCCAGCGGCTCCGGTGTCACCTCGCTCGCGAGCGGCCTTTACTCGCTGCCGGGTGGCGCGCCTCTGACGACCGCGGGTCTGGCCGCCGGTTTCCAATCCAAGTTTCCGACGTGGGCCACCGACACGTCCGCCCTGGCGTTCAACTATGCCTCGAGCGACAACGTCTCTCTGGCGATGATGACCGTTTCGGCGGGCCCCACGTATACGTTCTCGACGCCGAAGGTTCTGTTCACCCCGCCGACGTCGCCCGCGGGCTACCCGGCAAACTCGGGCGCGGCGGAGTGGCCGTCGTTCATGCCCGCAGGGAACAATGGCGTCGTCTTTCAAAATCGCGTCGCGTACGACTGCCAAGAGCCCGGAGCTGACGGCGCATCGGGCGGGTCCAACCTAGCAAGCGGGACCTCGGAGCTGATGGGCAACGTCGGCGCGCTCGGTGAGCTCTGGTGGGTCAACACGAGCGGAACCCCCGTGGCCCAGCGCTTGGCCAACGCCAACGGCGTGGGGTACCTCCCGCAAGGACCGAACGGTCACGGTCTAGCGTTGAGCACAGTCGGCAAGGCCCCGATCACTTGCACGGGCGTCAACCTGAGCGTGACTCCCGCGGCGCCAGGGTGCGGATCGGCCAATCCTTCCGACAGCGCGGGCGGGTTTCCGACTTCGGCGCAGCTGAGCAGCGCATGCACCGCTGGCGGAGGCTCGTGCGCAGCGGGCACGTGTCAGCAGCAGGACCTCACGGCGATGGGCGCGGCCGGCGACGACGCGGTCGAGAACTTCAAGCCGACGGTCAATCCGCAGGTGACGGGCGGTTACCAATGGGTCGTCTTCATGTCGCGGCGCATGTACGGCAACGTCGCGACCCTCAATCCGTACGCGAGCAATCCGCGCACGACGACCGAGATCCAAAACAACGCGTCCCCGCAGTACCCCGACTCGAAGAAGCTCTGGGTCGCCGCGATGAATACCAATCCCACGCCCGGCAGCGACCCGAGCTATCCCGCGTTCTACCTCGACGGCCAGGAGCTCTACGCCGGAAACTCCCGTAGCTACTGGGTGCTGCCGCAGTGCATCGTTCCGAGCGCGACGCGCTCGGCGGCGACGGTGTGCACTTCCAGCCAAGATTGCTGCGCGACCGGCCCCGGGACTCCGGCTGCCTGCACCCTCGACATTCCGATCGCGAGCAATCCACCCACCAAGCACTGCGTTCCGACCACGGCGATCACGTGCTCGGCCAATGGCGCCGCGTGCAACATCGATAGTGACTGCTGCAATTTCGCCTCGCAAGGCACGCGTTGCTCCGGCGGGATTTGCCAGATCCCTCCGCCCTCGGGCTATCCGGCGACGGAGTCCGTGTCCTACGATTTCCAGGGCACCTGCTCGGGAGGCGTCGTCATCGGCGACGCGAGCCAGGGTCAGTCGCCGGTGTGGCAGTACATCCAGACCGACCAGATCGTCCCCGCGGGAACATCGATCGGGATCACGCTCCAGACGGCGCCTACGGAGGCGGGTCTCGCCACCGCGGTTTCCGCGACCCCGTACTCGCTGACCGCCACGACCACGGCACCGATGTACCTTTCGAGCCCCCTCATCCCGATGGGTGCGGGCTTCGTCGCGCAACCCGTCGACCAATATCTGAGGGCGCTCAGCCCACCGCAGGCGAGCCAACTGTGGCTCCGCGTTACGGTGACGCTCAACGCTTCGCCCACCTTGCAATCGGCTCCGACTCTCCAATCGTTGCTGCCGACCTTCGACTGCTTGGCCACCGAGTAGCGGCCTGAGCGGCACGCGGGCCGCCGCCTCGCCCGAGGCTCTCGCGCCGGCGTTCGAGCCGCGCCCACGATTGGACGCTTTGCCGAAGGCGCCCTCTCGGCTTGCGGCTTTTAAGCTTTTCTTTAGTTTGGCGGTTCTACCTTCCGGGCCGAAGGCGGGTGGAAACCAATGGACGCGGTCTATGTTGGGCTCACGTTGTTTCTTTTGGCGCTGACCTTCGGGCTCGGTCGCCTGTGCGAACGCGTTTAAGGAGCTGAGTCATGTCGGCCATGTACATCGCGGGGGGTGCGCTCTCTTTCGCACTGCTCATCTATCTCTTCGTCGCGCTGCTCAAGCCGGAGAAGTTCTCGTGAGCGCGGCGGGCTACATGCAGATTCTGTTCACGATCGCCGCGGTCGTCTTGTCGGTGAAGCCTCTCGGCGCATTCATGGCACGCGTCTACGAGGGAGAGCGGACGTTCCTCGACAAGCCTCTCGGCGGCCTCGAGCGCCTGATCTATCGACTTTGCGGGGTCCCGAGCGATCCTGCGGCGCGCGAGATGAAGTGGACGACGTACTCCGCGGCGATGCTGCTGTTCAACGGAATGGGCATTCTCGTGGTCTACGCCATCGAGCGCTTGCAGGGTTTTCTTCCTCTCAACCCGCAGGGCATGACGGCCCCCACGCCCGACTTGGCGTGGAACACGGCCGTCAGCTTTGCCACGAATACGAATTGGCAGAGCTACGGCGGCGAAACGACGATGAGCTACTTCACGCAGATGACGGCTCTGGCCGTCCAGAACTTCGTCTGCGCGGCGTCCGGTATGGCCGTTCTCGTCGCGCTCGTGCGCGGGATCTCTCGAAAGACGACGAGCACAATCGGCAACTTCTGGGTCGACCTCACCCGAAGCACGCTCTACATCCTGCTGCCGCTGTCGATCGTGTTCGCGGTGGCGTTCGTCTCGCAAGGAGTGGTCCAGACGTTCGGCGACTACAAGTCCGTCGCGCTCCTTCAGCCAACCCAGGACGCCGACGGCCACGCCGTGATCCATCAGATCATCGCGCTCGGCCCGGCCGCGTCACAGATCGCGATCAAGATGATCGGGACCAATGGCGGCGGGTTCTTCAACGCCAATGCGGCGCACCCCTTCGAAAACCCGACGCCTTTCGCGAACTTTCTCAACATCTACGGCCTCCTGCTGATTCCCGCGGCCTTGACGTACACGTTCGGTCGCATGGTGAAGGACACCCGTCAGGGATGGGCCATTCTGGCGGCGATGTTCACCGTGTTCTTGCCGCTTCTCTGGGTATGCGTGTCCCAGGAGCAATCGGTGCGCGCGGCGCTCAGCGGCATGCACATCGATCAGGCGGCGAGCGCCCTGCAGTCGGGCGGCAACATGGAGGGCAAAGAGGTCCGGTTCGGCATTTCCGCGACGGGGCTCTTTGCGACGGCGACGACCAGCGTGTCGTGCGGTGCGGTCAACGCCATGCACGACTCGTTCAGCCCGCTCGGAGGCATGGTTCCGCTGTGGCTGATGCAGCTCGGCGAGGTCATCTTCGGGGGTGTGGGAGCCGGGATGTACGGCATCCTGATGTTCGCCATCATCGCGGTCTTCGTGGCAGGCCTGATGGTGGGCCGCACCCCGGAGTACATCGGGAAAAAGATTGAAGCGCGTGAGATGAAGATGGCGTCGATCGCCGTGCTTGTTCCGTGTGCGACGATTCTGATCTTCACGGCGATTGCCGTCGTCACCGAGGCCGGCAAGAAGGGGGTTCTCAACCCCGGTCCGCACGGATTCACCGAAGTGCTTTACGCGTTCTCCTCCGCGGCCGGCAACAACGGGAGCGCCTTCGGGGGGCTCAGCGCCAACACGCCTTTTTACAACACCACCCTGGGCATCGCGATGTTCTTCGGACGCTACTGGATCAAGATCCCCGCCCTGGCTCTCGCGGGCGCGCTGGCTCAGAAAAAAATCGTGCCTGCCGGGGCCGGAACTCTGCCCACGCACACCCCGCTATTCGTGGCCCTGCTCGTGGGGACGATCGCCATCGTCGGCGCGCTCACGTTCATTCCTTCCCTCGCGCTCGGCCCGATCGTCGAGCACCTCCTTGCGAAGTCCTAAGGCCGGAGCTCGCCTATGATTCCCAGCACGAACCCTCGCAATAGCAACGTGCCACTCGATAGCCGTTCTCCGGCTGGCGCCGCGGCACCCCTTTCCGGGCTGCCCCAGGCCTCGTTGCCACCTTCCGCGGCAGGGGCGCCCGGCCCACAGGGCGAGATTCGCGGTCGGAGGGCCCGCCCGCTCTTCGAGCCCTCCATCGTGCGGGGCGCGATGGTCGACAGCCTTCGCAAGCTCGACCCGCGTCATCAAATACGCAACCCCGTGATGTTCGTGGTCGAAGTCGGCAGCGTCCTCACAACCGTGCTCTTCGTGCAGGCGCTCTTCGGGAAAGGAGAGGCCGCTCCGGGCTTTATTCTCGCCGTGTCCCTTTGGCTATGGTTCACGGTGATCTTTGCGAACTTCGCGGAAGCCATGGCCGAAGGCCGAGGCAAGGCCCAGGCCGCATCGCTCCGAAAATCGCGCAAAGACATTCAGGCCAAGAAGCTCTCCGACGCGCGCAGGGAATCGGCAACGACGCTCGTCGCCGCGTCCGAGCTTCGAAAGGGGGATCACGTGCTCGTCGTCGCCGGCGACCAGATCCCGTGCGATGGCGAGATTGTCGATGGCGTCGCGTCCGTCGACGAGAGCGCCATCACCGGGGAGAGCGCTCCCGTGATCCGAGAGAGCGGAGGCGATCGCAGCGCCGTGACGGGAGGCACGCGGGTTCTCTCCGACTGGATCGTCGTGCAGATCACGGCCAACCCTGGGGAGACCTTCCTCGATCGTATGATCGCCATGGTCGAAGGGGCCAAGCGGCAAAAGACGCCGAACGAGATCGCCCTCGATATTCTCCTCGCGGCGCTCACGATTATCTTCTTGCTCGCCACGGTCACGCTGCTCCCGTTTTCGCTCTTCAGCGTCGAAGCCGCCAAGCAGGGAGCCCCCGTCACCATCACGGTGCTCGTCGCGCTGCTGGTCTGTCTCATTCCAACGACCATCGGTGGCCTTCTGTCCGCCATCGGCATCGCCGGCATGGACCGGATGATCCAGGCGAACATCATCGCGACGAGCGGACGCGCCGTCGAGGCCGCGGGCGACGTGGACGTGCTCCTTCTCGACAAGACCGGCACGATCACGCTCGGAAATCGGCAGGCCACGGCCTTTCTGCCGGCGTCCGGCTGCACCAAGGAAGCCCTCGCCGACGCTGCGCAGCTGAGCTCGCTCGCCGACGAGACGCCCGAAGGTCGGAGCATCGTCATCTTGGCCAAAGAGCAATACGGCATTCGCGAGCGGGACGTGCAGGCGCTCAAAGCTTCGTTCGTTCCATTCACGGCTCAGACGCGGATGAGCGGCGTCGACCTGGGTGACCGCGAGATTCGCAAGGGAGCGGCCGACGCCGTCGAGGCCTACGTCCAGGCCAAGGGGGGCGTATTCCCGGCGGAGGTCCGCGCCAACGTCGAGGCGATCGCCAAGGCGGGCGGCACTCCGCTCGTCGTCGCCGAGGGAGCAAGGGCTCTCGGCGTCGTCCAGCTCAAGGACATCGTCAAGGGCGGGATCAAAGAGCGTTTTGGCGAGCTCCGGAAGATGGGGATCAAGACCGTGATGATCACGGGCGACAACGCGATGACCGCGGCCGCGATCGCCGCCGAGGCCGGCGTCGACGACTATCTCGCGCAGGCGACCCCCGAGACCAAGCTCGCGCTCATTCGCGAGTACCAGAAGGGCGGGCGTCTCGTCGCGATGACGGGGGACGGGACGAACGACGCCCCCGCGCTCGCCCAGGCGGACGTCGCAGTCGCGATGAACACGGGCACACAAGCGGCCAAAGAGGCCGGCAACATGGTCGACCTCGATTCGAATCCGACCAAGCTCATCGAAGTCGTCGAGATCGGCAAGCAGCTCTTGATGACACGGGGCGCCCTCACGACCTTCAGCATCGCGAACGACGTTGCCAAATACTTCGCGATCATTCCCGCCGCGTTCGCGGTGACGTACCCCGCGCTCGGCGCGCTGAACATCATGGGCCTGGCGACTCCGCAAAGCGCCATCTTGAGCGCCGTCATCTTCAACGCTCTCGTCATCATCGCCCTCATTCCGCTCGCTCTTCGCGGGATCAAATACCGAGCGGTCGGAGCCTCGCGCTTGCTCCGAGACCATCTCGTCATCTACGGCCTCGGCGGCATCGTCGCGCCGTTTGCCGGCATCAAGCTCATCGACATTCTCCTCGTCGTGCTGCACCTCGCCTAGGCGGAGAACCTGCCATGCTCGATCAAATTCGCCCCACGCTGGTCTCTTTCGCCATTCTCACGGTCTTGACGGGTGTCGCCTATCCGCTGCTCATTACAGGCATTGCTCAGGCGGCCTTTCCGAGTCAGGCGAACGGCAGCTTGATCGTTCGAGACGGAAACCCCGTGGGGTCACGTCTCATCGGGCAATCCTTCGACGCTCCCGGCTATTTCTGGGGCAGGCTCTCGGCGACGGCGGACGCCAATGGCAAGCCCCTGCCTTACAACGCAGGAGCCTCGGCGGCGTCCAACCTCGGGCCGACCAACTCTGCGCTCGTCGATGAAGTGAAGGGGAGAGTCGACGCGCTCGCCTCCGCCGATCCCGACAACGCGGCGCCGATCCCGGTCGACCTCGTGACGTCGTCAGGCAGCGGTCTCGACCCCCACATCACACCGGCCGCCGCGTTGTATCAAGTGCATCGGGTGGCCAAGGTTCGGCACTTGGATGAGGAGCGGGTTCGTGCGCTGGTCGGGGACCACACGGAAGGGCGCACGTTCGGCTTCCTCGGGGAGCCGCGCGTCAACGTTCTCGAGCTCAATCTCGCGCTCGACGCCTTGAAGTAGGAGCCGTATCGAGCGAATGTACTCCCCATGAACGAGGAGCGGGCCGACCCGGACCGGCTGCTCCAACAAGTTGCCGAGGAGGAGCGCCGCGCCAAGCGGGGCAAGCTCGTTATCTTCTTCGGGGCCGCGCCGGGTGTCGGAAAAACGTATTCGATGCTCGAGGCCGCGCGCACGGAGCGCGACCTCAAGCGCGATGTCGTCGTGGGCATCGTCGAGACGCACGGGCGCTATGAGACCGGGGCGCTCGTCATCGGCCTCGCGCTCCTTCCAAAAAAGCGCGTCGAGCACGGCGGGGTCACGCTCGAAGAGTTCGACCTCGACGGGGCGCTGGCGCGAAAGCCAGGGCTCATCCTGATCGACGAGCTCGCCCATACCAACGCTCCGGGGTCACGTCACAACAAGCGCTGGCAGGATGTCGAGGAGCTCCTCGATGCGGGCATCGACGTCTACGCGACGCTCAACGTCCAGCACGTCGAGAGCCTCAACGACGTCGTCGCGCAGGTAACCGGCGTGATTGTCCGCGAAACGGTGCCCGACCGAGTGCTTCAGGAGGCGACGGAGATTCGGCTCATCGACCTGCCGCCCGACGAGCTCCTCGAACGTATGGAGGCAGGCAAAGTCTACGTACCGGAGCAGGCGCAAAGGGCGCTCGACAATTTCTTCCGGAAGGGCAACCTCATCGCGCTGCGTGAGCTCGCGCTGCGGAGGACTGCGGAGCGCGTCGACGCGCAGATGCAGCACTACAGAACGGCGCACGGGATTCGTGGCGTATGGGCGACGGGCGACCGCGTGCTCGTGTGCGTGAGCCCGAGCCCGTCGTCGGCTCGCATCGTCCGAGCCGCCTGCCGGATGGCCAGCAGCCTGCACGCCCCCTTCATTGCCGCCTACGTCGAGACCCCCGCTTCGATACGAATGTCCGACACGGACAGAAGGCGTGTCGACGAGCATTTGCGGCTGGCCGAGAAGCTCGGCGGTGAGACCGTCGTGCTGAGAGGCGAGCGCGCCGCCGACGAGACGGTGCGCTACGGGCGCGCGCGGAATGTTACGAAGATCGTCCTCGGAAAGCCCACGCATCCGCGTTGGCGCGACGTGCTCTCGAGATCCTTTCTGGAAGAGATCGTACGTTCGAGCGGGGACATCGACGTCTACGTCATCTCGGGCGACGAAGTCGCGCCTCCGCGCCCGGTCGAAGCACGGCCGGCTGCGGCGATTCGCCCGGGGCCCTACGTGGCGAGTGTCGCTGCCGTTCTCGTCGCGACGGGAGTCGCATGGGTGCTGTTCGGGCAGAGACAACTGGCCGATGTGGTCATGGTTTACCTGCTCGGCATCGTCCTCGTGGCCATGCGCTTCGGGTACGGACCTTCGCTCGGCGCGGCTGTCTCGAGCGTGCTCCTCGCCGACTTCTTCTTCGTGCCCCCCTACTTCAGCTTCGCGATCTCCGATTTTCAGCACGTCGTGATGTTCATCGTGATGTTCGTCGTGGCCTTCGTCGTCAGCAACCTGACCCAGCGGATCCGTCTGCAGGCGGACGCCGCGCAGTATCGCGAACGGCGAACCGCGAGCCTCTACGCCATGAGTCGGGAGCTCGCAGCAACTCGCACGGCGAACAGCCTCGCTTCCGTCGCCGCAACCCACATGTACGAAGTCTTTGAGGCCAAAATCGCAATCCTGCTCGCTGTCGAGGGGAGACTCGCCAGTGCGTCGATCGACACCAAGGGCTTCGTCCCGGACGACAAAGACATGGCGGTTGCCGCGTGGGCCTTCGCGCATGACAGACCCGCGGGCATGGGCACCGACACGCTGCCATCGTCGCCTGCCGTCTACATCCCCATGCGCGGGGCGCAGGGTCCGATCGGCGTTCTGGGGGTACTGCCCGACGACCCGCGCGGCCTGTCGGACGCTGGGCAGCGCGCACTGCTCGAAATGTTTGCGAGCCAAATCGCATCGGCGCTCGAGCGCGCACGGCTCGCTGAAGACGCGCAACGGGCAAACCTCCAAATGGAGGCCGAGCGCCTTCGGAGCTCTCTCCTGAGCGCAGTCTCCCACGACTTTCGCACGCCACTCTCCGTCATCACCGGCTCTGCGAGCGCTCTGCTCGAGCCGGAGTCAAAGCTTCCGCCGGCCGCTCGGCGCGATCTCGCCGAGACGATTCACGAAGAGGCGGAGCGCTTGAACCATCTCGTGCGAAACCTGCTCGACATGACGCGCATCGCTTCGGGGGCCGTGAAGGTGAACAAGGAGTGGCAACCGATCGAGGCCGTCGTCGGCGCCGCGCTCAGCCGGGTCGAAGTGCCCCTCAAAGGCCGGCACATCGACGTGGAAATTGCGCCGAACCTGCCGCTCGTGCCCATCGACGCCGTTCTCATCGAACAGGTGCTCATCAATCTCTTGGAGAACGTTGCCAAATACACGCCGGCCGAGAGCCCCGTCGAGATATCGGCTCATCAGGATCAAAACGCAGTCGTGGTCGAAGTCGCCGATCGCGGTCCAGGAATCCCGAAGGACCTTGCCGACAAGATCTTCGAGAAGTTCTATCGGCTGCCCCGCGAGCGCGCCGGGGGCGGAGCGGGTCTGGGCCTTGCGATTTGTCGAGGCGTGGTCGAGGCACACGGCGGGCGTATTTGGGTCGACGCGCGCGACGGCGGAGGATCTCGGTTCTCCTTCAGCTTGCCCATCGAGGGGGTTCCACCGCAAGTCGGCGCGGACGAGAGCCGATGAGCGCTCTCACGCTTCTGCTCATCGAAGACGAGCCGCAAGTCCGTCGCTTTCTTCGAAGCTCGCTCGAGCCGACCGAGTGCAAGGTGCTCGAGGCAAGCACCGGCGAGGCGGGCCTGGAAATGGCCGCGTCCCGTCACCCCGATGTGATCTTGCTCGACTTGGGGTTGCCAGACCTCGATGGCCTCGAGGTCACGCGGCGGCTGCGCGAGTGGACGGCAATCCCCATCATCGTTCTCTCTGCGCGAGGGCAAGAGCGCGACAAGGTCGCCGCGCT
>Ga0209274_10000920_pt1 | contig 15775 bp, 17 predicted proteins | sample HubBroMetageREF1_FD_188343 | JGI IMG/M metagenome (GOLD analysis project Ga0209274, IMG submission 188343) | Reference soil microbial communities from the Hubbard Brook experimental Forest, New Hampshire, USA - Hubbard Brook CCASE Soil... | ecosystem: Environmental > Terrestrial > Soil >...
CCCCGGCTCCGTCGCGCAATTTCCGCTGCGCCGGATTCGTCCATGGTAATTCCCAGAATCCTCGCGGAGCGCTGCACGATCAGCAGCAAGTCCTCCGGCGAATAAAATTCCAGCCGGTGCACGATGCCAAAACGCGAACGCAGCGGCGCCATGATCAACCCCGCGCGCGTCGTCGCGCCAATCAGCGTGAACTGATTCAATTGATACGGATGCACGCGCGCCCCGGGCCCCTGCCCGATAATCAAGTCCACGCGAAAATCTTCCATCGCCGGATACAGAATTTCCTCCAGCGACGGCTGCAAGCGGTGAATTTCATCCAGAAAGAAAAAATCCTGCGCCTCCAGCGACGTAAGCACCGCAGTCAGATCGCCTTTTTTCTCCAGCAGCGGCCCGGAGCTGACCTTGATCGCCGAACCCATCTCATTCGCCAGAATTTGCGCTAGCGTCGTCTTACCTAGCCCTGGCGGCCCGTATAACAACACGTGATCCAGCGCTTCTCCGCGCGAACGCGCCGCTTCCACCGCAATCTGCAGATTCTCCTTCACCCGGTTCTGCCCGATGTAATCCGAAAGCTGTTTCGGGCGAATGCTGGCCTCCACGCGCGCATCTTCATCGAACGCTTTCCCCGAAATAATTCGTTCCCGGCCGTCGCGCATTTTTCCAGCCACGTGATTTTCTCCACCGCTCGCCGACGCTGCCGATGTCGCCGCGCGTTCGCGAGCAGCAGCAGCCGCGGCAGCACCGTCGCGCTCACTCTTCATCATTCACCCTGCCCCGCGCGCTGCGATTTCTTCATCACCGCTCCGCCCAGCATCTGCAACGACGCGCGCAGCAAAGTCTCAAAATCGTTTCCCACCGTCGCCCGCGATTGCGCAATCGCCTTCTCCACTTCTCTCTCATCGTACCCGAGATTCACGAGCGCCGACGCCACATCGGATTCCAACTGCGAACGCGTCGCCGGCTTCCCCGCTTCCGGCACGTCCACCGCCGCCAGTTTATCGCGCAATTCCACCACCATGCGCTCGGCCGTCTTGCGTCCCACGCCGGGAATGCGCACCAGCTGCGCCAGATCGCCCTTGCGAATCGCCGGAACCAGCTCGTCCAGACTCATGCCCGAAAGTATTTTCAACGCGAGCGAAGGTCCCACGCCCGAGGCGGAAAGCAGCAACTCGAAGCAATGTTTTTCACGCGCCGTAAAAAATCCGTACAGCGCCAGCTGGTCTTCGCGCACGTGCGTATGAATCAGCAGCGTGGTTTCCGCGTGCATCGCGCCCAGACTGGTGAACGTGGATAGCGGAATGATCACCTGATATCCCACTCCGCCGACGTCCAGCAGTACCAGGTTGGGGCGCTTATCAATCAGCTTGCCGCGGAGTGATCCAATCATGTCCAGCGATTATTGATTAGGGGCGCAGGTGTGTCAACGCGGCAGCAGCCAAATTGTACTGGCCCCAATGAACCTTGGTGAAACATTTTGCCACGCGCCTGCGTACCAATATTCGGAGGCGGGGATTTTTCCGCTCATTCGCGCCCAGCGCACACTGTCCGCTTTCGCACGAACAGTGTTCGCTTCCGGTTTTTCTCTTCGCAATATTTCTCTTCTGTGATTTTTTCCAAAAACATTTTGTATTTTGCTCTCGCCGCGCTCACCTCCGCGTCTAAGCACGTGCGAGGGGCAAACACATTTCCGGGAGGAACAAAATATGTCGCATCGTTCAATGAACCGAGTAATGACCGTGTTCGCAGCGCTGGCAATGCTGGTGGCTATCGCCGCTCAAACAACTCCAGCAAAAGACACCAAGGCAGGCGTCACCGCCACCATGAGCCTGTTGAATCCCGCCACCTTCGCCGGCAAGGAATTGAAGCCGGGAGATTACGCGGTGTCTGCCGATGAAACCCACGTGCGAATTTCGATGAATGGAAAAGTCGTCGCCGAAGCGCCCGTGCAGTGGAAAGACGAAACCAGCAAGGCCAAGTACTCGGCGTTCGTCAGCGAAGGCAACAAAATCACCGAAATCCACTTCGGAGGCAAGACACGATTCGTAACCATCGCAGAGTAGCGGTTCGCCGCAACAAGCCGGCGGGGAGCGGTCACCCATGCGATCGTTGCCCGCCGGTTTTTTTTCAGCCATCCACGCAGAGCACGCTCCGCCAGCCGATCCACTTTCTGATGCTGCATTGAAGCGTCCACCGAAGTTTTCGTTTGCCACGCTCGCAGCAGCCATGATATCCGTAGTTCTGCGAATGAACTTCCAATCACAGCTTCGGCCCGCGATCCTCCGCGCACAGCGCAGCACGCGCTCACTCGCGATGCCGTCGCTTTCGTATCCCGCATGCCATCGCAACCACGCGCCTTTCATGCCCGCCGCGGCCATTGCGCGAATTATTCCTATTATTAGGAGCGGATAACGGCCGGCGCCCAGCTTCCAGTTTCATGCGCCACAGGCCGTTACCCGCAAAGGGCAACGGCCTTTACGTTTTTTAGGGGGCAACAAAATGAATTCCAGCGCCAAGAAAACAAAAGGGCAAACCAAAAAGCCCGCCGCGGCAATCACGCTGAAAACAATTCAGCAAGCCGCCAAACGCATTCGCAATTCCATCTACGTCTCGCCCTTCATGCGCTCGGAAACTTTTTCGCAGCTCACCGAAAACTCGCTTTTTCTGAAACTGGAAAATCTGCAGATGACCGGCTCATTCAAAGAACGCGGCGCGCTGAATCGCATCCTGCTGCTCACTCCAGATGAACGCCGTCGCGGCGTCATCGCCGCCTCCGCGGGCAATCACGCGCAGGCCGTCGCCTATCACGCCACGAAACGCGGCATCGCTTCGCAAATCGTGATGCCGCTCACCACCCCTCTCGTGAAAGTCTCCGCCACGCGCGGCCATGGCGCAGAAGTAATTCTTTGCGGCGCAAATTACGACGAAGCCTGCCAGGAAGCGCTACGCCGCTGCGCCGAACAATCTCTCACCTTCATCCACCCTTTCGATGATGAAGCGGTAATCTCCGGCCAAGGCACCCTCGGCATCGAGATGCTCGAGCAAGTGCCCGACTTGCACGCAGTCGTGATCCCCATCGGCGGCGGTGGCTTAATCGCCGGCGTCGCCTGCGCCGTGAAGGAAATAAATCCCAAGATCAAAGTGATCGGCGTACAAACCTCGAAGCTGCCGTCCATGAAAGCAGCGGTCGAACAAAACGCAATCGTCACACTGCCTGCGGAAAAAACCATCGCCGACGGCATCGCCGTCCGCTCCGCAGGCGTGCTCACCTTGCCGCTCGTCCGCAAATACGTGGACGAAATCGTCACAGTAGATGAAGAAGAAATCGCCAACGCCATTCTGCTTCTGCTCGAAAAAGAAAAAACACTCACCGAAGGCGCGGGCGCCGTCGCCGCCGCCGCGGTCCTGAATCGCAAAACCGCGCTGGCGGGCAAAAAAGTCGGCGTGCTGATCTCCGCCGGCAATATTGACGTCACCCTGCTAGCCCGCATTATCGAACGTGGCCTGGTGAAAGACGGCCGCCTGGTCCGCCTGCGCATCCATCTCCCCGATCATCCCGGCGCGCTGGTGCGCCTCTCCACGGTAATCGCCGAACACAAAGTAAATATCGTGGAAACCAGCTTCAATCGTTCCTACTACGGGGTCGTTTTAGGGGATACCGCGATAGACATAACAATGGAAACCCGCGGCCCAGAACACATCGCGGAATTAAAAGCGGCGCTAGAGGCCGCAGGCTACTCCCACGAACGTGTGCAATGAGTCTCAGCGAGGAGGATTTTCAGGAAGGAATGTCAGGAAGGCCAAATCCGGAAGGGCGGGGCTTCAGCCCCTGAAGCTCGATCGCCGCAGCAAATTCGCGCAACCTCTCTTACTGTCGCGCCCGATCGTTCTTCACAGCCTCTTCCACCAACGCCTCAAGCTCCCGCCGCGTCAAAGTAATCCGCTCCGTATTCGCCGCGTTCTCCGAGGTAACCGGAAATTCCGGCCCCGCATTAGGCGCCGTCTGCAAACCATAACGCGCCCGCGCCGCCACCAATTTCTGCACATCGTTGCTGGAAAGCAGCACCTGCTTGCCAAGCATCTCGGTCACCAACGCCACGCGCGCAAAATGCTCGGTCGTCTCCATGCGGAAAAAAGCGGTCATCAAATCCTGCCCGTAACTCACCACTCCATGGTTCGCCAGCAAAATCGCATCGTAACCATCCACAAACGGCGCAATGCTGTCCGCCAATTCCGGAGTTCCCGGCGTGCCATAAGGCGCCACCGGCACGCACCCCAGCGAAAGAATCAATTCGCATAGCAGCGCTTTATTCAGCGGCACTCCTGCGGCAGCGTAACCGGTCGCCGCGGGCGGATGCGCGTGGCACACCGCGTTCACATCCGTGCGGTGCTGATAAATCATCAAATGCATTGGCAGTTCAGAGGAGGGATTGCGCCGGCCCGAAACCTTCTTCCCATCCAGATCCGTGATAACCATATCTTCCGGCGTCATCATGCCCTTGCAAATTCCAGTCGGCGACGCCAGGATGTGCCGAGGATCCAGCCGCACTGATAAATTCCCATCCATCGACGCCACATACCCGCGGTCATAGATCCAGCGCCCCACAGCGCACATATCGCGCCGATGCTCGTCTTCGTTCTTCAGTGCTCCGGGCAAAATCGATTCAGGAAACACGTTTCCTCCTCGACGAACTCCGGGCCGCCAACCGCCCAACCTGGCCTGCTAGACTGGCTAGGCGTAAATGCCGCGTAGCTTCAACGCTCGGGCCACCCGGTCAATCGCGACAATATATGCCGCGATGCGGTTGTTCACCCCATGCGTTTCGGCGTACCTTACCACCTGTTCGAAGCTTTGGTCCATCACATCTTGCAATCTTTCGTTCACTTCACTTTCCCGCCAAAAGAACCCCTGCCGGTCCTGCACCCATTCAAAATAGCTGACCGTCACCCCTCCGGCGTTCCCCAGGATATCCGGAATAATGAAAATCCCCTTGTCCTCAATGATTTTGTCGGCGTGCGAAGTGGTGGGACCATTCGCCCCCTCGCACAAAATCTTGCATTCCACGCGGTTGGCATTCCCCGAAGTGATCTGATTCTCAGTCGCCGCGGGTACCAGAATATCCGTGGGATGGAACAGCACTTCCTGCGCGGTCTGCTTATCGCCGCCCCCAGGGAATTCCGGCAATGGTTTCCGCTGCCCGTACACCCAATCTACAACTTTCGCTACGTCGAACCCCTTGTCGTTGTACAGCCCGCCGTGAATATCCGCGATACCGATAATTTTGTACCCCGCTTCCTGCATCAGAATCGCCGCCTGCGAACCTACGTTTCCGAATCCCTGAATGATCACGCGGCAACCTTCGCGCTTCATGCCTAGTTTTCTCAGCGCGTTGTTGCAGCACATCATCAAACCGCGCCCCGTAGCTTCCTTGCGCCCTTGCGACCCGCCTAGCTCCAGCGGTTTGCCCGTCACCACCGCGGTCGTCGCCTGTCGCACGTGCATCGAGTAGGTGTCCATCACCCACGCCATCGTCTGCTCGTTCGTGCCGATGTCCGGCGCCGGCACGTCGCGCTCCGGGCCGAACCATTCGCTCAATTCCGCCGTGTAGCGCCGCGTGATGCGCTCCAGCTCCGTCTTGGAAAGCTTCGTGGGATCGCAAATCACGCCGCCCTTCGCCCCGCCAAACGGAATGTTCACCACAGCGCATTTCCACGTCATCCAAGCAGCCAGCGCGCGCACTTCATCAATCGAAACGTCCGGCGCAAAACGAATCCCGCCCTTGCCTGGACCGCGAATCGAAGAGTGCAGCACCCGGTACCCGGTGAAAACCTCCACTTTCCCGTTGTCACGCGCGATCGGAATGTAAACCGTGATTTCCTTGCTCGGATATTTCAGGTAACTGTAAATTCCCTCCTCCAGACTCAGTTTCTGCGCCGCAATCTCAAACCGCGCTTCCGCGGACTTGTACACATTCAGTTCATCGGATGTAACCGCAGACATGAATTCCTCCAAAAATCGCGCAACTGTTCGCCGAGCCCCCAGCGAAGCAAATGGATTTTGTATGATTGACGATTACGAAAAGCGTCCGCGCCTCTCGCCGCCACGCGCCTCGCCCACCTATTCCCCTGCGCGCCCAACGTCCAGACAGCGTCGGCCAGTATACGAACCTGCCGCGAACGGTGCAAGAAAAGCATTTCGCTGGCGACAGTTCAATTGCAAATTATGCCTATGACGCCGAAGTCGATTACCTGCAAGCAGTTGATGAAGCGCAGGGAACACCCCGTTCGCTCATCCCGGCCCTAGAAGCCAGGTGATCTCGACGATAGAATTTTTTACTTGACATAATGTATCTTATAGATTACATTTTGTAATGCTTGAGAGTCCTATGACGACCACAACTCCACGAATCTCCAGCCATCCAGCCCGCGCTTTCTGGGCAGTTCTCGGTATCGGTACCGCGATCGATATCACGGCCGGCTGGCTGCTAAGACAGCCGGGTTACATCCCTCAAGCCCGCGTCCTCTTCGCACTGCTGCCAATACCCATGAATCTCGTTCTCGTAGCCCTGATCGTGCGCAGGATTCGCCAGCTCGATGAATTCCTGCGGCACGTGCATTTGGAGGCGGTCGCGATCGCGTTCCTGCTAAGCGGCGTGGCCGTCTTCATCTACGGCTACTTGCAGCAGGCGCAGGTCGTGCATCCGCTCAACTTTGGCATCGTCTGGATTTTCATGGTCGTGTTCTACGGCATCGGGTACGTGATTGCCGCAAGGCACTACCGATGAAAACCCGGCTGCGCGTGCTGCGCGCGGAAAAGGAGTGGACTCAAGCGCAGCTGGCCGAGGCCGTCGGAGTTTCACGGCAAGCAATCATTGCCATCGAGAACGGCAAGTATGACCCCGCGCTCCCGCTCGCTTTCAAACTCGCGCGTGCGTTTGGCAAGAATGTGGAAGAAGTGTTCGTCTGGGAAGATGACTCGCTTCAGGAAAAATGAGCAGTCCTTCACATGGAGGAGCAACATGAATCGGATCTTCGTTGCGGCAACACTGGCGGCACTCGCAGTCACGGCAACTTTCGGCAAGCCCGATCGTGCCGAACAGAACAAAGAAATTGTCCGCAAGGTCTTCACCGATATCCTCTCGCAAGGAAAGTTCGAACTGACGCCGGAAATCTACGCCAAAGATTTCGTGAATCATGGCGCAACCAAAGACATCGGCCTCGACCAAGCTCAAGCCAGCGATCGCGGCTGGCGTGCCGCATTCCCCGACCTGGAAATGACCATCGAACAAGAAATCGCGCAAGGCGACTATGTCACGGTTCTGTGGCGAGGCCGCGGCACCAACACCGGCACAGGCAACGGACTAAACGCCACGGGGAAAAAAGCCGACGGCCGCGGCATCAGCATCTTCCGCATAGCAGAGGGCAAAATAAAAGAAGAATGGACCGAATACAGCGGCGTGCTAATCCTTCAGCAGCTAGGCCTCATGCCTGCACCCCAGTAGCACATCGCAGTGCGTAATTTTCGACACGGCGCTGGCTATCGTTGCTGCCGTCGTGCTCTGCAATTTCGCTTCTGCGAAAACAGCTGGGCATGTCGACCGAGCCGGATACCCTCTAGCAGAGGCTCACGCTTTGCCGGCGCGTTCGATGAGGCTGCGCAGCACAGTTTCCAGCGCCACACTTCCCTTTCGCGAGCCGACCTCGCCCCGCTCGAACTCGATCCAACCTTCATTGAAGCCGTCGAGCATCTGAATGCGGGGCGTAGGATTCTTCGTCCCCTGCGACAGGAACAGCGTCCCCCAGGTCTCTCGCGGCACCGCTTCCATTTTCACCGGACGGCCAAGCAGACGAGCAAATGTCGCTGCGATCTCATCGGGTGTCACGCGATGGGGTCCTTCGAGTTCGACAACTCTGCGTCCGTTCCACGTCTCGCACAACAGCGCGGCGGCCACGCGCCCGATGTCCGCCGTCGCGACCATTGGCACAGGCTTATCGAGCGGCTGCAGAAAGCTCGGAATCACGCCGCTACTGGTAGCCGGCGCCAGGTCCCAGCTGGAGTTCTCCATGAACCATCCCGGCCGCAGAAAAGTAATTGGCACTGGCAAATCGCCAAGCAGGCGTTCGATGATGGTGTGTTGCGTCAACAGATTCGGTTGCATGGCCTGCGCGCCGATCGTCGAAAGATAAACGATCCTGCTCGGACGCGCCGCATCAAGCGCCCTTCGCAACGTTTCAGCAATCACCCGTGCCTCGCGAAAATCAGGCGACGGATCGAAGTTCGGCGGAACCAGGACGAATACACCTTCCGCGCCTCGAAACGCCGCTGTGAGCGCCGCCGCGTCATTCATATCCGCGGCCACAACTTCGCAGCCGCGCTGCGCCCAAGCTCCGCACTTGCCGACGTCACGCGCCACCCCGCGCACAGGCTGCTTCGCAGCCAACAGGTTGCGTGCCACCTCCCCACCAACGTTCCCCGTAATTCCGGTAATCGCAAACATGTGCTCATCCTCCCCACAACCGGTCATAGCAATTTCGCTTGCCGGGCTCTGAGTGTAGACGCAGCGCGAGTTTTCCAACTTACGGCGACTTTGCAAGCTCCGGCACCACGAATTCATTCAAGTACTGCACCAACTTCTCGCGATTCTTGGCGCGATACGCCCCGTAATCCAGCGTGATTTCCTGGTCCGCGCCATTCAGCAGCACGTAGGGTTCGATCATCTGTTGATGATACAGCCGCAGCAACAGCTGTATGTTTGCGTCTTTTCCGATCGGGCTGTTCGCTGACTTCCCCGCCGTTTCCTCGGCGACTTTTGCGGCAGTCGTCAGCGCGTCAGTTTCTTCCGCCAGGGTGTGGCGATATTGCGCCGCTTGTGAGAACTCCTTTTTGAATCGTTCCTGGTGCCACAAGGCCCTTGTCCCGCTGTACCCCAGCCAGACCGCCGCGATGTCCGCCGGCTGATCCGGATGAATCGTGATGTTGATCTTGTTTTCGCCGTTCGGCGTGGCGCTGCTTCCCGTTTCAATGTGCACGCGCTGCAGTTTCACATGACAAGCGTTGGCCCATGCAGCCAGCCCTCGCCACGGGATCGCGTTGTACGGCTCCGCGACAATCGCTTCGATGTTCAGCGACCGCGCGACGCCGAACTCGCCCTGCTTGGTCAACATGTCCGCGTGATAGCGGTACGCCGTCTCGCGATTCGGGTCAATGTGCGCGGCGCGGTCGTACCATTCGCCCGCCTGCAGAAATTTCTTCGCCGCGAAGTAGGAATCGCCCACAAACAGCGCCGCCCAGTAGGACTTGGGATCAAGATCCAGCGCGTGCGAGTAATTCTTGATCGCTTCGTCAAAATCCTGCTTGGCGAACGCCGCCTCGCCCGCTTTCATTGCCGCGTTCACCGCGCCGTTTTCCGCGAATTTCACTTCGCCGTTGCTCGGCAGGTTCTTCAGCGTGTCGAGCAGGTTCTCGGCCAGCTGGCTGTGGTCTCCAAGCTGCCGTGCTGTCTCCAGCAGGGCCTTGGCCCGGATTCGTTCTTTTCCGGCAGCATCGGCATCCTGAAGTGTCGCGGCATGGTCGATCAGGCATTGCGCCAATCGCTCCAGCACGACCGGATCTTTAGGATTTTTCTGGGCGAGGTCTTCGAACAGAGGGAGAGCATTAAGCCAATCTTGCTGTTTCGCCAGCGCCATAGCCTTCGCGCGCTCGGTTGCGTAATCGTCGCCGCTCGTTGCTTGCGCTCGCGCGCTACCGCTCACTACCGCGATGGCAAGCAGCGCGACGCACGCGGCCCGTTTCCAACGATTTGCTCGCATAGTTGCCTCCGGCCACGGCACGTCAAAACGATTTCGCGGGAGTTTTTTGCGTCCGCCGCAGTCTGCTTTTTCCTTACCATCCAGAATAAAAATGAGCCGACTGGATCGTCGCGCATTAACGAATCAAATAGGCGCTCGATTTGGCCGGTATTCCACACTACTTCGCGTTGAATCGTTGGCATCAGATATTTCTTTTCGTGGCTGTTTTTGATCGCTTCCTTGATGGTGATCGGTGTTTGGAATGCCATAAGCCTCCAAGAAAAGCCAATGTTGGAACACGACCTGACGTCCCATGTCAGTTGCGACGGGCCTTATGATCGTACCCCGCCTTGTGACGCACGCGGTCTTTGACACCGACGTTCTAGTCCAACACTTATCACACTCGCTACTCAGTTGCGCGCCAGCGAGTTGCACCAGGAGAGAGGCGGTGCGTATGGGGGCAGGCAGAATGTGGGTCGTATGGTCGTGCATCTAAGACGATTTTCAAGTTTCGCGGCCGCTGTGGACCGGAGAGTTTTCTCGCACGCCGTCTACTTCACGCGCGCGTCTGGCGCTTCACAAACTCTTCCAACAGCAGGCGCGTCAAGCGCGCCTGATCGTGCCGCACCACTCGATTGTGATGCAGCAAATCGCCCGTGATGTACCTCAAGCCCATGCGCCGCAATTCCCCGAGCGAGTTTTGCACGGGCTCGGCGCCCTGTGCGCGATAGCGGCGCAGCAGCCGCTCCGGCACCGGCTTGCGATTCACCACTACGTAGTCGAACAAGCCCTTGCGGCTGTGTTCGTAGATGGCGCGGACGTGGTCAGCCACTGAATAATGCTGCGTTTCGCCCGGCTGCGTCATCAGGTTCGCGATGTACACGCACACCGCACGCGAATGCGCGATCGTCTCGCTCACCTGTTCCACCAGCAGGTTCGGGATAATGCTGGTGTAAAGCGAGCCGGGCCCCACCAGCACCAAATCAGCTTCGCGAATCGCTTGCAGCACTTCCGGCAGAGGACGCACACGCCGCGGCACCAAGTGAACGCGGCGGATTCGTTTCCGCGAACGCGAAATGTTGGTCTCGCCGCGCACGATGGTTCCGTCTTCGAGTTCGGCCTCCAGCGTCACGTTCTGCGCCGTGGAAGGAAAAATCCGGCCGCGAATCGCCAGCACCTGTGAGGAAACGCGCACCGCTCGTGGAAAATCGCCCGTTACATTTGTCAGCGCGGTTAGAAACAAATTGCCGAAGCTGTGCCCCGCGAGCCCGCGCCCTGCGGGAAAGCGATACTGAAACAATTTCCCCAGCAGGTGCTCGTCCTTCGAAAGCGCCACCATGCAATTGCGTATGTCGCCCGGAGGCAGCACGCGATATTCGCGGCGCAGTCGCCCGGAACTGCCGCCATCGTCCGTGACCGTGACGACCGCGGCGAGATCCGCGATGGGCAGCGGCGTGCGCACTTTTTTGCGCGTGGCCACATATTCCTTCAGCCCGCGCAGCACCGTGGAAAGTCCCGTGCCGCCGCCCAGCGCCACAATACGCACCGGAACAGTTCGCAACTGCGCTGCATTTTTCACCGAGCGATTTTCACCAAGCGAGTTTCACCCGCAATCAACACAAATTTTTCACAAAGATTTGCAACGGAAAGTTTCACGTCGTGAAGTTCCGGACGAACACGCGCAACTCAGCCCGCCGAACCGTCTCGCTCCGGGTACAACAATTCCGTGAAGCGCGGGTCTTCCTGCAGAAATGCGAAATCTTCGTCGTTGCGCGCGTGGTAGCGATTTTCCGGGCGGAGCTGTATCGCAACCTTGAGATTCTGCATCGCCGATTCCGCTTCGCCGGTGAGGCAATCAAGCGCAGCCATGGCATAAACGATGTGGTCCGCTTTCGGCGCCGATTTGCGCGCGCGGTCCAGGTGCTCGCGGGCTTCGTCCCAGCGTCCCAGGTTCATCAGAGCGACGCCCTGGGTGTAATGCTCTTCCGCGGACTTCAGCGCCGGAACCGGAGGCCGCGTAATGCGCTGCTCGCAGATGCGTATATGCATCTGGGCGCGGTCGCCCAGCTCCTTGCTGGGGCCTTCCAGGACGCGCTCCAACGACTGCTTCGCGCGCTGGAACTTCTGCTGTTGGAAGTACTTAAGGGCTTCTTCGTAGAATTTCAGCTGTGCTTGCTTGGCAGGAGCGTCCGGGTCCGGAGGCAGCGCGACGGCTTTTGGCTTCGCGCTAGGCTTTATCGTCTTCTTTTTCAGCAGATTGTGGCTCTTCTGGGCGGCTTGGGTAGCCCGGATCGTGCGACGTTTCACGGTCACTCTCCGCGAAAAACTATAGGGAACATAGCAAAGTCGCGCAGGCACGTCAATGCGGCGATGTAGCTGTGAAATGTAACGGTGAAATTTGGAAGAAACATCCAAACCGCGTTCCGGGAGCACCAAAAGGGTCACCGGGCGGCCTGTCGAAGCCCAGCTCCATTGCCGCCACACGCGTTCTACTGCATTTGCCATCCGCAAGCTTCCTCGACTCGATTGCGATTTTCCGGAACCGGTGCGATTATCGGCATTTGTGCTTCGCGGCTTGGGAGGTCGCCTCGATGCCCTATTATTTCGAGTTCGACCCGGAGAACCGAATACTTCGAGCGCGCTTTGAAGGCCCGGTCAACGACGAACTACTTAAGGAATACTATGGCCTCGCCGGGGAGTATCTCGCGCGAACTGCCGCACGTGCGGCTATCACGGACCTGTCGGCCGTGACTTCCCTCGAGGTGTCTCCCCAATTGATTCGGGAATTGGCAAGCTCGCCGCCAGCGATTCTCGATCGGGAGTTTCCGCGCTTCGTCGTTGCGGCGTCGCCTCCGATCTTCGGGATGGCGCGCATGTTCGAGTTGGGAGGACAGGATACACGGCCCAATCTGCACGTGGTTCGCACGATGAAACAGGTCTGCGTGATTCTTGGCGTCCTCGATCCCAAGTTCGAGCCGATTCCGGACTGAACGTTCCAGGTGGAATCAGGAGGCGCGCTTCGCGGCGCGGTGCCGTATCTTGCCCAGGCTCTTGTTCAGTACATGGTCCCGTTTCAGGAATGGCAGCACCGGCGCCTGGCGCTTCTCGATTCTGCTACGAGCCTTCGTCAGACGGGCGGTCGGCCCGAAATTCTCGATGGCACGCTCCAGGGTAGCGATCGCGCTGGCGCGTCTGCCGGCAGCCACATACACCTCCGCCAGATTCAGGTGAAATTGCGGCTCTTTGCCCTTGAGCTGCAGGGCCGTCTCGCAAAGGTGGGTCGCTTCATTCCACTTCTTTTCCGCGCGCGCCATTGCTAGCCCAAAAAAGGAAAGATAGTAGGGATTCTGGGTTTCGATTTCGACGGCATTGCGCAGATGGGGGAGAGCGTCCTTCGGGTACCCGTTCTTCAGTAATTCGACTCCGTCCTTGAACTGGATCAGCGCATCACTTTCTTTCATGCTTGCACCTCCGATGGTTCCCGGTCGGCTGGGGGGGCCGGGAGGTTTCGATCGCGGCCTCGCAAATCGGCTGGCATTCATGAATAGGTTAGAGAAAACCGACGATAAAAACTACTGGCCAGACGGACAGGTGCAAGGCCTGGCAGGATTTAGAACCCCGGCGGGCGCTCGCCCCCTACATTGAAGCTGCGCTCTAGCGCGAGGCCGGCGCGACCCACCGTGCCCTCGTCGAAGAGGCGTCCGATGAGGGTGACGCCGTGGGGGACGCGACGCGACGGCGAGAACTGTGGCAGCGGGTTCTGCGGATCCGGCGCCCAGTCACTGCGGGCCTTCGAAACCTGCACGAATCCGGCGCGCAGCGTGAGCGAAGGATGTCCGGTGAAATTGGTGATCGTCAGCATCTCGTCGCGCAACGACGGCACCAGCAGTAAATCCACTTCGGTGAAAACGCGCGCCATTTCCACCGCCACTTTGCGCCGCAAGCGGTCGGCCTGCACGAAATCCACCGCAGAAAGGAAACGCGCCTGGCGGAAGGAATTGGGCCAGGCGTCCGGTACCTGCATTTTCAGCTGATCTAGCTCGTGATCGAGCGTGATTTCTTCGAACGCGGCGCCCGCTTCGGCGAACAAAATCAGCGCCAGCGAATCGTACGGCCAGTCTGGAATGGACACTTCCACCGGAACCATGCCGACTTTTTTCACAGTCTCGAGCGCTGCGCGATCAACCTCCGTCGAGCCTCTGCCGCTCATCCACGCGGGAAAGTATCCGACGCGCAGGCCTTGCACGCTCGCGCCGGAATCGAAGTCGAGCTTGCTGGGAACGCTGTCCAAATCTCCGTCGTCGGGACCGGTGATGGCGTGCAGCACCAGCATCGCGTCTTCGACGCTGCGCGTCATGGGGCCGAGTTTATCGAGCGACCAGCACAGCGTCATCGCTCCGGTGCGCGCCACGCGGCCATAAGTGGGCCGCAACCCGGTGACGCCGCAGCGCATGCTCGGGCTGACGATGCTGCCGCCCGTCTCGCTGCCGATCGAAAAACCCACTAGTCCCGCGGCAGTCGCAGAACCCGGACCGGCGCTTGAGCCTGACGCGCCTTCTTCGAGCAGCCATGGGTTCATGGTTTGGCCGCCGAACCAGACATCGTTGAGCGCGAGAGCACCGAGGCTCAGTTTCGCGATCAGCACCGCGCCGGCTTCGTGTAGCCGTTGCACTACCGCTGAATTTCTCGTCGGGATGCGATTGCGGAAAGGTTCGGCGCCGTAGGTCGTCGCAATTCCAGCGGTGTCGAGAAGATCCTTGCCACCCCACGGGATGCCGTGCAGCGGCCCGCGATATCTGCCCGCGGCGATTTCGATGTCCGCTTGTTTGGCTTGCGTGAGCGCCAGGTCGCGCGTCAGCGTGATCACGCAGCGCAGTTTGGGGTCGAAGCGCGCGATGCGGTCGAGATAAATATTTGTTACCCGCTCGGAAGTGATTTGGCGCGTTTCGATCCAGCGCGAGAGCTGCGTCACGGGGGCGAACGCGACGTCCTCGTCGCGCTTGGGCAATGGACCGGCGTCGTTCTTGCTGCGAATGAATAGGTCGCGCTCCGGACCTGCTTTCATTCCTGGCAGCACCGGATCCCAGCGCGAAGCCGGCGAAAGTGTTGACTCCAGCACGACTTTCTTCGGCCCTGTGCGCCGTTCGTACAGCGCTGCCATGGAATTGCGCCAGTTGCCGGCAGCTTGCGCGCGCTCGGCGGCGGTCATTTCCACGCGCACCAATTTTTCGGCTTCGGCGAAAGTGTCGGGCGAAACCACAGGTCCCACCGGGGGAGCGGTGCCGAAGGCGGAGGGCGTGCCGGGCGGCGGGTTCCCGGCCTGCTGGCCCGGTGATGACGTGGCAGACTGCGGCGTTGCGGCCCGCGAAGCTGCGGGCTGCGCCGCCACAGATTCTTGATCTTGCGTGCTTAATACCGCCGCCGCTCCGAACAACCCAACCGATGCATCCGCCAAAAATTCCCTGCGCGACTTCGCCATGCTTCCTCCACTGCGACTCTGTGTCGTTGCGCTTGTGCCCCACAGTTCTAACATCACCCGCGTGGGGATAGCAAAAGCGCGAGCGGCGGCGCAACGCAGTCGTCGCGCCGGTTTCTGCAAACATGGCTTTCTTGTTCCGGTTCGAAAATCGTTTCTCTTCTGTTTTCATGCGATTGCAAGTTTTCTCAATTTGGTCCATTGCGGTTAGAAATTTGTGGAGGGGATTGTTGAAGTGGGGTGCGGGCGGCAAAAAGGCCGGAAAAATGGCGATTAGAAAATGTTTTCTCGTTTGTTGTGAGTGACCAGCCCGAGTTCTTCTACCACGGCGAATGACGGAGTCTACATCAGGTGATTAGTGGACGTAATTGATTGCCACGGCGGGGGTGATGGTGGTGGGGGTGTTGTGGCCGAGGGCGATTATGCGGGTGCCGACGAGGACGCCGATGGTGGGCTTCCAATTGTATTCCAGGGCTGGGGCGAAGCCGATGGCGTCGCTGGAGCCAGAGTTCA
>Ga0209274_10000922_pt1 | contig 15748 bp, 9 predicted proteins | sample HubBroMetageREF1_FD_188343 | JGI IMG/M metagenome (GOLD analysis project Ga0209274, IMG submission 188343) | Reference soil microbial communities from the Hubbard Brook experimental Forest, New Hampshire, USA - Hubbard Brook CCASE Soil... | ecosystem: Environmental > Terrestrial > Soil >...
CAGATTCGTGTAAGGCCCAGTGACCTTGAAATTCTGCACGGTGACGACGGAGTTGGCGAACGAGGCCTGGATGTTCCCGGCGTTGTGCATCTCGAAACTCACGCGCGGCTTGGCGGCGCCGGTAGCCGTGGAGTGCGCCTCCAGCCTGGTGAGCTGCAGGCTGCCGCGCAGCCCATCGGTGCGTGCGGCCGATCCGGAGACGCTGACTTGCCCGTCGAGCGAAGCCTCAAAGGGCTGTGGTGTGGCTTCCAGCAAGGGGCTAAGGCCGGACCAGGTAACGTCGCTGAAGTTGAGCTGGCCGTCAATCGGATATCCTGCGGCCATGCCGAGGTGGCCGGAGCCGCGGATGCGAGCCTTGGCCAAGTCGGAATCCACGGTGAAAGCCACGGCATTGCCGCGAGTTTCGGCGCTCGCAGTAAGGCCGCCCAGTTGCTTGTTATTCATGCTCACGTTGCGGGCGGAGAGTTGGGCATTGAGCGCGGAGAAGGTCGCGGCCGAGTTGCGGTGGAGGGTGGCGGCGCCATCGGCAGCTAATTGGACGATGCCGGCGATTCCCGGCCGCGTCTCGGCGAGCGTATGGATGCGGGAAAGCTGAATTTCACTGCTTCGTGCGTGGAAGCGAAGTTGGCCGTCTTCAAGATCGCCCGCGGGATGGCTAAAGCTCCCGCTGAGTTCCAGGTTGGAGGGGCCATCGTCGACCCGGAATTGAGTCACATCGATGAGCACGGCCGTGTAATTGACGGAAGCTTGGACGCGCGTGAACGGTTCATTGTACGCGGAGCCGTTGGCGATGGTCACGGCGCCGCTGCCTTGGGGATTCTGCAGCGTGCCGCTGAGTTGGGCATTGGCCGTCAGCGTACCCTTGAGCGGCACGGTATCGCCATGCGAGCGTCCGGCGAGGGCCAGGGCGCGATCGATGGGAAGGTTCGCTATGCTGGCGGTGGCGCTGGTCTGGTGCTCGCCCGCCAGCAGGGATTGGCCACTAACCCGAATCGTGGACCCGGCGAAGTTGGAATTTACGTTGTAATGAATCGCGGAACCGGTGGTAGAGGCAGCAGCCGTGAAATCGCCGAGAGATTTGCCCTCCATTTCAAGGTTGCGAGCGGCCACGTTGGCATTGACAGCGGTCAACTGGAATTGGGCGCCGGCAGCCGGCGGAGCCACTGCGGCAGTGATGCCGGCATCCAGGCTCAGGAGTCCGCGAAGACCCGGGCGGTCCTTGACCAGAGATTGGAAGCGGGCGAGTTGCACCTGGCTGCTGGCCACGTGGGCCGCGAGTACCCCACGCCGCAGATCGTTGAGGGCATGCCGATAGCTGGCCGTGGCATCCAGGCGCGACGGGCCAGCCACCATGCTGAAGGTGGGCACGTCGATCTCGGTCTGGCTCAGAACGGCGCGCGCGGTGAAGGTGTCGAACGGCTCTCCTTCCAGGACGCCGCGCTCCACGGTCAGATCGGCGGCGCCGACGGGCGAGCCGATAGTCCCGTTGATATGCGCTTCGGCGTGGAGCGCGCCAGTAGCGGGAAAACCAGCCTGGTCTGCCATCGCCAGGACATCGGAGAGATCGGCATTGCGGACGGCCAGATCCGCCCGCAACGGCTCGTCGTTTTCCGGTTTCCAGTTGCGCAAGCCAACGGCTGCGGAGAACTGCGCCTGTAGCGGTCCGCGGCTGAGGATCGCGTTCTTTACAGCGGCGGCGGATGGGGATGCATCCAACCCGGCCGTAAAACGCGTGAAAGCACGCCCGCTCACGGCAAAATTGTTGACATCGGCCTGGCCAGTGACGCGCGGCGTGCCGAGACTGCCGGTCACCAGGGCGTTGATGGTGGCAGCGCCGCGTCCGGCGAACGTCACCGGAATCGCCGCGATGGGTTGAAAATCGGCGAGATTGCGGCATACCAGCCGCACCTGGATCTGCTTTCCCAGAGAGCCGCTGAACTCGGCGGTAGTGTGCGGAAGCGCCAAGCGGGAATGATCCACGTTGAGGCTACCGGCGCGGCCGTTATAGTCGATGCCTAAGTGCCCCGAAACCGGAATGCCGCGGGAAGCGGGTGCGATGGCGAGGTTAGCTCTGCCAATCAAAGTGGAGGTATCGCGGATGTTGCCATCCGCTTCAAGCGGACCCGAGATGACGCCATCGTAGCCAAGCGGGCTGGGCATGAAAGCGCGCGCCATCTGCGCGATGTCGAAGTTGCGCAGATTGCCGGCCAGGTGAAATTGTGCAAGGTCCAAAACGGCCGCGGAGCCAGTGAAACTGCCTCCCAGCGCGGCAAGACGTATACCCGAAAGCTGGATGCGGCGGGGATCGGCTTCCAGACCGGTATCCAGGTTGACACCGGTAATGCGGGTTTTCCCCTGCTGAATAGACACACCCCGCGCATCGAGGTGGGCGCCAACGTTGTATTCATTATGGGCGTCGAGCGAGGCGTTGCCGCTTACGCTTACGGTCCCCTCGGGGCGGGCGGATACACGGAAGAGCGCACCGATTTCACCAAGGGCAATGGTGGAGCGGAACTGCAGCGACGTTGCACTGCCCGTGTTCCGCAATGTGCCGGAAGCTTGGATATCGCTGTGTCCCAGGCCGACGCGTGCGGATTGAATCCGTACGCCCACATCGTCCATGGAACCGGACACGTCTGCGTTGAGAATGCGGGGACCGTGCGCGGTATCGAGCGGCAGGGCGAGCCCCATCGCGCGCTTGATTTCGTCCAGCGCCACTTTGGCGTTTACGTGCGCGGTAGTGCGCGGCGCCGCTAAGTGGTCCATGAAACCGGAGATCAGGATCTGCGATTGCGGCGTTCGCAGTTGCGCATTGGCCAGCGCGATCTTGTCCTTCTCCACCGTGACCGGCAGCCTGACATCCACGCTGAGCGCCGGATTGCCGCCGGACCGGATATACAGCGGCGAGATATCGATTTCACCGGTGTACTTGGAAGGCAGCGGAGTGTATGCCAGTTGGGCGCGCAGGTTCGCGCCACTGGCGTTGAGCTCGGACTTGCGGTTGGCAAACATCACCGCGCCATTCCGCAGATCGAATCGGCCGATGGCTAGATCGACGATGCTCTCGACGCCGGTCTTGCCGTCGCTCTTGGGCTGGATCTTAGGTGCGGGAATATTGGTGCGGCCATCGGGATAGACGATGAGGTTAGCCTGCGGCGCATCCACTAGCAGATACGCAAGATCCACGAAACCCTTGAAAGGCGATAGCAGCTTGAGGTCGATCTGCACCAGGTTGGCGCGGAGCAGCGGCGCGGCGGTGGCGGGCTCCAGGCCGTGGATAACAAAGCCGCGCACCTGGGCGCGCAGATGGCGCCAATCGAAGTTAAAGGATGCAATATCGACTTTGCCGCCAGTGGCGTCTTCGACGGCGGTCACGATTTTTCCGCGCACCATGTTGCGGAACCAATCGGTCCGCACGATCAGCACGCCGGCAAGAAAGGCGATGGCTGCCAGGCCGGCCAGGGAGGCGGCCGCGATGGCCATGATTCTTCGGCCACGCGTCATTGGAAGGCCTCCGGCTTGAGAGTAATCTTCGCATCGGCACGTGCCTGCTTGAGCCAATCGTCCATTTGTTGGTCGATGCTGCTGGCGGGTGCGTCGGCGGCGGCGCGGTCGGCGGATTGCGGCTCGGCTTCGGGCTGTTGGGTACCGAAACGGAAATCGACAAATTGAATGGCCGTGAGTTGCCACAGGAGACGCTGCTTCAATTGGTCCTCCGCGATCCCGTATTTCCGCAAAGCGGCGCGATACTCGGCGAGCGAATGGAAGCGGCTCTGACGGAATTTGCGGAGCAACCCGTCCGCTTCGCTGGCGGCGGGCCTGGTGTAACCGCTCATCTCCAAGTCCCGGCGGATCAGTTCCTGGTCCACCAGATGTTCGGCAGCCGCACGGCGCGCGGCGGGGCCCAGGTCCAATGGCTCATTATTGATGAACTCAGTCAGCCGGAGGTCGTCCAGCACCTCGCTTTCTGTGACGACCTGCTTGTCAATGACGATGGCCACACGGTCGACAACCGCCGCGGAACAGACTGGAAGCAGCAGAAGCACAACCGGCGAAAAGCGAAGATAAGCGATTAGTCGCATATTAGAAAGCCTGCCCGATGGAGAAGAAGTACTGGAAGTGACTGACGCTTTGCACAGTTTTCGTGGCGCCGCCAAAGAGAAGCTGATCGTAGGTGCCTTGCAAGCCATTGAACGTGGGCGGATTGATGCTGTAGGCAAGATCCACTCGAACGGGTCCCAGCGGCGTTCGATAGCGAATCCCGAAACCGGCGGCGTGCACCATATAATTGAAATCCGTGAGTCCGTTCTGATGCACGCTAAACGAAATACTGCCCAATCCGGTATAAATATTACCCATGTCATGGAAGAAGACGCCGGAAATATTATCGCCAATGAGCGGGAAACGCAATTCGGTGCTGTGGAAGAGCAGAGCATTGCCGCCCAGGGGAAAGCCCGTGTCCGGATCGCGGGGGCCAGCCTGGTTCATCGGAAATCCGCGCATGGTGGATTCCCCGCCGCCGAAAAAGCGCTCGGGCAACGGAACGTACTCGTCTGTGGCGATGCCGTCCGTGCTGAATGGGTGAATCACGCCGAATTCGGTATTGCTTGCCAGAATGAGATTCCCCACCAGCTTTTTGTAATAGGAATTGCGCGCCAGGAAACGCGCGAAGTTCTTGTTGCCGCCGAAGGTGTGAGCGGCGAGCGCGACATCCAGGCTGTTGTAGATGCCACGATGCGCATCTGCTGGATCGTCGCGCCGGTCTTGGACCAAGTTCACTCCGAACAGCCCTACCTGCGAGGGCTGCGAATACAGAGGAATCAGAAGCGGGTCGATCTTCAGCGTGCTCTGATCGACACGATCGTCGGTCCAGGAGTAACGAAATAGCAACTTGGTGGCCTTGCTAAGACGTTGCGAAACTTGTACGGCGCCCTGGAGCCTTACCGCGGTAAAAGTAAGTACGTCGCGGGTGTTGTCGTAAAGCCCTGTAAAGGTGATGTTGCGGTCCTCGGAGTTGTGGAATTTCGGGATCACGTAGCTGAGCGCGGCGCGGCGATCGAGAGTGGAATAGCGGCCGTTGAAAACCAAGCTCTGGCCCAGTCCCCACAAGTTCAGGCGGCTGAGTTGCAAGTCGAAGCGCGGCGCAAACCCGGTAACGCCGGTGGGATTGCTGATGCTAGTAGCGCTGCCGCCGATCTTGGCGATCTCGGCGCCCACGCCGACTGCCATGCTGTAAAGGTGGCCTTCCACCAAGTGAAGATCGACGTACTTCTGTTCGTCGTCGCCGTCCGGATTCCGGATAGCCGTATCGACGGTGTCGAAAACCCCGAGGTTGTAAAGGCGGCGCTGCATGTCTCCCATTTCAGTCCATGACAAGGGATCTCCGGAATGCAGCGAGATCAACGGGTCTACCAGACGGCGGCGCGACGTATGCAGGCCGGAGATCAAGACATCGCGCACATATTGGGGCATACCTTCCGTCACGGTGTACTGCACGCTCACTTGCTGTGGGCCGGCTGGTGTGGTGTGAAATGCGAACGTAGCGTCCGGATATCCGGCGGACTGATATTGCGCAAGGATGTAATCGCGGTCCACGGCGACCGCGGTTTCGCTGAACGGCTGGCCCTGGGAGGAAGTCAGCGAGGAAAGAATTGCATCTTTGTTTTTCAGGGTGATGCCGTTTACCGCGAGGTGGGAAACCAGATATTGGGGGCCCTCCTTAATGTTGACGGTTATGGCTACGTCGCCCTTCCGGCCCCGGTAGTTGTCGACCGTATTAGCGGTCACCTGGCAATCGCGAAACCCGCTGTCGCGATACAAAGCCTGAATCGCCTCTCCGTCGCGGGTGGCAAAGCCCTGGCTATAGCGGCCGCGGCGCAGGCGGATGAATCCCTTGGGCTGCAGGAACATGCGCTCGCGGATCTCGGCCGTGGTGAAGTAGCGATTGCCTTTGACGGTCAAACTCACGACGCGGTGTGCGGCGCCCAGGCTGACCTTGTAAGTAATGACTTCAAGATCCGGGCTAGCATTGTGGGAGGCGAGCCCGACTTGCACATCGAAGTAGCCCCGGTTCTGGAAATAATCGCGCAGATTGCGTGCGCCGGTCACCAGGAGATCTTGATTGACGGTCCCCTCGTCAAATACCGGAACGTACCTCTTCAGGATCTTTTTGGAGACCTTGGCGCCATCGGCGTCGATCTTGACTTTGGGCCCACCGTCGGCCCGAATCGTGGGCTGAACGCGATTCGCGGCGGCAAGGTAATCGCTACGATCCAGCGTGACCGAGGCGGTGAGGCGATCCTGCTTTTCATACTTGTGGCGAACGCTCTGCAAGCCGTTTTGCAGGTCCGTTTGCGTCGCCAGCTTCCATGGAAAGAAGAGAATCTCCTTGTATTTCGCCGCGCGGGCGACATTGGCCGCGGGAATTTTGGTGTCGCCGACGACGTTCGGCAGCATTAAGCGCGCGCGCTTGCCGGAGTCCACGCGAAAAGTGATGGCGACTTGCTCGTGCTGCGAATCGCGGACGACTTCCGGCGTAACCGCGCCTCTATAGAGGCCGTTGCGCTGCAACAGTGTGCGCAGATTATCCACAGCCGTGTCCACATCACGGTCGCTGAAAGGCGCGCCGAGATCGAGTCGCGTGGCGCTCGCAAGCTGGCTGGCGCTGGGCGGTTGATTGATCTTACCCTTGACATCAACGGAGCCGACAAACCACTGGCTGGTTGTGCGGAAGATCAGGCTTACACCGTCAGCCGCGGGCTCGGTGTCGACTTCGATGTTGGAATATTCGCCCGTGCCGTAGAGCCGCTTGATTGCGGCGCGGACATCGGCGAGATGCAACTGGACGCCCGGGGAAAACGCGAGCGCCCGCGTGAGGTCGGCGGTGGCTAATGGTTGGGTGGCGGGGTCGAAGCGGACATGGGCAACGGCTTTGCCTTCATATTCGGCCTGCGGCGTCAGGTCCCCGGCATGCACGATTGAGGTGATGGCGAGTACGTACAACAGGCTGCGCGACAGCGAAGGTCGTAACGCCATATCGCGTCACGGATAGCACGTTTGATGCCGGGGTGCGGCGAATTACTAATTCGCGCCCACTTGTGAGCGTTCTTACAAGCGCCATCTTCGGCTCCTGCGGCGAGTTTATGGTACCAAAGAGAAAACCATGCCTGGTTACTTGCTCCGCCCGAGTCAGTGACTCCATAGGTTGTAGAGCACATGCCGACCCCAGTCGGCTGGTCCGGTGGAGGAGTCAGCGCGAATATTACACCCGCAGGTCCACGAACCTCCGGGATCTGCCGGTGGCGTCAACGAGAACGCCGTGGAATTCGGATCTGTGTCGTACCCGCTGATCCCGTAGAGTGCCCCGCCGCTGCCAATGGATCGCGGTCTCGGACCACGCGCCACCAGCGGCGGCGACGAGAACACCGGCCCCTGTCCAGCCATCCCGCCGGCGGAGGTCGTGCCGTAGAGCACACCGTCCGCGCCGATTGCCCTTCCGCCGTACCAGGTGATCCGTAGAGAACTTTGCCAGCGCCCATCAGCAAGCCCGACTGGGGATCGCCGCCGCCGCTGCCGCCGGGAAGCTGTAGAGAATGGTCAGTGTCGGGCCTGGCGTCTCTGCCGCGATGGAAGCAGTTAAGATCGGAAAAACGGTCAAAAGCGTTCTGCAAGAAGTGAAAGTTGGCCGCCAGTTCGTCATTTTGCTCGCTCTACGGTACTACTCGCAAAGCGTAGGCGACATTGGCGAGCCTCACCGGCCTTTGTCGGTAAAATCCCCTGTGCTAGCGTGGAGATTGTCCTCCGCTGTGTTCACATCCGGAATCGGTCCGCCGCTGCTGGCCGCGCTGATCGGCGTGGCCGGCGTGTTTCTTGGGCTGTGGCTGACCACCGCCGGACGCCGCACACGGTTGGCGGTTCCGTTCAGCGCGGGTGTACTGCTGGGCGTGGTGTTCTTCGGACTTTTGCCGGAACTGGTGGAGGAAATCGGCTGGCTCGTAACCGGTATTTTCTTCGTGGCCGGTTACAGCCTGCTCTTCTTGATCGACCGCTTTGTCGCGCCGGTGTGCCCAACGTGCGCCCACGATCATGCCCATGAGGCCTGCGATGCGGTGCTGCACGGATTCGCCGCGCCGCTCATCGGCGCCATGATGCTGCACGCCTTCTTCGATGGCTGGAGCGTGGCGACCGTGCAACTTTCGCCGCACCGTGGGGTCCGCCTGGCGGTGGCGATGGCCATCGTCCTGCACAAGATCCCGGAAGGTCTGGCTTTGGGGGCCATGGCGCGCGCGTCGGTCGCATCGCGCTCCACCGCCGTTTTTTGGAGCGTTTTGGCCGAAACGATGACGCTCGTGGGCGGCATTCTCGGCCTGGTCATCGCCCCGCAACCGGGCACCGGCTGGATTACCTATCCGCTGGCGCTGGCCGCGGGATGGCTGTTTTATCTGGGAGCGCACGCGGTGCATGAAGAGTGGAAACGGCGTGGTCCGGTGCCCGCATTCATGACCGCGCTGACCGGCGTGGCCGGCGCGGCGGCGCTGCAGCAGGGCGTGCAGGCTTGGTTCCGGTAGATAGGCCAGGAATTAAGGAGCGGAAATGGATCCCTTGTCGCCCCCTCAAAACCAACGAGCGAGAGCTGTCGATCAAGCTGCTTGAGCCTAACTTCCCGGGCCGGGTTCCGACCGAGGGCGAGCACGCAGTATGCCGAACTTGAAGTGTTCGAGGATGACTTATCCAGCATCCGCAACCCACCTATCGCACCGATCTACAACCTTTTACTCCGTATGGCGAAGCCGGTGTGAAAATGGGGTGAGGGAGAGCCGGGTACGGACGGAACTTAAGTGGGTAAACGCTTAATGTGAAGAGGGGCTTAGCGCGCAGCGCGCATGCTACCATAAGAGTTCCCCTGCCTATGCCCCTGCGCCTACACAACACCCTAACACAGCAAACAGCCGAATTCACCCCGCAGCGGGACAATACCGTGCGCATGTACACCTGCGGCCCCACCGTCTACGACTACGCGCACATCGGCAACTTCCGCACGTTCATGTTCGTGGATATCCTGCGGCGATGGCTGGGCGCGAGCGGCTTCCAGCTCGACCACGTCATGAACATCACCGACGTGGACGACAAGATTATCCGGAACGCCGTGGCGAGCAACAAATCGCTCGACGATTACACCGCCCATTACAAGCAAGCCTTTCGCGACGATTGCGCGCTGCTGCGCCTGGAAACGCCCGAGCACGTGGTGCCGGCCACCGAACACATTCACCAAATGGCCGAGGCCGTCGAGCGCCTCACGGCGGGCGGCCACACTTACTCGAGCGATGGCTCCATCTACTTCCGCATTGCCACCTTTCCGGAGTACGGCAAGTTGTCGCACAACGATTTCAGCGGCATTCGCGCAGGCGCACGCGTGGATGTGGATGAATACGAAAAGGCCGATGCGCGCGATTTCGCATTGTGGAAGGCTCCCAAAGAGGGTGAAGTTTTCTGGGACGAGAAGATCGGACGCGGCCGGCCCGGCTGGCACATTGAATGCTCCGTGATGGCCATCGAGTATCTGGGTGAGACGCTGGATATCCATGCCGGCGGCGTGGATTTAATCTTTCCGCATCATGAGAACGAAATCGCGCAATCGGAATCGCTCACGGGAAAGCCATTCGCGCGCTTCTGGCTGCACGCCGAGTTCCTGATGGTTGAAGGGCAGAAGATGTCCAAGTCGCTGGGGAATTATTTCACGCTGCGCGACATACTCGGCCGCGGCTACGCGCCCGAAGCAGTGCGCTATCTGCTCGCCTCGGTGCCTTACCGCAAGACGCTCAATTTTACTTTCGATGGGCTGCAATCCGCCAAAACCGCCATCGAGCGGCTGCGCAATTTCAAGCTGCGGCTGGAGACCGGCGCGTTCGCCGAGGGCGTGACCCCGGCGCTCACGGATCGTACGGCTGCTGCGCAGGCGCAATTCACCGCCGCCATGGACGAAGATCTGAATACGGCCGAAGCATTGGCTTCCATGTTCGAGTACGTAAGAGAAGTCAACACGGCCATGGATGTGGGCGATATGCGCGCGGACAACCGCGCCCCTGCGCTGGAGTTCCTGGCGCGATTCGATTCCGTATTCGACGTGCTCGAAGCGGCCGCAGAAAGCGGGCAGATAAGCGACGCCGAAGTGGAGGCGCTGATTCAAGCGCGCAACGATGCAAAAAAAGCGCGCAACTTCGCGCTGTCGGACCAGATCCGCCAGCAGTTACTGGAGCAGGGCGTCATCCTGGAAGATACTAAGTCCGGGACGCGCTGGAAGAGGAAGTCATCGTGAAGATACAAACTAAAGCGGTGCATGCAGGCGACCGTAAGAAGGGCGGCGCGCACGTGCCCACCGCCACTCCGATTTACACGGCCTCCAGTTACTTCTACGAGAGCATGGAGGAGCTGGATCGCGTCTTCGGACACGAAGAGCCGGGCTACTGTTACTCGCGTTACGACAACCCGACAAATGCCGCGCTGGAAGAGCAGGCGGCCGCGCTCGAGGGCGGTCACGGCGCGCTGGCTTGCAGCTCCGGCATGGCGGCCATCCATATGGCGTTGCTCGCGGCGCTGGTCGACCGGCGCAAATCGGTGTTGGCCGCCAACGCTCTGTATGGCGCTACAGTCAGCTTGCTAATGAACGTGATGGAACCGTCCGGAGTGAGCGTGCGTTTCGCGGACCTCTGGGACCTGGACGCGTTCCGCAGGGCGATGGAGGAGACCAAGCCAGGCTGCGTACTGGTGGAAACGATTTCGAATCCGCTGTTGCGCGTGGCGCCGCTCGACCGCATCGCCGAAATCGCGCGCGCGACCGGCGCGGCGGTGATCGTGGATAATACTTTCGCCACACCAGTGCTGCTGCGGCCGCTGGAGCTGGGCGCGAATTTCGCGGTGCATAGCGCCACCAAATACCTGGCCGGACACGGCGACGTGTTAGGAGGTATCGTGGTTACCGATGCGGCGCATTACGAGGGGGTGCGGACGCTGGCGCGCGCTGTCGGCCCGGTGCTCGGTCCTTTCGAAAGCTATCTGACGATGCGCGGAATCAAAACTCTGCCGTTGCGCATGGAGCGGCAGTGCGCCAATGCTTGCCGGGTAGCTTCGTGGCTGACCTCGCACCCCGCCGTCGAGCGCGTGTTTTTTCCGGCGGACCCCGCGCATCCGGACGCAGCCGACATCCGCCGCCTGCTGGCGCCTGGACTGTATGGCGCCATCGTCAGCTTTGAATTAAAGGGCGCCGCCCGCGCGGAAGTATTTCGATTCATGAACGCCCTGCGCATGATCGTGCGCGCTACCTCGCTTGGCGACGTGCATAGCATGATGCTCTATCCGGTGATGAGCTCGCATCGCGAAATATCGCCGCGGCATCGCGAGCGCATGGGCATCCGCGACAACTTAGTGCGGTTGTCGGTGGGCATTGAAGCGGTGGAAGATATCGTGGAAGATTTGGAGCAGGCGCTGCGGCAGACAGGATAGCAGTTACAAGCCCTCACTCCTCCAGCGGCGCCTCGTACGCGGCCGCGGCGATTTCGCCTAGCACGTTTCCTACCTTATGCATGATCGTCTCGGGGTCGCCGTCCACCATACTGAGATAGGCGGCGAAGGCCAGCCGTCGGCCGTCCTTCCTGTCGATGTAGCCGGCAATTCCTTTGCCGGTGATCATCAGCGCATGGTGGAGCAGGTCGGAACGGCCTAAGGTTCCGGTCTTGGCATGCACGTGACCGGCCGCGGGAGAATCGGTTTGAATATCCCACAGCGTTCCGTCTTTGCCCAGAACCGGCAGCGCCCGCAAAAATGCAGGGAACATGGCGTCCTGGCGCGCGAGATACATGAGATAGTGCACCATGAAGTCCGGCGTGAAGAACGCGTCGCCTCCAGCGCCATCGCTCTGGCTTGCGCCGGAAACATCAAGTCCCGCCTTCTTGAGAAACTGATTCTCGAGATCGAATCCGGCTTGTAGCGCGTCCTCACCACCTCTCCCAAGGACCGCGCCCAGAATGTAAGGTGTCATGCTGGCATGCAGGTTCTGGCTGACCTTCAGGGTTACCTTGATCTCTTCGGTGAAAGGCGGCGAGACATGCTCGGCCACCTGATTATCCGCCTTATAGAACGGCTGCGTTCGCGAGTCCGGCGCCGGCAGATTCAGGTCGGCGGCAGCGGAGACACCCGCGCCTTTCAGGGCTTCGACGAAGGTCATTTGCGCAAAACGGCTCGGCTCGGGGACTCGATAGGTTCGCAGAATAGACGACCCGGCTGGCACCGTCCCTTTCACAGTCACGGAGTAAGTGCCGTCGGGTTTGCGCTCGTCGGTGAAGGAGATGTCAGGTGTTTTGTCATTCAGGGGACCCGTCTTGAGTTGGTTTGCGATCCGCACATATGCGGTCGCGGGAGACAAGGTCAGGCGCGGCGTGGAACCCTCGGCTCCCGATGCGATGGTCACGTCGATCAAGTTGTCGTTGACGGCGATCGGCGATATGACCACGCCCGTGCCGAGCTCGCGTTCGCCTTCCGGGAATAGGCTGACATCCACCAGCACGCGTCCGGCAACATTCTTGATGCCGGCCTTGGCGACCTGCGCCGCAAGCTCGCGCAGCGCCGCCAGCGGATCGCCCGGAACCAGTTTGGCGCCGCCGGGCATGGAATCATAGGCGTGATCCTGGTTTTGAAAGGCGAGAGTTCCATCGGGCTGGACCCGGTTTGACAGATTCGGATCGCCGGAAGCGACCAGGATCAGGTCTCCATTCAGCGTGCCCTTTCGGTCGATCGCGCCCGTTCGGAATACGCGTGTGTGAAAGCGGTAGTCCGGCCCGAGCAGCGACAGCGCCGTGCCCTCGGTCAGCAACTTGGTCGTTGATGCAGCGACGAAAAACTGTTGCTCATTGAACCGGTAGGCTACCTTGTCCGCGCCAAGCTGCCAAAACTCCATACCGAACCGGGCGTGCGCATATTCAGGGCGGCTCATGATGGCGGCGATGCGCAGCTTGAGGGATGGACCCGCCGGCTGCGCCCATGCCGAGGACAGCCCTAAGGCGGCGATGGCCATAAATCGGGAAATTCGTATCATCTTCGTATAATGGAGAGCTTCCATTCTATACAATCGGAGAATGTGCGGATCACGCGTGGGATTTTTGGCGGCTCTTTGGGCCAGTCTTGGTGTGGCCGGCGCGCAGCCCGCGGCCAGCCTGGTGCTGCTGAACGGCAAGATTTGGAGGGTAAACGAAGCACAGCCGCGCGCGGAGGCGGTGGCGTGCCTGGGAAGCCGGATCGTCGCGGTAGGACCGAACGGCGAGATCCGCAAGTGGATCGGGGCCGGCACCGAGGTGATCGATCTGGGCGGCAAGCTGGTGCTGCCGGGTTTCAACGATGCGCACGTGCATTTCTTCAGCGGCGGCGAGAACCTGGCCAGCGTGCAGTTGCGCGACGCGAAATCCGAGGACGAGTTCCGGCGGCGCATCGCGGAGTTCGCGGCCAAACAGCCAGCCGGCCGCTGGATTACCGGGGGCGATTGGGATCATGAGAACTGGACTCCGGCGCGCCTGCCCACGCGCCAGTCGATCGACGCAGTCACTGCCGGCCACCCCGTTTTCGTCAACCGTCTGGACGGCCACATGGCGCTGGCCAACTCCGAAGCGCTGAAGCTGGCGGGCATCACGCGCGATACGCCGGACCCGCCCGGTGGCACCATCGTTCGCGATGCGACAGGCGAGCCTACCGGTGTGTTGAAGGATGCGGCCATGGTTCGTGTCTATCGCACGATCCCCGAACCTTCCGACGATCAGATCGCGGATGCGGTGCGCGCGGCCATGCGCTACGCCGCGGAGAATGGCGTCACCAGCGTGCAGGACATGTCCGCCGCGCCCGGAATCCTGCGCGTTTATCAAGCGCTGCTGGCGAGCGGCGAGTTGACGGTACGCATATCCGGTCACCAGCCTCTGGCGACGTGGGAACGGCTGGCGGCCGTCGGATTGCGCGCGGACTTTGGCGGCGAGAAACTGCACATCGGCGCGCTGAAGGGCTTCGCCGATGGGTCGCTGGGGTCAACCACGGCGCTCTTCTTCGAGCCTTATCTGGATGCGCCGAATACTTCGGGCCTGGCGAACAGCGAGATGATCCCGGAAAGCAAGATGCAAAAGCATATTCTGGACGCGGATCGCGCGGGCTTGCAGGTGGCGGTGCATGCGATCGGCGACAAAGCCAACCACATGATACTGGGAATGTACGAAGAAGCCGAGCGGCAGAACGGCATGCGCGACCGGCGCTTTCGCATCGAGCACGCCCAACATCTGCTACCGGACGACATCCCGCGCTTCGGCAAGCTGCACGTGATCGCCTCCATGCAGCCATATCATTGCATCGACGACGGCCGTTGGGCCGAAAAACGCATCGGCGCGGAGCGAGCTAAGACCACTTACGCGTTCCGCGCGCTGCTGGATTCGGGCGCGGTGCTGGCCTTCGGGTCGGATTGGGATGTGGCGCCCATGGCGCCGCTGCTGGGTATCTACGCGGCGGCCACGCGCCGCACGCTGGATGGCAAGCACCCGGACGGCTGGGTGCCGGAGCAGAAGATCACCGTGGCGGAGGCCATTCGGGCTTACACGATGGGGTCGGCCTACGCCAGCTTCGATGAGAAGATCAAGGGTTCGATCGATCCCGGCAAGCTGGCGGATATGGTCGTCGTTTCGGACGACATTCTGAGCATACCGGCGGTGGAGATCGAGAAGACTCGGGTGGAGGCGACTGTGTTCGACGGGAAGGTAATTTACCGGCGACGCGCAGAGGATAAAGGAGTAAAATGAGCCTATGGCGGCAGTGACCGGACTGACGATTGACGATTTCGAGCGGCTTCCAGAGGTGCTCGCACGCAATCATGAATTGGACGATGGAGAACTGGTAGACGTGCCCGGCAATACCCCACAACACAACCTTTTTCGAGGCCTCTTGGAGTCGCTTTTGCGGTCGCATGTCGAGCAGCATCAGCTCGGTCTTGTCATAGCCGAGCAGGAATACGACTTCGGCGGCAATGCTCACGCACCTGACGTCAGCTTTATTGGCGAAGTGAAACGTGCGCTGCTCAATATGACGCTGCGCGTGCAGCGATTTGTGCCTGACTTGGCGATTGAGATCGTATCGGCCAACGATACGTTCCAAACGCCGGTCAAGAAGGCACAACGCTATCGGGCCTGCGGTACCCAGGAAGTCTGGATCTTTTCCGGGGAAACAAGGGAGGTGTTTCTGTACTCCGAGCAACGCCGTGCCATCCTGGATGAGAACGACGAGTTCCGCCCCGAACCCATCCCCGGATTTGCGATGCGCATCGGCGACTTGTTAGACCGGTACTAAGGCAACTGCAACTGGGCGCGAACATCCGGCGGAACCTGGTCGCGCAATGCCGGATATGCGTCCACGATGCGCTCGATATCGAGCAGATCCTTCCGCCGCTTGCTCGGACGCCGCGTCAGATCCTGAGCAGCCCAGATCTTGCCCTGCAAAATGTCCTCGAGCCTCGACACAGGCAAACTAGGCCCAAGCACGCTGGCGGGGACGGCCCGCTCGACGAATGCGAAATAGCGGGAGGAAACCACGTAAGCGTTCACGCCCTGGCCGCCGATCGCGCAATAACGAATGCCGTTCTCGGTCAGCACGGCAACGATCGCTTCCAGGAAGTTGGATTCGTCCACGATGACCGCTTTCCAGAAGGCCAGTTCTTGCATGCCCCTTTAATTGT
>Ga0209274_10000931_pt1 | contig 15697 bp, 17 predicted proteins | sample HubBroMetageREF1_FD_188343 | JGI IMG/M metagenome (GOLD analysis project Ga0209274, IMG submission 188343) | Reference soil microbial communities from the Hubbard Brook experimental Forest, New Hampshire, USA - Hubbard Brook CCASE Soil... | ecosystem: Environmental > Terrestrial > Soil >...
TGAACGGGCGGCGGCTTTACTGGCCGCGCGGGAAGATGATCGGCGGCTCCAGCTCGATGAACGCGATGATTTACATTCGCGGGAATCCGGCCGACTACGATGGCTGGAAGCGGCTCGGTAACGCAGGCTGGGGATTTGCGGATGTTCTTCCCTATTTCGAGAAACTCGAGAATCGGAGCGGGTCGGGTGTTAAACGGACCGGCGGGCCGCTGAACGTTTGCGACCTTCGCTGCGTCAACGAAATCACGCGAGCCTTTCTCGCCGCCGCTGAAGAGATTGGAATCCCCACAAATCACGATTTCAACGGCGCGGCTCAAGATGGCGCCGGACTCTACCAGGTGACGCAAAAGAACGGGAGCAGGCACAGCGCGTCCGACGCCTATCTCAAACCGGCTCGTCGCCGTTCGAACCTCGCGGTACTGACCGGTGCCCACGCAACGCGCGTGCTGATCGAGAACGGTCGCGCGGTCGGGATCGAATACGTGCGCGATAGGGCGATTCAGCGGGCGCGTGCCGAGCGCGAGGTGATTCTTGCAGGCGGCGCCGTCAATTCGCCGCAACTTCTGTTGCTTTCCGGAATCGGCCCGGCGGACGGACTCAGCCGCGCGGGCGTTCGCGCGATTCACGACCTGCCTGGAGTGGGAAAGAATTTGCAGGATCATCCGATGGTTTCGGTGGGATATCTCTCGACGAAGCCCGTGAGCCTTGCGAGCGCCGAGTCGCTTTCGAATTTGCTGAAGTGGCTGATCCTCAAGCAGGGTCCGCTGACGTCGAATGTGGCGGAAGCAGGCATTTTTCTTCGCACGCGAGAAAGCCTGGATGCGCCGGACTTGCAGGTGCTGTTCGGCCCGGCGTACTACGTCAATCATGGGCTCGATCGGCGCAAGGAACATTGCTTCGGTTTCGGGCCTACCCTGATTGCTCCCGAGAGCCGCGGCAGCATTTCGCTGCGTTCCACCGATCCGCTCGATACGCCGGCGATCCGCGCGAACTACCTTTCGACTGATGCGGACATGAGAGTGATCGTCGAAGGAGTTCGGCTCGCGCGCGAACTTGCGCACACGAAAGCGTTTCAGCCATATCGTGGCGACGAGCTGCATCCTGGCGCTCACGTGAAGAACAACGATGAGATCGCCGCTTTCATTCGCGCTGAGGCGCAAACGCTCTATCATCCGGTTGGGACTTGCAAGATGGGGACCGATGCTCTTGCCGTGGTAGACCCACGCCTGCGCGTTCGCGGGATTCAGGCCTTGCGCATCGTTGATGCATCCGTTATGCCCCGCATTCCGGCAGGAAATACGAACGCGCCGACAATCATGATTGCTGAAAAGGCCGCCGACATGATTCGCGCGGACAGTAACGGTTAGCGTCAAGCGACTTCCGAGCGGCTCGCGCTGCCGGACATTTCTGATATTCTCTTCTGCCGTGCGAACATTCCGTTCTTCCGCCATCTTCGTCACCTTTGTCATAGGCCTCGCCTTACTAAATCTGCGCCCGGGGACTAATGCCCAAGAGCAGGCGCAACAAACGGGCCAGGCACCTGCGCAACAGCCGCCACCGGTCGCTACTCCGCAGCTCGCTCCTCCTCAACAGGCTCCGCCGCCGACTCCCGCAGCGCCGGTCCATGTGGGGCCCGTGGTAGTTCTGGATCCCGGACACGGCGGCACCGACAGCGGAGCAAGAGGCGGAACGGGAGCAATCGAGAAAGACATCGTCTTGCAGTACGCGCACGCCGTTCGCGGCGAACTCGAACGCGAAGGCTTTCGTGTAGTGCTGACGCGTGACGACGATTCGAATCCTTCCTACGACGATCGCGCGGCTATGGCGAACACCTATCACGATATCGTGTTCGTCAGCTTGCACATTTCAACGACAGGGACGGTGGGAACCGCGCGCGCTTACTACTACCGGTTCGCAAGCTCTCCGGCAGGGCCTCCTGTAACGGCTGCGACAACAACCGCCCAAAACGCGCCGCCTGCTACTTCCCTGCTCGTTTGGGAACAGGCGCAACAGCCGTACCTGGAAACGAGCCGCCGCCTCGCGGATGCGCTGCAGGGAGAACTCGCGCAACGCTTTGCGGGATCGCCGATCACGACCAGTGGCGTAGCGATCCGTGAATTGCGCTCGGTGGCCGCACCGGCCGTTGCCGTGGAGCTTTCGAGCGTTTCCGTCACTGATCCGAACGCGCTCTCGGCAATGGCTGCACCCCTTGCTGCGGCGATCGCCCGGGGAGTGCAGGCGTTCCGCTCCGCAGGTTCAACCTCGGAAAACTGATGCCGCGAAACATCAAATTTGCGCTGGGCATTCTGGGAATCGCAGTCCTGATGGGGCTCGTCAGCCTTCGGGGCATGCACCAGCGGATTCAGCACCTTTCCGAAAATACAAAGTCCGAGGACCAGGCACGGCGGGAGGTTCTGGCTCCGCCGATTTCCACGCCCACCGATGTAAAAGAGCAAGCGAAGATTTTCTGGGCGGCGGGAACAGACAAGGTTGCTTCCGTCCTGGTGGAACTGCCGCTTTCGGCCGATCCTGTACAGCGGTCGAAGCAGGTACTTGAGACGCTAATCTCGAGCCCTCCCACTCCCGAGCAGCGCACGCTGCCCGCCGACGCGACGATCTTGGGTTTTTATATTCTCCCGGACGGAACCGCGATCGCCGATTTCTCCGATGCTCTGGTCACGGAAGTTCCGTCGGGCATCTCCAGCGAAACGGCAGCGGTGGATTCGATCGCCCAGACGCTCGAGAGCAACGTGCCGTCGCTGCATCGCTTGAAGATTCTGATTCACGGGCAGGAAGTGGAAACGCTAGCCGGCCACGTCGACTTGACCGGTTTCTTCGATCTGAATCCTGTCCCGCCCCAGTCTGCCGCGCCAGCGCAAGGGACTGCCTCGCCGCCAGCGCCTAATTCCGCCGCCGCCCCCGCGAGCAATCCCCAGAGACACTGACCCCGCTCGCTTGCCGGGACGTGTTGACACTTCCTGCAGCAGTCGGCAAACTGTGTCTCCATATCTCTTGACCAACCCAGGAATAGCGAAGGGAGAGTTTCTTGCGAGCTGACGGACGCGCGCCCGATGATCTGCGGCCGGTGAAGATTACGCCCGACTTCATCACGCATGCTGAAGGCAGCGTGCTGATCGAAGCCGGAAGAACGCGCGTAATCGCCACCGCGACAGTCGACGATGGCGTCCCCTCATTCCTGAAGGGAACGGGCAAAGGCTGGGTCACCGGCGAGTACGGAATGCTGCCGCGATCGACGGAAGAGCGCACTCCGCGCGAATCGGCGCGCGGACGCCAATCGGGACGAACCCTGGAGATTCAGCGCATGATCGGCCGCACGCTGCGCGCCGTCACCGATTTGAAAGCTCTAGGCGAGCGGACGGTGTGGATCGATTGCGACGTGATTGAAGCCGACGGCGGCACAAGGACCGCGTCGGTGACGGGAGCGTTTGTGGCCCTCGCGCTGGGACTCGAACGCATGGTGGCGGCGGGAATTTTGCGCTCGGTGCCGCTGATCGATTCTTTGGCGGCCATCAGCGTGGGCATTGTCGACGATCAACTCTTGCTCGACCTCGCGTATGAAGAAGATTCGCGCGCGCAGGTGGATATGAACGTGGTGATGACCGGCACAGGCCGCTTCGTCGAAGTGCAGGCCAGCGCCGAGGGACGTCCTTACACAAACCAGGAATTGCAGCGCTTGATCGATCTTGCCGCCGGCGGGATTCAACATCTCACCAGCGTGCAGCAGGAGCTGCTGCACATGAACTTCAGTGCCCGACGTTAGCGGCGCGAGCGGCAGGTCCGAGCCGATTCGAATCGCGCTTGCCTCTTCAAATCCCGGGAAACTCCGCGAATACATCGAACTCGCAGGGCCGCACATCCAGGTGGATTTGCTGCCCAACTTTCGCGACTTACCTCCGTTCGAGGAATCTGCGCCAACCTTCGCGGAGAACGCCGCTGGAAAGGCTCTGCACTACAGCCGGCACACGCGCGGACTCGTTTTGACGGACGATTCGGGACTTGTGGTCCCGTCGATGGGCGGGGCGCCCGGCGTTCGTTCGGCCCGCTACGCCGGCCCGGATGCGACGGACGCCGATCGCTACCGAAAACTGCTATGTGAAATGCAAGGAAAAGAAGGTGACGCTCGCCGAGCGCATTTCGTCTGTGTGATTGCGATTGCGCGCGAGGGACAACCTATTGTCGTGATATCCGATCGAGCGCAGGGAACGCTGACGAAGGAACCTCGCGGATCGGGTGGATTCGGCTACGATCCGATCTTCTTGTTTCCGGAACTCGGACGGACTTATGCTGAGTTGACGTCTGCGGAGAAGAACCGGTACAGCCACCGGGGAAAAGCATTCAGGAAAATCGTCAGAGCGCTTGAAGGTTCAATTCTGGAACCCTCCTGAGGTCTCCCGCATCTCATACCGAGTGCACGAACAAATGTATTGCCCATGCAGTCCGCGAGGGAGTAAAAAGGAAGTTCCCGCCCAGAGGTGATATGGCAAGTTCCCAAACAGCTGCGAGGGTCCACCCGACTCTGGTCTCGCGGATGAATGAAGCGCGCGCGCGGACGGATGCGCTGTTCAGGTTGCTCCCGCCGAATTCGTTTTACGACCGCCCGATCGCCGAGCGGCATCGCCTGATTTTCTACCTGGGTCACCTCGAGGCCTTTGACTGGAACTTGCTTGCCACGGCACTAGGGGCTGAATCCCGCGACACGGAATTCGACAAGCTTTTTGCGTTTGGCATCGATCCAGTGGGCGGCGGCCTGCCCACCGACACACCCGGCGACTGGCCGAACATCGCTCGCGTGGAAAAATACAATCGGAACATTCGCGAAGCTTTGGACAAGAAGCTGCAGAGCGCCGGGGTATTCGAGTCCGAAGACGGCGGCTTCGCGAACAGCACCTTGTTGAACGTCGCGATCGAGCATCGCCTGATGCACGCCGAGACGATTGCATATCTCCTGCACAATATGCCGGTCGAGCGGAAGACTCCTCACCCCGCATCGTCCCCCGACTCGAGGCCCGCGCCCCGACAGCGCCGGGCATCGATTCCCGCAGGCGCCGCGACGCTCGGCCAACCGAAGAACAGAGGATTGTTCGGGTGGGACAACGAGTTTGACGTGCAGCAGGTGTTTGTCCCGCCTTTCGCCATCGACGTCTTTCCGGTGACGAACGGCGAGTTTCTCCGATTCGTTCGTGCCGGCGGATACGAGCACTCGATCTACTGGACGCCGGAAGATTGGGAGTGGAAACGGCAGCGCCGTCTCGAGCATCCGCACTTCTGGTTGCCACGTTCGAGCTCTGCGGCCTCCGATCCGGATACTCAGTGGGAATATCGAGCGATGTTCGGCACGATTCCTCTGCCACCCTCCTGGCCGGTGTATCTGAGTCACGCGGAGGCGTCAGCGTTTGCGCGCTGGTCCGGCAAGAGGTTGCCCACGGAAGCGGAATGGCATCGCGCAGCCTACGGCACGCCGCATGGGACGGAGCGAACCTACCCCTGGGGCGACGCGCCGCCGGACGCCGCACGCGGAAATTTTCACCACGAGCGCTGGGATGCTTCACCCGTGGACGCGTATCCTACCGGAGCAAGCGCGTTCGGCGTTCACGACCTTGTCGGAAACGGTTGGGAATGGACCTCCACTGTCTTCGCTCCGCTGCCGGGGTTCGAAGCATTTCCTTTCTATCGCGGTTATTCGGCGGATTTCTTCGACGGCAAGCATTTCGTGATGAAAGGTGGATCGGCTCGCACGGACGCGTGCATGCTCCGCCGGTCCTTCCGGAACTGGTTCCAGCCTCACTATCCGTACGTGTACGCCACATTCCGCTGTGTGGAGAACTAGACCATGGGATCCGCGCCACGAATGACGCATGCAGCTCCGGCGGCTGAGCCGCTGGTCGACTTTTCGTCCGATGTTGTGGTCGGGCTTACTCAACCGGGCCAAAGAGAACTTCCCTCGAAGTATCTCTATGACGAGGTGGGTTCCGCTCTTTTCGACGTGATTTGCCTTCTGCCGGAATATGGGCTGAGCCGGGCGGGAATGCGGCTGTTGCAGCGACATTCGGCGGAGATCGTCGGCCTTCTTCCGGAACCTGTTTTCGTGGCGGAGCTGGGGAGCGGCAGCGGTCAAAAAACTCGCTGGCTCCTGGAGGCGCTCGCGCGACGGCAGCGCGTGAACTACTACCCGATCGATATTTCGAGTTCCGCTCTCTATCGATGCCAGCAGGAACTGGGACAGATCGAATCGGTGAGCATCGTGGGCTTCGAGCGAGCCTACCTCGATGGCCTCCGCGAAGTCGCGACGCGCCGGCGTGACGGCGAACGGCTGTTTGTCCTATTTCTTGGCAGCACGATCGGGAACTTCGATCGTCCTGCGGGCGAGTATTTCCTGCGCCAGGTGCGGGAAACTCTTCGCGACGGCGACGCTCTGCTCCTCGCGACCGACCTCGAAAAGCCGGTTCGCCAACTGCTTTTGGCTTACGACGACCCCTCGGGCGTTACAGCCGCGTTCAACAAGAATCTGCTTGCGCGCATCAATCGAGAGCTCGATGGCGATTTCAATCTCTCACGTTTCGAGCACTCCGTTCGCTGGGATGAGTCCGAGCGCCGCGTGGAGATGCACCTTCGATCTAGCGTGTGGCAGCAAGTCACGATTCGAAAGGCCGGCTTCCGCTTTTATTTGCGCGAGGGAGAGACCATCTGGACCGAAAGCTCGCACAAATACAATCCCGAAGAGGTGATTGCCATGGGACAGCGCACGGGATTCCGCTGCGCCGGCCAGTGGTGCGATTCGGAGTGGCCGTTCGCGCAGAGCCTGTTCTTCGCGGAGTGACGCTTCACTGAAAACACGCGTGTGCTATAGTTTTCGCCGCATGGCGAAAACGAAAAAGCCCGCCGCCAAACGCAAGGCGTCACGCTCGCGCACGGCGCGCGCTTCCAGAGCGAAGCAACGTTCGCGAGGCACGGCGCTGGGCCGCGGCGCAAATCCGGCGCGCGTTAAGGCCATACTCCAGAGGCTGGACGAAGCCTATCCGGCAGCGACCTGCGCGCTGAAGCACGAAAACCCGTTTCAACTCCTGATTTCGACGATTCTTTCCGCGCAGTGCACGGACGTGCGCGTCAATGAGGTGACGGCGACGCTCTTCCCGAAGTATCCGGATGCGAAAGCCTTGGCCTACGCCAATCCCGCAGAACTCGAGCAGGAAATCCACCCGACAGGATTTTTCCGTAACAAGACAAAATCAATCATGGGCGCGAGCAGGAAAATCATCGAGGATTTTCACGGTGAAGTGCCGCGAACCATGGAGCAAATTCTCACTTTGCCCGGCGTTGCAAGAAAGACCGCCAACGTGGTTCTGGGAACCGGCTTCGGAATTGCTTCGGGCGTGGTGGTGGATACGCACGTACAGCGGCTCTCGCAGAGACTGGATCTGACGAAGAATACGGATCCGAAAAAGATCGAGCAGGATTTGATGAAGATCATCCCTCAGGACCGGTGGATTCTTTTCTCCCATCAGCTCATCTGGCACGGCCGGCGCGTCTGCCAGGCGCGCAAGCCTCGATGCATCGAATGCAATCTCGAATCGCTCTGCTATTCGAAAGACAAGACAATCTGAATCCGCGGGCGCGAAATCAGCGCGGGTTTGGAGGCGAGGCACACCGATAGAAGGGCGTGTGCGGGCGGATGGAGGTGGCCCGCCTCTTAACTCGAAAGAAACGCTACTTGCGTTCCACGCTTTTGCGCATCCGCCGGATTTCGACCAACACGAATCCGATCAGGACAATTACGATCCCAGCGTAAATATGAAAAAACGGGTCAGGTGCTCCCATTTCGATGCCCTCCTAAATTTTCACTTCAGTCACCGGATGCCCAACATCCCTGGCCTGCAGCGCAAAAGCCCGAGCGTCCGAGGCGCTGCTCATTGCGAAATCACGACCTGCGAAGTGCTCGTCATAATCAACGCGGACTTCGGTATGAAAGGAAAAATGGGTTGAAAGCTGTACTGGACCTGAACTTGAACGACGCTTCCCGGACTGTTGTTCGGCGTCCATGTGGTGGTTGCAGTCAACGACGCCGGATTGATGCCCGCTGGGACGTTTTTCAAATACGTCTGAATGTCCGACGCCGCGGCCGGGCAAGCGGTCGTCCAACTCGTGCATGTCGAGCCGCGCACCATGGCGTAACGCGTTCCTTCGCGCGCCGCGTCGGCGACGAAGTGGTACGCGTAGAGCGCGCGGGACAAATCCATGATCGCGAACAGAAATGTGAAGAGCACTGTGAATACGGCCGCGAACTCCACGAGCGCGCTCCCACGTTCGCGCCTCGATCGCGCGATCGAGTTATTGCCCGGCACGCATCACCGCCTGCGATGTCAAGCTCGTCGAAGAAGGAATGCCGGGGCAGGGGAACCAGGGCTTGTAGGTTGCGGTGGTTACCACTTTCACGTAGTCCACGCGGTGCGTGGTCGCACAGGATGGCGTACCGGGAAAGCAATTCGGCGTGACGCTAGTTCCATCCGAGCACTGGCACCAGTACGAGGCCACGGCAGTCAAGTTTCCGTTGTTGGCGCCGACCAAGTCGGTCGCATCGTTCGTGGCCGCGGTCTGCATTCCCGTCACGTTTGACCACGTCGTCGAATTCTGCTGGCCGTATTGAACTCCCGCGCGCGCGGCATTGGACACTTCAATGCTCATGTAAGCGAGCCGGCCAAGATCGACGGTGCCGAGCAGCAACATCGTGAGTACCGGTAGCAGCAGCGCCATCTCCACCAGGCTGTCTCCCGATTCCGATCGCGTGGACGAGCGGCGGATTGCCGCTGCGAGCAATCGCGCCAGTGACCGGCGTGCGCCGGCGTTTGTAAGACCGTTGAACATGCTCATTCGACCAAAACGCCGTTTCCCTTGACGGGCGATCCCGTAGCAAGCGTCGTGTAGTTTCTCGAGAATCCGCTGCCTGTGAAAGACCCCTGGGCGAAGGTGAGATATGCGAATTCAATCTTGTCGGCCACGAGAATGTTGTATTGCACGTTGCCGCTGAAGGAAAACACGACGGAGGCTTTCGGGAAATAGTAAGACCCTTGCAGCACCGTGTTGGTGCTGCTACTGCCGATGATTTGGGCCGAGTTCGTGTTTCCCGGATCCTGGAGAAACAACATTCCATCGTAAGTGCCTGCCGTCGGAGCGGTCAATGAGACTGAGTTCCCTGATGAAAACGACGTGAAATTAAAGGTAATCGCGCCGATAGGACCGTAGTTGTAAAACATCACACCGTACGGCGAGATCGATGTATTCGTCGTCACATTCGTGCCGATATCGACCGTCAAGCCGCCTTTCCCGCCCCCCGAGGCGAGAATGTAGACGCCCGGATTGAAAACCACGCTGGCGCCCGGCTGGACCTGTATTCCGCCGCAATAGACACCTGGATTCAGAGTGCTCGGGTGCGCCGGCGGACTGTTCGCCGAAGTGTAGTTCTGCTGGCTGGCGAAGGTGCAGGAACCGACGGCCGGCTTCGCCAAATAGGCCAGCGGATCATTCGGAATCGGTGTTGTGATGCCCGTCACGGGATTGGGAGACAGGGAGCAAAAGGAACTTTTTACGCCGCCGACTACACCGATTGAAGTAGCAGAGATGGCGGACAATAGGCTGCAGGAAAGCGCGCTGCTGCTTGTGGATTCGACCACGATTCCGCACTGGGACGAAATGGACGCGAGGGCATCCACCGATAGCGCCCCGCTGGCAGCCGGGTCCAAAGCAAAAATGCAATTATTGCCGCTCCCCAGATCGGCCACGGCCCTTGCTTGCAGCGTTACCGTTTTCACGCCGAACGCCTTCGCAAAAAAAGTGGGCGTGCTCTTCGAGACTATGGCCTCGACATAGGTCGAATTGCCGACGTGCTGCCCGGATAAAGGCGGATTGTTCACCGTCACAGTGGCGCCATTCGTACCATTGGTGAATCCGTTCGCCGCGGAATCTGCTTGCGCGGCAGACGTCACGTCGCCGTACGCAAGCTCCGCCGCGCCCGCCATCGCCGCCGCATCCGCAGCCGTTTGGAGCTGGCGCTTCGTATAACGCAAGTAACCGATGTCCGTGGCCAAGCCTAGAATTCCGAGAATCGCTACCAAGGCCAGGGCGACGACCACGATCGCCTGGCCTGCCTCGGCTCGACGCAACATCGGAACGTTTCTTGCGCTGCAACCTCGTCGAGTTTTGAAGCGCGGACGCATCTTGTTCAACGGAGACATTCGTTCAAGGACACACACCAAGCATTCCCGCACGCTGGGGCTCCAACCCTATTGGAGCAATCCTCACTCCAACACCAGCGCGTACACTGGCCTACCTATCAACTGACCTTTCAATCACTTCCGTGCTAATTCGGCGGAGCGGCCTCGGGATAGATGTTTCAAAATGGAGTCGGTGCCCCGATTTGGGTTTCCCGGCCCTTCAAAACGCCGCCTTCCGTGTCCTCTGGTCAACGGAGCTCGTCCTGCAAGCCGCTGATTCAAGAAACGTTCTTGATACATCGTGCGGATCGTCGAGCAAGCTTCGCGGTGGCAACCTGCTTGCACCCACCTTAGACCGGGGGATCCTCCGTCTTTGCAAAACAGCAATCTGAGAGATCGGAACCCCGACGGTGGCCACTTCGAAAAAGCGGCATCGCGGAAGGGTGAATCGATGAGGACTGCGCTAGCCACAGATGCGTCCTTTGCCGAAAGGGTCTGCCTTCCTGACTTGATGGCAGCGCAAAATCCAGACGGTGGCTGGGGATTCCTGCGCGGCCAAGATAGCGCGATCGAACCTACATGCTGGGCCGTCCTGGCAGTGTGCGGACTGGGCACGGAACATCCGCTCAGCCGAAAGAAGCTCAACGGAGCGCATTTTCTGCGGCAACAACAGCTCTCGGACGGTTCGTGGCCCGCGGTTGCCGGAGAGGAAACGGGCACTTGGGTCACTGCACTCGCGTGCCTGGCATTACAGGCCATCGAAGGTGCAACCCCCGAGCTCGACGCGGCTCGGAATTGGCTTTGCGGGAGCTGGCCGGGCGAGGGAGGGATCTGGTGGCGCATCCGCCACCGCCTATTCGGGCAGCCGCAGCTCATTGCGCAGGACCACCGGCTGCGCGGCTGGAGCTGGACGCCGGGCACGAGCAGTTGGGTGGAACCAACCGCTTATGCACTGCTTGCGCTACGCCCGGCCCGAGGCTCGCCGTCATTTTTGCTCAGCGTGGACGACCGCTGCAATCTCGCCCAGGAAATGCTGTGCAATCGGATGTGCGCAGGTGGCGGATGGAATTGCGGCAATCCTGCTGTTTATGGCACGGCCGGCACTCCGTTGATTGGACCGACATGTTGGGCACTGCTCGCGCTGGGCGAGTTTAGGCAACGTGCCGATGTGAGCCGCTGCCTCTCCGATGGCCTGGCCTGGCTCGAGCGAGCTTGCTCAGAAGCCCAGGGACCGGGTTCGCTCGCACTAGCGCATCTCTGCCTGAAAGCGTTCGGCCGAAGCGCAAGCCCCATCGATTCGCGGCTTTCGGAAATATATGACCACAACCGATTCCTGGGCCAAGTGCCCGCGCTCGCCTGGGCATCGCTCGCCAGCCAACCTGTGCCACGCTGGCTTCAGCCCGCGAGCTTCGAGAGCAATTGAGATGTCGTACGCGGCACCATCGATCATGCCTTCGTTCCAGAGGCCGCGTTCCCACGTAGCGATCCGCTCTGCGAGTTCCTACGACGTCGATCTGGGTAAGATTCTCTCGGAGACACTGGCCGATTTCCGTCTCGATGTGAAGGGCAAGAGTGTTCTGCTGAAGGCTAATTTCGTCGGCGCCGATCCGAACCACGTAATGAATACGCACCCCGGTGTTGTCGCGGCGGCGCGCGACAGTTTCCTGTGCTTGGGCGCATCTACCGTGATGGTGGCCGAAGGACCGGCGCTCGAACGCGATACCGAAGCGATTCTCGAGGCGATTCAGCTGCGGGAGTATCTTGGCCCGCTGGATGGCGCATTCGTGGATTTGAATGTCGATGACGTCTGGCCCGTCGCGCTTCGGACGCGCGCCTCGTCGCTCAAGCGTCTCTATCTGCCTGCCACCGTTCTGCGCGCCGATTTCGTCGTTTCGATGCCCAAGCTGAAGACGCATCACTGGGCTGGAGTCACGCTTTCGCTGAAAAACATGTTCGGCATTGTGCCCGGCCATTGTTACGGCTGGCCCAAGAACATCCTGCACTGGGCGGGAATCTCGAAATCGATTCTGGACTTGAACAGCACGGTGCGCCCCGATTTCGCCATCGTCGATGGGATCGTCGGCATGGAAGGAAACGGTCCGACGCAGGGCCAACCGAAAGCGAGCGGCGTTCTGGTGATGGGCGATGATCCCGTGGCAGTGGACGCAACCTGCGCTCGAGTCATGGGCCTGGTTCCCGACCGCATCGATTATCTGCGGCGTGCCGCATTGCTCCTGGGAAACATCGCGGAGGACAAAATCGAGCACATTGGAGAAAGCGTTGCGCGCGTCATGCAGCCGTTTGCTGCGGTTCCTGAGTTCGAGCACTTGAAGGCAAAAAGCAGCTGACTCGCAACCCAGCTATCGATTGATTTAACTCCAGGGTCCGGATCGCAAGCTTGAATACCACGGAACAATACGTGTTGCCCGCCGGACGAACATCTCCGCGCAATGCCGCAGGCAAGGTATTTCAGCAGTTATTCTCTTTCCCCGTGCTGCTCGGAGCCCTGCTCGTGGCCGCCGTTTTCTTCGGGACGCTATCCCAGGGAGCGAAAACGGACACGCTCTTCAGCGAGGGTGACACCTGGTGGCACGTTCGCGCCGGTGAAGAGATACTCGCCACCCATAAAATGCCCCACACGGATTCATATTCCTGGACCGCCGCCGGCACTCCTTGGATTGCTTACGAATGGCTCGGTGAAGCCGCAATGGCGGGAGCTTACCGTGCCGGGCGGTTCCAGGGACTTAGGTTCCTGCAATTGACGCTCGCGGGGACGATGCTCGCCCTGCTGTACATGTATGCGACAATGCGTTGCGAAAATTCCAAGGCCGCCTTCGCCGTCTGCGCCGTGATCGTACCAGTGGCTGCCGGATTCTGGTCGTTGCGCCCGCAGCTTTTCGGATATATTTTCTTCGTCATCGTCCTGATGATTCTGGAGCGATTCCGGCAAGGCAAGAGCCGCGCTCTTTGGATCTTGCCGTTCGTATTTCTGCTGTGGGTCAACACGCACGGCACATTTGTGTTCGGCTTTCTCGCACTGGGGATCGCATGGGTCAGCGGACTGTGGCGCTTCCGCCTGAATGGGATTGAGTCCTTCGTGTGGCGCCGGACTCAGCGCATCGAACTCGAAGTTGCAACTCTGGCAAGCGTTTTGGCTCTGCTCGTGACACCTTATCGCTCGCAACTGGCGGCTTATCCCCTCGACATCATTTTCCTGCAGCCGGCGAACGTCGCCAACATTCAGGAGTGGATGCCGATCACGAGCGAGCGTTTCCTGACGCTGACCGTCCTGGTGCTTCTCCTCGGATTTCTGGTGTCGAAAATCCTGATGCGTTTCCATTGCCGGCTCGACGACTTGGCTTTTGTCTCGATTGCGGCGATTGCCGCGTTCCTGCATCTTCGATTCGTCCCGCTGTTCCTGCTTGTGACTGTACCGTTGCTGGCTCTGCCGCTGGCGTGGCAGTTTTCTCCGTACGATCAAGCGCGAGATCGCGCGCAGCTCAATGCGGCACTGATGGCCATCGTCGGTCTTGGGCTGATCTATTATTTCCCGTCGAGAGAGAACCTCGAGAAAGCTTGCGCGGCACATTACCCGGTGGCAGCTCTTGAGCATCTCGACGCGGGGCAGGCCTCGGGGCACATTTTCAACGAATACGGGTGGGGAGGATATCTCGCGTGGTCGCACCTGCCGCGCGAAGGCGTCTTTATCGATGGCCGTGCGGACATCTATGAGCGCGCCGGCGTCCTAGACGACTACCTCAGCATCGCGCGTCTCGGACCGGGGTCGCTACGGCTTCTGGGCAAATATGACATCGCAACATGTCTGATCCGGAGCGATGCACCGCTCGCGACCGTCCTCTCAGCTCTGCCGGAATGGCAACTTGTCTATGCCGATCAGGTCGGTTCGCTTTACGTCCGCCGAAGAATCGTGCCAGCCGGCGCAAGCGCGCCGACGCAGGTCGCTAGTACCGTCCATTCCACCTCGGGTCGAACGTTTCATAGTGAACCATCCGAACGGTTGGCTCCTTTGCTTTCGCTTCGCTAACCGCCTGCAAATCAAGCTCCTCTTCTGGACTCGTTTGGCACCCAGAGTGCCGTACTACTCGATGGGAGGCGCAGTTTGCTTTCCGATATCTCGAGGAGGAGAAATGAGAGAACGACTGAGAATGCTTTGGCAAGACGAGTCTGGTCAAGACTTGACCGAGTACGCTTTGCTCATTGTCTTGGTGGCGCTCGCAGCAGTGGCTTCGATGAAGGCGCTCGCGACGGCGATCAGCACCGTATATTCGAACGCCGCGACAAACCTGACGACCAACACCTAACCACCGTGAAATGCGAGATCAACTCAGGACCCTGTGGCAGAACGAATCCGGTCAGGATTTGACCGAATACGCTTTGCTCATCGTGCTGGTGGCGCTCGCTGCGGTGGCTTCGATGAAGGCGTTGGCGCATGCGATCAGTACCGTGTACTCGAACGTTGCGACGAATATTACGACGGACACGTAAGCGTGGCACGACTTCGGCCTCGGCCCGCTGGAGGGAAATAGAAATCCACCCGGGCCTCGGCCATGGATCGCCACAAGCAATCGAACGGCAAGGTCGTCGCGGAAATGGATCGGTGAGACCGGAACAAGCAGACGGTCTGCCCGATCGCAGACGAAACAGCAGACCCGCTGTCGCACGGGCATGTGCGAATGGAGCGGGGGTGGAGAGCTCCAACCGGGAAAGTGTGCAGAGAGTTGAGAACGCAAGCAATCTCCGTGTGCGCTGTCTTGATCGCGAGCATCGCAGGATTTCTGGACTGGCGCGCTCGACGAATTCCTAACTGGCTGACGGTTCCCGCGCTCATCGCGGGGATCGCAACGAATTTCTTCGCCTCCGGACTTTGGGGCGGACTTCGTTCGCTGGAGGGCGCCGGCGCGGTCATGATTGTGCTCTTGCCGGTGGTTCTGCTGCGCGGGCTAGGGGGCGGTGATTGGAAGCTGATGGGAGCACTTGGCGCGTGGTTGGGTCCCACGCGGATCATCATCGTCCTCCTGGTTACGATTCTTGTTAGCGGACTTCTCGCCGTCATTCAAATCATCCGAAAGAAACGATTCGTCCAAACCGTTCGCAACATGTGGGAATTGCTGCGGGGCTTTTTCATCTTTGGGTTCCAGCCGCACCCTGAAATCAACCTGGATAATCCGGCCGCGCTTTCCCTTCCCTTCGGTGTGGCCGCGGCGCTAGCCACCTTTGGATGTTTCTGCGCCGGTCTGCCCGGATGGTGATTCGGGAGCGGCGTGAAGGAAGGAACGAATGGATGCGCGACGGATTTTTGTGCAGTTCGGAGCACTGTTGCCCTTGCTCCTGCCGCTGCTGGCGACGGAGTTACAAAACGCCCCGCCGTTCATGAGGATTCTGCTGTGGCCAGCGGGCGCAGCCGTGGCGCTGACAGCCTTTCTGTGCTTGTGGATTGGACTCGAAACGGA
>Ga0209274_10000933_pt1 | contig 15670 bp, 12 predicted proteins | sample HubBroMetageREF1_FD_188343 | JGI IMG/M metagenome (GOLD analysis project Ga0209274, IMG submission 188343) | Reference soil microbial communities from the Hubbard Brook experimental Forest, New Hampshire, USA - Hubbard Brook CCASE Soil... | ecosystem: Environmental > Terrestrial > Soil >...
GAAGGCCGTCGAGATCGCGCGGATCGCCGCCTACCAGCACCGCCACCTGCTGCTCGTCGGACCGCCGGGGATCGGGAAGTCGATGACCGCCCAGGCCCTCGCGCTCCACCTCGACCGGCCCCGGACCGAATTGCGGGTCGTGCACAACCCGGAGAATCCGGAGCGACCGACGATCGAGGTCGTGACGCGCGAGGAGGTGTATCGCGAACGCGAGGCGGCGCGCTCGGTCGAAGGGGAGCTGATCCTACCGACCGAAGCCCCCGCATCCGTCGCGGAGCGTCTCGGGTACCGATGCCCGCGGTGCAACTTCTACTCGCTACCCTCGGAACGATACTGTCCGAGCTGCGGGAACATCAAGCAAGTGGTTCCCGGCGTCTCGGGGAGCGGAAACCCGTTCCGCGACCTGGTCGGAGGGATCCTCGAGCTGACCGCGAGCCCCGGAGGGAATCCCCAGGAGACGGTCCGCACCACGCGCCTCCGCAACGGAGCGGAGGAGGTCGTGGCGTACGAACGCGCCGGCGACCACATCAAGGTCCTCGACCAGCGGGCGCTCGAGCGCCGACGCACGCTCCAGCACGAGAGCCCGCGCAAGGTCCTCGTCAAGCTCGACCGCAACACCTTCGTGATGGCGACCGGCGCGAGCGAGACGGAACTCCTCGGCGACGTCCGACACGACCCGTACGGCGGCCACCCCCAGCTCGGGACGCTGCCGTACGAACGCACGATCGCGGGGGCGATCCACGAGTCCCACGACGGTGTGCTGTTCCTGGACGAGCTGCCGCACCTTGGATTCCTCCAACGTCACATCCTGACCGCGATGCAGGAGAAGCGGTTCCCGATCACCGGTCGCAACCCCCAGTCGGGAGGTGCGGCCGTGCGGGTCGACGGCGTTCCGTGCGACTTCATCTTGGTCGCGGCGGCGAACATCCAGGACATCCACCGGATCCTCTCGCCCCTCCGCTCGCGGATCGCGGGCAGCGGCTACGAGGTCCTGCTGGAGACGTCGATGCCCGACACCGAGGGAAATCGGCTGCGCCTCGCCCAGTTCTGTGCGCAGGAGATCGCGGTGGACGGTCGGATCCGACCGGCGACGCGCGCCGCGATCCTCGAACTGATCAAGGAAGCCCGCCGACGCGCCGAGGTCCTCGACGGACGGCGGAACGCCCTCACCCTCCGGCTGCGCGAGCTCGGGGGACTCATCCGAACGGCCGGCGACCTCGCCGCCGTCGCGGGCAGTGCGTACCTCGATGCGAACCACATGCAGGAGGCCCTCCTGCGCGCCCGGTCGATCGAGGAGCAGATCAAGGAGGTCTACGGCTCGCTCCAGGGAGGACTGCGCCAGGAAACGACCGAGGCCCAGCGACAGTCGATGGGGTACTACAACTGGAACGACCACCCCGACGCAAACCAGTTCCCCGGCGGGTACGGATGACGTCGCCGCCGACAGGCATATGAACGGTCCGTCGGTGGCCGCCCGGGCGGGCGCGTAGTCTAGTGGTTATGACGTCACCCTGACACGGTGAAGGTCGCCAGTTCGAATCTGGCCGCGCCCATCGACCCCGAGGACGCTGCGGGAACGAGCGACTCCACGGAACGCTCGGCGGCGCGGACCGAGCGCTCGTCGTTGCCCCGGTACTCACATATGCCTGGAGGGTACTTCCGTACCTACCGGTCCCGAGGGGAGGAGAACCGATTTGGCCACTCCGTCGTACCCGACCGTCCTGCCCGGGCAGTACGGACCTCCTCCCTCTGAGGCGAGGCCGGTCGCCGCGTTCGTCGTCTCGATCGTGGGCGGCATGTTCATCCTCCTGTCGGGGATCTTCGAACTCTGGATCATTAGCGCGATCGGGACGGTGGTCTACCCTCCGGGACCGTTCGGCTTTTTCGCCATCTTCGCGATCGTCGGGATCGCGGGGGGCGTCCTCGTCATCGGCTTCAGCGTGCTGCTGTTCAGCCATCCCCAACACCACGTGTCGTTGGGGGTGTTGATCCTGGTCTTCTCCCTCCTCAGCGTCTTGTCGGATTGGGGGTTCGTGATCGGCCTCGTCCTGGGCATCGTCGGGGGCATTCTGGCGATCGTCTGGACGCCCAACCGATGGCCGACGCCGTGGTACCCCGCTCCCGGAGGCTGGTCGCCCTATGGCCCCTACCCGGTGGCTCCCCCCGCGCAGCGAGTTTGCCTCAAGTGCGGACGGATGGTCGCTCCCGATTCCAAATATTGCCCGCAGTGCGGCAACCCGCTACCGGGCTGAGGGAACCCACTACGGGGGAGCTGCGCCGGGACCCGGGGGACTCTCTCTCCAGAAGTTGAGGGCGTCCTCGAGCGTCTGCTCGAGGGTGTAGGAGGGTGCGTACCCCATGGCGCGCAGCCGCGTGATGTCCGCCCGGTTGTCGCGTTCGTCCGTGGGTCGGAGCAGCGCCGGGTCGGCCGTGATCTCCACCGGCACCCGCGCGAGCTTCTGGAGCACTTCGGCGACGTGGCCGATGGAGTAGCTCCGCCCGGCACCGATGTTGACCGGCTGCATCGGGTCCCCCACCTCGAAGATCTTCCACATCGCCTTCAGGACGTCGCGGATGTCCGAGATATCCCGGCGGGACTCCAGATTACCGACCTTCAGCTTCCCTCCCCGCCCGGTGCGTTCCAGGGCGGCGACCTGCTGCGCGAAATCGTTCATGGCGTCGCCGGTTTTTCCCGGCCCGGTCGTACCGAACAGGCGCGCGCGAAGGATCCGCAGGTCGAAGTTGAGGGCGTACTGGAGCGAGAGCATGTCCTGGCATGCCTTGGAAACCCCGTAGGGATTCGTCGGATTGAGCGGAAAATCCTCCCGGATGGGCAGCTCCGTCGGCGTGCCGTACGCTGCCCCCGACGCGGCGATCAGGGTCCCCCGGGGCGGCGGATGTTTCCGCAGTGCCTCGTAGAGGTGGATGGTGCCGAGCACGTTCGTGCGGAAGGTGCCGACCGGGTCCGCCCACGCGATCTTGGCGTAGGACTGGGCGGCCAGATGGATCACGCCTTCCGGCCGTACGTCCTCGATCAACTGATGGACGCGGGCCTCCTCCCGGATGTCGAGCTGGACCCACGTCACACCCGACTTCGGAAGGTCGCGCGCCGAGAGTTCCTCGGACGTGAGATACGTGCCGACCACCTCGTGCCCGTTCGCGACCGACATCGCGCCGAGCTTTCGTCCGATGAAGCCCGACGCACCCGTGATCAGCAGCCGCAATCGAATCGCCTCCGGTCCCGACTGTTCGTACGGCGCATTCTCCTCGACGACCGGGGGCGTCCCGGCGTCGGACCCACGCGCCGACGGGTGTTCACGAACGCGCCGATATAGGCGTTGCCGGCGCCCGAGGGCCGTCGCGGCGTCGCGCGGCGCCGGCGAGAGGAGGGCTACTGACCGGGTCGAGGGACACCGGGGACGCGGTGGGGGTCCCCCCGAAGCGTGCGACCGAGTCGCCGCGCGAGCACCGTCTCGATCAGAAAGACCCGGATGAAGTCGAACGTCTGCGTCACCTTGCTCGCTCCTCGGGTTCGGGGTTCGAACCGGAACCCGACCTCGGCGAACCGGTGGCCTCGGTTCATGACGAGGACGAAGAGCAGGAGCTTGTATCCGCGGTAACGCGGGTTCAGCGTGACGAAGATCTCGCGCCGGAACCCGAAGAAGCCGGAGACCGGGTCCGTAACGCGCCTCGCTTCGGGGAGGAAGAGCTTCGCGATCGACTCCGCACCGCGGGAGATCACCGTACGGAAGACGCTCCGCCGTCCCGGGTCCCCTCCGGCCGCGTAGCGGCTCGCGACCACGAGGCCCGCCCCGACCTCGAGTTCGCGGACCATGTCGGGGATCCGCTCCGGGGGATGTTGGAGGTCGGCGTCCATCACGACCACGAACTCACCGTGGGCAGCTTCGATCCCCTGACACTGGGCCCGGAGCGTGGTCTGCTTGCCGTCGTGGAAGATCGGTCGGAGTCGGGGCTCGTGGGCGGCGAGGCCGGTGACGAACTCCCGGGTGCCGTCGGTGCTGCCGTCGTCGACGACGATCAGCTCGTACGGCGGCAGGGACTGTTGGGCGATCCTGCCGAGTACCTCGGGGAGGTTATCGCGCTCGTTGAGCGTGGCGAGGATGATGGATAGGACGGGCCGGGTTCCGTCAGCGCGCGGAACGGACCCTCCCTCCATCGTAGCTCCCGAACGTCAGGCGGGCGACCCGAACCATCGCATCCCCGACAGGATGGCGTTCGTGACGAGTCTAGGTTCCGGTGGGATCCCCCGGCGTACCTGCGAGCGAGCTCGGAGGCGGAGAATCCCCATCGTCCGGCGGGACTTCCGCAGGTATGATAATCCTTGCCCGAGCCGGGGACGACGGACTGCCCCAGCCCACCGACCCGCCGACTCCGTTAGGTTCGGGGGAGCGCCAGAGGTCGATGAACAGACCGAGCAGAAGCAGCGTCAGCACGACATCGAGCAGTTCGCTCGGCCAGAGGACCCCTTGGGTCCAGGCGGCGACGCCGAGGGCATAGTTGTAGTTGACCGCACCGACGACAGCGATCCCCCAGAGCCACCAGCGGGGTCGGGCCCCGACGAGGGCGACCGGAAGGAGCCAGACGAGGATGTTGAACGACAGGAACTGGGTGAGCAGCGCGACCCCCGTGACCGTGATCGCGGCCGCGCGCAGCGGCGAGCGGACCGTGAAGAAGACGACCGCGACCAGGACGAGCGTGAGCACCGCTTGCGCGATGGCGAGTCCGTCCCCGGCGGGAAAGACGTTCGCGAGGAGGAGGACGCCCCAGAAGTTGAGGGAGAAGGAGTGCCGGTTGATCTCGTCGAAGAACACCACGCCCAGGAAGTTCCCGCGCCAGAGCAGGAACGAGATCCCCGTCCCCGCCGCGAACACCGCGATCAGCGCGAAGGCGGAGAGGAACCGTCGACGGAACGACCCGGACATGGCCAGCACGGGAAAGAGCGTCGGGAAGCGCTGGGTCGCGAGGAAGCCGGCCACGCCCGTGGCCAGTACTTCGCCGCGGGTCGCGAGAAGAAGGGTGAGCAGGACCGCGACGGGGACGAGCGCGTTGCTCGCCCCGTCGATCTGGCTCGAGACGAGAGGAAAGTACAGGGGGCTCGTCGCGACGATGAGGGTGAGGTATCGTCGATCCGGTCCGGCCACCCACCAGGTGAGCGGGACCAGCGCCACCGAGATGGCGCCCCAGACGAACGCGACCCCCGCGACTCCTCCGAGACTCCCGAGGGCGTTGATCACCACGGCCGCGAGACCGTCCGGTTCGAGGATCGTGGTTCCGCAGTCGGGGACGTTGAACGGATTCCCGCCGGTCCACAGCGCACGTCCCTGAGCGTAAAATCCGATGATGTCGGACGCCTGGCCCGGACCCGGGCACCCGTAGAGACCGGTCGCGAGGTCGTAGACCATGACTCCCGCGATGCCCACCGCGACGACGAGGGTGATGTGCCACCACCGCAGCCAGCCCAGGTCCGGTCGTCCCGTGAGACGCTCGAGCCCCCGGACCAGACGGGCGGGTACGACGGGGCCCGGCTCGGTGCGCGCGAGCAGGAGGACGAGGCCCACGAGCGCGAGAACACCGATCAGCAGCCCCGGCAGCAGGAGAACGTAGATGCTCACGGCCGCGCCCGGGGCTCCGATCCCCGCCGGGAGCGCGAGCAGGGTCTCGGTATATCACCGCTCGCCCGGAGTCGGCCGAACGGCGGTCGTCCGGAGCGGAGGCACTCCCTCGCTCCTAGGACTTCTTGAGCGCTTGGACGAGCTTGCCCACGACCTGCTGGGCGTCCCCGTAGAGCATCCGGCAGTTCTCCTTGTAGAACAGGTCGTTCTCGATCCCGGCGAACCCCTTTCCCTGCCCGCGCTTGATCACGATGACGTTCTTCGCGTTCTCGACGTCGAGGATCGGCATTCCCTGGAGGGGGCTACCGGCGCGATGGGCCGCCGGGTTGACGACATCATTGGCCCCGATCACGAGGACGACGTCGGTGGTCGCGAACTCGGGGTTGATCTCGTCGCGGTCGAACAGCTTGTCGTAGTTGATCCCCGCCTCGGCGAGGAGGACGTTCATGTGCCCCGGCATCCGGCCCGCGACCGGGTGGATCGCGAACTTGACCGCGACGCCCTTCGACTCGAGCAGGTCGGCGAGCTCCTTGACCTTCTGCTGCGCCTGGGCGACGGCCATCCCATATCCGGGGGCGATGACGACCTGGTTCGCGTACGCCATCAGCACCGCGGCGTCGTCGGCCTCGATCGGCTTCATCGTGCCGACCATCGTCACGCCGGTCTCCTCGGTCGCCCCGTACGCACCGAACACGACGTTGGCGATCGAACGGTTCATCGCTCGGGCCATCAGGAGGGTGAGGAGCGAACCCGCGGCCCCGACCAGCACGCCGGCGATCACCATCGCGTAGCCGGCGTCTCCCAACGGTCCGTTGACAAGGGCGAACCCGTCGAGGGCGACGGCGATCCCCGTCAAGGCGTTGAACAGGCTGATGACCACGGGCATGTCGGCGCCCCCGATCGGGAGCGTGAGGAGGACCCCGTACGTGAGCAGGAGTACGAAGAACGGCAGCAGATAGACGGTGTCGACCCGGAACACCGCGTAGATCCCGAACCCGACTCCGATCGCGAGGACCGAGAGGTTGATCGGCTGGCGCGCCGGGTAGACGATCGGCCGCTGTCGCATCCATCCCTGGAGCTTCAGGAACGCGATGACGCTCCCGGCGATCGAGATCGACCCGATCACCGCTCCGGCGAGGCTGAGTCCCGCGTTGGCGACGTTACTGAGCGACGAGAGAAGCTCGACGGCCGCGATCGCTGCCGCGGCTCCACCGCCCATCCCGTTGAAGACCGCGACCATCTGTGGCATCGCCGTCATCTTGACGACGCGGGCCCAGTACCAGCCGATCCCGCCCCCGACGATCACGCCGAGCGCGATGAGGGCGAAGTTGGTGATCCCCGGACTGAAGAACGTCGCCACCACGGCCGCGAACATCGCAGCCCCCGCGTAGGCGATCCCGCGGCGCGCGGTCTCGGGCGAGCTCATCGCCTTCAGCCCGAGGATGAAGGCGATGACCGCGACGACGTAGACCGCGTCGATGACGGTCCCGATCCACGCGATCACGGGGGACCCCCCTTCTTCTTCGAGCGGTCAAACATCGCGAGGATCCGCTCGGTGACGACGTAGCCGCCCGTCACGTTCATCGCGCCCATGACCACGGCGACGAACCCGATCGCCTGCTCGAGCGGGGTGGTCGCGATCCCGAGCGCGACGATCGCGCCCACCAGAACGATCCCGTGGATGAAGTTGGAGCCGCTCATCAGCGGGGTGTGCAGGAGTACCGGAACCCGGCCGATGATCTCGTAGCCGGTGAAGGCCGCCAGAATGGCGATGAACAGCGCCGTCCAGATGTCCGCGGCCACTTACTTCGCCCCGGCGAGAAGGTCGGCGGTCGGCTTGTGGGTCACGACGCCGTCGTGCGTCAACAGGCTCGCGGCGAGGACCTCGTCGGTGAACGCACCGACCAGGGCGCCGGTCTTGTCGAGGAGCAGACCGAGGAACGACTCGAGGTTCTTCGCGTACATCTGGCTCGCATGGAACGGGATCTGGCTCGGAAGATTGAGAGGCCCGACGATCTGAACGCCGCCCACGTCGACGCGCTCGCCGGGCTTCGTGAGCTCGCAGTTCCCTCCGGATTCGGCCGCGAGGTCGACGATGACCGCTCCGGGTCGCATCCGCTGGACCATTTCCGCCCGCACGAGCAGCGGTGCGCGACGGCCCGGGATGTTCGCGGTCGTGATCACGATGTCCGCGTCGCCCACGGCCTTGGCGAGCATCTCCTGTTCCTGCTTCTTCTCCTCGTCGGTTAGCTCGCGGGCGTAGCCCCCGGATCCTTCAGCATTGATCTGCAGTTCGAGGAATTTCGCCCCGAGGCTTCGAACCTGCTCGCCCGCGGCGCGACGCACGTCGTAGGCCTCCACGACCGCCCCGAGGCGCTTGGCCGTAGCGATCGCCGTTAGTCCCGCCACGCCCGCTCCGAGGATCAACACCTTCGCGGGGCGGATGGTACCGGCCGCGGTGGTGAGCATCGGCAGGAACTTCGGGCAGAGCTCCGCACCCACCAGTACGGCACGATACCCGGCGACGGTGGCCTGAGAGGAGAGGACATCCATGCTCTGCGCGCGCGTGATCCGGGGAAGGAGCTCGAGAGCGAACGCCGTCAGGTGGGCGTCCCGCATCTTGGCGACCCGGTCGAGGTTCCGGCTCGCGTTCATGAGCGCGATGACGACCGTACCCGGTTTCATCCACCCGATCTCTTCGACGGTCGGGGGCTGAACCTTGAGCACGACCTGGGAGCCCCCGAAGAGCGCGGAGCGGTCGGTCTCGGTCCGGGCACCCGCGGCGGTGTACCCCGCATCCGGGTAGCGCGCCGACGCGCCCGCGCCCGCTTCGACCACGACTTCGATGCCTGCCTTCACCAGGTGTTGGGCGATCTCGGGGACCAGGGCGACCCGTGCCTCGCCGGGCGCGACCTCCCGAGGAACGGCGATCCGGACCGGCATCAGAATCGGCACCGGTCGAACCGGGCGAGATTTAACGCTTGGTGCTTGGGCCTCGCGCTCGCCTCCCCCCGCGGCCACCGCGCCGGCGGGGCGCGGGCTCGCATCGGACGGCGGCGAAGCCTCATGTGGCCCCGCCCGGTCGCCGCGCGCGATGCCCGAACGACGCCGACGGTCCGGCAAGCCGTCGTGGGTCGACCGCATCGTGCGGGGCGACGCGCGCGACGTGCTGGACACGCTGCCCGGGGAGAGCGTACACCTGGCGATCACCTCGCCGCCGTACAACCTGAAGATCCCGTACCGGAACTACGCGGACGACCTCTCTCCGGAAGAGTACCTGCGCTGGCTCCGGGAGGTGTGGCGGGCCCTCCACCGGGTCCTCGTACCCGGAGGTCGGTTCGTCCTGAACGTCGCGCCGACGTCGATCAAGAACTTCCGTCCGATCCACCACGACCTTTCGCGGGACCTTCGGGACCTGGGCTACATCATGCGCACAGAGATCATCTGGTACAAGCAGACGATGGGGCGTCGGACGGCGTGGGGATCCTGGCGCAGCCCATCCAATCCCCACGTGATCCCCTCCTGGGAGTACGTGCTGGTGTTCTCGAAGGGCCAGTGGAACCTCCCCGGGGATCGTAGCCTGGTCGACATCTCCGCGCACGAATTCGAGACGTACTCGGACGGATTCTGGAAGATCCCGCCCGAGCGTGCCCGCAAGGGGCACCCGGCCCCGTTCCCGGAGGAGCTGATCGAGCGGCTCGTCAAGTTCTACAGCTACCGCGGGAACGTCGTCCTCGACATGTTCGGGGGAACCGGCACGGTCGCTGCGGTGGCCCGGCGACTCGGACGGCACTACGTGGACATCGACACCTCGGCCGAGTACTGCCGGATCGCGGAGGAACGTGTGCGTCGGGTACTCCCGCCCCCCGAAGCGCCGGTTCCGGCGCCGCCGCGGGGTTCCTACGGAGGCGCGACGGGACGTGAGTGAGCCGGCTCCCCTCCGAAGGGCCGCCCAGGCCGTGACGGTCGTCGCGTCGGGGATCCTCCCTCCCCTCGTGGTGCTATCGACTCCGATCCTGGAGACGCCGTACTCTGGGCTCCTCCTGTTCCTCGCGTTGCTCGGAAGCTTCGCGCTCGCGTATCGTTGGCAACTCCTCCGGGATACCCGCTTCCTCGGCCTCTGGGTGGCGGTCGCGCTCGGGATCGCCGTCGTCTCCGTCCTGACGGGCCGGTGGAACGGCCTGACCGACGAGCCGTACGGAACCCCGGCGTTCACCTCGCTGTGGCCGAACCTCTACGGAACCCCGCTGCACCTCGTCTACTACCAGTACGGCGCCGGTCCGTACTCGCTGACCTCCTACTACGTGTACCTGCCCTTTCTCACCTTTCTTCAGGTCCCCGGCGTGGACTACCGGTGGGTCACCGTCGGTGCATGGGTCCTCACGCTCTGGTTCGTCCGCAAGAGCGGTGCCAGCGTCACGCTGCTCGCCGCCCCGTGGGTCGGCCTGCTCGCGGCGAACGGGTTCAACGACTTCGTCGCACTCCTGATGCTCACCGTCACGTTCGTCGCCCTTTCGGGATGGAGTTCGCGCCTCGCCGAGGTCGTCGCCCTCGGTCTGAAGCAGTTTGCCAACGTGATCATCGTCGCGTACCATCTCTGGCACCGCCGCTGGCGCGACGCGCTCCTCGCGGTGGGGGTCACGGCAGCCATCCTCGCACCGTTCGCGTACCTCGACCCGCGCGGGGTCTGGTGCCACGCGATCCTCCTCGGCGCGACGGGGTGCAGCGGGTCGAACGGTTTCTACTCCGCCACCGCGGCGATCGGTCATCTGAACTACTTCCTCTGGCCGACCTGGGTCCTCGCGATCTTTGGAGCGCGGTACATCGCGTCGGTCCAGGCCCCGGACGCCGCCCCCGTCCGGGCCGAGGCGGCCGCCGCGCTGGGCGAGCTGCGACCGGGAGCGAGCCGCAGCCCCCCCGAGGCCTTGGTACTCCTCGCGACCCCCTACGTCCTGCTCCGACGTGCGATCGAGCCGACCCATCCCGAGCTGTGGAGGGTCGGCAAGTACCTCGCGGTCGGGGCGAGCGGCGTCCTCGTGAACCTGATCGTCTTCACCGCCGCGCGCTCCGAGCTCGGCACCGACGAGGTCCGTACGCTCATCGCGAGCGCGATCGCGTTCTGCGTCGCCACGGCGTGGAACTTCGTCGGGAACTACACCTGGACGTTCCGCGACCGCCACAGTCGCTCGCTCATCGTCCACGGGTTCGGCTTTGCGGTCGCCTCCGTCGCCGCGCTCTCGGTGAACCTGGTCGTGCTCTACCTGCTCGTACCGACCGTGTCGGCGTCGGTCGCTCAGTTCCTCGGGATCCTCGCCGGGACGGGGTTCAGCTTCGCCCTGAACCGGGGCATCAACTTCTCCCGACGCGGCGAGGCGACCTCCTCGTAGAATGGCCCCCCCCCGCGGGCCTCCGACGCTTACGTGCGCAGCTCCGTACGCGACGACCGGGCCTCGCGGAGGCGGCGGGCCCAACGGGGACTCAGGAGATTCGCGGCGGCGTACGCCTCGGCGCCCCACACGTCCATCGACCACACGCGTTCGGGGGGGTTTCGGACGAGGGATCGGGCGTAGTGCACGGCGCGGCCCGCGATCTCGCGACGTCCGGCTCCCTCGGCGACGCGGTCGACGAGCTCTCCCGAAAGGGCCAGCTGGTCGAAATGGAGCGCCGTGCGGCCGTAGTACGCGGCGAGGTCGGGGCGGTCGAATTCGCGCGACTCCTCCGCGAACCCACGGTAGGATTCCCCCGCCCAGCGGAGCCAGCCGGTGCCCCGGGTGACGTTCGTCGAGTGCACCCGATGCCTCGTCAGGCGGCGGTCATCGAAGTAGAGACCGTACGGCGAAACCACCGCGCTCAGCAGCAGGCTCGAATCCGGGAGGCGCGACGCGCCGAAGTGCTCCCCTCGCCGACCGTCGAGGACCTCCCGACGGAACGCCATCGTGCTGGAGTTGAACGATACGCGGGTGCGATGGAACATCAGGTCGACGACGTCGCTCTTCTCGTTCGGTCCGAGGAGGACCGGCCCCCGGGCATCGAAGTAGGCGTCCGCCCCTCTCGGCGGCCACAGCGCGCGGGGAACGGGGTCCCCGTCCGGACCCACGAGGTCGACCCGGTTGCGGTAGAATCCGACCTCCGGATGGGTACGGAAGACCTCGAGGATGCGCGCGAGCCGGTCGGGAGCGTACCGGTCGTCGTCATCGAGGAGCGTCACCAACGGCGCGCGGGTCGCCCGGATCGCGCGGAGCAGCCACGTGCCGATCCGCGGGGTCTCATCGAAGAGGGAAGCCACTCCCTCCCGGTCCAGCGTCGCATCGACGTCCGCCGACCGGAAGTTCTTCGTGACCAGGAGCTCGTAGCGCTCGCGCGGAACCGTCTGCTCGAGCACCGATCGAACCGCGTCGAGGACGTACGTCGCCCGCGAGAACGCACCGACGATGACGGCGACCTCCGGGTCCGGGGCGGCGCGCGTGCTCACCCTCCCGCCAGGACCGCCCGCTCGTCGGTCGCGGCGCTCGGCCGCGGGTTCGCCGAGGCCGGAAGTACGCGGCGTTCGAGTTCGGTCGCGGCCAGCTCGAGGAGCGGCTCCAGGTTCACCGTATCGGCTCGGTTGTACCGCACCAGGCGGTCCAGCGCCGCGGCGCTCCCGCGTCGGTACTCCTGCCAGAGCCGCACTGCATCGAGGCCGTGCACGCCTTCGACTCCCGTGCGGTCCCCGACGCCGAGCCGCTCCTCGATCCGCTTCAGACCCCCGGCATGCCCGAGACGGTAGAGCACGAAGCGCAGGTCGATGTGGATCGGCGGGGCCTGGAACTGGGGGAAGCAGGCCTCGAGGAACGGCACATCGAACCGGCTCCCGTTGAACGTCACGAGGATGGGGAACCGCCGGAGGTACGCCGGCAGCTCCTCCAGGTTGTCGCCGGCGATGAACGTGCGGGTCGCCCCGCCGCCGTGGACCGAGACGACCGTGACGATCCCGGCGTACGGCGAGAGCCCCGTCGTCTCGATGTCGAGGTAGGCGCTCTGCGCGCGGAACGTCGAGTGGAGGCGCCAGTGCTCCCGGTCCGGGAGGCGGCGACCGAACCACGGGGCGTCCCGTTCGGCGAACGCCCGCTCGCTCGACGCGATCTCGCCCCGGAGCCGCCCGACGACCGAGGCCGAGAGACCGAGCGAGTCGAGGCGAGCGAGGAGGTCGGCCCAGTCGCGGACCCCGGCCGCCCAGAGGTTCGCCTCCGTCACCGGACCGACGCCCGACAGGTGCAGGAACGTGGCGCGTAGCACGAAGAAGCCCGACGGGACGGAGTATCTTAGGGTTCGCGCCGTCGGGCTACGGGCGCGGGTCCGCGGACTCGACGGGAAGTGGTCCGAGGGGCGCGATCAGTGCCTTCACCGCGGCCCAGAACTCGGGGACCTGCGCGCGCGGCAGACGTCGGTCGTAGAACGGCGCGCGGCACTCGGCCTCCAGCACCTCGGGGTCGTCGGCGTCCCAGACGAGACGTACGATCCACTCCTCGTGCTCCTCCTCGTAGGAGTAGACCCGCTTCCGGGGGTCGGTCGCGATCGGGTTCGGCACGAGGACGTCGAGCGGAGGGTCGGGCGGCGGCGGGATCCCGGGCATCAGCATCACCGGAGGGGGTGGGGCGGGCAGCTTCAGGCGGATCCACGCGGCCACGGGCCAGTGGGTCTGCGCGACTCCGAGGCTCGGCACGCCGGCGATCAGCCCTCCGACGGCTAAAACCCGGCGGCCTTGCGGCCCGCCGAACGAAACCTTTGGGAAAAAATGGTTTCACACGCGTTCTGCTTAACTGCCAAGCAACACCAGGTAACGTAGCTGCGGACGTTAGTGGCCGCGGGCTGAACAGATCGCCCGAAGGCTTTCTGCGTACACCCCGGCTCTATCGAACTCGTCTTCTACGAATGTCCTTCAAGGTCTCTCTTTTTCGAGGGGGTTTCGGGCTTAGATGCTTTCAGCCCTTATCCCGTAGCGCGTGGCTGCTCAGCGATGCCTTGCCAGACAACTGATGGACTAGAGGCGCCGATACCCCGTTCCTCTCGTACTGTGGGTACCTTCTCGTCAGAGACCCTTGCACTTCCGCCAAAAAGCAACACACCTGTCTCGCGACGGTGTGAACCCAGCTCACGATCCCTTTTAATGGGCGAACAACCCCACCCTTGGTAGCTGCTGCACCACCAGGATAGGCAGAACCGACATCGAAGTAGCAAGCCTCCAGGTCGATAGGGACTCTTGCTGGAGACAACTCAGTTATCCCCGGGGTAACTTTTCTCTTATCAATGGCCCCTACAGGGGAGGCACATTGGTTCGCTAGGCCCTGCTTTCGCATCGGGAATCCTCGTTAGGCAGATTCCCGTCAAGCCGGCTTTTGCCCTTGCACTCTACGGTGGATTTCTGACCCACCTGAGCCGACCTTTGGGGGCCCTTGTTACATTTTGGAGGGCGTGGCGCCCCACCCAAACTGCCTACCTACGGGTGTCCCCCTCGCGGGGTGAGCGATACCAACCCGAAAGGGTGGTGTTTCATCGGCCTCTCGGAACGGATCTAGCGACCCGCCCTGGTAACGAGTCCCACCTACGCTACACATTCGGATTAGTATCACAACCGCAGGCTGCAGTAAAGCTCCACGGGGTCTTCGCTTTCAGACGGAAGACATTGGACTGCTCGCCAATGAGTCAGTTTCGCCGGCTTCCGAGTAGGGACAGTAGAGCTCTCGTTGGTCCTTCATGCAAGTCGCCAATTAAGCGACAAGGTATTACGCTACCTTAAGAGGGTCATAGTTACCCCCGCCGTTTACCGGTCCTTCGTCCCGTTGTACCGGGCTTTCAGATACCGACACTGGGCAGGATTCAGCGGCCATACACAACTTTTCAGTCTCGCGGCCACCTATGTTTTTGTTAAACAGTCGGAGCTCCCTGGTCACTGCGACCAGATCTCTACAGATCTGGCACCCCTTCTCCCGAAGTTACGGGGCTAATTTGCCGAATTCCCTTACTCGAATTCTCGCCGACACGCCTTGGGCTTCTCACCCAGGGGCACCTGTGTCAGTTCTCGGTACGAGCCCAAGATGCCATCCTCGACTTTTCACGGACCACCCGCATCGGAAAGAATCTCCTCGCGGAGTTCTGATCTCCCTACCCCCGGTTCTCACCATGACGGTACTTCCCGGGGCAACGGTAGACCAATAGGCTGGCGTATGCCCACCTTCCCTAGCGGCTGGCTTCCTCGAGGACGCTTTGACCTTGGGGTCGCAGAATATTAACTGCGTTTCCATTCGCGAGTGCCGACTAAGGACTCGCTTAGGCTCGACTAACCCACGGCGGATGAACGTTGCCGTGGAACCCTGGCCCCTACGGCGGACGGGATTCTCACCCGTCTTTGCTGCTACTCCTCCCAGGATTTTCGATGGAACCCGGTCCATAGGAACTCACGCCCCTACTTCTACCCGAGCACCACGCCTCCTTACACGATCGCTGTCGATTGACAGCGCGCCCGCATATCGGGGGCCGGTTTAGCCCCGTCCATTTTCGGTGCCCATGCCCTCGACTGGTGAGCTGTTACGCACTCTTTGAAGGATGGCTGCTTCTGAGCCCACCTCCCAGTTGTCTTCGAACACGGACGCCCTTTGCATGACACTTAACCGGCACTTGGGGCCCTTAATGCGAGGCTGGGTTGCATTCCCTTTCGCACGGCGGGCTTACCCCTGCCGCGCTCACTCCCGGCGTCTACGCCGCACGGAACTTCGGAGTTCGACAACAGGCCGAGACCTTTCGGTCCCGCTTCCCGTAATCGGTGCTCTACATCCCGTGCCAGCTCGGCCGAGACCTACCTGCGAGTAGTTTCAGGAGGAACCAGCCATCCCCAGTCTAGATTGGCCTTTCACCCCTAAGCACAGGTCATCCGAGTGATTTGCACGTCAACACCGGTTCGGTCCTCCACCTACCTTTCGGCAGGCTTCAACCTACCCACGCTTAGATCGATTGGCTTCGGGTCTTCCACCAATGACTTCGGGCGAGCACACCCCGTCCCT
>Ga0209274_10000935_pt1 | contig 15664 bp, 11 predicted proteins | sample HubBroMetageREF1_FD_188343 | JGI IMG/M metagenome (GOLD analysis project Ga0209274, IMG submission 188343) | Reference soil microbial communities from the Hubbard Brook experimental Forest, New Hampshire, USA - Hubbard Brook CCASE Soil... | ecosystem: Environmental > Terrestrial > Soil >...
CTTGGGCGCCACGGGGATCGGGGCCTGCGTCGCGTGTGGCCTCCTCGCGGGCGGCCTGTCGGCGCTGCTCACCCTGAGCGTGTACGCGTTCGAGGATCTTTTCCAGAAGCTGCCCATCCACTGGATGTGGTGGCCTGCCATCGGCGGCCTCGTTGTCGGCATCGGCGGCCTGGTATACCCGCACGCGCTCGGGGTCGGCTATGACACGATCACGAGCTTGCTTCGCGGCGAGCTTGTCGGTCCAGCCTTGCTCGCGCTCATCGTGGTGAAGTGGACGATCTGGTCGGTCTCGCTCGGGTCGGGCACGTCCGGTGGCGTCCTCGCACCGCTTCTCATCATGGGTGCGGCCCTGGGCGGCATTGAGGCCAACTGGTTTCCGGCTATGGGCGTCGGCTTCTGGCCCCTCGTGAGCATGGGCGCCATCCTCGGCGGCACGATGCGCTCGCCTTTCACGGGCGTTGTCTTCGTGGTCGAACTCACGCACGATCTGAGCGCAGCCTTGCCCCTGCTCGTCGCGGTCGTTTGCGCCCACACGGTGACCGTTCTGCTCCTAAAGCGCTCGATCTTGACGGAGAAGGTGAGCCGCCGCGGGTTCCACCTATCGCGCGAGTACGAGACGGACCCGCTGGAGATCCTCTTTGTGCGCGACGTGATGGCCACGAACGTCGCCGCCATTCCGGCGAGCGTGACCCATGGCGAGATCGCCACGGCGATCGGTGGCCAGCGCCGGGCCCAAAGCCTCTTTTGCGTCGTCGACGGGGCTGGCGAGCTGGTCGGCGTGGTCACGCGCTGGGTCCTGGAGCAGTGGGCGGAGCAGGTCACCGAAGGCGAGTCGCAGCAGCCGCTGGCGTCGGTGGTGCACAAGGCGATCACGGCGCATGCCGACGAGCCGCTGCGCGTCGTCGTCAACCGCATGGCGGAAACGGGCCGCACCGATCTCCCGGTCGTCGACCGCGCGAACCAGCGCAAGCTAGTTGGGCGCGTCACGCTGCGCGACATGCTTACGGCGCGCGTTCGCCACCTAGAGGAGGAGCAACGGCGCGAGCGCGTGCTGCCACTGAACCTGATGGTGCCGACATGGCTGCGCTCGAACCCAGCGATCCCGCCGTCGGGGCGACTGCCTGTCGACGGCGGCGAGGACAACGCGTAGCCATGTTGCGTTCCTCAGCCTTGAATCCCGCGGAAGGTTGAACGAGTTACGCCTCATCCTGCCCACCCCCAAGGCATCGGCGACGCCTAACGCAGACGAAGCAAGCTTTTCGGCGTTTCCGTGCACCACGATTTAGATCGGTAGCCCTCAATGTCCCTCGCGATCGAGCACCAGAAAGATGAACTCACTTGCGACGCCTGTGGGCGTTATTTCCGTTATCGACTGGTCCACGCGGGCTTCAGCAACACCGCTTACGCCTACTGCGACGAGTGCGGCATGGCCTCTCTCCTCAGCGCCTACGGCCCCGTGCCCGACTCGGTTCAAGTCCCCTGGCACGAAGCCATATCGACGGAGGTCGAATCCCACCTGCGCCCCTGCCCGTGCGGTGGGCACTTCGTTCGCGGTTCGGCCCCTCGGTGCCCGACGTGCAAAGCGGCGCTCTCCGCAGATGCAGTAGCGGCGCCTATCGAGGCCGGCGCGCTGGGGACCGCCAAGGGTTGGCGCTGGCAACGCAGTTGGACGGGGCTCTACTGCGTCATCGTGAAAGATCGCGTCGTCAACGACAATTGGCTTGTTTGAGGCGGCGGATGTTGCGGCCGGACATTCGCCAGTCCGCCGGCGTAAGCCGCGGGCTGAGTCGGAGTCAGGTCAGCCTGACGCTCGCCCCACATCGGGCGGTCGGGGAGTCGCTCCCACCACGACGATCGCGCCGAGCGGCATGACGATGGCAGACATCGAAAGGCGCCACAACAGCCTGGGCTCACGGCGCTGCGTCGGGCACAGTGTACGAGTATGCCCAATAGCGATACTCGCTCCACGCCTGCGGAGGCAGCGGGCCTTCCGGCACCAGAGGATGGGGCCGCGGCGCAAACTGGACGCGCACGCGGATGGCGCTGCGCCCGCGCGTGAGGCGCGGTGGGACGAGGAATTCGTCCTCGCGAAACCGTCGGTTCGAGGTCTCGAGCTGGAGCGAGGGCCCGTCGAGCTCGCCCGGTGGATTGGAGTACACGCAGGTGTTGGAGCCGGCGGTGTACCACACGCCCGCCGATTCGAACGCGCTCCCCGGCTCGGGCCCGGCGATAAAGACCAGGGCACGCTGATCGGCGAAGCCGTAGTCCAGCTCGCGCCGCAGGAGCACGCCCGCATTGGCGGACGCGATCCTCAGCGTGAACTCCGAGGTACCGGTGGTGTGCCGGCCGAGGTCGGTCATCGCCGGATAGATCTCCACCCCGTTGAGGTGGTCGACACCGAGCTCGAAGCGCGAAGTGAGCGAATCGACCGACGAGGCCTGGGGCGACGCATAGGCATGCGCGGCCTCGTCGTTCGGATCGCCGACGTGGAAGGAGTCGGTGGGCGAGAGGCAGGCGCCTGGGCGACCGTACCAGTAGGCGACGCTGCGGTATCGCTCGACGGACTCGTCCACTCCGCCGTGCTCGAGTTGGATGCGAGCGTTGCGCCCAAAGGGCATGATGTCGGCGACGAGGAAGCGGTAAGCGGACTCGACTAGATCGTCGGCGTTCTGCGCTTGCTGTGGCGACGGCGCGCCGGTTGGATGTCCGGCGAAGGGCAGAGTCATGGTCTGGCCGCCCCAGTAGTCGCCGCCGCCACCCCACTCCTCGGTGCCCGTGCCCTGCGCTTGCGGGGTGCGGCTGTCGTCGAAGAAGAAACGTGGATCGCCCTCCAGCGTGCCGAGCACCGCGGCGTCTGAAAAGGTGAAGGAGGTGCCGGCGAAGTGGCCGCACCAGTCGCCCCCACCCTCGACGAGGGTCGTGTCGAGGAGAACGAGATCGTGTCCGGGCACCGGCGTGCCGTGATCGACGTAGGTCGCGTGGAAGTAGGCCACGTGCCCTGCAGGGCCGGCAAAGGGCTCGGTCACCACTTCCCAGCGCACCCCGGGGATGGCTTCCCCATCGCTCACGAGCTCCAAGCGCGCATGGCGGAAGAAAGGCATCGGGTAGTACATGGCGAGCGCGACGTCGCCGCCCTGGAAGCGAACCGACGCCATCGATGCGCGCACCAGATCGGTGGCGCCGCTGCGGTTGTAAAGCGAGCCCGAGCCGAAGAAGAGGCCAACCGGCGCGTCGATCGAGGGCGCAGCGCGGTTGTCCCAGGTGATGCGAATGCGCGCGCGGCCGAACGCGAGGGCCAGGCTCGTGGGGGCGTAGAGACGCAAAGCACGCAGCATGGTGGGCCCGGAAGGGAGATCGAGCAGCCGCACGGAGCCGCCGGCGGGGAGGTCGACACTGCCGAGCGCACGACTCACCTGCGGTCCAGTGGGCGCGAGATCGGCACCGGCGTTCGCGATCCAGGCGACCACCGCGGGATCGATCGGGGACTCGTCCCAGGCGACGAGGGGTTGGGAGAGGTTCTCGGGCGCGTCGGGGAACTGGTCGTAGATGAAGTAGCCGGTACCGTAGTGCGTGCGGCCATACGCCAGCGTGAATGTCTTCGTGAAAGGGATAGGCGCCCAGTTGAGGTCCGCGCCGCGGGTGGTCGTATACGTGTCCGTGAGGGGACTGGGAAGCGCGGACGCGGGAAGGAACATCGAGCTCGCGGCGGGGTGCAGGGGGTCGGCAGTACTGGTCTCGGAGACGACGTCGTCGGAACCGTCGACTACGTAGTGCCACGGACTCCCGTGCCAGTGGTTGGCGCGAGCGAAGTAGAGGACGCCGGGGCCCTCGATGTCGAGAGCGACGTTGAAGTCGGGAGCCTCTTGCCGAAGAAAGTGGCTCGCGTCGGCACCCTCATTGCCGCCGGCCCGATCGTAGGTGCTACGCAAATAGGCGCGCATGCCGATGCGGAGGTACGGGAGACGATCCCACATGCGGTAGGCGTCGAGCCCAACGGGAATGACGGGCAGCGCCGTGCTGGACGGCACGGATGGCGCTGAGGGGACGGGTTTGGGGCCGCGAGAGCACGCGGTGAGAGCAAGTATCGCGCTGAGGAAACGAAGGTGCACGTGAGGAGCATAGGGGTGCCACGCGCCAAGACATCCTGAAGTTTGAATCGAGTGCTTCGTGAGCCGCGGCCTGTCAGCAGACTCGAAGGACGGTCACGCGCCAGGCATCTTCTTGATCTCTCCGGCGGCGCTTGTCCAGGCTTGCTGCACCACCCATGACAATGAGCGATCGAGCCGCCGAGCCTCGGCGGCAATCTCGTCGAGCATGGACTTGGGAAAATAGAGACTCTGCTTACGCTTGTCCGTTTTGCGGTCGCGCATGCGACCTCCTATCCCAAGAACTTTTCGACGAAGCTGCGAAGCTCTTTGGGGTCAAAGGGCTTCATCAGCACGGGCTGTCCGCTCGCGGCGAGGCCCTTCTCGCTTTGCGCGTCGGACCCGCCGGTCACGAACACCATGCGGCTGGCTTGCTCGGGATCGAGGCGGCGAATCTCGTCGTACAGATCGCAGCCCGACATGCCCGGCATGCCGACGTCGGAGAGAATCAAGTCGAAGCGCTCCCCGATAACGATTCGATCGAGTGCGCCCTGGGCGCTCGTATTGACCACGGCATCGTAGTCGCGAAATAAGCGTTGCAGCGCCCGCCCGAGTCCCACCTCGTCATCCACGATCAAGATGCGGGCAGGGCGCAAAGCATCCTTGAGCGCGGGCGGCCTGTCGCTTGCTCGCTGCCGCAGCGGTTTCTTGGGCGCCACAGTCTCCCGAATGCGCTCAGCGGCCACACGTGCGTCGCAGAGGCAGTTGTCGGCTTCGGCCATCCGAGTGGTCAGCCACGCTTCCGCGTCGGGCCGAAGACCCCCCGCCGCTTCGACCTGCACACTGGCCACCAGCTCCGTGAGCAGTTGCAGGTTGGCGATGACGACCGCGAGGGGGGTTTTCAGCTCGTCGGCAAGGATCGACGCAGCGTCGGCACTGCGTGAATCGTGTCGGCCTGGTGCGGTGTTGGCGTCCGGGGTGGGATCCGGCTGGCCGCGAACAACGGGCCCACTCTCTGGCGGCTGGCTTTCGCCTGGCAGAGGGTTCCTCATCTGGCTGCCCGGTGCGCTACCACGCTCTCCCACCCGGGGGAAGATACGGCCCGCCGGCACGGCCATGTTCGTTGGGGGTTGGGTCTGGCGCACGTGGGCCATCCAGCGCCGAGGTGCCCGGCTCCGCGTCGATGTCGGCGTCCACGCCGAGCGAGTCGCCCCACCCATAGCGACCTCGGGGGCGGAAGCCTCCTTGCCACGGCCCGATGCGTCGCCCGATGCCACCCCCGATGCGGGCTGCCGAAACGTCCCGGTCGAACCAACCTTTCGACCGTGTGGCCGCGCGGGCCGCTCCGGACGCCGCCTTCTCGAACCTGGCCGATTGCAGGATCCCAAAGGGGCGTTCTGCCCGCGTCAAGCTCACCTTCGCTCCGGTCGGCGACGTCACATCGGCGATGCGTTCTGCCTCCGTACGGCGCACACGCCGGGGGGCGTGCGTCGCAGCGCACCTTGGTAGATCCCAGGTGGCTCCGTTCGCCGGGCCCCTCGTGGTCTTCGTCTATGCGTTCACCGCGGCTCGCTAGCCGGATTGCGCTCCGCGCGTGCCCTCGGTTTCTGGGTACGACATGGATCGATGTGCGCCGCTCAGGTGGGCGCATGAGCGCATGCTTATGAGCGGATCGCGCGCCCGCACTTTCTGCTCCACTTGCGCTTGCGAGCGGCGTCTTGTTGCGCCACGGTGACTCGGACCCATCGTGGCATTTTCGCCGGGAGCGGCCAGCAACGCACCGAATCGCCGAAGGTACCGGCGGGTGCGGGCATCTATCCAGTGTCGTCCGGCGGGCGTGGAGTTTTTCGCGCAGCACCTGGAGTCCATCGACGTCAGCTTCGGCGGGCTCCGGATCAATAGCGACGCCGAGTATCGAGTCGGGGCACCCGTGCGGCTGGACATCTTCTCGCCCACCGGCGCGCCTATCACGCTCACCGCCGAAGTCGTGTGGATCGAGGCGGTGGGCAACCGCGTCCGAGCGCGCTTCGATGTGGGCCTCGCGTTTGTCGAGCTGACTTCAGACGCGCTCAAGTTTCTAATGACCGTGCTCGACTCTGAGGTGCCATGGGTCGGCTCCCCCGAGTCGAAGGGCCTCCCCGCACCCGAAGAGAGCTCCGTCGAGTTCATCCGCGACGAACCCGTTAGTGAAATTCTTCCCGTCACTTCTGAGCCACCGACCGTGCGGCAAGGGCGCGGCGCGCGCTCGATGCTCGCCAGGATTCCCGTCGTCGTCGTGGATGCCGAGATGCTCCGCGCGGAGCGTCTCGATGCCAGAGCAGGGTTCTTGGTTTCGCTCATCGACGGCATCACGATGGTCGAAAGCCTTCTCAACTTGAGCGGAATGTCGCCCGACGAGACGCTTGCGCTCCTGGAGGATCTCCGGCGACGCGGCGTCGTCGAGCTCATTGATTCGACAGAAGAGCCAGGGAGATCGTGACCCGGCACGCCCTCGGGCGTTCAGGCCGGCCTACAGCTTCTTTTGCAAGAAGAGCGCGCGCCCCCGCATCGGGTGCAAGCAGGGCTCGAAACCGAATCGGTCGTACAATCGCATGGAGCGAGCGTTGCCCTCCTGCACTTCGAGCGTGAGCATGCAGCATCCGAGTTCGCGCGCTCGTTGCTCGACCCGTTCGAGCAAGGGCGGGCATGGCGGTGTCGCCTCACTCCACGATCGGGTTTCCTGAAGCGTCGGCGGGACTGACAGCGCTCGGGCCATCGTCCGACGCGTCGTTGTTCGCGTCGGAAACAGACGCCTCGCTCAGCGCGGCCTCGCGGCTCGAATGCGCGGGGGGGCACGGCCGTTACAAACTTTCGAGATACGCCACCAAGTCGCTCAGGTCCCCGGCGGAGAGTTGTGTGACGCCTCCGTGACCTGGGGTCGCGCACTTGCCGAAGCGGTCGGCGAGAGCGGTCGCGCAGCCATTGTGCATGAGCGGCGTGCGCCAACCCACTCCCACCAGGGGCGGCACCTGGAAGAGGCCGCACGTGCCGACGTTGAGCGTCTGATTGTTGGTCAGCTTCGGGCCCGAATGGCACGCCGTACAGCCGGTGTCGGTCCGCCCGAACACCGCGCTACCGCGCAGGACCGCTCCGCCGTCGAGCCAAGACGGGGCCGGCGGCGCAGCGATGGCCTGCACCCATTGCATGAGAGCCGACGTCTGCTCCGGCAGGAGCATCGCGCCCCCCATGCGGCCGGTGTACACGTCCGCCGTGAGGGTCGGAAAGTCGGGCTCGTCGCCCGGCCAGTGGTAGGGCGCCGTCCCTGCGATCGTTCCGCGAAGAGAGGGCGTGCGGCGCGCGCTGCCGTCGAGGATCCATACGTGACCGTCGTCGCCCCCCTCGGGGTGACACGAAGCACACGCGATCGCGAAGCCTGCCGCGGCATGGAAGATGTCATGCCCCGTGTCGGCCCGCGAAATCGAGGACAGCGAGACCGCGGTACCCCCGATCGGGTTGTACAGGGGGCCTTGCGCCAGGTTAATGCCCGGAGCTGCGCCGCAGCTCGGCGCCGGAAGGATGCGGAGCGAAGCCGGCTCGCGCATTTGCACGAGCAGATGACCGCGACCATCGAACGCGACGGCAATGGGCTGCTCGGACACCGACCCTCCGGAGGCCGAACCGCCGTCGACTCCCAAGACCGCCCTGGGTGGAGCGATAGGCGGCGGCTCGGGAAATGCGCACGTGGATGAGCCCCCGAGCGCCATGAAGCTCACCTCCGGCGCGGTGGGCGAGAAGCCACCCCCGGCCGAAACCACCGCGGCATACGAGCCGTCGGGAGCAACGGCGACATCGACGGGGAGCACGGACTGCGAGAGGACTTGCTGCATCGTCGTGCCCCCGTCGACGGAATCGTCCATGCTGGTCATTTGGCTGCTGACGATTCCGAAGGGGCCGGCGGCGCCGAGCCCATACGCGTTCCCCGAATGCGTGGGGACGTTCATCGAGCTATGGCCTTGGTGAACGGCCAAAATCGAATGCGCCGGCGTGAGCACGGCCCGCCAGAGCACCTGCGCGCTCGAGAGCGGTGCGGCGGTGGGCAGGGTCGATCGACCCAAGATGGCCCCGTCGGGGCCGACCTCGAGGATCTGAGCGGACCTGAATTCGGTCACTTTCAACGTGCCGGCGCCGTCGACGAGCACGTCACGCAAGTCTCTCTCGATCACCAAGCTCTTCGTGGCCGGACCGCCCCCCGCCGGTAGGGCGACGAGCTCGCCGGTCGCGCATGCGACCCAGACCGAATTGGTCGTCGAATCCCAGGCGACCCCTCGGGGCGCCGGACACACGGCTCTTCGGGTGACGATGACCCCAGCGACCGGGTCGATCGTCACGAGCGCGCCGCCGGAGCGCAGCGCCACGTGCACTTGGCCCGCTCCATCCTCGACGAGCCGGCCCGGCTCGTCGCCTGGCTGAAGGGCCATCGTGCTTTTGAGCACGGCGTTGACCGTGTCGACGACGTACACGGCGTCTCGGTCCGGATCGGAGGCCACGACGATGTTGCCCTGCGCGAGCGCCAGCAGCGTGCCGCCGGAGAGGGGTGGCGGTGCCACCGCGGAGGTTGCGGTCGGCCCAAAGCTAGGCGGCGCGCCCATGCCGTTGGCCGGACTCAGCGGCAAGGGCCCGACCGCCGCGTCCGTCATGGCGCTCGAGGGCGGGGCCGGGTTTTCTTGCGTGCAGGACGAAAAGTCGCCGCCGGCCGGCGCACCGCTGACCACCCCATCCGTGTTGGAATTCAGCAGGTTAATGACCCCGCTATCCGGGTCGGCGCCTGGGCCGATCTCGAAGGGGGGCGGAGCTGGGCCCCCTGCGCTCGGGATGCTGAGGATGTCGTCTTGCGGCACCGTATTGCACGCGGCGCCTGCGGCGAGCACGGCCGCCATCACGACGAGCGGCGCAGAAACCGGCGCGCGCAAAGGGAATTTTCTTGTTGCTGCCCTCATGACCCCACCCCTCTCTGGCATCGTCACACGCATGACCAATGTCCGCTCCACAAAGATTCCGTGCGGGCGGGCCGGCCTCGAGGTGCCCAACATCTTCGCGGACGCTTCGCGCCTCCGCTCGTGGCTGCCCGAGGCGGAGCGTGGCGCCGCCTTTAGCAAATTTTTTGCGAACGCCAGTTAGCTTCACGCGACAGAACGAGGCCAACCATGTCGCCATTGACAAATCGAGCACCCGCTCACCCACGGAAGAACGGAAGCACGCTGAAACGCGTCGAGATCGTCATATCGCCGTCAAGGCTCGACGAACTGCGAGACGCGCTCGTCGAGGTGGGTGTCGTCAGCATGAACGTGAGCGAGGCGAAAGTCTTCGAGCCGACGAGGCCGCGGCGCGCGGTCTTTCGGGGCGAGCTCGACGCCGTCGATTTTATGCTCAAGGTTGAGATCGTCATGGTGGTCGACGGCAGTGCCGTACCGAGGATCCTCTCCGTCTTGCAAGGGCTTCCCGAGACGGGAACGCGCCCCGAAAGCAGCGTGATCATTTCCGATGTCGTCGACGCGGTTCGGATACGAACCGGCGAGCGAGGGCAGCAAGCGATCGAGACCTCATGAGGCTCAAGCCCGGCGGTACCGATGTGCTGTGGATGGCAGCCGGCGCGGCCGCCTTGTTGGTCGTTGTGGCGGTCGTGTTGCATTTTTCCCGCGATCCGGTGGCGCAGCTCGCCTCGAAAGCGCGACGGGTCGATCTGGTGGGCAGGATGCAATTGGACTTGGCCTCCGCCTCCGAAGCCGAGAAGAGCGCCGTCCTTGCGAGCACGGACGCCGAGTCGCAGACCCTCGCCGATCAGGCCCGTGCCGCGTCGGGGAGAGTCGAGGAGGAACGACGCGAATTGGGAGGGCTGCTCGGGCCGAGCCCCGTTCCGGGAGAGACGGAGCTCTTGGCTCAATTCTCCGAATCCTTTGCAGAGCTCCAGCGCATCGACCGCGATCTCCTGGCGTTGGCCGTCAAAAACACGAACATCAAGGCCTACGCTCTTGCCTTTGGGCCCGCCGCCGCCGCGATCACGGACATGGGCTCCGCCCTCACTCACCTGGCAGCCGCCAGCACCGACTCCCCTCAGGCGACGGCGACCCTGCCGCTCGCCTTCGGCGCGCAGATTGACGCCTTGCACATCGAGGTTCTCTTGCCGCCACACATTGCGGAAGAGAGCGATCAAAAAATGACCGAGCTCGAGGCGAGGATGGCCACGGAGGACGCTCACGTGCGCCATGACCTCGACAAACTCGCCGCCCTACCCAAAGTCGGCAAGGACCCCGACCTCGCGGCTGCGAGGGCGCACTACACCGAGTTCAGCGACATCCGGAAGCAGATTCTCGCGCTGTCGCGCGAGAACACGAACGTTCGCTCGCTCTCCATTTCTTTGAACCAGAAGCGCAAGGTCATGCTGCTGTGTCAGGCGTCACTGAGCACGTTGCAACAGACCATCCTCGCCGAGCCCGTTGCGGGGAGCACCTACGGTGTGCCGGTCAGGCCGCGCTGATCAGGGGCTCGCGGCCGACGGCGTCGCGCCCGCCGAGAGGGTTTCGGATCGCAGCCCTCTCCCCCTCCACAGGGCAAAGATGGCTGGATAGAGACTCAGCTCGAGCAAGAACGACGTCACGAGGCCGCCAATCATGGGAGCCGCGATTCGCTTCATGACATCGGCGCCCGTCCCCGTGCTCCAAAGAACGGGGACGAGACCGAAGATCAGGGTCGCGACGGTCATGAGCTTGGGCCGAAGCCGCTTCGCGGCACCCTCGACGATGCTCTCCCGAAGGTCTTCGAGCGACCGCATGCGCCCCTCGATGACGTACCGATCGTAGGTCAAGGTCAAGTAGAGGAGCATGACGACCCCGGTCTCGGCGTCGAGACCCGCCAGGGCGATGAAGCCGACCCAGACCGCGACGCTGATGTGGTAGTGGAGCAAGTACAGAAGCCAGATGGCCCCGACGAGCGAGAACGGTACCGCGAGCATGACGATCACGGTCTCGACGATCGACTTGGTATTGAAGAAGAGAAGGACGAAGACGATTCCGAGAGTGAGCGGAATGACCCACTTCAGCCGCCCTTTCGCCCGCTCGAAGTACTTGAACTGCCCCACCCATTCGAGGCGCGTTCCGGCGGGGAGCTCGACCTCGTGCGAAGCCGCCTCTTTCGCCTCGGCGACGTAGTCCGCGATCGGGCGATCGGTATCGACGAAGACGAAGCCGACGAGCTTGCCTCCTTCGCTGCGAATCATCGGCGGGCCCAGGACCCCGTGCACACTCGCCACCTGGGACAGCGGGATCGGGGCGCCCGCAGGCGTGCCGATGAGGATCCGCCCGAGCAGCTCCGGATCGTCGCGAAACTCGCGCGCATAGCGAACGCTAATCGGGTAGCGCTCGCGCCCCTCGACGGTCTCGGAGACGTTCTCCCCGCCGATAGACTGGGCGACGACCCGGTTGACGTCCTCCACTGTGAGACCGTGACGGGCGGCCGCTTCGCGGTCCACCGTGAAGTCGAGGTAAAAACCGCCGGTCGAACGCTCCGCGAAGGCACTGCGCGTTCCCGGCACCTTGGAGACGGCGTGCTCGACGGCGATCGCCGCCTTCTCGATGGCCTCGAGATCGTCGCCGTACACTTCGATGCCGAGAGGGCTCTTGACGCCCGTCGCGAGCATCTCGGTGCGCGTCTGGATCGGCATCCACCAGACGTTGGGCATGCCGGGGTAGCGCAGCTTCTTGTCCATCTCTTGGAGGAGCGCATCCCAGGTCAGCCCGGGGCGCCACTGCTCCTTGGGCTGGAGCACGACGGTCACTTCGGCCATCCCGAGCGGTGCCGGGTCGGTCGCGCTCTCGGAGCGGCCCATCTTGCCGAAGACGCTCACGACCTCCGGAAACTTCTTCAGCTCCCGATCCATCGACTGCAAGATCGTCGAAGCCTCGTTTTCGGACATTCCCGGCGGAGCCGTCGGCATGTAGAGAATGACGCCCTCGTTGAGCGGCGGCATGAATTCGCTGCTGAGCCGGAGCGCCGCGGGGGCCGTCAGGACGATCGTCAGCATCGCTGCGAGGAGCACTTTCCATCGATGCTCGAAGACGAAGCGGACGACGGGTGTGTACGCGGCCGTGAGCCAGCGATTGATGGGGTTTCGCGACTCGTCGAGCACTTTTCCCCGAATGAAGAGGACCGCCAGCGCGGGTGTGAGCGTGACGGCCAAGATCGATCCAAATCCGATCGAATAGGTCTTGGTGAAGGCGAGCGGTTTGAAGAGACGACCCTCGGTGGCTTCGAGCGTGAAGACCGGCAAGAACGAAATCGTGATGACGAGGAGCGAGAAGAAGATCGAAGGGCCGACCTCCTGCATCGCGTGGATGATGACGTCCGTCCGCGGCGCGATCTGGCCGGCACGGTCCCATTCGCTCAGCTTCTTGTGAACGTTCTCGACGAGGATGATCGACGCATCGACCATCGCGCCGATCGCAACGGCCACCCCGCCGAGCGACATGATGTTCGCCGTCAGGTGCTGGTAGAACATCGGCACAAACGCCAGAAGAACGCCGACGGGAAGGGTCAAGACGGGGATGAGGGCGCTGCGCGCGTGGAGCAAGAAGACGAAGATGACGATGCTGACGACCATCATCTCTTCGAGAAGCGTGTGCTTGAGAGTCGCGACCGATTCTTCGATGAGCTGCGACCGGTCGTAGGTGGGGATCACCTCGACCCCTTTGGGCAGGCTCGGTTGGATCTCTCGGAGGCGCTGTTTGACCGCGTCGATCACAGTCAGTGCGTTCTCCCCGTAGCGCATGAGCACGATGCCTCCGGGCGCCTCCCCCTCCCCGTTGAGCTCCGAGAGGCCTCTGCGGATGTCTGGGCCAATGCTGACGCGAGCCACGTCCTGGACCCGAATGGGGGTGCCGCCGATCACGCGGATCGGACTGCCGCCGATATCCGCGGGACTTTTGACGTAGCCTCGCCCACGAATGATCTCTTCGTGGCCGCCCATTTCGAGGACGCGGCCGCCGACCTCGCTGTTCGACGCGCGCACCGCTTTGACGACCTCGTCCATGCCGATGCCGTACCCAAGGAGCTTCGTCGGATCGACGTTGACCTGGTACTGCTTGACGAAACCGCCGACGCTCGCGACCTCGGCGACTCCGGGGACGCTTCCGAGGGCGTAGCGCAGGTTCCAGTCTTGAATGGACCGAAGCTCCTGCAGATCGTGCTTGCCGGTCCGATCCGCGAGCGCGTACTCGAACACCCACCCGACGCCGGTCGCGTCCGGCCCGAGAATCGGATTCACCCCTTGGGGCAGCTTCGCGCGGACGGAGCTCAGGGATTCGAGGACACGGCTCCGAGCCCAATAGAGGTCGGTGCCCTCGTCGAAGATGACATTGACGAACGACATCCCGAACATCGATTGCCCGCGCACCGCCTGCACCTTCGGCGCCGCGATGAGCCCCGAAGAAATGGGGTACGTGATCTGGTCTTCGACGAGATTGGGGCTCTGGCCCATCCACTCCGTGAAGACGATCACCTGCACGTCCGAAAGGTCCGGAATTGCATCGAGGGGTGCTTGGCGCAGCGAAACCACGCCCCAGGCGGTCGCTGCGGCCACGAAGAGGATCACCACGAAGGGATTGCGCGCGCTCGCCGCGATGATTCGCGCAATCCAACCGAGGCTCTCGGGCCCAGCGCCTGCCGGCTTCACGGCGTATCCCAGTACTTGGCGGCCGTGCTGATGCGGGCCTCGGCCGCAATCAGAAAGACACCGGAGGTGGCCACCTGATCGCCCGGCTTGAGCCCGGAAAGCACTTCGTACATCCCGTTCGACGAGGCGCCGACCGCGATCTCCTGCGGACGAAAGCGGCCTTGCCCCTGATCCACGAAAACGAGGCGCCTTGGCCCCGTGTACACGACCGCGGCCGAAGGAACTTGCACCCGCGCTCCGAGATCCGCGGCGAGAGTAACGCTCGCGTACATCCCCGGTCGGAGGGCGAGATCCTTGTTTGCCAGCTCGAGGCGCACCTGGCCCGTCCGAGTTTGCGGATCGATAGTCGGGTATACGTACGCGACCTGGGCGTCGTACGTGCGGCCCGGCAGGTAGTCGAGCGTCACGGTCGCGGGCTGACCGGGGCGGACGCTCGCAAGATCCGCCTCGTAGACTTGAGCCTCGATCCACACGTTGGTCAGGGCCGCGATCCGATAGAGGCGCATTCCCGCGTCGACCGACGCGCCTTCGACGACATTCTTCTCGATGACGAACCCGCTGGCGGGCGATGGGATCGGGACGCCCTCCGACGGCGCGCCCTGCTTGGCGAGCGCTTCGATCTGCCCGTCGTCCAGCCCGAGTAGGTGCAACCGCAAGCGCGCGGCGCGAGCCAACTCGGGTGTCGCCCCACTCGGGGCGGCCAGGAGGAAGTCTTGCTCCGCGTTGTAGAGCTCCGGGCTGTAGAGAGACAACAGAGTCTGCCCGCGCGTGACTTTCTGACCTGTCTCGTTCACGTAGAGCTTGGTGATCCACCCGTGGACTTTCAGACTCACATCGGCGAGCGACGACTCGTCGTAGGTGACATGGCCGACGACGCGGAAGTCCTTGCGCATCGGGGCAAGTGCCACGCGCTCCATGCGCACACCCATGAGCTGGCGGCGCTCGTCGTCAATCATCACGACCCCTTCCTGCTGCTCGACTTTGGTGACCGGAATGAGGGCCATCCCACATACGGGGCACTTGCCTGGAGCGGCTTCCTTGACCCAGGGATGCATCGAGCACGTGTAGTGGTCGATCTCACCGACGCTGGATCCGGCGCGCGGGAAACCCGCTACGGCCTTGCGCTCACCCGAGAACCACGTGAGGAGAGACCTGTGAAAGACGACCGCGGGCACGACCAGCGATAAGGCGAGCATGATCGAACCGAGCCGGCGGCGGGCCGCCTGGGGGTCTTGGGCGTTCATCGGGCGGCGTCCTTTCCATCCAGGCCCGGAATGCGCCCCAGCGCGCGGTCGAGCTCCGCGCGTCGCCGGTCGCAGTCGGCTTGCGCGGTCTGCTGGTCGAGCTCGACGCCGCGTAGGTTCTTCTCGGCATCGATCACTGTGACGAAAGGCACCTGCGACGAGCTGAATGCCGCGCGCGCCGCTTCGACTTGCTGTCGTGCAATGGGCAGAAGGCGCTCCCCAAAAATGCGAAGAACGTGCTCTGCCTCTTCGAGCTGCTTGCGTGAAACGACCACGCTCGCGCGCGCGGCATCGGTCATGCGCTCCGCATCGGCTTCGTATTGCGCGCGCATCGCACGGGCTTCCTCGACGGCGCCCCCGCGGCGCCCCGAAGGTACCGGCAGGTTGAACGCGAGCCCCACAGTCCACCTGTGCTCCGGCGTGTCCCACATCGAGTTGAACGCGGTCGAGAGGGTGACGTCGGGCAGGTACTCGCGGGAAGCTCGGTCCGCGCGCGCCTGCGCCGCGCGGGCGCGATCGCGGGCCGCGAGAATATCGGGACGATGCTCTACGGCCTCCGTCTCGGGCGGCCCCGCCCCCACGGAGTCGGGCGACGTCGCAGAGACGAGCTCGCGGCGCGGCGGCGGAAGAGG
>Ga0209274_10000936_pt1 | contig 15656 bp, 14 predicted proteins | sample HubBroMetageREF1_FD_188343 | JGI IMG/M metagenome (GOLD analysis project Ga0209274, IMG submission 188343) | Reference soil microbial communities from the Hubbard Brook experimental Forest, New Hampshire, USA - Hubbard Brook CCASE Soil... | ecosystem: Environmental > Terrestrial > Soil >...
GCACGAGCGCCGTGCCCGACGCCGTCACTGCCGGCCGGCCGCTGGTGGGGGTGCGCATGCCTGCCCATCCCGTGGCGCTGGAATTGATTCGGCTGGCAGGGGTTCCGCTGGCGGCTCCGAGCGCGAATCGGTTTGGGCATACCAGCCCGACGACGGCGGCGCATGTGCTGGCGGATCTCGATGGTCGGATTGATGCTGTTCTGGATGGCGGGCCGACAGTGGTTGGGGTGGAGTCGACGGTGGCGGAGGTGGTCGACGATGCGGGGCTGAAGGCCCGGTATCTGGCGGTGCATCCCTATGCGTCGCTGTATGCGGAGTTCGGAGACTTTGCACTGTGGCGCGTCCGGCCGATGGGCGGGCTGTTTGTCGGTGGGTTTGCGCGCGCCGCACGGCTGCGGCTGGCGGAGCTGACGCCGGAGCCGGGTGCGGTGGCAGCGATCGCGGCGGCAGCCGAGGGGATCATGGCGCACTGCAATGACGATCATGCGGACGCGATAGCCCGCATCGCCGGCGGCTCCGGCGCGTGGCGGATGGTCGCGGTGGATGTCGATGGCTGCGATCTGGCGCAGGGGGAGCGGGTGGTGCGCGTGGCTTGGTCGGCTCCGGTCGCGGCGCCGGACGGGATTCGGGCGGAGCTGGTTCGGCTGGCGCGAACGGGCGGCTGAGCGGTCGGTTGCGGTGGGCGGCCAACCGGTCAGGTGCGGGGCACGGGCAAGAGTGGTCAGCCATGGGGCGTGAAGTCGCGGAATGCCGCCGCAACCGCGTTGATCGCGGTCTGCCAGTCGCCGGGCGCCGGCTGACGGAACAACCGGACGGTCGGATACCAGGGCGAATCGCTGCGATCGATCAGCCAGCGCCAACAGGCGTCGAACCGGTTGAGGATCCAGGTCGGCTTGCCGAGTGTCGCGGCGAGATGGGCGACGGCGGTGTCGACCGTGATGACGAGGTCGAGCGCCTCGATCAGCGCCGCGGTGTCGGCGAAGTCATGCAACTCGGCGGTCCAGTCGTGCACGGCCAGGCCAGCTGGTGGGGTGGTGGCTTGCGCCGCGGCCTCGCCCTTCTGCAATGCGACGAAGGTCGCTCCGGAGTCGTGGGCCAGTGGCGCGTAGTGCGCCAGGGTGATCGAGCGACGCCGGGCAATCGCGCGCGCGGCCGGATCGTCGCGGCTTGGGGCGCCGGCCCAGCAGAGGCCGGCGCGCGGGATGGGCAGTGCGGCGAGCCGTAGGCGCCATCCGCCACGCGGTCCGGCGGCGGGGTCGGGTGGGCGGGCGGCGGGATCGACTCCAGCGTCGTGCCGAGCGCCAGCGGCAAGCTCAGCAGCGGACAGTGCAGATCGAACTCGGGGAGGGTGTCGCCGGCGGACAGCACCTTGGCGGGGCCGTCGAGCACGGTGAGCAGGCCGGCGAATGGGCGTGGCACCACCAGCAGCACGTGCGCGGCACGCTCGGCGAGCGGCGCTGCATAGCGGCAGAACTGCAAGGTGTCGCCGAAGCCCTGTTCGGCGTGCAGCAGGATTGTCTTGCCGGCGAGCGGCTCGGCGCCGAGCCATGGCGACTGGGCGAGGCGCGCGGTTCGCTCGGTCTGTCGCGGCATGCGCCAGCGCCATTCGTATTCGGCCCAGCCGCGGGCGAGGTCACCCTGCTGGAGTAGGCAGCTGCTGCGCCCGAAGTGGGCAGCCGAGTGGTCGGGTTGCAGCGTCAATGCCTGGTCGTAGCTTTGCAGCGCCGCGGCGTGCTGGCCGAGCACGCTCAGCACGCCGGCTCGGTTGGCCAGGGGGTCCGGGTAGTCGGGGCGCAGGGCGAGCGCCTGGGCGTAGCTGGCGAGTGCCTCCTGGTGACGATCCAGGTCGTGCAGTGCGTTGCCGCAGTTGTTGAAGGCCTCGGCGTAGTCGGGGCGCAGGGCGATGGCCTGGGCGTAGCTGGCAAGCGCCTCCGGAGACCGGCCAAGGTCGTGCAGTGTGTTGCCGCGGTTGCTGTAGGCTTCGGCGTAGTCCGGGCGGAGGGCGATGGCCTGGTCGAAGCTTTCCAGGGCAGCGTCGGCGCGTTGCAGGTCGCGCAGCAGGTTCCCGCGGTCGTTGAACACGCCGGGGTCGGTGGAGCCGAGCTGGATGGCGCGCTCGAAGCTGGCCAGCGCTTCGGCCGAGTGGTTGGCGGCCTTGCGGGCGCGGCCGAGATTGGCGTGGAAGGTTGCGTCGTCTGGGGCCTCGGCGATGGCGGCGGCGATGAGGGGGATCGCTTCGGCCGGGCGGCCGCGCTGGGCGATGAGCACTCCGAGCAGGTGCAGCGCATCGGGCTGGCGCGGGGCGGTGGCCAGGGCGCGGCGCGGATGCTGCCGGACGATGGCCGCAAGCGGCAGGAGGCTCCCCGCGAGGGCGGCGCCGATACCCTCGCGCTCAAGTATGGCCCCCCGCGCGCGCTGGAAGCGTCGGGTCTCCGTGACCCCTCCACGCAGCCACGGCAAGAGAAGGACCGGCGCGCCTCCAAGGACGTAGAGGGCGCGCCAGCCGAACGGGAGCCGGTTCGCGAGGCCGTAGACCAGCGATCCGGCGCCGAAGCCGACCGCCGCGACGCCGGAGAGCATACCGATCCCCCAGCCACGGTGCTCCGCCGGGAACTCCTCAGTGACGATCACGACAGCGGCCACGCCCGCCGCGATCAAGAAGCCGCGCGTCGCGAACTGGCAGAGCACGAACTGGAAAGCGCTCTGGCTCGTTGCGGTGAGGAGCGAACCGAGGCTCATGCCAACGACGCACAGAAGCACAACACGTCGGCGGCCAATCCGATCCGCCAGGGGTAGGAGGAGGAAGGCGGGCAACGCGCCCAAGCGGGTGGCACTCGTGAAGTCGCCGAGCGCCTCCTTGGGGAGCCGAAAGGTTGCCGCAAGCTGCGGCAAAGCGTTGCCTAGCAGCGAGAAGTCGTAGTTCTCGAAGAACATCGCGAAGGTCAGAACGCCGAGCAAGCGCAGGTGCGCCGGACCAAGCCGCGCCGGTACGCCGCCCAGGAAGGGCGGAATCCACCAAGGGTTTTGGCGCACCGACCGGTATGCCACGGCTTCGCCTGGGCCCACGGCGCGACGATAGCCCGACGCGCTTGTTGCGGCTTTGCCAGCCGCACGGCGCCACGTGGGACCTAGCCAGCCCAGGGCAGACTTACGCGGCTCTCAACGGCAACGATCCTGTCAACAATCTGCTCGCGCTGATCGGGAATTTCCAGAACCCCGATCCCTGGTGCTCCGTGCAAAAACTTTGAAACCTCCGCCACTTGGCCATCCGGACGCGCGCCGGTAGCTTTGTGCGATGACCTTTCGCTCGAACCTCGTCGTCGGGCGCATCGTGGAGGCGCTCACGCGGCTCGCGCAGGCGTGCCTCTTCGCAGCTTTCATTTCCGGTCACGAGGAGCTCCCCGCTGCGGCGGCCGAAGGCGATGAAGCCGACGAGCCGGTCGTCGCAGGGCAAGAGGGAGAAGACTCACCCGCGCCGACCACCGGAACGCCACCTCCAGAGGGCTCCGCCGGAGCCGCGCTGCTCGCCGAGGTGAATCGGGAGCTTTCGGTCATGAAAAGCTCCGCGTACAGCCATCGCACGCACGTCGACGAGGCCTCCGGCTTGTTTGATTATGACTGCTCTGGACTCCTCAACTATGCCCTCGGGCGGGCTTCCCCCGATGCACTCTTGGCGGTGCGCGCAACAACTACGCGGCGGCCGCGATCGGCGGAGTTCGTCGCGTTTCTCGAGGGCATCCCCGCGGGCGGCCGGAGGGGCCGCTGGCAGCGCGTCGCTCGGGTGCAGGAGCTTTCGGCCGGCGACGTCATCGTCTGGTTGAAGCCAGTGGGCTCGCACTCGACCAACACAGGCCACACCATGATTGTGCATGGCGCGCCGACTCCGGATCGCGAGCAGTCGGACGCTTTTGTCGTTCCCGTCGTCGACTCGACGGGGCTCGCGCACGGTTCCAGCGACGCGCGCGCCAACGAGCACCGAACGGGGCTCGGACAAGGAATGATTGTCCTACTCACCGACCGCGCGGGAGCACCGATCGGTTACCGCTGGTCTCTGGAAAAAAAGTCACCCGACAAGATGACGAGAATCGCCTTCGGACGACTGCATTAGAAAGGCACGAATGGGCAAGCCTGGCCTATGGCCGCCGTGACCCCAGACAAGACGGAGCCGTGGTCGGTAATATGGAGACGCTCCTCGAGGGGTCGATGACAAGCTCGCCGGGTTCGCGTTGATCTCGGAACGGAACAAGATCACGGGTAAGAGTGGGGTTTTCGGCATGACGGAGTTCTTCGTCCTCCGGAGGTTCAGGCGGCGCGGCGTGGGACGGACCGCCGCCTTCGCGGCCTTCGACCGGGGGTCCTTGGGCGGTCCGGCAGCGAGAGGAGAACCCCAACGTGACGGCGTTCTGGCGCCGGGCGATCGACGAGTACACGCGCGGCGACGACGAAGAGACCCGCTGGGTTCGGCCCCAGTGGTCAGAGATCGTCCAGACTTTCTCTACGGCCTCCGGCGAAGGGGACCTCCCGCAGTAGGGCTAGCTGCCCGGGGGGCGGCGGGGTCTGGGCGCTTTTAAGGAGCGAAAGTGGCAGTCTTGTGGCGGGTTTCGGGGATACTTTTATCCGTTGGCCACCGTGGGCGGGCATTGGGTCGGGGTGGCTCGGCGGTCGCAAGATCGTCCTGCGCTGCTGCGCCACCACTTGCTCGTACGCCGAGCGTACGTTCGCCACGGCCGTCCGGCCCGGCTCGAAACGGCAGCGTAGGGTCGAGCTCCCGCGTCGCACGCGCGCCTGTATCGGCGCCCCTGACGCAGCCGTTGTCAGGAAAACGGCGGTCTCGCCTCACGGGTCGCCCCGCGCCGGGCGTGTGCAGAGTAACGCGAGCGGAATCCGACTCCGCCATCGAAGCGGTTGCTTACTGATTTCAGGGCGTCCGGGCGCACCGGAACCCAACGTCGGGGTAATTAGGGATCTTGGTGCGGTAGGATCGTACTGGCGGAAGCAGCGACGAGCTACCGGTTCCGCTACTGCCGCCGCGGATTACCGCGCTAGACACCGAGTAGGTCGTCAGGTTGGCGCAATCGGCACACGGATTCACATACGCCATGTACTGGTCCAAATTCCACTGCCATACGTTTCCGGCCAGATCGAGCTCACCCCAACGGCCGGCGCCGAGTGTCGCCGTCCCCACGGGTGCGACGGTCGTCAACGGGTCGCAGACGCCTCCTTCGTAAACTGCTGAATTCGGGTAGTAGCACCCGTAGATCGCATATTGGTTTGCGGTACCCGGGTTTGCTGCTCCCCACGGGTACTCGCGTTGCTCGTTGCCTCCTGCCGCGGCGTATTCCCACTCCGCTTCACTTGGCAAGAAGCCGCCGTCCCAAATGCAGAAAGCGTACGCGTCGAACCATGGAGCACAGTTCATCGGCAAGCTTTCGTTGCCTCCCATCGCCACGGTATACGTGCAGTCCCCTGGCATGGTGAGATGCGAGGACGGCTGGACAAACAAATCATAATCTGTGACCCAGCCCGCCTCGTATGTTCCAGCGCTGCTGCTATTGGCGAGACCCTGGCCGCCATTCAGATGTGTGTGTTTGCCGGAGCCAGCCTGCGGCGACCAACCATTCGACCATGCTGCCGCAAACTGTCGGAAGCGGCCAACCGTCACGTCATACTTGTCGAGCCGAAAGCTGCTCACCGTCGCAGGGTCGGCCTCGTCGGCCCACCCGCCGTCCGGTGGTCCGGCGGTGACCTCGTCCCATTTGTAAGTGCGGTAGTAAGTACCGCCAGGCACCTCTAAGCTCGTACAGCAACTCTCCGTGCCGCTCCCGCTAGAACCGCAATTGGTCATGCCGGGGCCGCCTGGCGCGCAGCTTGGAGGAAGCCCTGCATCTGCGCCCGCCTCAATGGCGATCGGCCCGCCGTCGACACCTTCGCAAGTGCCAGCGTATGCGATTGGCTCCTTTGCATATTGGCCGTTGGGGCCACCGAGGCCACAGCCTGGCATCAAGTCGGTTGTGCCCGCACACGTGCAAGCAGGTTCCAGCGCACACGGGAGACCGCCCATCGGCACTGCTTGGCACGTGCCCTGCGCGGAGCAGCCATCAGAGACCTGAAACGCGCAGGCCAAGCCGGCGGCGCAGTCCGAGTCGCTCACGCAGGCACTTCCAGTCGGAGGACCACAGCGCGGACCACCGTTGACCTCGGCAGGATCGCAGTAGCCCGACATCGTGCCGCTCCCGACGCCTCCGCTTTCACTGACAGCACCCGCAGTAACGCCCGTACCAACACCGATGGCCCCCGCGCTCGCCGCGCCACTACTGACGCCGGCGCCGCCGAGCATCGAGCCCGTACCGCCACTACCGCCGACGAGGTTGGTGCCGCTTGCCGCGCTCGGGTTGGTGCCGCTCGTGCGTCCCCCGCAGCCGACCGCGAGCATCGCAGCGCAGAGAACGGTTCGAAAAGCCCCTCGAACGGGCCAACTGCTCGGACGGAGCGACACGGCTACTCAAGAGTACGTCGCCGTAGCCGCCCGAGCATGCTCAAGTTTCGGCGCGCAGGATTGACTTGCACGTCACGTCTCGTAGGACTCATACGCGCATGCGTTCCGCGCTCGCGGAGCCGGGCGCGCGCTCCACTCCCACAATTCCGTCAAGCCAAACAAGAAGCGCGATCGCCGAGCGTCCCTTGGCGAAAATCTCAAAACGCCCATCCGTCGTCGGACTCCTCTCGAATGGCGAATCGACGTTCCACATGAAGCGATCAAGGTCGGCAACGTCCGGCTTGGCCACCGGGAAGACCGAACCGCGTTCATCCATGCGATCGGCAAAAAGCATCGGTTTCCATGAGGTCGGCGCGACGTACAGCCTCCAGGCAGCGCCATCGCGGCCGATGAAGGAGTCGCGCCCGCGTCTGCAGCGTCCGGGGCTGCATCGCTGGGGGCATCGCTCGCGCTCGAATCCTCGATTCCGATTGTGGAAGGGCCCCCATTGGCAAATGTGGGGTTTGGACCGGCACATGTGGTCGAACGCGGAGGACTTCGTCGACTATTTGGACACGGTGCGGAACCCAGGGAACCCGACGAGCCGAGCCTCACTTCGCCTCGCCTTCGCTCGGCTCCGTTGCGGCGTCTGGGATGCTCCGCGGGGGGCTAGTTTTAGTTTAGGCAGCTCCACTCGGGGGTGCACGCGGCGGTGACTCCGGTCCCGGGTGGGGGGGGCGGCGGACAGTCTGCGGGCAAGGGCGTCGTAACGCATTGTTCGTCGGATGGGCACCAGACGCCGTCGCTGTAGCCGACCGCGGCTGCAGGCTGAAGGCCACCCTGCAATCGCGAGCAGTAAATGTAGGTCGCCTCGACTGCCCAAGTGCACTCACGAGGACCGCCCTGCAGGACAGCCTGGCATGCCGGCCCGCCCTGTTGAGCGGATTGCAGGTAAAGGGCGCATGCGTTCAAGCACGAGGGTCGTATTTGTTGAGTGAGGGCGCGACTTACGATGAGCGCCGTGCAGCCGGACCCGCCGGGGGCTGTTACGGACCCTCCGTAGGAACCGGCGGGTGTGCCGGTTCCGGCGCAAGTGGCGAGCGCCTGACAGAGTCTATTCGCATACTCCTCAAGGCTGACCACGGGGGCGTATTCGAGCTCGCACGTGACTTCGGCGTCATCGACGGCAATGGCCGCGGCGTCGGTAGTGCTCGCCTCGGGGAGCAGCACCTCGACCGGTGGGGGCCGGGCGTCCGTGATTGGCGTCGGCACCGGCGCAAGCTTGCCTCCGCATCCTGTGAACGACAAGATCACGAAGAGGAACTGGCCTTTGCGCATGGCGTTCACAAGGTAGGTCACATTATGGCGCGAGATGCGCTCAAGATTCGCCGGGCGCGCGCGGGCATCCCCCCAGCAACATCATGACCCGAGACAAGCCCACGGAATTGCTGACCCTCCGTGTGCCAAGTTGTGTCGGGCACGACTGCTCGATCGCGGAGGGCGGCCTCGCCAGCATCGCGGTCATCGGCTCGGCGGGCGAGACGCTCGGCGTGATGACCCTTCCTTGTGCGCTCGAACAGCGTCGTTCGAAGCCGGCCAGAGCCGGCCGGCGTCATGGCGGGGTAGTGTTGGGTCCCGCGATTCCGTCGAGCGTGTCGCCTGCGCACTTCGCCACGAACCGGGCGGCAGGCGGTCCTCCGGCTTTCTTCGGGACGGTCCCTTCAGCTTTCGAGTTGGAATAGTACCCTGGCCGCCCATGCGGCCCTCCACGGTCCTTCGTCTGCGACACCTCGCCCTGTTCTTGCCGGCGCTGATCGGCTGCCGCGCGTCGTCCGCGACCGCGTACACGCCGCCGCCCGCGTACGAGGACGCCGGCCCCCCACCCAGCTCCCCACCCTCCCTCGTGCCCTTCCCGAGCGGTCCCCGCACGCTGCACGGGTTTCTCTATCGTCCGGCCGGCGACGGGCCCTTCCCTGCCGTGGTGTTCAACCACGGAAGCGAGCCGATGCCCGGCGACAGGCGCGACGAGGCCGTGTTCTACGTGCCGCACGGTTTCGTCCTCTTCGTCCCGCACCGGCGCGGGCAGGGCCGCTCGAGCGATGCGGGCGAGTACATCGAGCGGCTCGATCGCGCGCGGGTCGTCGACGAGCTCGTCGCCCAGACCGACGACGTGATGGCTGCCGTCGAGTACGTGCACTCCCTGCCCTACGTCGACGGCGCGCGGGTGGCGGTCGCCGGCTGCTCGTTCGGGGGCATCGTGTCGCTGTTCGCGGCCGAGCGCGGGACCGGGATCAACGCGGCCGTGGACTTCGCAGGAGGGGCGATGAGCTGGACGCGTGCGCCGGACTTGCAGGTGCGCATGAAGCAGGCCGCGCGCGCAGCCCGGGTCCCGGTGCTCTTCATCCAGGCCGAGAACGACTTCGACACCACCCCGAGCCGGGTGCTCTCGGAGGAGATGCGCAGCGCGGGCAAGCCGGCGCGCATGCGCATCTACCCGCCGAACGGCTCGACGCACCAGGAGGGCCATCACCTCTGCTACGGCAGCGAGAGCCCGGCTTGGGGGGACGAGGTGCTGTCGTTCCTGAGCGCGAGCGCGCACTAACCGGGTAGGTCTCCCCGGCCGGAACCCCGCGGGACGAAATCGCCCCCTGGGCGGTCGAAGGAGGTAGAGGGAACCTTTGAGCGCCGCCAGCTCCTCGCACCGCCCGCGCACGACGCGAAGGCGCTGCTCGATCGCGATGCCAGGCTCAGTGGAGATCTCCGGCCAGCAGGCTCCCTCGCCGCGCCGTGCTCAAGCAAACTCGATGACGCGCCCCTTGAGCTCGGCCGGGCACGCGAGCCCGGAAGTGGCGCTACGTCAGGACGGGGCAGCGCTGGCAGCGCGACGCGTTAGCCACGAGCTACACCCATGCGGCTTCTGGCGATTCCGCTGCCACGGGCGCCGAGCGTCGCAAGCACTTACCGCACATCGCATCGAATCCGCCGCGAAACGGGCGGACGCTCGGGGTGGACATCGGCGCAAGGGTAGTGCTCTCGCGAGAATGAGCCTCACTCGTCCGGAGCGACGGCGCCCCCATATGCGGGCGTAACCGTGGTCGCATCGTCGATCACGGGAGATCCGTATGCCGCCTCGAACAACATTGGCACGTCGGCGCCGATAGACGAATCGGTCGGCATCGTGGTCGCGCTCGCGTCTGTCGCGTCGGCCGCTACCTCGCTGGGGCCATCGCTTGCGCTCGAGTCCTCGGTCTCGATCGCGAAGGGCGGGAAGGGGCCTCCGTATAGCGATCCGGCTGATGCACCATTGATTGAGCCCGCGCTCGCGCTCGAGTCCTCCGTCTCGGTCGGGATGGGGCCTCCGTACAGCGCTTGCGCTCCAGCTGATGCACCATTGCTAGAGCCCGCGCTTGCCATTGCGTCCGGCGCGAGCGGCTGAAGCGGGGAGGTCGAACAATCCGTGGTCGCGACCGCGGTGCCCACCGCTCCCGCGGCGAAGAGGGCGGCCCGTGACAAGCGACCGGCGATTGTTCGACTCGGCCTGTTCTGAACGCTGGCGGTCGCACCGCAGAACGGACAGAGCGCGTCGCCTCGTTTGACGTGACGGGAGCACCCGGGACACGGCCAGAATTGCGCGCTCATGACGGAGTCTCCGCCCCCCTTCGTCGGCCATCGTCGCTCTCCGTCTGCAAGGGGGTCAATACGCCCGAAAGCGTACGGCACTGTCCTAACGAAAGCGGGCACCTTGAGGCCACCAGGAGCCGGCAGTTGTAGCCCGCCCTTTGCCCGACCTCCCTTGGATGCCCCACGCACCATCGAGACCTTCACGCAGTGACCACGGGGTCGGCGAGAACCTGGAGGGCTTTCAGCGGACCGCATCCCCGAGCGCTGTGTCCCTTCGAGAAAACTCCGGCGGGGGACGTCCTCTACCTACGGTCCGCTCGATGAGCGTTGCGGCTGTGCCGACGCCGTTTTCTTGGCGGATGGCTTCACCAAGGCTACGCGCGGCATCGCGCATGCGCGCGTCATCGCACATGCGTTCGATCTGCGATCGAAGCCAGGTTGCCGTGAGCTTCTTGTAAGAAACAAAACCAGGTGACACTCCAAGTGTGCACGCTTTCTTTCCCCAGCCCGGTTGATCGCCCAGGTGCCAGACGACGGCTTGGGGCACGCCCGCACGAAACGCCGCGGCCGTCGTGCCCGCGCCGCCGTGGTGTACGACGCAGGCGGCGCGCGAGAAGAGCCATCCATGGGGGATGAATTTGGAAAAGAAAACGTTCGGGGGAGGGTCGGATGCGCCAAGACCCGCCCACCCTGCTTGCACGACGACTTTGCTGCGAAGGCCCGCTGCAGCTTCGAGAATGGTGCGCGTCGTCGCGTGCGGGTCGAAGCCGAGCATCGATCCGAACCCGATGACGACCGGCCGCTCAGCGCCGACAAAGGCCTCAAGCCCCGCGTCGCCGACCCGTCCCGCTTCGTCGTTGAAAAAATAGCCGGTGACATGAGCCGACATTGGCCAGGCTGGATCACGCGCAAAGACGTGCGGACTCACGGCGATGAGGTCGAGCAACGGCGACGCCGCCGAGATAAAGACATTCTTCCACGGGGCAAGCCCGGCCGCCTCGACGACTGTGTTGAGTCGGGCGTCAGTTGTCCTGCGAAGCAGCCAATAGGCGAGCGACCAAGCGAGGCCATTGAGAAACGGACCGAAGTTGGCGCCATTCGGGGCGTAGCCACGGCCCCGGTATACGGGCGCGAATTGAACAGAGACCTGCGGTACGTCTTTCGCTCGCGCGGCGGCGGCTGCTGCAACGAGGAGAGGGGGGTGAATGACCACGTCGGCCTGCGACGCCATCTCGAGCAGCTCGGGGACTGCCGGGCGCCCCTGTTCGGCCACGATCTCCATGATGATCGGAAGACCCGCGAGTGGGTTCGGCGCCGTGAGGACGCGTTCGAAGACCCGCTCCATGTCCTTCGCGATCCAGGGGGGACCGATCTTACGAAAAGCCAGCCCCTGCTCGGCCACGCTGACCGCGTAGTGGTCCGGCGCTGCGAACAATACTTCGTGGCATCGTGCCATCAGCTCCTTCGCGAGCGGGAAAAAAGGACGAATGTCCCCGTCGGAGCCCGTCGTTGCAATCAAGACACGCATCTCGAGCGCCAGTGTCTCATGATCCGGGCGCCCTCCCACAACGACAAGCGTGAGCACGTCACGATCCCCGAGTTGCTGGAATCCGCATGGCATGTGACGTGCGCCAAGCGACTTCCGGCCCGGGCGCCCGCGGGATCACGGTCGCGGTCGCGCGGGATGGTCCCCATTCGCGGCTGTCATGCCGCACCCAGGGTTGCCGAAGCCACGGCGCCGGGTGACGCCGATCGTGAGCGCAGGACACCTTGAGCCCAACTCGGTCCGGCGTAGGATGCGCTCTCGACCCCGCTAGAACCTGATGCTGGATGTCGTCAGAGCCGTGTGCGTCCTCATCGCCATTGCGAGCGCCGCAAGGCTGCGGTTCGCCTTCGGAGTCATGTGTGGCCTTGCGATCGCGTCCGGACTCCTCGGTTCGACGCTGCGCGTCGCGGCTGCGGTTCGACATGGCGCCGTCGGAGGGGAGTACGCCTTTGGCTTGATCTTTCTTGGCCCGTCGACGGTTCCCGCGAGCGGGCGTTCGGTCCTTCCCGGCGGCAGTTGGATGCAGGTCCACCAACTCGCCTCGTTGCTGGTATCAACCGCCCTTGCCACTCGCCCTTGCGCTTCGGCTTGGCGCCACTCGACGAAACCGTCGCCTCATTCCCTTGAGTCACACCGATGGGACACAGTTTTGGCTTCCTTCCTATTGCTCGCCGTAATAGCGCAGATCCGGCTGCTGTTGGTCATGTTCAGCGCGTGGTTCTCGGCGCATTAGGACGATCGGCACGAGCCCAAAGACCCCGAACGGCGAGCCCGAAGGCCCAGGTCACGGGTCGGGTGCGCTGCCGTCATCGAGAGCGCCTAGCGAGCCCCGCGCTTCATGCGCAACACGAGCAGCCCGAGCACCTCGCGCATCCGGGCAGCTTGCGCATGGAATCGCGGGCCATGACCGGGGAGCACCCATTCGAAGTCGAAGGCCATCAGCCGCTCCATCGAGCTCACCTGTTCGCTCCAGGAGTACCAGCAGACATCCGGAGATGCATCGAGGCCGCGCCCGTCGTCGCTGCCCCACAGGTGATCGCCCGTGAAGAGGAATCGGTCCCGGTAAAGAAGTGCGACGCTGCCACGCGTGTGCCCTGGAACTGGGATGGCGACGAGATCCGCCGCGAGCGGCACCGGGTCGGTGCCTTCGATGCGTCGCTCGACATCGCGTGTCGAAGTGCCTACGTCCGCCGCGTGCAATATGCGCTCGCAGCCGAAGCGGCGCGCGTACTGAGCGTGATCCGCGACGTCATCGCGGTGCGAGAGAAACATCTGGGCCACGCCACCCATCGACTCGATTCGGTCCATGAGCGGACGAGCCGCACGCGGCGAGTCGACGAGCAAGTTGCCGGCCTCGCGCTGGACGAGGTAGCTCGCTGCGCCGTAGGAGCGTTCGGAAGCGTACCCGCAGTAGTGGACCTCTCCCTCGATGACGAGCGGTAGCGCTGCGACCGCGTCATGCAGGTCTGCCTTGCTTTCGCTGCCGATGGAGCTCGTGGGACACGACACGATCGCCATCCGCGCGCGGAGCGCCTCGCTCGCACCAATTGGCTGGCGCGCCACGATCGACTGCCCGAGCCGTTCGGATCGCGCAAACACGGCAGGAGCCAGAATGCGACATGTCTCGCAGTCGATGCACGAGTCGTCGACGAAGATGTCGCCAGCTACGTTCTCACTCGCTCGGGCCGACGCGCGGGCCATGCGACGACCTTAGCCGAAGGCCGACTACCGTGCGCGCACGGGCAACGACAACCGCCTTCGGCTCGGCGTGCGCTCGAGCTCGCCGTATCGGCCGCGACGCGACACTTCGAGGTCGCATCGGAACCCTCTAGGCTCATCGCGACCGCGACGCCCACCGAGGTAAACCCGATGCTCCACGTCCACTACTGGCCCACGCCGAACGGTAAGAAGGTAACGATATTCCTCGAGGAGGCGGGGCTCGAGTATCGAATTGTCCCGTGCAACATCGGGCGAGGCGACCAGTTCCAACCGAGCTACCTGGCCATCAACCCCAATCACCGAATGCCCGCGCTCGTCGACGATGCCCCGGCTGGCGGGGGTGAGCCGATCGCCATCTTCGAGTCGGGCGCAATCCTCCTTTACCTCGCCGAGAAGTCGGGGAAATTCTGGGCGAAAGACCTGCGCGGCCGCTACGAGATCACGCAGTGGGTCATCTGGCAGGCGGCGAACCAGGGGCCGAAGACGGGAGAGCTCGGGCACTTTCTTCGCCTCGGCGACAAGGAGGGGGACCAGTCGTACGCGATTCGCCGCTTCGACGACGAAGTGAACCGGATTTACGGCGTGCTCAATAACCGCCTCTATAAGAGCGCCTATCTGGCGGGGCCGGAATACACGATCGCCGATATCATTTCTTACCCTTGGGTCGTGGGCTGGAAGATCCAGCGGCAAAACATCGAAGACTTCAAGTACGTGAAGCGATGGTTCGACGAGCTGAGCGCGCGCCCGGGAGTACAGCGTGGGCTCGCGGTCGGTGCCGACTTTGCAGAAGACTTCTCGAAGCTGCCGCCCGAGGAGCTCGAGCGCCGAAAGAAGCTGCTTTACAACCAGCGAGCTATCCCGGTCGCCGGATGAGCCACGGCATCGTCGCGCACACCCACCTCGCGGCGCTACCGCTGCGGGAGCTCCACTCCGTCCTCACTTCGCAGCCATTGAATGCCGTGCGTCATGAAGGCCCAATCGACCATGTGCGTTGCGTCGCGCTCTTCGGCCCGATAGGGCCACCCCATTGCCGACAGGATTCCCGCAAACGCCCTTGAGTGATTCGCGGTCTGCGGGTCCGCCGCGCTGATTCCGACGAAGATCGGAGCGCGTCGCGAAGTCCTGCTCTCCCCTCGGACCCACGACGCCCCGCCCGCAAGGACGATGTAACCATCCACGGGCAGAACGCCGCGAACGGCCAGCGAGCTCGCGTAGTACGCCCCGCTCGAAAAGCCCACCACGAAGGTCTCGTCGAAAGGGTGCCCGAGCCGCTGCTCGAGATCTGCGCGACTCTTCCGAATTCCCTCCACAATCGCGCCTTCCTGCGTTTCCTCGGCCTTGCGGGACGTCGGCCATGCGAAGCCGCCATCCACCCCGGGAGACGTGGGTAGGAGCACAGTGAACTTGAGACGCTTGGCGTGAATCGCCATGGCTCGCTGCTGAAGCCATTGGAATCCCGGCGTCCTGGCGAGAACCCCATGAAGGTAGACGACCAGCGTCCGGCGCCCGTCAGCTGGCGTACCTCCCTCGAAGAAGCACACGTGGTCCGAGAGCTCCGAGACCTCCGGGGCACACCATGGCTTGGAGCCTGCCGCTGCCACTGCCCCTTCGACTCTTTGAGCGTCATCGGCGACAGCGCTCTCTGTCGCAGTGGCAGTCGCGATGAGCACGGCAAGGACGAGCCCAATCCGCCGCATGAGCATGCGGGGCACTCTATACACCGTTCACCGCTCCATCCAGCAATGGTCGCTCGCGCCGAAACTGGAACAGGCTGGGGCCGCTGGCGTGACTTACTCTTGAAGAGCTGTGCCGTTCTCTCCGAGCAGTCGGCCCGTCCGAGGGGCGTGGCCCTGGATATTTGCGCTCGTGCTTGCGGTCCCGGCCTGCGGCGGCAGGGAGAGCGGACCGATCGCAGCGTCGCGCCACGACAGCGGTGTCGAAGGCGGTACGCTCACGGATGTCGTGGAGGCGGATGCGGGGCTCGACGCCACGACCGATGGCGGGAATGCCGACGCGAGCGACGGCTCGGTCGTGGATACCGGCAGCAATGCCGACGCTTCGGTCGTCGCTATGAACGTGCTCGCGGTTTGCGACCACTACTTTGCGGCGAGCCAGTTTCTGCTACCCCCCTTAACCCCTTGGGCAGAGCTGGTGGAGTCGATTGGATGCCCCGGGAACGGCAAGTGCGGTTCGGTGACCTGGGTCTCCGCGGGGCAGCCCTGCGATCTTTCGAGCACGCGCTGCCTCGTCGGGTCTTGCATAGGCACCGAGGACTGGGCGTTTCCGGCGCCTCTC
>Ga0209274_10000938_pt1 | contig 15596 bp, 11 predicted proteins | sample HubBroMetageREF1_FD_188343 | JGI IMG/M metagenome (GOLD analysis project Ga0209274, IMG submission 188343) | Reference soil microbial communities from the Hubbard Brook experimental Forest, New Hampshire, USA - Hubbard Brook CCASE Soil... | ecosystem: Environmental > Terrestrial > Soil >...
CGACTTTGCGGAGACGAATAAATGCGGCAAGTGCCTTGCCGCGCACTCGAGTTGCACGATTCGAGTCACGTTCAAGCCTGTGGCTACGGGGGCGATGGCGGGGTCGGTTAGCGTTACCGACGATGGCGGAGCAAGCCCGCAGAGTGTTTCTGTCACTGGAACAGGGACTGGGACTTGAGGCGGAAGTCGCTGGAATCTTAGGAGTCAAAATCCCCACCCTAGCCGCAAAGGACGCAGCTAGGATGGACCACCCGGGGCTTTGGTGGTCCTTCGTGTCCTTTGTGGTTGGCGGTTTTCTCAGCCGGCAATTGACTTCGCCGGTGGCGCTTGCCATAATTTGCCTGGGTGTTGGAGTTCACCTTTAACCGCCCGCTCGGGCAGATGACTCCTACGAAGAAGAAGGAATTTCTTGGTAGGGGTTAATTTCAGAGTTTTCCCCTTCCATCTTCTGATTCCAAGAAATTCCTGGAGTAGCCGAGCACACGATAAGCCGGACGCGTGGGTCTCTGCGTTCGCCGGAGCTTCATGCCAGAGGGGTTGCTCAATCCGAACCACGCTCGGCGCTTGGCGGTCACGTGTCGGCACATCGACAAGCAACTGGCCGATATGGAAAATGCGCTGGCTGTGGCGAGTTCCAAGAATGCCTTTCCGGAGTACCTGTCTGACGTCACGCCGGCACAACGGCGCGTGATCGAAGACTATATTGCTCGCATCCGGAGCCAGTTGGCCCGAGTCCTGGAGGGTCAGGGCATTGAACGGCCTGAGCCGTCGATTCCTGTAAGCCGGCTGTTGCATATATCGCTGACGTTTATTGCGATTGCCGCTGAGGAATTGCAGCCGAAATACATGCGCGGCTATGGGGAGATTTCCGCTTCTGCCGCAACCGATCTCAAGCGGATTGCCTCGGAGTTGTACGGCCTGGCAATGGAGTTTGATCGCTATGTAACTCGCGAGATTCATGGCCACACGGTGTCTCCGAATGAAGAACATACAAAAACAGAAAGGAGCACGGCGACTTGATCAAATATTTGATGGTTGGAATCGGAGGATTTCTAGGTTCGGTCTTGCGTTTCTGGCTGGGGAGTTTTATTGGGGGGAGGATGGGCGCCCGATTTCCCTATGGCACGTTCGTGATCAATGTGACGGGTTCTTTTCTGGTCGGCATGATTCTTGCCGTGTTGGCCACAAAAGCGCACTGGAGTCCGAATTGGCGATATCTGATCCCGATCGGTTTCATTGGGGGATATACGACGTTTTCCACTTTTGAGTATGAAACGCTTCGCCTTTTTCAAGACGGACAAGTGTTCACGGCACTGCTCAATGTCACGCTGAGCGTGGTGGTTGGATTTGTTGGGGTCTGGGTGGGGGCGGTTGCGGGGAGGGTGATCCCATGAGGGCTGATGTTACGCGCGAGGCCTTAGCGCGGACTGAACTGAAGCAGGAGCTCGGGGAGTTCCTGGAACACACAAAAACAGGGAGATCACACTGGTGGTGGGATACTAGGGGGTGCGGCTGAATTTCTTGTCAGCCAGCGAGGGCTGTAAAGCGGAGGAAGAAAAGTGCTCATATCTGGACCTGCTAAGAAGGTCGCCATCTATGTTGCAGAGGACCAGCATTATCACGGTAGTGCGGCTTATGCGGCCATCCTCGACTTTCTGTTTTTTCGGGGTGTTGCGGGGGCAACGGTAACGCGAGGCATTGCCGGGTTTGGCTCCGACCACCAAATGCACACGACTCGACTCGTCGACCTCGCAACCCGTTTGCCGGTCAAGGTTGAATTCATCGAGACGGCGCAGAAAGTGGAGGAGTTGCTGCCCAAACTGCAAACGATGGTTGGCACCGGGTTGATTGAAATGCACGATACGACCATCGTGAAGCCGGCCGAGACAAAGACAAAGGCTGTGGCTGAGAAGCCCGCACTCAAGAGTGAAACCAAAGCCAAATTGATGAGGATCTACATCGGCGAGAACGACAAGTGGAATGGCAAACCTCTGTATGAAGCCATCGTAGGCGGTTTGCGGGCGCATGATATTGCGGGTGTCACCGTCTACCGTGGCATCCTGGGGTACGGCGCGAATCGGAGAATCCACAAAGATGCGGCGCTCAGTCTTTCGCATGACCGGCCCATCCTGCTCTCCATCGTGGACACGGAAGAGAAGCTTAAGGCGTTCATGCCGATTCTGGATGAAATGGTGCAGCAGGGACTGGTTGTGCTTTCCGACGTGGATGTCATCAAGTACGCGCACAATTATGAGAAGGCCGAACGGCGTCAGGAGACACGTGCATGAAACTCGAAGGCAAAGCCAAGATGCTGCGTATCCACTTCGGGGAAGATGACAAGTGGCATGGTAAGCCGCTCTACCAGGCGATTGTGGAGAAGTGCCGGGAGCTCGACATTGCTGGAGCCACGGTTTACCGCGGCGTTGAGGGCTATGGTGCCAGCACGCTGATTCATAAGGCACATCTGCTGAGGTCTTCGGACTGTCCCATCATGGTGTCGGTTGTGGATACGCACGAAAATATCAGCAAGCTGCTGCCTGCGTTGGATCAAATGGTGGACGACGGCTTAATCGCCATGTCCGACGTGGAAGTTATCAAGTACGTACATCAAGATGGCACCCGTTCGCCGGCATCATGAGGTGTATCGGCGATCGAGGCAGCAGGGGAAAGACTGGGCACATTGGAGCGTGAGGTCATGGTCCCAATTTCCCGGTTCCGAGGTAGTCCTGAGAAGGAACACCGAATGCGTCAGCGACACGATTGAAGAAGGCGAACAAGGCTGCGATGTATACCGCCTCCGAGATCTGTTCTTCCTTCCAGCCGGCGACTCGCAGTTTCTCAACGTCTTCGAACGTAGACCGGTAAGCAGCGCGCGTAATCAATTCCACATATTCCAACAGTACGCGCTCGGCCGCCGTAAGGCCCGCCTCGTCAAGCTTGCCCTCGACGATTGCCTTCACACATTGATCGGATGCTCCCTGAACCCGCAGGAAGTAGGCGTGGCTGTCCAGTCAATACGGACAACGGTTCAGGTAAGAAACGTAGCTGGCGATCATTTCCTTGTGGCGCCGGGAAAGATGCCCTTCCGAGAAATGGATGGTGTTCCCTAGTTCGATGATGCGGCGCAGAAAGTCAGGGCGAGATCCGAAGCACTTGAGGATGCCGGGAACCTTCTGTCGTCCCGATCCGGCTCGCCAAAAGTCGTAGGCCGCGGCCGTTTCTCCGGTGGCTTCCGCGTCTTCGATGATCCTGATTTTCGTGGCTGGCTTCGCGGCAGGAGAGCCGTCCGGGCCTGGCGAATGCTTCGCATCGTTGTCTGAGTTCATATCAATTGAATGGACAGGGGTACTCGCTCCTCGTCGTCTCAGTCTCCCGTCCGCCGTCGAAAACACCGTAGCGAATACAGATTGGAGTGGCGACAAGTTAGCTGGGGGAAGATTTGTGACGCAATAATGCGAAAACACTATGACAGCCTTGTTTTGCGCTTGGTGATCGAAGCCAGTACTGCTTTCAGATTATTGACCCCGCCGCAAAGCGTCCCTATAGTCGCCGCACTCAATCTCTGTGGGCGAATTCTCGCGCGCGTTCTCGACAACGCTCGACGAGAAATTGTTTTGCGAAATCGATTGCGATTCGTGAGGACAAATGGGGAAAAGCATGCGTAGCGCGAAGACGCTGACGTTGTTACTGATAGCTCTGCTTACAAGTTTGAATGTGGCCGGACAACAGATCACAGGGAGCATACGCGGAACTGTGAGCGATCCGAGCGGCGCGATTGTGCAGGCCGCTACGGTTACGGCAAAACAGATCGAAACCGGGTTGACGCGGATTGCGATCACCGACCGCCAGGGAGAGTACGTGCTGGTCGAACTGCCGATCGGACATTATCAGCTGGAGATTCAGGCCAAAGGCTTCCAGACCTACTTGCAGCAAGGGATCTCGCTGGACGTAAACCAGACTGCGACGGTCGGCATTCACCTCAAGCTCGGGTCGGAGACGCAGCAGGTGGAAGTGAGCGCGGATGCGGCTTTGGTGCAGAGCACGGTGAGCAGTCTCGGGCAAACCGTGATGGAGCGGGAGATTCTCGACCTTCCACTGGACGGGCGCAATTTTTCCCAGCTGGGACTGCTTCAGCCCGGCGTCGTGCCTCTGACTCCTGGGTTGCTCGAAGCTGGAGGTCCGGCGCGTGAGAATCAGGCCTACGCCGTCGATGGTCAGCGTCCGGAATCGAATAATTTCTTGATCGACGGGGCCGACAATGTGAGCTCGGTGGACGGAGGATTTGTGTTGAAGCCACCGATCGATGCGATTGCCGAGTTCAGAATTCTGAGCCACAACGCGAATGCGGAGTTCGGACGGAACACGGGCTCCACAACGAATATCGTTACACGGTCAGGGTCCAATTCGTTTCATGGAGCCGCGTGGGAATTTCTGCGCAACGACGCGATGGATTCTTCCGACTACTTTACGCAAAGCGTGCAGCCTCTGAAACAGAACCAATTTGGCGCCACCTTCGGCGGGCCGATTCGGAAGGACAAGACTTTTTTCTTCGGATATTACGAAGGCTTCCGCAACCGGCAGGGCGAAACCGTGCCTGCAACCGTGCCTTCCGCGGCGGAAAGGCAGGGCAACTTCGCGGAGGAGTGTACCGACCTGCCCGGAGCGACTATAGACTCGACAACCGGACTCTGCAGTAACCCGAACGGGCAACTTACCTTTTTCGGTATGCCGGTGCCGTTCAACCAGATGACGCTGTTTACGCCAATCGATCCGACGGCAACGAATGTCCTGCCGTTTTTCCCGCTGCCGAACGCGGGGGAAAACGGATTCATCGCCACGCAGACACTGATCGAGAACAACGATCAATTCGGCGTGCGCGTGGATCATTATCTTTCCCGCAGTGACGCGCTTAATTTCCGTTACATGTACAGCAGCGGCCCGACTACGGATCCGCTTTCGCCGGTGGGAGCGAATGTTCCCGGCTTTCCGGTGGGAGAGTATGACCGCGCGCAGAATTTCGTGACGCAGGAGACGCACATCTTTTCGCCCACCACCATCGGCGTGGCGCGCTTTTCCTTTCTGCGGAATACGTTCCTGCTGGACGAGCACTTGAATCACGAGTCGCCAACGGACCTGGGTTTTCAGTACGCTCCGACGTTGCCTTCGGCCGCTGGACCTCCGTTTATTCAGGTTGGAGGATACGCCTCGGTGGGCGACCCCATCACGGGACCGCGCAACACGTTTCAGAATACTTTTGATCTTTCCGGCTCTCTGAGCAAGATATACGGACGCCACGAGCTGAAATTTGGCGGAGGCTACCGGCGCGATCAGATCAATGCCTTGCAGGGCATTGCCAGCAACGGCTTCTTTGTGTTCGCCAACTTCCCGTACAGTGACGGATTTGCCAGCTTCCTGTCGGGCAACCCGGTGGTGTTTCTCCAGGGCGGTGGAAACTTTGCCCGCGAAATTCGTGACCGGGCCGTGGATGCTTACGGGCAGGATACTTACAAGGTCAATTCTCGCCTGACATTGAACGTGGGACTTCGATACGAGTTGCCATTTCCGTCGACCGAGAACCACAACGAGGTAAATCTTTTCGTTCCTGGAGCGCAGTCCCAAGTGCTTCCCAACGCTCCGGCGGGGCTTCTTTATCCCGGCGATCCGGGCGTGGGGGCGGGGCTGATTCCGACGCAGAAGACCGCGTTCGCTCCGCGGTTCGGCTTGGCGTGGGATCCGCGTGGCGATTCCAAGACCGTGGTCAGCGCGGCTTACGGAATCTTCTATGAGCCCTACTACACGGGCGAGGGCGGGCCGCTGCAGGATCCGGTCAGTTCTCCTCCTTACCTGAAGACTCAGCAGATCAGCTTCCCCGTCAACTCGTTTGCCAATCCGTTTTATACGCCCAATCCTTTTAGTCAGGCGTTCCCTGAACCGATGACGTTGCTTGTAGTCGCACGCAATCTGCATCTGCCCTACGCGCAGGATTGGAATCTGAACATTCAACGGTCTTTCGGGCGGGACTGGCTATTTCAGGTAGGGTACGTGGGCACGACTGGTGTGCGGCTACCGCGATTCATCGAAGGCGATCCACCGGTCTTTATCCCCGGCGCGGTCACGACTGGCGCTGGCTGTTCGGTGGCGAGCCCGTGTCTGAATTCCACCGAAAATAACGTGAACCAGCGGCGTCTCTATTCCGGATGCAGCCTGGCGAACCCGAATAATTGTATTTACAGTTCGGTCGGCGAAATCGCGAGCATCGCGAACTCCAGCTATAACGCCATGGAAGCCAGCCTGCGAAAGCGCTTCAGTCACGGGCTTTCGTTCCTGGCTTCCTATACCTGGTCACATGCCATCGATGACGTTTCTTCGTTCAACATAACTGGTTCGGCGTCGCAACCGGTGGCGGGAGAAAATGATCTGGCGCAGGATCCATTTGATCTGGCGGCGGAGCGCGGGCGGTCTATGTTCGATTCCCACCATCGTTTCGTGCTGAGTTATCAGTGGAGTCTTCCGTTCTTGCAGCACTCCAGTACCTGGTATGGACACATCTTCGGCAACTGGCAGCTGAACGGGATATTCACTGCTATGAGTGGCGGGCCGTTTACGGTATTCGACTCGAACGACGTTTCGCTGCAGGGGCAGGCGCCGGAGATCACTGGATTTTCCGCGAACCGTCCGAATCTGCTTGGCAACCCAAACTCTGGTCCGCGCACGCCACAGGAATGGTTCAACGTGAGTGCTTTTCAGCAACTGCAGCCTGATCCTCTGGGGCGGTTCGAGGTGTTCGGGGACGAAGGCCGCAACGTCGTGCAGGGCCCGGGATACGTGAACTGGGACGCTTCGGCTTTCAAGAACATTCGGCTGACGGAATCGAAGGAACTGCAATTCCGCGGCGAATTGTTTAACTTGCTGAACCATACCAATCTGCGCTTGCCGGTCAGCGACATTGAATCGCCGACGTTTGGGCAGATTCAGTCGGATGTTAGCCCGAGGGTGATTCAAGTGGCGCTGAAATTTTTGTTCTGACGATTTTGAGGAGGTGCGATCGAGAGAAAATATGCCTAGTCGTCGTTGGAAGCTGCCCACGTTCGCTCGAATGCTGTTGCTCAGAATATTGTTCGTTCTGTTGATTGCTTACGTTTCATTCGGAACTTTTGTCTGGTGGGCGATGCATCAGCCTCCCGAGACGTTTGGGCGGGTGATGGCCAAAATGCCTGGGCCTGTTCCCTTCTTACTTTTTCCGTTTGAAACGGCCTGGCTCCACGCCCGCGCTGGAAGGCTTCATACCGGAGATCTCGCGCTGGATTTCTCGCTGCTCAAGGTGGACAAGAGTGAGCGAGTTCAACTCTCCGTCCTGAACCAACAACAGCCCGTGGTGTTGGTATTCGGCAGCTACACCTGACCTCCGTTTCGGCGGGAGGTTCCTGCCCTCAATAAACTCTACGAGCAGTATCGCGGGCGGGTGGCTTTTCTCGTGGTCTACATTACCGAGGCGCATCCCAGCGACGTGTGGCAGATGGAGAGCAACGTCAAGGAGAAGGTTGTTTTTGCCAGCCCGAAGACTGAAGAAGAAAGAGCATTCGTCGCCGGGGCTTGTGTGCGGAAACTTGGGATCGAGTTTCCGGCCGTGCTTGACGAGTTCGGGAATTCGACGGAACAGGCATATACAGGCTGGCCGGACCGGCTCTATTTGATCGACGCGCAAGGCCGCATTGCATACAAGAGCCTACCGGGGCCGTTTGGATTTAAGCCTGACCAGTTGGAAGCGGCACTTTCTCGTGCGTTGCGGACCAACGCGAGCGTTGAAGAAAAGACAAAACCACACCCATAGCGGCGTCGGTTCAACAGCTCTCTGTCGATTCAGGCAATCAGCACAAATTCCAGCGGTCGGGTTGATTCGTGTTTAATTCGAACCTCGGGTTGCCGGCATCACGTGCAGTTATTTCGTCGTGGGAGCTGAAGTCGGATGTTCCGGCACTGGCACTGCGCTCTCCATCCAAGCCGTGTACCACAGGTCCAGGAGCATCTGCGATCCGGCGGCGAGGCGGTGTATGGTGAAGTCGAAGGCGGCGGGAGAGCCCTTGCCGGTAAAGCCGCCAGCTTTCTCCAGGGCATAGACGTTCTCCACCATGCCATTCGATTTCCTCAGGTAGGTGACGTAGGCCGCGAACGGATCATCTAGCCGCTCGGGATTCTTGACCAGCCCGGCAAAACCTTTGGCCGTGATGTTCGCGGCCACGTAGGCAGTCTCAAACTGGGCGTGGATGCTGTGCTGGGTCGTGTAACCGTTGGGATTGGGACCGACCCAGCCGTTGTACTGGATGGTGGTGTGCAGCGGCTGCGAACCATCGCCAACGTAATGGCCCAGCCAGCCGGCGTAGAAGATGATCGCCTGCTGTACCGCCTGCGTGGGCTGATGCGCCGCCTTCCGCTGACGGTATTCCCGGAACGCGGCTTTCAGGCGCCCATACACTTCCATCGTGATATAAGGCTGCAGCCCGACGTGCTCGGGCAAATAATCATCGGGATGATCGGTGGTTGGGGTGGCGGCGCGCTTCTCGTAAAGTTTGCGATAGAACTCGTAGCGTCCCGGCGGAAGCGGGTCGAGCCACGAGACGCGTTCCAGGTCGATGAAGTGGTCGGCCTCCTGCGCGTTCTTGAGAGCGAACTCCGATGGGCTGCGCCAGCGGTCGGGTTCCGGGCCCAGATAAGCAATCTCGACCGCGGCGCGCCGCAGGAAGAGCGGCATCGTGGCTGGAATTTTCTCCGCGGCCACACGGTTGATGGCTGTGTGGCCTTCGTTGCCCCAGGCGAGTGCCGCCTCGCTGTGCATCAGAAAGAGGGCGATCAGCGCCAGGCTGATCACCCCTCGATAGAACCGATCCGTGTTCAGTCGGCTTCGCAGACTTGTCCGCTCCCCGGCGCGCGGCATCAGAACGCCAAATGCAGCGCGAGTTGCAGGAAGCGGGGGCTGCCAATCGTGTGCTGGATGACACCCAAGCTACCTTGGGGGGGAATCGTTGGCGGACCTTCGTAATTTGGAAAGAAGGTCACGTCGTTGTTCGGAGTGTCGAAATCAGGATGGTTGAAAATATTGAACGCATCGGCTTCAAACCTCAGCTGGACGCGCTCTTTAAGTAGGAACTGCTTGGCCAGGCTGGTGTCGAAGCGCACCTGGAATGGGCCTCGAAAAGTGTTCCGGCCAGTAGTTCCGTACAAGGATTCATAGTTATCGCAGCCGGTAGCGTCGCAAGCGGGAACCCCGTTGGTCCCCGGAGCCACGAACTGGGGTGCGAAATCAGCGGAATTGAGCTTACAAAGTTCTGTCGAAATTCCCGCGCAATTTGCGCCCGGGTGTGCCGCCTGCTTGGAAGTTACGCCCGGTACCAGCGGCACGATGGGATTGCCAATCTCGTCGTCGGTTCCGAGATACAGGCTCGCTACCGAGCCCGTATAGTCGTAGATGCTGTAGGGTTGCCCGCTTTGCGCCACAGTCTGGCCACCAATGGTCCAGCCATTGACCACGTAGCCCCACGCCCCGCCGTCCACGAACTTCGGAAGCGTGTAGCTGTAGTTGATGAGAAAAACGTGGGTCTGATCGAAATCCGAGGAGGCATAGTTGGCTCGGGGGTTGAGCGGATTGTTCCCGGTGAAAAAGAGGCCCAAGCCGCTCTGCTCGTCAAGCGAATGAGACCAGGTATAAGACGTGGTGAATTGCAGGCCGTTGGACATGCGCTTGTGGGCCTGGAGCTGCAATGCATCGAAGTTCGATATGCCCTCCGCCTTGTACAAAACCGAGTTCATGTCGTATCCGGGATAGGGTACGCGGATCGGCGCATTGCCGGCGTATTCGTTCGTATAGATGGGCTCGGTATCCAGGGGAAGTGGGGTCCCGCCGTAATAGTTCTGGTTGGCCAACGGGCTGGTACCCCCGTAGGAACTGGTTTGCCCGTTCACCACATTCGTCGGTGTGGCGATGAGTGGTTGGTTGAAGGGAACGGGCAGCACTAAATGGGTACCGTGATTGCCGACATAACCAACCTCGAACATCCAGGTGTTATCGGGTTGAAATTGAAGGTCGAGGGTCCAGTTCTGCGTATAGGGCAGTTTGTTATTAATATCGTATCCGCCAAACAGGAATGGACCATAGAGATTGCCGGTCGGCCAGCATCCCGGGTAACCGCAAGCAGTCTGCTCGAGGTTCGGCAGATAGGCCTGGAAGGCTGCTCCCGTGGCTGGCGGCGGTTGTGGCAGCGTCGTGCCGAAGGGTTGAGACAGTGTCGCGCCCTTCGCGACGGAAATCGGTTGGACGAACGGAGGCGCGAGGGTCACGCCGAATGGGCCGTTGAATCCGGCTCCTGCGCTCGGAGACAAGTAGCTGAATATTTCGCCGCGGTCGTAGTAGATACCGTACCCCGCGCGCACGGTGAGCTTAGACATTGGAGACCACGCGATGCCGATGCGGGGCGCGAAACCCCACTGGTGGTTTTTCATCAGCGAATTGCTGGCTCCGGGCGTGGCGCCAGTTTTGTTATTCCCAGCGATTTCCAGACCAGAGCCGGTAATTACGTCAGTCCCTGAGTCGCAAGTGCCGTAGTTGTACTCAGTCAAGGCCGGGTCTGCGGGAACTCCACCGACGGTGCATTGCACGTAACTGTATTTCGAAGGGTCAAAACCTGTGAGCTTGCCGTATTTTTCCGAGAGGGGCGCGTCGATGTCCCAACGCAACCCGGTGGTTACCGTGAGGTTCTTCATCACCTTGAAGTTGTCGTTAATGTAGGTGCCGATGGTGTCGGAGCGATAGTAGCGGTTCGCCGAACCAGCGAACTCATCGCCGCCGTGCAAGGTGCCTTTTACAAAGTTCTCGAAGGTCGTGAAGTCAAGCGTATCGGTGTCGGTGTTGTTATTGAGGACATTCAGCTGAATGTGGTCCCACGTCGTCCCCACACTCAGGATATGTTTTCCTTTGACCCAACTCGCGGAGGTCCCGTATTCCCATTGATTCTGGAACATGCCACCATCGCCAAAGCTGGTACTGGGACCAAACTCTAAACCGGCATCGATCGTAGGATCCGACGTGGAGATGTCGAACTGAGGAAAAGTCGCCGAGCCCGGCAGGGTAATGCCCACCGAACCTGGGGCAAATTGTTTTGTGGTGTTTGCATAAGCTCGCAGGCGAGTGAAGCCCACATGCTGTTCCCAGGTGAGGTTGGGCGAGAGCACCACGGAGTTAGCCAGGGAAAACACCTGGCTGCCGGCGGAAAGCTGTTGGGCAAATCCGAGCAGCGAACCGACCGCGCCAAAAGGATTGGTGGTGGGATTGCTCTGGATGTAATATCTCGCGGACAAGCGATCTTTGGAACTTAGAACATAATCGATGCCGGCGATCCCTTGGTTTACGGTGGCTTGCGTATTGGGGCCTTGAACGACGGCATCGTAGCCTAGCGTTTGGCCCTGCGTCGAAGTGTACTGGGCGCTTGGCACCAGATACTGCCCGTTGGGAAGTTTGGCATTCAGAATTTCCGACGCAGCATTATTGATCTGGCTCGAGGTAATGGTCGTGCCGTATGTCGCCTGGATCATGTTAATGATGCCCTGCGTAGTGCGGTCATCCGTCAAACCCAGAGGCACGGTCACATCTTTGGTGGAAGCCTGCGCATCGGCAATGCGAACTCCCTGAAACGACCCAAAGAAGAACAACTTATCCTTGAGAATCGGACCGCCGATGGTTCCGCCAAAAGCATTTCGATTCAGGAACGGACGAGGCAGATAAGGCTGATTGGTGACCGGATTGATGCCGGCAGCATTGTAGAAGAACGGTGTGGCGTTCATATCGCTGTTCTGCCACTGCTCCCACAGTGAACCATGAACCGCGTTCGTACCGGATTTAGTCAGTACGCTGATGTGCGCTCCGCTGTTGTTGCCCTGGGTGGCGTCGTACTGCGAGGAATTGACGGCGATTTCCTGAATGGCGTCCGGGGGTGGTGTAGGAAGAGCTTGGCCAATCGCCCCATACACCGATGTGCTGGTTTGGATGGTTCCGCCCGCACCGAAGTTCTCACCGGTGTTGAGGACGAAGCGGTTCTCACCGACCTGGCTGGTGGAATTGCCGTTAAAGATGTTGTTGGTGCTGACACCGTTCAAGGAGAAACTATTGCTGGTGTCCCGGTTTCCGTTCGCGAAAATGGCCTGATTGCCGAGGCCAGTGTTGGCGCCCCCTCCACCGAGGAAGTCCGCATGAACCCCGGGGCTAAGAATTGCCAGTTGCGTGAAGCTGCCGGTGCCCAGCGGAGTGGTTTCGATGGTGTTGGTGTCGATGACATAGCCGATCGTGGTGTCCACCTGGTTCATCAAGGGCACGGCGCTCACTTCTACCGTGGTCCCGATCGAGCCCACCACCAGAGTCGTATCCACGGTCGTGGTACGGTTACCGAACACCAGGATTCTGGTGTGGGTTTCCGTTTTGAAGCCGTCTTTCGTGACGGTGACTCGATAGGTTCCAGCGGGAAGATCCGGGATGACGAACGAGCCGTTTTTCGTATGTGCAGCAACTTCGAGGTTGGTCGCGATGTTGACCGCTTTCACAGTGGCGTCGGACACGACAGCTCCCGACGGATCAGTCACCGTGCCTGTGATGGCGCCCAAAGTTTGCTGGGCAGATGCGAACTGCGTCAGCGACGCGAGCGAAAGTGCGAAAACAAGAAAGCTGCGGCAGGACTTCGAAGCAAGAATGCGGATATCAAAACAAAGGAAGCGCATGCTAGAACCCCCTATAGCTGGGCTCTTATAACAAAGACAACAGGCGGGATTCAAGACGGATTTGTCCACGAGAGTTTAAAATTAAGTGAATTTTTTGCAGGTTTGCATGACAACAGGCCTCGGGTGCACAGCCTGTCATGGTTTTCTTCAAGGCGGAATACGATCCACAATAGGTAGGACTTGAATGTGTCGCGGTTCTTTTGCAGTTCTTGCCAGACCCGGCCGGCAGCAACACAAGAGGGCGATTCGATGAAAGTGAACTCGAAGACAAAAACCTCCGATCTATTCAACGCAACGCCGATCAAGGCAACACCGAGCCCGCTTGCGACCCGCTTACTCCTCGCCGCTTTGTTGGGCATAGCGAGCATGCTTCCGCTGCCGGCTCAGAATGCTGTCCTGACCGGCGCAATCGGCGGCCGCGTCACTGACAAAACGGGAGCAGTTGTGCCCGGAGCGTCGGTAGTGGTGCGGAATCTGGCGACCGGGCTGCAGCAGTCCGCGGTTACCAATCACGCCGGAATTTACCAGTTCCTCGCTCTCATGCCGGGAACGTATTCGGTCACGGCGACGGAGAAGGGCTTTCACGATATCGAGGCTCTGGTCCGCGTGTTGGTGGGAAACACCACATTGCAGGATCTCAGGCTGGAAGCAGGAACTGGACGGGAAACCGTAAAGGTCACCGGAACCGCGCCATTATTGCGGCCGGCGGAATCCTCGGCCAGCACCGTGCTTGACCGGTCTTTCATCGAGGAGCTACCCCTCAATGGACGCCGCTACACCGACTTCATGACCCTGACGCCCAATACCAGCTACGACGGAGACACCGGCCTGGTCAGCATTGCCGGACAGCAGGGTGGAGAAGACTCGGGCTACGCCAATGGAAATGGATCGAATGCGTTTACCGTGGACGGAAGCAATGCCACCAACAACTACTTCGCCGACATCATTGGCCGTTACCGCATTCCTTATCTGTATGGCGAAGAGGCAATCCAGGAATTCGAGGTTTCGATCAGCCCCTATTCTGCCGTCTATGGTGGGGGAGCGGGATTCGTCAATGCCGTGACTCGTTCGGGAAGCAACACCTTCCACGGCAGCGCCTTTTATTACAACCGCAACTCCGCTACCGGTGCGAACGACGCGCTCGACGAAGCCGCAGGTTTTCCGAAGCCACAGGATAGTCTGCAGCAATTCGGTGGCGGAGTAGGCGGCCCGATCGTCCGCAGCCGTCTGTGGTTCTTCGTAGATTACGAGCAGCAACTGCGGAGCGATCCGTTTTCCGTGATCAACCCAGCGCTGGATGCTACGCAACCCGGCTTCTTGTCCTCTAACTTTGGCATCCCGGACGGGACCACTCTCCCATCGCCCAACGGACCTTTGCCGATCCCCGGCACCGACACTGTGCCGGATGCCGGCAATCCTGTGTACCTGCAACAAGTGTCCAATGTCATCAACAGCTTGAATTTGAATCTGGGCAGTAAGGCAAGGAAACGCAACGATGTGGTGGTTACGCCCCGATTGGATTACCAGGCGAGTTCGCGGGATGGCTTGTTCCTCAGCTTGAACTTCAATTATTTCAACTCGCCCGGAGGCGTCATCACCGACCCGACGGTGGGCAATTACGGTCTGCAGACCCTGGCCAATGCCAATGTGCATACGTTTGAAACGAGCCTAGGATGGACGCACGCATTCTCTTCCAGACTGCTGAATGAATTCCATGCGGGCACGTCGCAAGACAACGAAATCGCGACTCCCACCGGTTTGGCTCCCAACACGCCGACGGTGATTCTGGATAGTCCCGCTGCTTTTACTCTGGGAAACGCGGCGTTTTCGATCGGAAGAGTTTTTGAGCGACAGTACTCACTCTCTGAGCGCCTCGATTATGTGATCGGCAAGCACACGCTGCAATTTGGTTTCGATTGGAGCCGCTCCTGGGATGCGGACACCGATGACGGCGGGGCCGACCCGAATGAAGCCGCCGATTTCGGGTCGCCACTCGGACTCTATGAGTTTCCGAGTCTGCAGGCGTTTGCCCTCGGACAATACATCAATTTCAGCCAGGCAGCCGGGCAGCCAAGATTTTCTTTTTCGGTGCCCTACTACGGGTTCTATATGCAGGACTCATTTCGCGCCTTACCGAAACTGACCCTCGAGCTGGGCCTGCGCGAGGACTTCCAGGTCTATCCGCAACCCGCCGAGAATCCTGCCTTCCCGCTGACCGGGCAGTATCCGAACCAATACCAGCGCCTGGCTCCGCGTTTCGGATTTTCCTGGCTGCCGATATCGAAGACCGTGGTTCGAGGAGGGTTCGGCATGTTCTATACGAACATGAACGGCCTGAACTATCGCAATGCGGTCATCTCGAACGGGCTGGCCTCACAGCAGTCAGAAGTGAGTGCGCAATATGATGGAGGCGTACCAAACCAGCAGCTGCCCACGTTTCCGAACATCCTTCCGTCAAATTCGCCGCTGTTCCAGGCTGCTCCCGACATTTCTCTGATTTCTCCGCAATTCCGCGTGCCCTACATTCTGCAGGGAAGTTTGCAGATTGAGCGTGAGATCGCGGAGAACACCACCCTGAGTATCGGCACCATGTTTAATCATGGGGTTCACATCCTCTCCGGCAGCGCCTACGACTTAAATCTGATGCCCTTGACCGGGACGACGACCTACTACGTGTGCCCTCCCAACACCGCCATGCTGCCCTGCAACGGGCCGAGTTACGTCCTGCCGAATATGGACAATGGCCTGCTCACCGAAGGCCGCGTCAATCCGAACCTGGGAGAGATCAACGAACTGATCAGCCCCGCGCAAAATTACTACAACTCGTTCTTCGTGCA
>Ga0209274_10000939_pt1 | contig 15593 bp, 16 predicted proteins | sample HubBroMetageREF1_FD_188343 | JGI IMG/M metagenome (GOLD analysis project Ga0209274, IMG submission 188343) | Reference soil microbial communities from the Hubbard Brook experimental Forest, New Hampshire, USA - Hubbard Brook CCASE Soil... | ecosystem: Environmental > Terrestrial > Soil >...
GCCGTTAACCGCTGCGGATAACCGATTGCCTTCAAGTGTCGCCTTTAGCCGCCGGGGGCAGCAGCGCATTACAATCTCGATGTGTACTCCGCCGAACTCCTCGACCATTTTCAGAACCCGCGAAACGCCGGCGAGATTGAAGCTCCCGATCGCGCCGCGCGCCTGGAAAACCCTGTTTGCGGAGACATTCTGGAACTCACCGTCCGATTGCAAGGCGCGAAGTTGGAAGGCCAACGCATCGTCATTGCCGACATTCGTTTTCGCGCCAAGGGCTGCGTTCCGGCGATGGCCTGCGGTTCGGCGATCACGGAGTTGGTCAAAGGAAAAAATGTGGACGAAGCGCGCGAGGTCAGCAGGGAAGAGCTAGTCCGCAAAGTCGGAGGTTTGCCGCAAGCCTCCGCCCACGCCAGCCACCTCGCCATTGACACGCTCGCCGCGCTCTTGCGGGACGTCTGAGCGAGCGTGCCTTCGTCGACTGCAACCGCGATCCTAAACTCGGGGTTCTGAATCTGGTTTCAAATTAGCAGCGGCGGCTGCCTCGGCTCTTTGTCTCTGGACCCGATACGCGTGGTCTCTCATTGATTCGTTCGGCAACTTGCGTTCATTCGCCGGGATGGCGTCGCTCAGGGCGCACTGTCTCTCGAACTCTTCGCGGCTTTCTCTTTCTCGCTTCTGGATCCATGGATCTTGAGCGCGGCCGTCTGGGCCGAGTTCCTCGTACTCGTGTTCCTCGAACGGGGACCAAGCAGTGGCCCCAATCGGACGCCGCGCCACGCACTCCTGATCGATCACTACCCGAGTCGGCTCCGGCTCGAACGTCGTCATTCTTAGATTGGCCGATGCGGTTTGCAGCGCGTATAGCATCAACGCCGCCCTCCTATAGTCGATTTGTTGCGTGGCCAGCAGGCGCAACATTTCGGCCAGTCCCAGTTGGATGGAGTTCGCGTCCTCAAGCGTGGGCAAGGTTAGTGTGGCGGAGTCTTCGGATTTGACATTCAAGTTCACTTCCGTGCTTTTACGGCGCCACTCTTTGTGATAGTAGCAATGTCTTTCGTCGCGCATCGCCGGCGAAGCGCACTGCGTACCGTTGACCTTGATGTGCTGGCACCGACGGATAGTTACTGGGTACAAAGGCATTTTGCCGCTCCTGATTCGTATGAAGTAGTATGAAATTGCTGCGTATTACTATGCGTATATTAACCATATAGTACAGGGGTACCCCCCCACCCCCCTCCCTTTTGGAATCATGAGGTTCGGGAGAAATTCCCGCTAGTTCTTTGACTTTAAATGACTTACAGGTAAAGTATTTGAAAATCAATGAGATACGGTTATCAAAGAACGGTTATGGCTACTTTGAGGCGGCTTCGCGTCCCGTTTTGGGAGACTGCCGGCCCTCGGCACTGCTTAATCAGCGGTTATTATCGCATTGGATGGGTGGGCGGTCTGTGATGGGGGTCACAGGTGTTTGTGACAATAGAGAACGTGGCTCAGTTCCAGGGGACTTCGGTGTTGCGTCCGGCTGACCTGTTGGGTAGGGTGAGAGTGAGGCCATGAGCAAATCTACTTATCCGTTGAAGCTTCCGACTTCGATTAAGAAGGCTGCGCAGCGGCTGGCGAAAGAAGATGGCGTGTCTTTGAATCAATGGATTGCGGCGGCGGTCGCGGTAAAAGTTGGAGTGGTGGAGACTGCGGCGGAGTTTTTCAAGAAGCGCGCGGGCGAGGCTAACGGTGAGGGACTTATGAAATTTCCTCGTACCGCGCCTCGGAGTGCGCCGGAACCGGAGGATAGGCTTTGATGGCGGTGGTCAGGATCCCCCTCAGGGGCTCCGGGCGCTTGCTCGACTTCTGGAGGAGCTGGTGGACGAGATGGGCCTGTCTGAAGAAGAAAAGGATCGCAAGGTTGACGGCTTGGTGGAGCACGTCAAGAGGGTCAAGTCCGCGCGCGGTGAATCTCAGCCCAATCCGCGCCGCGCTCGCGCCTGTTCCTCAGCGGCTAAAGCCGGGCTCAAAACAAAACAGCTACCGCAGTGCTGAAGCGCTGCGCCACCCAAACCAATTTGGCCGGGAGAATGCCCTGGGGCGTCCCTGCTGACCGAGAAAGTGCAGGGATCCCTTCGGCTGCGCTCAGGACGAAGGATGTTTTCCTGGGTCAGTCGATTTGGCGTTTGTTTAGATGGTCGTAGTGCTGGAATGCATAGGTGCTTCGCTTCGCTCAGGATGACAATTTGGATGATGGATGCCGTAGCTCCCGCGACCACCCCTTAACATTTCCCGGCCACATCCGTCTAAATTCCCAGAAACGAAAGGAAACGTGCATGAAGTTAATGGGATGGAAGAAAACGACTTTTGCGGGCCTCCTGTCAGTTGCTGTCCTATCCAGCAGTGCGGCAGCTCAAGACAAGCCCACGGAACCCACGAAGGAAGCGCACACAATAGACGCTTCCACGCCGCGTGAGCGGCAGATCGAACTGGCCATGAGCGCGGCCCCAACCGAGGTTTCGAGTAAGGCCACAATTTATATTTTGGGGCCACAAGGCTATGAGAAAGCTCGCGAAGGCACTACCGGGGTTAGTTGTTTCATTTGGCGGTCATTCAGAGAAACAATGCAAGTTTCGGCAGCGCCGGCGTGCTTCGACGCCGAAGGTAGCCGAACTATTATGCGTGCTGCCATGCACCGGGAAGAACTGCGGGCACAGGGCAAGTCAGAGGCAGAAATCAAGGATGACATCGCGAAGGCATACAAGGATGGCCGCTTTAAAGCGCCCGGGCCGGGTTTCCTTTACATGATGTCGACCGAAAACTATTTCTATGATCACGACTCCAAGGAGTGGGGTACGGTGCCCCCGCACTTGATGTTCTATGCGCCCTATAAGAGCGCGAAAGACCTGGGATATGAATCGATATCGCCAACAGTGGTGCCTTATTTGACGGGAGACGGGCCGGAAACATTGATGGTCGTATTCGCGAAAAAGCCGCCGCAGGATAGCACCTCTGGCGATTCCCATAAGCACTAAGGGAAGGCTTGGTGGAGATGTGGGCGAAGTCTAATAAACACGGTTTTCGTCGAGCATAGGTAGTTTTCCAGCTACGGGTGTATGTCGGGCTGATAAATCTTCCAGCCGTTGGCAACGGCGATCTCTTTCAGATTTGGGTTGGGGTTGATGGCGAAGGGGTGCTTGGACAGGGCTAGCATCTCGCGGTCCCAGATGGCGTTCCCGAAGGCGCAATCGGGCGGGATTTTTAGGACCGATTTGATTGCCTCCACTTTGCCCGGACCGCTGGGGACTCGGATCAGGCGGTTGGTTATGATTCCGTTTTCTACCGCGGCTTCGGCGGCCAGGATGCGATTCTCGGGGATGCCGAAAGTGCGCATGGCGGAACGAATGACCCACTGGCACGACGACGAAACGGCCCAGACGTCGCATCCGGAGGCTTGCAGGCGCTCTACTAATTGACGCATCTCGGGAAGAATGTCGATACCGATTGCCTGGGGAAAGTAGGCGTCGGCTGCCTGCTGCACTACTTCTTCTTGCAGGCCGCGGTGCATGGTGACCATTTCTCCGCACATGACTTCTTCAGCTACGCGGCCGGCTCTGTAGTCGGCGTAGCGCTGGCGCGCCCATTGCGCGAGCGATGCGGAGACCAGGCTTTGGTTCAGTTCCCAGGAGAAGAAGCCTTCTCCGGCGTCTCCGGGCCAGAGCGTGCCGTCGCAGTCGAAGGTGGCTATGCGCGGGTGGAGGCTTAGTACGGTTTCGATGAATTCGGTTTGACGAGGGGTGAGAGGCGTCATTTGGGTGGAATTAAGTTGAGTGCAAAGGCTGCGACAGGTTGGCCTGCAACGCTGCGTACTGTTCCGGCGTGTCTATATTGAGCGCTACCAGCGGGTCGTCCACCGGAAGGTATTCGATTTCGCCGTGGTGCTGGTGCTCGACGTCTTGGGCGTTTGAGGTTTCCGGGGCCCTCAGAAACGCCTCGAGCAATTCGCGGCCTACCAGAATTGGATGGCCGTGTTTGCCCTGGTATTCGGGGATCACGGCCCATTTTCTTTGGGCTGTGGCTTGTTCGAAGGCGGCTTCCAGCGTCTCCATGGTTTCGGCGCGCACGGGAGGTCGGTCGACTAGCGTGATCATGGCAGCATCGCGGCCGCGGTTCAGAACCTCTTGCAGGCCTAATCTCAGAGAGCTGAACTGGCCGCGGTCGGGATCGGGATTCACTATCAGGGAGGCTCCGTTGGCGTAGACGATGGGAGACAGGGCCGCTTCATTTTTGCCGGCCACCACCAGCACTTCATCGACGCGGGAAAAGAAGAGTTGGATGGCGGAGGAGAGAAGCGTTTCTGTCGTTGTCGTTTCCGAACCTGGCGCCGATGGCGGCCACGGGAGCAGCGCCTTGTCGCGGCCCATGCGGGAGGATTCACCTGCCGCTAGAATTACTCCGCAAAAGGCCGGGGTTCGCGCCATGAGGGGACGATAGCAAAGTGCGGCGACTCTGCCAAGGACGCGGGTCACGGGGCAGCCCCTGTGCGCGAGAAATCAGTCGTCCCTCCCGGACTGGAATCTTTGTTTCCTGCGTTTCCCGGCGCTGAAGCGCCGGGCTATTGGCAGTCGTCCCTCCGGGACTTGAAATTGCTTATTCCATTTTCCCCAGCTCTGAAGCGCTGGGCTAACCCGAAAGCGAGTTCTCGCGCCTATTCTAAGGGGCATCTGATTTTGGAAGGTTGCGGCATCGCTAAAGAATATTCTGATACGAAACGCGAGGGATCAGAGCTGCACTTTAGTTAAAAGTTGGGAGCTTGACGAGGTCGTCGTTGGGCACTCGTTCTACGGGGTTTCCGGCTTTGCGCCAGGCGCGGAGACCTCCGGCTATGACGTAGACCTTGAAGCCCAGTTGCTGTAGTTGTTGCGCCACACGGGCGCTGGTGGCTTCGCGCTGTCAAGTGCAGTAGAGATAAATCTCTCGATCCTTGGGGAGATTCTTGATTTCTTCAACCAGGTTGTTGGGCTCGATGCGGATGGATCCGGCAATGCGTTCGGCGTCCGCATCATAGTAGCCGTGGCTGCGGACGTCGGCGATGAGCATGTTCACGGCCGCGTCGGACGTTAATCTTTTTGCCAGTTCCTCGGCGTGGATGCGGGGAATGACGTCGAGGAGGCGGTATTTGCGATACATCCAGATGCGATAGACGACATAGGCGCCGAGTCCGATGCCGAAAATGACTTCGGCGGCAAAGCCGGCGGAGCGGAGTCCGCGGGTGATGGCGCGAAGCGCGTCGCTGAAGAGATATCCTACGACGGCGTATGCGCCCACGTAGAGAGCGGCGCCAATGGTGTCGTATTGCAGGAAATCACCGAGGCGCATTTTCATGCTGCCGGCGAGGGGCGGAGACATGGTGTTGATACCGGGAATGAACTTGGCAAAAAGCAAGGTCTGCTTGCCGCGGCGGTAAAAATATTCGGCGGAGCGCAGAATGCAGGTTTCCGGATTCGCCGAAAGGCGGCAGAGCAGGCCGAGCAAGGCCCATCCGCTGACGCGGCCCATGAAGTAGAGAATGATGTCGCCGATCATCATCGCAAGCAGGCCAACGCCAAACACCAGATAGAAGTGGAGGTCTCCGTAGGCGGCAACGGCTCCGGCGGTCAGGATGGCTAGCGCGGCGGGCAACGGAAGACCGATGGCCTCGGCGAAGCAGACCAGCGCCAGGAACAGATAGCCGTGGTGCGAAATTAGCGAGACCAAGTCGGTCATGTTCGTTGCGGAACGGGAACTGTTCAGTATATCAATGGCAATACGGCAGGCGCGTGACTCACGGCTCGCGGGCGGGTTATTTTCCGGTTAGTCGACGACTCGGGAGTTTAGCGGCAGTTTCCGTTGGGAGTAGTAAAGAGGAGCGTGCGGATGTCGCGATTGTCCCTGGTCTGCCCGCTCTTTCACCAAAGGTCACATTGCAATCGACTGTGACCCCAAGGTTTGGTCGCGAGTTGAGACTCGGTTGCGTCGCCACTTAACGACACCAGCGGTAACTCAGACTGACGCTGGTTGGTGGGACCTAGGAACTCCGGGCAACGACCGCGGCGCGGCCCACCAGCAGTAAGTGCTACTGCTTGGGGAGTCAACTCAGTCCAGTTTGAAATCGTCGCCTTCTTATCGGGCTTGAATTGTCCGTCGATCAGGTAAGCCGCTACTAAGCCGCCTGCGACATAGGGCTCAAAGGCCGCAAGGATAACGACATATTTCTTGGCCTTAACCACGGACTCGACTACTCCGCGGACGTGCTTACTGCGCCGAATAGTTCCGGGTACCTGGGGAATTACAAGACTTACGAATTCCAGATCGGAATGCCGCCGGCTGTATTTATTGATCGACTTAGCAACACGTTTAGGGGTGGTTATACCGAAATCGGCGACGATGCTTCGCGACACTGCTTTCGGGTAGTAGAAATTCACGATATCCCGGACAAAATCCGCGCAATTGCGCGAGAGGGCTCTGTATAAAGTACGATTGGGCCGCGAATTGAGCCGATCCATCAACTCGTCATCCTGCTGGGCGGTGGTTTCGATTTCATACGCGAAGCTGGTGCGATTGTAGGCCGACCCCACGAGTTGCACCCAATTGCCACGGGGCGCCTGCCCGGAGGGGTCGTCAGGCACAAGATCCAGCAGATGCTTGCGCCGGTATTGATCTCTAAGCAAGGCCACGATCTTGCTGTCAGCGAAGATGGGGATATCTTCCGGATTCGTGACAGCATAAAGATAGGGGATGAGCGGGATAGCAATCCAGTCAACTCCATGGATGCCATCGTAGCGGCTGATTACTACACCGTATTCTCCGTCGTGGCAACGACGCAATACAAGGGGCGAGGCTGCGCAGATACGAGTTAGGTAGACAGCTACGTGACCGGCGCCGGCAAACGCACCGTCATAGCTGTAGGGTTCTTCGAGCAGAACGGCAGCATTGGCGCTCGCCTCCCGAGGTATCCAGAGGGATGCGAGAAGCAACGCGCACAATGTCGCAAGTTTCATATCGACTGCCCGGTTGAATTCTGATCAAAGTCACGTGAATGTGGTCACTAAGATTGGATTTGCGCGGTAGCATCCCCACTTCACCCTGGTGATAAGGCGTTTTACACTTTCCTACTACACGGCCCTACCAGTACCTCCAGGATACTAAATCCAGGCTTTGTGGACTGATCAATAGAGATCAGAATTGACTAATATTCGCGGTTGAGTTGTCGGCTGGATGGCCGTGACCGTCGGCAGTTGCGGCTGAGGTCCGGGGCATTCGGGTAGTAATGAGGGCAAGAACCGCGCTTGGGCGCACAAAACCCTGTTAAAGTGGTACGACTTCAGGAGGGAAGCCTTTGTCAGCCGAGAACCGCCGTTACATTAATCTTCCGAATCGTCCCGCGGGGCTTCCTTTCAGCGACGCCGTGCTGGTGGGCGATACTCTGTACATCTCCGGCCGGATCGGGCTCGATCCGGCGACGGGCGAGGCGCCGGAGAATATAGATGCTGAACTCGAGCTCTTGTTCGAGGGCTTCCAGGCGGTGCTCCGCGAGGCTGGCATGACCATGGACGACCTGGTGTGGGTGCAGGTCTATTCTCCGGATATTTCTTTGTGGCGGCAGTTCAATGCTGCGTACGTGAAGTTGTTTTCGCGGGAGTTTCCGGCGCGCGCGTTTCTGGGATCGGGGACGCTGCTGCTTAAAGGGCGGTTTGAGATGTTGGGGACTGCGGTTAAGGGCTAGCGTAGTGGCGGGAAAATTCGCAGCATTCACGACCTAGTCATCTGGGTTGCGGCATTCAAATGCATAGGTCCTTCGCTTCGCTCAGGATGACACCGATTGTCCTATTCTTCCCGATTGTCCTATTCTTCCCTTAAGCGGGCACGCGAGTGGTCGAGCCTTGCGAGGTGCGGCGCGCCCGGGCGGTGTTCGCGGTTAGAACGTGCTCCAAAATGTGGAGCATTGGTGAGCAGCGGCAAAGTTGGATTCGACCACCGGCGCCGGTGGTATGAACGATTGGAACTGGTCGGTTAACGCGCTGTACGGAGACCAGACCGGCTCAGCCGAGGAGTTCGGGTTTCCGGTCTTCGCGAACTGCGTCCAGTAACTGACCATGGCGTCGGAGAGCAGCATCTGTTGGTGCGAGAGCTCTGCCACTGGCAGTCCGAAAAAGTTGGCGCCCTTGAACAGGTATTGCAGCTCCGAAGTATGATAGGCGCCCAAGGGGAAGGTTAATAACCCGCCAAAATACGATTGCGACGGGGGCGCGTTCTCATCGTTGAACTCATAGGTAAAGGTGGTGACGAATTGCGACAGCGCTTGATCCGCATTACGGGCCGGACAGCTGAAGATTCCGTCGGTTCCTGAAGTGCCCAAGGCCACACCGCCCGACGGGTAAATGGAATAGGGATACAATTCGAGAACGACCGGCCCCAGGGTCGATCCCCACAGAGCGGCGACGGCAGAATCGTACTCTGCCGAGGTGAGTATGGGATTGCCCTGGAAGTCGTAGTCTTCGGCGACAAACAACCGCCATTCATCGTGATTGGTGCCCGAAATCACCGGCACGCGATTGAATTCGCCGCTAACAAATGCGGCGGTGATGGTCTGGGTCAGCAGGGTTCCATCCACGATCGGATAGACGGGGCTGGGTTCGATGGCGACCAGGGTGGCGGCGGGGACGGCACGCAGACACGCAGCCTTCTGGCTGCTGCATCCGACACTATCGGCAACCTCGGCGCCAGCCGCTTCGGCTTGCGACAACGTAGGAAGGTAGGAAAAGTAGTTTTGGAATTCCAAATACGATCCGCTTTCGGAAATCGCTCCACCGAACATGCCGGCGGCTAGGGGAGATGCGAGCTGGGCATAGACGCTTTGTCCGCCCGCCGACTCGCCGAATATGGTCACACGATTGGGATCACCGCCAAAGCCGGCGATGTTTCTTTGAACCCACTTGAGCGCGAATTGCTGATCCATCAAGCCATAGTCGGCGTTGAGATGGCCTTCGGCGTCGATGGCCGACTGGGCAAAGAATCCCAAATAACCCAGGCGATAATTAATGGTGACGACGATCACTCCTTGTTTCACGAGGCGCACGGGGTTGTAAGGATCGCTGCTGCCGGTGGTGAGTGAGCCGCCATGAATCCAAAACATCACGGGCAAGCCGCTGCCCGCGCCGGTGCCCTGGGGCGTATAGACATTCAGGAACAGGCAATCCTCGCTGCCGCCGCCGACTTGGGGGCACTCGCTACCGAATTGAGTCGCTTGCAGCAAAGAACCGGGAAAGAGGCCGTAAGGCTTGGTCGGCTTCCAGCGCCGGGCTCCCACGGGCGGGGCGGCGTAGGGGATGCCGAGAAATTCGTCGATGCCATTCGCGGTTGCGCCAATTACGACTCCGCTCGCGGTGAGAGCAGTCGGACGGGCTGCGGCAGATGCAGTTCGGACGGAGCCCAGCGTGAGCACGCCGATCGCCGCCACTGCTAGCAAGTATCCGGAAGTAAACCTATGGGGTTGGAGTCCTTTGTTCGCCTTGTCGCTGTTTTTCATCGCCGATTCCTCCATCAGTGACTAAGCCTGCTTCGCCGGGAGACCGGTACGTGAGACTTTACTTGCGTCTGAGAACGAATCCCCGGGTGGCTTCAAAAACGGCGACCAGTGTACACTCTGGCGCGTTCGCAGCACTATGAAAGATGTTCATCGGGAGTGCGCCGAATGGTTATGCGAGGAGTTAGGCGAGGGTTTTCGTTTCGCCGAGGATGACGATCGATTGATCGATTACCTGTCGTCGGCAGTGTTGCATTCAAATGCAGAGATTCTTCGCTTCTCCACCCCATCTCGCCAAAGGCGGGCGCGCTGGGGACCCCGGTTCGCTCACGATGACGGCGGATGATTTACTTTTCTCTTGCCACCACGAACTCGGGGGCCGAGAGCAGGGCGCGCTTGAACTCCGAGTCGGGGAAAATGCAGATGGCGTTGCGCGCGGATTCGGCGTAGCGGGCGGCCTCATGGGAGGCAAATTCGAGGGAACGGTAGCGGTTCAGGATGGTCAGGATATCGGCGTGGGTGACGCCATTGAAGGCGCGCTCGTGCAGAACGGTTTCGATTTGACGGCGCTCGGCAGCGGTGCAACGCTCCAGCGCGTGAATGACGGACATGGTGGCTTTGCCTTCACGCAGGTCGCTGGCCACGGGCTTGCCCAGCACACTTTCTGATGCGGTGAGGTCGAGCACATCGTCCACGATCTGGAAGGCGATGCCGAGGTCGCGTCCGTACTGGGCCAGGCGTTCCTCCTGAGTCGCGGTGGCACCGCCGAGGATGGCGCCGACTCGCATGCACACAGAGAACAGGCAGGCCGTCTTGCGATAGATGAGATCGAGGTGCTCCTGGGGAGAGATGAGCTGGCCGAGTTTTTCCATCTGCAGGAGTTCGCCTTCGACCAACTGTTGCGTCAGTTCGACGAGCACGTCAAGAATGCGAAAATTGCGTTCCTGCACCGCGATCTTAAACGCCTGCATGTAAAGCCAGTCGCCGGCTAGCACGCACATGGAATTGCCCCACTGCGTGTTGGCGGCGGGACGGCCGCGGCGGATCTGGGCCTCATCAATGATGTCGTCGTGGACTAGGGTTGCGGTGTGGATGATTTCGACTACCGAGGCCAGCTTTACCGCACCATCGCCTTTGTAGCCGAGCAGCTTGGCCGAGAGCAGCAAGAGCGCCGGACGGATGCGCTTGCCTCCGCCGGCGCGCAGGTATTCGCCGATCTCGGTGATGGCGGCGACGTTCGAGACCGTGTCGCGTCCAAATTGCTCTTCGATCGCGGCGATGTCGTCGCGCAGAAGATCGAAGAGTTCTTTCCCGTTGATGGACGTCGTAGTGCTCAAGTTGGTTAATTGCTCCGTCAATTACTGCGGTAGTTCGTGAACTGCAAATCGATGCCGAAATCCTGTTGTTTGACCATGGCGATGATTTCCTGCAGGGTATCGCGATCCTTACTGCTGATTCGCACTACATCGCCCTGGATGGAGGCTTGCGCTTTTTTCTTTGAATTCTTGACCAGCTTTACTATCTCTCGCGCCTTTTCGATCGGGATGCCCTGCTGCAGCGTGATCTTCTGTTTTACGGTGCTGCCGGCGGCGGGCTCGAGCGGGCCGTAGGTCAAGCCTTTCAGGGGTACTCCGCGTTTTACGAGTTTTTGCTGGAAGACATCGTTCACCGACTTCATCTTGAATTCGTCGGCGGAGTGCAACAGGATCGCGTCGGTGCCTTCCATCGCGATCTGGGACTTCGAGTCTTTGAGATCGAAGCGGGTGCTGACTTCTTTCATCGCCTGCTGGATGGCGTTCGCTACCTCGGCGAGGTCGATTTTGCTGACGATATCGAAAGTGTTATCGGGCATGGAATGAATCCAGGGTCAGGTCTTAGGTCTTAGGTGTCAGGTCTCAGGCAAAACTTAAAGAGCTGGCTTCCTGTGGATCTGACGCCTAATACCTGAGACTTCTTTGCACGGATCGCTCACCCCAAATGTGTACCCTTGAGGGTAACAGAAGAGGCATTCTCTGCGAAGGCTTGGGGCTGCGGAAAGATCTGGGCGCCGTAGGATTTACGGCTTGCGGCGAAACTGCAGATCCTTCGCTCCTCCACCCCAGCCAGCAAAAGCGGCTGGCTGGGGACCCCGGCCGCTCGCGATGACAAAAGTTTGGAAATTGGGAGTCAAAGGGCGCTATCTGCATAGTCGAGCGCCAGTCCAAAGAACTTGTAGAAATTCTGCGTGGTTTGCGCGCCGATCCCTTCCGCGGACGAGGCGCGCAGATCGCCGATTTGGCGGGCTACTTCGGTTACGAATGCTGGCTCATTGCGCTGGCCGCGATGCGGAATCGGAGCGAGGTAGGGCGAGTCGGTTTCGATCAGCATGCGGTCGAGCGGAACCATTTGCGCGGCGTCGCGGATCTGCTGCGCTTTGGGGAACGTGATGTTGCCGGCAAAGGAAATCATGAAACCCATGTCGAGTGCGCGGCGCGCGTGGGCGACGCTTCCGGTGAAGCAGTGCATAATACCGCCTAGTCCAGTGGGGCTCCAGTGATCTGCCATCATCTTCAGGCAGTCGTCCCAGGCGTTCTCGCTGTTGTCGGATGGGCGGCAGTGGATGATGATGGGCAGGTTCGCCGCTTTTGCCAGCTCCATTTGTTGGAGGAAAACCGTCTTCTGAGTTTCTCTCGGCGAGTGGTCATAAAAATAGTCGAGGCCAATTTCTCCCCAGGCGATTACCTTGGGATGCCGCGCCCATTGCAGCATTTGGGAGTCGGCGGCTGCGTTTGCCAGGCTGGCTTCGTGGGGATGAATTCCTACGCTGGCCCAGATTCTTGGATACTCCGGCTTGCCGTCATATTTTTCCGCCAGCTTACTGCCGCAGTCGGCGGTTTCGGGACCTTCGCCGTTGCCGATGGCCAGGTAGGCTTCGATGCCGTTCTGTTTTGCGCGCGCTAGCACTTCGTCGCGATCAACGTCGTAGCGCTTGCGTTCGAGATGGGCGTGGGAGTCGATGAACACGGTCGTTGGTCGTTAGTCGGTAGTCGTTCGTTGATCGTGTGAAGGCCGGCAGCCTCGCCGACCTTGCCGAATGGTCAGCCGATTGTGAGTGCGAACATCAGTCGTCCCTCCGGGACTTCAATCATTACTTAGCATTCTTACCCGGCGTTGAAACGCCGGGCTATTGGCGATTGGCGCTCTGGGCCTTGTTCTGGCCTTGGTGGTGTAGAAATTGCTATTGTCAGCGAGCCTGACGGCGCTATTTCAGTCTTGTGCCTATGGGCACATCTTCAAGAAAGCTGGCCAGGACTGGTTTGCCGCCTTCGGGCGAGGCGGCTACTATCATGCCGTTTGATTCCAGTCCGCGGAGTTTGCGGGGCGCAAGGTTGGCTACGATTACTACCTTGCGTCCGATTAGCGTTTCGGGCTCGTAGGCCTCGGCTATGCCGGCTATCAGTTGGCGGACTTCGGTTCCCAGGTCGACTTCCAGACGCAGCAGTTTGTCGGCGCCTTTTACGCGCTCAGCGGTCTTGACCTGGGCTACGCGCAATTCTACTTTCGCGAAGTCGTCGATGCTGATTTTGCCATCGGGAATGGTGGCTGCTGGCTTGGGCGGGGCCGTCGGGGTGGCCGACGCGGCAACCGGTTGCCTCGCTGCGCTCGGCTGGACGGGCGAGGCGCCCGTCCCCACACTTGCCCCACTCTCCGCACTTGCTCCAGTCCCCACACTTGCTCCAGTCGCTACACTGGCAGATTGTCCTTCCATCTTCTGCATCCTCTCTACTGCCGATTTGTCTGCCCTGGGAAACACGGCTTGCACCTGGCCCAATTTTGTGCCGAGCTGCAGTTGTCCCCATCGCAATTGCTTCAGATCGAATGTCTGGATGTCTCCCAAACCCAGCTGGGCCCAGATCTTTGCAGTGGCTTCGGGCACCACGGGATGCGCGAGGACGGTAACGATGCGCAAAGCTTCGGCGCTGGTGTAGAGGACGGTGGCCAGACGCGAGCGGCTGGCTTCGTCCTGCTTTTCTCCCAACGACCAGGGTTCGTTCTCGACAATGTATTTGTCCACGGCGGCGACCAATCCCCAAGCGGTTTCCAGCGCGCGCGAGAACTGGTACTGGTGAAACAGTGTGCCGTAGTCGGCAATCGTTTTTTTGGCGGTCTCTGCAATTGCGGCATCGGCTGGGGTGTGGGCTGTGTTCGACGGATACGGCACTTCTCCCCTGAAATAACGCGTGATCATGGTCAGGGTGCGGCTGGCCAAGTTGCCCAGGCCATTCGCCAGATCGGAGTTGTAGCGCTGCACCAGCGCGTCGAAGCTGAACGATCCATCCTGGCCGAAGACGACTTCGCGCAGCAGGAAGTAGCGGAGAGCGTCGGTGCCTAGCACATCCACGATGGTTTCGGCGCGCACGATATTTCCGCGCGACTTCGACATTTTGCTTTCTTCAAACAGCAGCCAGCCATGGGCAGTGATGCTTTTGGGCAACGGCAATCCGGCGGCCAGCAGAAACGCCGGCCAGTAGACACAATGGAAGCGGACGATTTCTTTGCCGATCATGTGCACGTCGGCGGGCCAGTACTTGTCGAATTTGCTGGTGTCGCTGGAGCCATAGCCGAGCGCGGTAATGTAGTTTGCCAGCGCGTCGAGCCAGACGTAGACCACGTGCTTGGGATCGTCGGGTACGGGGATGCCCCAGTTGAAAGTGGAGCGGCTGATGGAAAGGTCGCGCAGTCCGCCACGCACGAACGCGAGTACTTCATTGCGCCGCGTCTCGGGACGAATGAAATCGGGCTGGTCGGTGTAGAGGCTGATCAAACGATCCTGGAACGCGGAGAGCTTGAAATAGTAGTTCTCTTCGTGGACGGTCTCGGTGGGGCGGCCGCAATCGGGACAGGGATCGCCCGGACCGATTCCGTCTACGTAGAGCTCGCACGAGACACAATACTGGCCAGTGTAAATCCCTTTGTAGATGTATCCGTTGTCATTGATTTTGCGCCACAGGGCTTGCACTCCCTGTTTGTGGCGCTCGGACGTGGTACGGATGAAATCGTTGGGAGTCAAATCCATGCGCTTCCAGAGGGCGCTGAACTCCGCGGAGATTTCGTCGGTGAATTGCTGCGGCGTTTTGCCGGCAGCCAGGGCGGCACGCTCAATTTTTTGGCCGTGTTCGTCAGTGCCGGTCAGGAACCAGGTGTCATCTCCTAACATGCGGTGGCGGCGCGCGATGGTGTCGCAGGCAATCGTGGTGTACGCGTGGCCGATGTGCGGATGCGCATTGACGTAGTAGATCGGGGTCGTGATGTAAAACTTCTTACTCATTCCTGTCCTTGGAGTCGAAATCTTACCTCAGCGGCTAAAGCGGCTAAAGCGGCGTCGCTTCAAATAGAGTCGAAATCCCAATCTCAACACGTGACTCCGATGTGCATTAAGTGATGCAACATGTGGGCGATATAGTCCTGGAACACAAACTTCAGCGTCAGCGGTTCAGACCCGTTGATAGTAAGTGTGCGGGACCAACCACTGTCGGGAACTGCCTGGGCGGCCATCAGCAATTGCCGGTTTAGGGCCTGCCATGTATCGATCAGTTCCTTCCAGTCCCGGGACTGATAAGCATGTATGGCTACCCACCGATTCTGCTCGTAACCCGGCATGGCGGGATTGGTTTCCAATTGCGCACGGACAATCCGTTGATGATTGTTGGCGGCTGAATCGAGCAGATGCCCTAGTTCCTCTTTTGAAGACCAACTCGACGGGGTTGGCTTGGTCTCGACCTGTTCTTTCGAGAGCCGTTCAAGACGAGTTGGCACGGTCCTCAAAAGGTCTCGCAAAATTAGGAGCGATGCAGCGACCTCTGGCGCCAGTTTTCCCATTATTTTTGCAGTTCGGCTAGCGCCGCCAATACTTCGGCGCTGTGCTCGTTTGGCTTTACATCCAGGTATACCTTCACGATCTTGCCGTCGGGATTGATGATGAAGGTGTGGCGGGCAGCAATCTGCATGTCCTTGTAAGTCATCATCGAGTCGTAGGTGGTTGAGACTTTGTGGTCGGTGTCGGCCAGCA
>Ga0209274_10000944_pt1 | contig 15567 bp, 11 predicted proteins | sample HubBroMetageREF1_FD_188343 | JGI IMG/M metagenome (GOLD analysis project Ga0209274, IMG submission 188343) | Reference soil microbial communities from the Hubbard Brook experimental Forest, New Hampshire, USA - Hubbard Brook CCASE Soil... | ecosystem: Environmental > Terrestrial > Soil >...
CTCGATGAGAACTGTGGAGTCCGTGGGCGCCACCGTGCGAACCAGGTCCAGCGTTTCCATCAGAGCCGTGCTGCACCCGACGATTCCTTCAAATGCCTGCTGCTTGGAGAGGTTTTCGTTGGCAAAGTTCATGCCTACAAAGCTTTGTGCGTCCGGAAAAGCAATACCTGGGCTTCCCATACTCCATCCTCCTAAGCCATCTCTACATTCTGTTCTCACGACATCCACGCGATTAGTGAAACTCTGTTCGTTCTTGAGCTGGAGTATGGAACAAACTCCGCCATGCGGACAACCCTAGATGGAGCCATTGTGCCCACTACATCGGGAAGCGTGGCGACTCCTTTGGGACGCTCCGTATGACCCTTTTGGACCAGAGGGAGTACCACCTTAAGGATATGGGAGCTAACGCTTTCGATCTCGAATGTCGATGCGCTTCCATCCGAAGAGGCGAGCGTCGACCGACCAAGCGCCAGGTCCGAGCAGTGCCAGGGCGGCACCAAGGGTTGCTAGCAGGATACGAGTCCATGGATCTCCAGGATGCGAGAAAGCTTTCCACACCTCAATGACTACGAGAAGCAACCCGGCGATGGGGGTCCATAACCCCACGATCAGAAGTACTCCTGCACCGGTCGCGATCACGCACAATATGTTTGGTCCAAACGGAGGCCCACCCCACAGTTTCGTGACTCCAGCGTCAATTAACGCAATACCGGTTACGAGGCGCATGAGCAACAGGCCTACACCGGGCCAACCACGGGCGAACGTTGAGAATAGTCTTCGCAAGGAACGGTCTTCTAGCCGTCTCTAGACTAGGAAATGTCCGACGCGAGCGGAACCCCCAAAAGGTTCGTGCTAACTACTCTTTCGAGTGAGCTAAGATTCGATGATTCCGCGCTTCAGCCCGATCATCGCGGCGTGGGTTCGGTCGTTGGCGCCCAATTTGGAGAGGATGTTCCTGACTTGGCCCTTGACGGTCTCTTCGCTGATCGAGAGCTGAGTCGCAATTACCTTGTTGGCATTGCCCGCGGCAATCAGATTGAGGACGCGGATTTCCGCCGGGGTCAGAGCGTCATCGGTGGCGTGTTCAGCGAGTTGGAAGGATGCCTCTGGGGACATTGTCTTTTTCCCGGAATGGACCGCCCGGATCGTGTCGAGCAGTTCCTTGTGCAAGCTATTCTTTAGTAGGTAAGCTCGAGCGCCAGCTTTGAGGGCACGCAAAACTTGGACATCGCCGGTGTAGGTAGTGAGCACGATGATTCGCGCCTCAGGAAACTCGTCGCGAATCGCGACCATCGCATCGACGCCGTTCATTTCCGGCATTTGCACGTCCATCAGAGTGACGTCTGGACGGTGAGTGCGAAACTGCTGGATTGCTTCGCGCCCATTTGAGGCTTCGGCGACCATCTTCATGTCTGATTGATCAGCGACGAGGCCAACAATCCCTTGACGAAGGAGGGGGTGGTCGTCGACCGCCATAATCCGAATCGGGCTGGGATCGCCGCTCATGACTTGATCTCACTCCCTTTCCCAGACCACCAGAAACGTCGGGCAGACGAAGTCGCGTAAGCCCTGGACGCAGGGATGCTTAGCTCAACCTCCGTGCCAGAATCGAGCTCACTCCAGACATCCAGCTGCCCGCCCACAATTTTGGCACGCTCGCGCATGCCATGCAATCCAAAGTGCCCTGGGCGCGGCTGCTCGCCAAGAATCTCCGGGTCAATCCCCTTTCCGTCGTCCCGGACCCGCAACCGAAACTGTCGAGCGTCATAGTGGATTTCCACTTCGATTTGTCGCGCCTGTGCGTGGCGGAATGCATTGCGCAGGGTCTCGCCTGCAATCCGGTAGACTTCGTCCCGCAAGATTGGATGGAGGTTTCGCGGAGTGCCTTCCACTGCCATACGGAAAAGGGTGGAATCCGCGATCGTTCCATCGGCCGCGAGTTCTTCTCCTAGAGCGCTTATGGCCATGGCAAGGTCGTTGGTCTCGACTGTGGAGGAGCGCAACCCCTGCACAGCATCCCGGCCCTCGGTGATCGCTTGGGCCGCTTGATCGATAGCGCTCTCGAATCTTTGTTTGGCTTCGACCGGGCGCTCCGGGAGCAGGTTCGTAGCAGCTTGAAAGCGGAGCATCAGTCCATGAAAACTCTGCAGCAGCGTATCGTGTAGTTCCCGCGCGATTCTTGTCCGTTCGTTGACGCGTGCTTCCAGCCCGATCGCGAACTGGTGCTGCAATTGCTGAACACGGAGTCGATAGATCCCCCAGAGCAATACCAGAAAAACGGCCACACACGATACACGGAACCAGGTCGTCTGGTAGTAGGCCGGGGCGATGGAGAAATCCAGGAATGTGCCGGCCTCGTTCCATATACCGCTGTTATTGCAGGCGGCGACGCGGAAGCGGTAGTTGCCGGGAGAAAGATTGGTATAGAACGCTTGCCGGCGCTTGCCGGCGTCCTGCCAATCGTGATCCATGCCTTCCAGCTTATAGCGAAAAAGTACCTTCTCCGGCGCGACGAAGCTCACTGCTGTGTAATCAATCGTAAGATCGCGCACCAGAGGCGGCAGCCTCGGGTGCGAGGATGACGACGCATCCCCGGAGAAGTTTTGCCAGTAAGTCTTGCGGTCGGCGGTGACTTGCTCAATATGCACCGGCGGCGGAAGTTTGTTGAAGGGAAGATGACGCGGATCGACGACGCTCACGCCATCCCAAGGTAGGAACCACAATTTCCCATCCGTGGCCTTGGCGACCTGTGGGTGGTAGTGGCCGGAACCGGAAAGACTCCTCACTCCGTCAGAGCTGTCGAAAACTATGACCTGGATCGTCCGGTTCGGATCGGCAACCCATGCGTCCAGTTCCGAGCTGGCAATCCGTACAAGTCCACAGGCCGTGTACAGCCAAAATGAACGATCATCATCTTCGATCGACCAGTGGACTGTGTCGCAGGGTAATCCGTTCTTACTGGTCAGCGTGGCCACACGATTGTTTTTTAACCGGCTAAGACCACCTTCGGTCGATACCCAGAGCGTGCCGTCATCGTCAGATTGAAAATCGCTGACACGACCCTCGCCAAGCCCATCAAGGGCTGTGTACGATGAACGGACTCGACCATCAGCGAAATAGGCGATGCCACCCAGAAAAAATCCAAGCCACAACCCGCCCTGCGAACGATCAGCAGCCAGAACACTTGCATGGTCCTTATGTCCGAGGCTTGACCAGGGAGTCTGTTGGACCTCATTTTGAGGTGATATGCGAAAGAGACCGGCGGTCTCGTTGATCACCCACAGGTTCCCGGCAGTGTCTTGGGTGATAGAAAGCATACTTCCGCCAGGAACGCCCTTGATGGAAGTAAACTGGCCATTTTCCAGATAACCGAACTCGCGAAGCGTGGAAACCCAAATACGCCCGCGATGGTCCTGAAAAAGAGAATTTGGGTGACCCCCGTTGACTTTCCCGTCTCGTTTGGAACTGCCGGTGGGAGGAATTGTAATTTCTCCGTGGTCCCGGCGGTTCAATCCGCCATAGGTGGCAAGCCAAACGCTTCCGTCATTGTCTGCGAGGACAGACCCGACGAGCGCTTGCGATAACCCTTGATTCACGGTAAACGTGGCGACGGCAAAGTCACGGAAACGGTCGAGGCCGTTGATCGTACCTACCCAGATATTGCCTTCACGATCCTCAAAGAGAGTAAAAACGTCTTCGCCTGAGAGACCGTCGTTCGGCGAAAGCACATCCGTCCTTCCTTCATGTACATGAATAAGACCCCGGTCTTGTGTTCCGATCCACAGACCGCCATTTCGATCGCGGAGCATCCTTGCCCGGAACCGACCCGAGATGCTCCGAAGTGAATACGCTTCGGTTTTTCCGTCAACGAATCGGTAAATTCCGCCGTTCCATCCGACCAAGAGTGCGCCGTCAGTGTCTTCAGCGAACGCCTGTATGCCGTCCGGCTCACCGGGCAGCGAATAGAATTGAGGACCGGGTTTCCATCTCCATAGCCCGCCCGTTACTCCTACCCAGATATCGCCTTCGCCGTCCTCGTACAATGCGAGCACTGCGCGGCCAAAACTGCCATCATCTCCGTAGCAATGGGCGCTGCCGTTATGTATTGCGCACAGTTTCCCGTTAGGAATTCCTGAGCCGCCAACCCAGATAGTGCCTTCACGGTCCTCAAGCAGCGCAAAAACAAACTGGCCGGCAAGCTCCCGATAGTGAGTAAGGTGGCCGCTCTTCCAACTTGCAAGACCTTTGTCGGCACCGATCCACAATGTCCCGTCGCGCGCGACGAGTAGGCGTCTGACTCCGCCTGAAGGGAGATGCTGATCCGGTGGAGGCTGCCAGGGGATGTTCCTGACACCGTCGAAACGGAGCAAGCCAAATTCCGTACCAAGCCAGAGGTAGCCGTCGGGCGTCTGGGCAATTGAGTAAATGGCGCCTTTGCTAAAGCCCTCGCGAATCTTCCACGCTGTGTGCGCGTATTGCTTGATGTCGAGAGACGGGTTTAACGCGAAAGCACAACGGCAGCACGCCAGCAGGATGCCGAGCGCGACAACGGCTCTTCTTTGTCTGTGCCCCCTGTCCATCTAGGTCATACATTCTAGCTCGTGGCCGAGACTTTCACAGAAATTGCCAACGGCAAGAGCATGGTGGTACACTCCCGCGCATCTCCTGAAGCATTACTTGTTCGACAAGAATTTCCTGTAGACGGTGACTTATGGTCCACCGGAAAACACTCGCCTTCACCGTCGCCCTTGCTGTCGTCCTGTGTTCCCCGATTCTTCGTGCCCAATCCACCAACGCCTCAATCACGGGTCGCGTGACCGATCCCTCTAAAGCACTGATTGCGGGTGCGAAAGCCGCCGCTGTCAGCTCGGGCACAAGTTTCCGCTACGCAGCTGCGACCAACGGCTCGGGTGAGTACTACCTGACGAATCTGCCTCCCGGAACCTATCGCATCGAAATCGAGAAGACCGGCTTCAAGAAATTAATCAAGCCAGACGTTACCCTTCACGTCCAAGATGCCATAGAACTCAATTTCGAATTGACGCTCGGTTCCACGTCCGAGACCATCACGGTGGAAGCGGGCGCGCCGCTGGTCAATACCGAGTCGGGGACGGTCAGCACGGTGATTGACCGCACCTTTGTCGACAATCTTCCTCTGAATGGCAGAAGTTTCCAGACGCTGATAATGCTCACGCCCGGAGTGGTCGTGACTGCTACCGCCTTTGACGACCAGGGACAATTCAGCGTGAACGGGCAACGCGCGGATGCCAACTATTTCACTGTGGATGGAGTCAGCGCCAATTTTGGGGTCACTGGCTACGCTCCGCTGGTGCAAAGCGCTGGGGGAGCGCTGCCTGCGCTCAGCGCTTTGGGTGGGACGAACAGCCTCGTGTCGGTCGATGCCATGCAGGAGTTTCGCATCCAAACCTCTTCGTTTGCTCCGGAGTTCGGACGCACTCCCGGCGGACAGATCTCGATTTTGACTCGCTCGGGAACGAATCGCTTTCATGGCACGCTGTTCGAATATTTTAGAAATAACGTACTGGACGCCAACGACTGGTTTGTGAACTACGATCACCTTCCGAAACCAGAGGAGCGGCAGAATGACTTTGGCGGGGTATTCGGCGGACCGATCATAAAGGACAAGACGTTCTTTTTCTTCTCATACGAGGGGCTGCGATTGCGCCAGCCATCGACCCAGGAAACCGTGGTCCCAGACTCGGCATCGCGGCAGCAAGCTCCGACGGCTATGCAGCCATACCTGAATGCCTATCCTATTGCCAACGGCGCTGAGCTCGGGGCTGGGCTGGCGCAGTTTAACGCTGGTTATTCGAATCCTTCCTCGCTCGACGCTTACAGCATCCGGATGGATCAAGTCCTGAGCCCGAAGGTCAGCTTGTTTGGCCGTTATGATTACTCGCCGTCGACCACAGAGGAACGAGGCCCCAACACCGGCAGTGGTTCGTCCCTCAGCACCACGCAATCACTGCCATTTTCTTTACAAACTCTCACAGTTGGCCTGACAGAGATCATCAATACAGGAATCAGCAACGACATAAGGGCGAATTACAGCAACGATAGGGCAGTCTACAAATATTCTTTGGATAATTTCGGCGGGGCAGTGCCGCTTCCAGATTCGGCTTTGTTTCCCACTGGGTTTTCGTCCATGAATAGTGTTTTCGAGTTCCTAATCGTGGGCGCGGGGGAGTTCGCAATGGGCAAGTATTCTACGGACGAGCAACGCCAGATCAATCTGGTCGACAATCTATCCGTGACCACAGGTCGCCATCAGTTGAAGTTTGGTGCGGACTATCGTTGGCTTTCACCTTTTTCTATTCCCTTCGCTTACCTTCAACTTGCGCTATTCTCGGGAATGACAACCAGCCCTGGAGGAGCTCTTTCAGGAAGCGCTTCGCTCGCCGGCACATTTGCCGCCCAAGGTAACGCGCTGCTTTCGCAGAACTTCTCGTTTTATGGCCAGGACACTTGGAAAATCACACCCAAACTGACAGTGACCTATGGTTTGAGGTGGGACATCAATCCGCCGCTGAAGGGCAAGAACCTGGCCAACGATCCATTCACCGTGACAGGCTTGAATGACCCACCGACGATAGCGTTGGCGCCTCGCGGCACTCCGCTCTATAAGACAACCTACGGGAATTTCGCGCCCAGAGTAGGTCTCGCCTATCAATTCAGCGGGATACGGAACTGGGAAGCAGTCCTTCGCGGAGGCTTCGGGGTATTTTACGATCTTGGGTCAGGATCACTTGGAGGAGTATCTAGCTACTTTCCATACCTGAATGACACGTTCGCTACGGACGTACCGTTTCCGTTAAGCCCTCAGAACGCTGCCCCTCCGGCTCTCACCACCAGTCCTCCGGTTAGCGTGATTTCTGTGGCCGACCCTAATTTGAAGCTTCCGCGAACGTACGAGTGGAATGGCGCGCTGGAGCAGTCCCTAGGAAGCAGTCAGAGTTTGTCGGCAACGTACGTCGGTGCGGCTGGGCGGGACCTACTTCGGGTCACGGATTTAGTTGGTCCGAATCCAGACTTTGGCTATGTCAATGTAACCAGCAATACCGCAACATCGAACTACAATGCGCTGCAGCTCAAGTTCGAGCGGCGTCTTTCGCACGGGTTGCAAGCTTTGGCATCGTACACGTGGTCCCATTCGATTGATATTGCATCGACCGATGCACTTGCAAACTACCTCAACACGCCAAGCTCAGTCGCGAATCCGAATATCGACCGTGGCAACTCGGACTTTGACATCCGCCATGCCTTCACCGCTGGCGTGACCTACAATCTGCCATCGTCGGAATCGAACAATGTCACCCACGCCGTGTTGGGCGGCTGGTCGGTGGATAGCTTCATTTTCGCGAGGACGGCTCCGCCGGTGGACGTTCTTAGCGGACTTGTCATTGCGGACGGCATCGACCTGTACCCGCGTCCGGACGTGGTGCCCGGAGTGCCGCTTGTGCTCTACGGGTCGCAATATCCCGGCGGCAAGGCGTTTAATTCAGCTGCGTTTACTGCACCACCCACCGGGCAGCAAGGCGATTTCGGCCGCAACGTGCTTCGTGGTTTTGGAGCTTGGCAAGCCGATGTCGCGTTTCAGCGGCAATTTCGCCTTACCGAGAAGATGGGCCTTCGTTTCCGGGGCGAGTTCTTCAACCTCTTCAACCACCCGAACTTCGGTAGTCCCAACAACAACCTGACCAGCCCACTGTTCGGCCAATCGACGCAAACGCTGGCCAGCAGTCTGGCCGGCGGCGATAATGCGGGTTTCAACCCTCTCTATCAGATTGGCGGCCCGCGCTCGATCCAGTTGGCCCTTAAACTCCAATTTTAACGAGCTATCACGTTCTCAGAATCTGGACTGGGCGGGCACCTACGCCGCATCGCTGTTGCCGAGTGAAAACCTGCGCACGACACAGGCCCACCCGCCCAGACCTATTCCGCCTAGTCTTGCTCGAATTCGAAATCCGGTGCACTTTGCAGAGGCATGTCAGTTCCCAAATCACCGGAGCCCATGACAACCTCATTTGCTTGCCCGATTAACGTCAGTTCGGGAGCTTCATAAGTTTTCTGCATTCGATTCACCTCCTTTCTGTTTTTGTTTACAAAGTCGTTTGTTTGGCGGCCGGAAGCGCTTGCCCAACCCGCCTGCCGTCCGTGCAATTGCGCAGCCACAATTCGAGCAGAACAATGTTCCGCAACTGCGACTCATTGCAGTCGAGCCCTGCGGAAAGCCGCTGCAGGCGCGAAAGGACGCTGGCTCGATCCACAAATCCGCTCTCCACTACATGCAATTCCTTCGATCTAACGAGAACATTGGCCAGTGGCCTGAGAGCTTCCTGCCACGGGACGTTAAACAAACCCTTGGATCGCCGGGTCCGCAACTTGAGCGGCCACAGATCCGATAGTGCAGAGCGCATCAATCTCCGTGGCTCGCCCGGGCGACAGAGAACGTCCACCGGCACAGTCATCAAGAACTCGACCAACGGCCGATGGGCGAATGGGTGTGTGTAGTCCAGATGCTGCCACAGCTCCGGTACTTGCAAGCTCCGGAGTTCCAACATTCTGGATAGCGCACGGAAATATTTTCGGCGCTCGGGGGGAGCCTGCATCCAGGCATTCGAGAAGAAATTGCTGGAGTCGGAAAGTCCTACTCGATCGATGAGACCAGGCACCAGAGATGTCTCTGTGCTCTTTACCATGTACGATCCATCGGTCGCCGCGTAAATAGAGGCTGGCGCGAACGTTGCTGGAAGAGCAGCCCCAACCGCCTGCCAAAGGACTCGATAAATCGGAAGTCGAAGTATTTTGCTCCACGCGAGCGCTTCCTGACATGCCCGCGCAAACCGAAAACGGTGCAAAGAGCCGCCGACCTGAAGGCTATCGTCGAACCAGTTCCCCATCATCAAGTCTCCATTCTGTCCCGTCAGAATGACCTTGGCGCCGAGCCGGCGTGCGGCAATCGCAACCGACATCCGCAACGGCTGAAGAATCTCTGGAAATGCAATGCCTACCTGGGTTTCGGAGATAAGGGGCACTTCGTGGGTCGAAATGTGAACGCCCTCGATCCCACAGAACGATTCCATCTCGCGGATGAATGGCTCATCGATCGAGTTCCGCCAAAGATAGCTAACGCTTGCAAGATTCGTAGCGCGGACGGCCCCACTTCGCATCAGATGGTTCGCCATCGAGACTACCGATGAGGAATCAAGACCGCCGCTGAGTTCCGCGAGAACTGGCGCTTCCGTTTGCAAACGAACGGACACAGCCTCACGAAACAGCGCGCGAAGATGCTCTTCATATCGATGCTGGTTTCGGTAACGAACCTCATCGCCGATCGGCAAATTCCAGAAGCGACTCATCTTCGTTTCGGTAGAAAACACGCACACTGCGTGGCCGGCGGGGACGGAATAAATCCCCTTGTAAGGAGTGCGGTTTGGGCATCCTCCATACAACAAAAATGCGCCGATATACTGCTCATCAAGTTCAGAAATACCGGTCGCGTCAACCACAGTCTGCAAACGGCTCGACCAGAAGGCATCCCCTCGCTGAACGGAGTAGTAAAGTGGACGCACGCCTGCAAAGTCGCTCGCGAGGACGGTGGCGCCGTTGGTCTGATCCCGTATGACGATGCTCCAATCGCCTATCAAATGGACAAAGCCATTGGTTCCCCAGCGTGCGTAGGCGGCTAATGCTATCGCTGCGTTGCTGGTGTCGTCCCGCAAAAAGTCCGCAAGTAATAGGAGCAAGTCGGTGCGATTGTCGAGCCGTCCATCCCAATGGAGGACACGGCTTTTCTCCACCCGATCATTCCATGTGTCCAGCGTGTTCAGTTCGGTTTCTGTATTCATTAGCTTTCCCTACCTAAACTTTACGCAGTTAACAGCGATTGCAGCCGTTGCTGATACGCTGCAGAGCCATACACAACCCGGCCATTTACCTCGACCCAGGCATGCGAGAAGAACGGAGAGGGGCGATATCCGATCGCAAGCCGCGCATCGATGCCGTACTGTCTGAGCAAACGGACTGTACATACTGATCGCTGTAAGCACAACACTGGCTTCCAGTAGAAACAGGTCGCGAGGAGGACCGCGTCGCTGATTGCCCGTTGCAGTTCCTCGGTGCACGGCTTCTGCGAAACGCGTTGCTGACGCAACTGCTGCAAAACGCACCCAATGCCGCGCAATGAAACAATCAGTTCGTATCGTGTGATCTCGCAAAGAGCCCTGAACACGAGGGAGCCGTATCTTGCCGTTTTCATGATTGCGCCTCTCGATGAATAAGCGTATGACGCTCCAACTCGGCCAGAAAGCGGACTACTTGTTCACGGGCCGTGGCCCGAGCAATTTGATATGCGTCGCTGATTTCGTCGGCGATCGCTTCCAATGACAGTTGTTTCTCGACCCCGCGCCAGACGCGTGCACCTGTCCCGTTGGACGCGTACAACTGCCCGTTGCCAATGTGTAAGATCACAATTCCACTGTCGTGAATAGAGGCGGCGGTTTCGGGATTTACGCTGAAATTGCAATCTCCAATTCGCTTCGTCATACTGTGCTTTTCCTTCCTTGTGAAGTTCTCCAGCATCTAGCTGATGGTGCTCACAAACTATGTTCGCGGGAACCTCCACGCGATTAGTGAACCTCTGTTCGTTCTTGAGCTGGAGTATGGAACGAACTTCGCCATGCGGACAACCCTAGATGGAGTTCCCACCCGCCGGCCCCGCGGAGATGAGTTCTGACACTACTTTAGAGGGGGTGGAGGACAACTCTGGCGAACTCAGATGTCGAGACGCTTCCTGCCAAAAAGGCGGGCGTCGATCGACAGAGCGCCAGGCCCAAGGATTGCGAGGGCGATACCTAACGTTGCCATCAAGATAGTGCCCCGCAGATGGTCAGTGCCTGCAATGGCGATCCAGGCCTCACTCAGCGCTACAATGGCGCCGGCGATTGGCGTCCACAAACCGACGAGTAGAAACACTCCGGCAATGGCGGCGATTACTTGGAGCACAATCGATTCACGTTGCGGCACGCCTATCAGTGCGGCGACGCCATCGTGAATCAAGATAACTACGACAACTACCCGTAGCAGGAGAAGCGCCCGGCCCGGCCAGCCGTTAGGAAACATGGAAAAAAGGCGTTGCAGGAAACCCCCTTATGTCAAACATAAGAGAGTAAGACGCCTCCAGGACGATTCGACACTCCAAATCCGGGGGAGTGGATGCCCCTCTTTCGAGGGGGTTAAAGGTGAATGATTCCGCGCTTCAGAGCGATTGTGACGGAGTGCGTTCGGTCGCTTGCGCCAAGTTTGGAAAGGATGTTCTTGACGTGGCCCTTGACCGTTTCCTCGCTAATCGAGAGTCGATCGGCTATCAGCTTGTTAGCATTCCCGCCGGCAATCAAACGCAGCACGTCGATTTCTCGTGAGGTCAGGGCGTCATCAATCGCGTGGTCTGCGAGTTCAGCGGCGACCTCTGGAGGGATGCGCTTTTGGCCGGCATGTACAGCGCGAATCGTTTCGAGGAGTTCCTTCCGCAAGAGGCCTTTTAACAAATAAGCCCTCGCACCGGCTTTAAGAGCACGTAGAACTTGGATGTCCCCCTTGTAGGTCGTCAAGATAATGATGCGGGCTTCCGGGAATTCACTGCAAATCGCGACCATCGCTTCGATGCCGTCCATGTCTGGCATCTGCAAGTCCATCAAGGTGAGGTCTGGCCGGTGCTTTCGGAACTGCTCCAGAGCCTCACGTCCGTTAGAAGCCTCGCCGACCAGCTTCATGTCCGATTGACCAGCGACCAGTGCCGCGATGCCTTCACGCAACATCGGATGGTCGTCAACGGCGAGAATCCGGATTAAGCTAGGATCGGTGCTCATGATCTTGTTCCGTTCTCTTACGGAAAAGGCGGAAACGGGGCCGGGTGGGGGATGCCTCATAGGCGATCGATCCTGGAATGCTCAACTCTACCTCCGTACCGGCTCCGAGCTCACTCCAGACCGTCAATTCCGCTCCGATTTGTTTGGCGCGCTCGTGGATTCCTGGCAAGCCCCAGTGCCCGGAACGTCCGCCGTGTTCAACCACGCTTGGGTCAATCCCCTTTCCATCGTCGCGAAAGCGTAGACGCAGAGATTCGCCATAGGTGATTTCCGTCTCGATATGTCCGGCCTGTGCGTGGCGGAAAGCATTTTGTAACGACTCCCGCGCAATGCGGTATATCTCGTCTTGCAGAATCGGACGCACAGCTCGTGGCACCCCTTCTACCAACACGCGAAACGTTACTGACCGTCCGTTGCTCGCGGCAAGCTCTTCACTCAAGTTAGTCATCAGCGCGGTGATCGATTTCTCCAGATCGCGACTTGCCAACGTAGTGGCACGAATGTCGGTTATAGCATCCCGGCCTTCGCTGATTGCTTGATCCGCCCGATCGAGAGCGCCCTCGAGGGCCTTCTTCGCATCGAGCGGGCGTGCCGGAAGCATTTCGTCAACAGTCTGAAAACGGAGCATCAATCCCTGAAAACTTTGCAGCAGGGTATCGTGTAACTCTCGCGCAATCCGCGTGCGCTCGTTGACACGCGCGTCTAGTCCGATACTGAACTGATGATGCAATTGCCGAACGCGAAGTTGATAAAGCAGGTACAGCAACATCAGCAAAGTAGCCGCGCACGCCACAGGGAACCAATTCGTTTGATACCACGCAGGCGCGACACTAAAGTCCAAGGTTGCGCCTTCTTCGTTCCAGAGGCCGTCGTTATTGCAGGCGATCACGCGAAAGCGGTATTTCCTCGGACGAAGATCGCTGTAGAAAGCCTGACGCCGCGTTCCCGGTTCCTGCCAAGTCGTATCGCGCCCTTCCAGTTTGTAACGAAAACGCACTTTCTGCGGCACGACGAAGCTCAGCGCGGTGTAGTCGATCTCGAGATCACGCGTGAGAGGAGGAAGACGAAGGCCGACGCCGGGTAGATAGTTCTTTCTGTCGGCAATAACCTCTTCAACAAACACGGGCGGCGGAATCACGTTGGTGTAGGTGCGGCTGGGGTCGATCATTTGTACTTTATCGCTGCTCGCGAACCAAAGGCTCCCATCAGCAGATTTCGACACTTCCGGCTGGCCGGGTTCGTAACCTGGTTGGCTTCCGTCAAGCGCGTCGAATGTCTTCACCGACAATGCAGCCTCGGGGAATTTCAGCCAAGTCTCGTAGTCTGATGCGGGAACCCTCAGAAGCCCGCACCTTCCGTAGAGCCAGAAAGAGCCGTAGTCATCTCTGATCACAGAGGCGAGTGCAGAACAGGGCAGGCCGTTCCGGGAGTCCATCACGCTCATGCGGCCATCTTTCCACCGATAAAATCCTTTACTGGTGGCAAACGAGACGGCATTGTCAGAATCGATATAGAAACTCCTGATCGAAACCCCCTCGTTCGACAGAGAAACAACCGCCTCTGCCTTGCCATCGTGGTAGTGGACAAATTTATCGGCAGAAGCCAACCAGATTCCTGCATCCCGATCTGCCGCAAGAAAGTAGGCATGGATAATGTTGTCGACCCGGATGTCCTGTTCTACGTTCTGGTCTTTGATCCGAAACAGATGGATCTGGTCAGGTACATTGATATGAGTCAGTGCCCAGATATTGCCTTCAGCATCCTCGGCGAGACCCTTAACAGTCCCAAAACGCCCCACGCGACGGACGTCTGAATTTTTGATCGCTGAAAGGCGGCCGAGTTTGTAAGTCACTATTGTGTTGTCGATTCCGAGCCAGATTTGTCCAGAATGGTCTTGAAAAATCACTTCCACGTTTTGTCCCGGAAGTCCGTGGCCGGCAGCAATCGCTGAGACCCGGCCTGCGCGAATAATGTTCACCGCTCCGACATTGCCAACCCACACGGAACCGTTACTTAACGCGAGCACGGAGTGGACTTCCGAGCCGATTAACCCCTCGGTCGTCGCGAAAGTCACAACCGGCAGATCTCGAAACATATCTACTCCCCTGTCGGTTGCGACCCAAAGGTTGCCCTCCTTATCTTCGTAGATGTACCCCACGTTATCGCCGGACAGGCCGTTCGCCGTTCCGTAATGGTCGGCAACACCATCATGGATGCGGTACAGGCCCTGAGATTGCGTTCCAACCCACAGGGAATGGTTGCGATCCAGGTACAGAGTTCCGGATGCAACTGTGGCGCCATCGAACCCCGGAACCACATAGCTCACCCATTTTCCTTCGGAATAGTACTGCACCCCCTGCTTGGGCCCAGTTCCGCCAAAACCGGCCCAGACCGACCCAGATGGTCCGGCCGCAACATTCCTTACTCCGTTGTCGGCCGCCGGATTTTTCAATTGATCTTCGAAATAGAAACTGGAAGAGCTTGGCGCCCAGCGGCAAAGCATTTTGCACCCAAACCAGATATTTCCGGCGGTGTCCTCGGCCAGGCCGATGGCATACCTACCCGGATTTCCGTCTTTTTCGCCGTAGCATCGCAGTTTATCGGCTTCAACTTGGCAAAGCGACCCTTTGCCATCATTCACGCGATAGCGAGTGACCCAGATTGTTCCTGCACGGTCTTCGATAATGTTGTTGATCCCTGGGCTGTTTGGTGTAGTTGTGTAATTGAACAACTTACCATCCTTTAAGCGGCTCAAACCGCCGTAGGTTCCGATCCACAGGCTTCCATCGCGCCCAGCCAGAAGATAACTAATGCCACTGCTAGCCAGAGACTGACCGTTCGGAGCCGCCCAGGGAGTAAACTTCACACCGTCAAATCGCACCAAGCCGCCGAGCACTCCGATCCAGATGTAGCCGTCCGTCGTCTGGGCGATCGCCCCCGGATTAGACAGGAAGCCATCCTGGATTCTCCAGGCAGTGTGGCCATACTGAGAGATCAGTGTGTGAGGATCAACCGCCCACGCAGCTGAAGCGAGGACGAACAGTAAAAACAAACCACGCGACAGTGAAAGGTTCAACAGCCGGGCCTTCTGAATTGACTCAGGAAGAACCACGCAATTCCCTCGTTTGGGAATTGTAGTAGCTGTTCGAACCCTAGCCAAGGGGCGGGATCCAAGGACAGGGGATTCATTATCGCTTGGCCAGTTCGACCGGCATCAAGGCTTGAGCGAACGTTCCGAAGGATAGGCCAGGGCGACTCGGCAAGCTTCTTTATCGACGTTCACGATGCTTTCTTGAAATAAATGCTGTGATTGCATCGCATAGTCGTCCGCGGTTGCTCAGCCTTTCTCTTCGGGACTTCAAGTCTTTCTAGGCTGGTTGTACCCTCTCCACGCGGATCAATTGGGGCGCGCCATCGTTTGCATTTTGCATTTGGGCCTGACGCAACACTTTGGGCAACACACTTGCTTCGACGGGAAGCGAGTTGATACCGGGGAGGTTCTGTTTGGCAAGATCGCTGAGAGTATGTCCCGGCGGCATCTCAAGAAAAAGATCGCAGCCCAATTCCTTGAGTATTGTTGTCGCATCGTACCAGCGGACGCCGTGCGCAATGTTATTTACCAGATCGCGCGCAACTGCTTCCTTGGTGCGCATGGCTCGGGCGTTCACATTTCCGACGT
>Ga0209274_10000946_pt1 | contig 15558 bp, 11 predicted proteins | sample HubBroMetageREF1_FD_188343 | JGI IMG/M metagenome (GOLD analysis project Ga0209274, IMG submission 188343) | Reference soil microbial communities from the Hubbard Brook experimental Forest, New Hampshire, USA - Hubbard Brook CCASE Soil... | ecosystem: Environmental > Terrestrial > Soil >...
ATCCTCAACCTGAAACAGGTCCCGTTCAAACTTGCGGGAGACGGTCCGAAGGCGATTTACCTGCGCGCCGATCAGCCGGGAGTGGTTACCAGCGGCATGATTGAGGCCGATGGCGATGTGGAAGTGCTCGACAAGGAAATCTACATCGCGACGGTGAGCGAAGGCGGCAAGCTCGATATGGAAATGCGCTTGAAGCGCGGCCGCGGTTACGTTTCCGCGGACAGGAATTTCGAGGACGACCTGGGCATCGGATTCATTCCCATCGATTCCGTGCACACGCCGGTGCGCAAGTGCAACTACACTGTCGAACCGGCGCGTTTGGGACAGATCACCGATTATGACAAGCTGACGGTTGAAGTCTGGACCAACGGTTCGATCACTCCCGGCGATGCGCTGGGACTCTCGGCGAAGCTGATCAAAGATCACATGAATATCTTTATCAACTTCGAGGAAGAAATCGAAACCGCATCGGCGAGCGAAGAGCGCCGGCCCGAGATCAAGAACGAGAACCTGAATCGTTCGGTCGAGGAGCTCGAACTCTCGGTGCGCAGCTATAACTGCCTGAAGAACGCCAACATTCAGTCGATCGGCGAACTGGTGCAGAAGACCGAAGCCGAAATGCTGAAGACGAAGAATTTTGGCCGCAAGTCGCTGAACGAGATCAAGGAGATCCTTTCCTCGATGGGTCTGAGTCTGGGCATGAAGATCGACGAGCACGGGAACGCTGTCCCGGGCCCGACTTCGAACCAGGTGCTGCCCGCTTCGGCGTACGGCGACAACGATCTGTAGGAAAGCAGTCGTTGGTCGTTGTCGCTAGTCGTTCGCTAATGACCAACGACTAGCGACCAACGACCTTCGATGAGAACTGAGAACTAACTCAGGGGCTAACCATGCGTCACAAAGTTGCAGGCTACAAACTCGGACGGACCACTTCTCACCGCCGCGCCATGCTGCGCAATATGGTCACTTCGATCATTATGGAAGAGCGCATTGAGACGACCGTGATCAAAGCCAAAGCCGTTCGTCCATCGGTCGAGAAGATGATCACGCTTGGCAAAAAGGGCGATCTGGCGGCCCGGCGGCAGGCGGCGGCCTATTTGATGACGGACGAGGCCGTCCACAAACTTTTCGATACCGTGGCTCCGCGCTTCGGCGACCGCAAAGGTGGATATCTGCGGATCGTGCGTACAGCTTGGCGAAAAGGCGACGGCGCCGAAAAGGCGTTCATCGAACTGCTGGGCAGCGAGCAGGTGCTCGACGAAAAGCGCCAGAAGCGAGCCGAAATCCGCGCCAAACGGGCGGAAGAAAATCGCAAAGCGATGGAACACGCCGACGCCGAGGCGCAGGTGCAGGCGGACAGCGCCGCGAATGAGGCTGAGGGTAAGACTGAAGGCAGCGATAAGAAAGAGTGATCCGGGCGGATTCGAAATTTGTCGAACGAACATTCTGGAAACACAAAGGGCATCCGAGATGGACGCCCTTTCTTATTTGTTTAAGTTCTCAAACTATTGTGTGAGCGGTCCGCTCACCGTGCCGATGAAGCCGGTCTTGTTATCGAGCACCGCCAGGCGAAGTTCCGTACCGCCCGCGGGAATTTCCATATCGATTGGCACCATCATGCCCTTGGCGAGGATCTGCTGGTAGCTGGCAGCGTCGAACATACGGTCAATCCTGATACCTTGGTTGCCAAGCATTTTTCCGTCCAAGCTATAGATGGCTGCATACAGATTTACGTTCATCTTGACACCGTCGACGGAATCTTCTGCGGACAAAGTATGAGCGTCGATCAGAAAAATCACCTGCATCTTCCCCGGGTTAGTGGGCTTGGTCTGCGCCATGAACGTCACCTGGGTAGCGGGCGCGTTTACCCGGAGAGCGGACGCGACATCCTGCTCATAGCTGTTGTCATTATTATTGTTACTGTTGTTGTTATGCTTAGCCTCTCCGGGCTCAATGGCGAAGTAGCCCTTGCGATAGCGGACCTGCGTCTTGCCGTGGTTTAACCTGATCTCGCTTAACTTTATTGTGATGTTGCGATATCTCCCATCCCACTTGTTATTGTCGGGATAGTAACCCAGCGAATAAGAGGCCCTGTCGTCAGATGCAGCCTGGTTTTCGGCCAGCCCAATTTCGTTCTGATTGAGATAGGCCTTGCCGCCAGTCTCCGCTGCCACTTCTTGCATTGATCCTTGAATGGCTTGCAGTCCAGCCGTTTGGCGAAGCGCTCCCCGGCTGAGGTCGTCGGCATAGAGACCGGAACTGTGAACTGCGGAACTCCCTTCCATGCCGCTGACCAGGCCGCCTACGTCTACCGGGTAGATGACGATGTTCGCGCTTGCCAACTGGGACTCCGCCTGCTTGATCTGCTCGACGTGCAGTTGTCGTGGCACGGCCACCATCGACCCTGGGGCATTCACGCCCACCGACCGGCCACCGTCGCCGTGGCGATCGGTGATCATCTCCGCGTCGCTCGTGTTCGGGTCTTGCGGCATCAAATCGAATGGGAAATCCGAGGTAACCCAGAGGATATTCTTGCGACCAGGAAGCCCGGCAAGCAAGCGCGAGAGCTCCCGCATAGCATCAATTGTAACTACCGTACGATCTTCCAGGTTGTTAGCAGTTACTAAGTTCTGGAAGCCAGCAACCTCGGCTTGGGCGAGGCTGATTTTAGTAGCGGATATCAAGCCTGGGCCGGGAGTTTCGTTGCCGTTGAAGCTTGTTGAGCGGGAAGACGCTCCGCGCTGCCGAGATTGTTCTTGAGGCCGCAAATTCTTGATAGCGGTCACCAAAATCCCGGGATCGCTGGTGAACTCCTGCAGCACATGCAGGTGGTCGGTCAGGGTCATGACCGCCGTCGGCATGCCCGTGTTCGACTGTTCCTCAACATATTTCAGCATTTGCCATCGGCCGTAGGCTTGATCCCTAAAACTGGAATTAGCGCCATCCAACAGCAAAACAGTTGGAACGCCAGCGGGCTTAAGAAACTCCGGACGATTGGAAAGAACTCCTGGAGGCAAGGGCTGCGCCCCGGTGCGGGGAGCGCCGGGTGGGGTAAAAAAAGCCATTCGCTGCTTTTTCCCGTTCTCTTCCAGCACAAAGTCTTGCGCCTTCAGGCCGGTAACGGGGTGTCCTTTCTTGTCGGTAACGACGGCATCGACGACGACCAGTCTCGTGTTGCTCCGAATCGTGAGGGTGGGAACATTGACGGCGGGTTCCTGAGCGTGCAGCATCGTCGGGATGGGCACAGGGTTCAGGCTAAAGACTAGGCCGACGGCGACGGCCGTTTGAACCTGCGCTCTGCGAAACATGCAAACCCCTGGGATCGACGACTCTTACTTTGATTCTGCGTGTCGGCTGATAGTTGTCCCAGCGATCATTGTCCCAGCGGTTCGCTCACCGTGCCGATGAAACCCGTCTTGTTATCGAGCACCGCCAACCGAAGTTCCGTGCCACCGGCAGGGATCGTCAAGTCAATCGGCACCATCATGCCTTTATCAAGGATCTGTTGATAGGTTGCCGCATCGAAGGCTTTGTCCACCTTGATGCTCTGGGCCGCCAAACTTTTGTCGCCTGATCCCCAGACTGTGGCGTAGAGGCTCACATTCATTTTCTTGCTTCCGCCAGAATCTTCTGCCGTCAGGGTATGAGCATCCACCAGAAAAACGACTCGAACCTTGCCCGGGTCGGTGGCTTTGGCCTGCGCCTTGAACGAGACCTGAGTGGCGGGAGCGTCGACGGCAAGAGCAGCCACCACGTCCTGTTCGTAGTTGTGGTCTTTTATCAGCCCGGGCTCAATCGCAAAGTACCCCTTGCGATAGCGGATTTCTGTGTCTCCATGGTCCAGCTTGACCTTGATGTTGCGCAACTTCCCGTCCCACTTCTTGTTCTCAGGATAGTAACCAAGAGAGTAAGAAGCTCTTTCGTCGGCAGCCGCGAGCGCAACGCCTTCTCTGATCTCGTTTTCGTTAAAGTATGCCTTGCCACCGGTCTGTGCGGCGACCTCTTCCATCGTGCCATGACTCGATATCAGGCTATCAGCCTGAGCTGTGGCTCGATTGCTGAGTCTGGTAGGGTCGCTGTAAACTCCGCCGCCGTGGGCCGCGGAGTTCTCCATCCCACTGACCAAACCGCGAAGATCGACAGGGTAGATCGCAACGCCCGCGCTCGCCAGCTGCGCCTCGGCCTCGCGAATTTCACCGTTATGCAATTCACGCTGCTCAGCGGCCACCGAACCGGCCGAATTGACGCCCACCATCCGTTGCTTCCCTTGAGCCGGCAAATCCGCTAGCAACTCCGCATCGGTCACGTTTCGATCTTCCGGAACGAGGTCAAACGGGAGGCTCGCCGTAAGCCACACCACGTTCTTACGGCCCGGCAGACCACCCAGCATCCACGTAAGCGTGCGCATGGCATCGAGCGTAATCAGAGTGCGGCGTTCGAGGTTATATCCAATCTGAATATTGGCAAAATCCTGAATAGCGCCCGCGAGATTAGAAACCGAGGACTGCCCGGAGCTTCCCCCTAGCCCACCGCTCGAAAGGTACGGCGAGGGCGCCGCTCCCGGCTGCAGAATCGGTTCCTGAGGCCTGAAATTCTTGATTGCGGCAAGCAGCACCTGCGGATCGCTCGTGAATTGCTGCAGCACCCGCAAGCGATCCGTTAGCGTCAACACGGCTATGGGAGGGCCCTGCGCATGCTCGACCACATATTTCAACATCTGCGATCGTGCGTAGGACTGGTTCGAGAACGAGGAATTGGCCGCATCCAGAAGCAGCACCATTGGAACACCCCCGGCAACCACATTTTCGGGGCGATTGGACAAGATACCCGGGGCTGCGGGCGTCGCGGCGGTGCGGTTGGCGATGCCCGGCGGAACAAATATGGATATCTTTTGCTTCTTGCCATTCTCTTCGAGCGTGAAGTCCTCGGACTTCAAGCCGTGTACCGGCTGACCCGACTTATCGGTCACGACGACGTCGACGACGACCAGCCGGGTGTTGGCCCTAATCGTGATGGAGGGAAAGTCTGTTGCCGTCTCCTGACCCTGCAACATCGTCGGGCCAGCCGCAAGGTCGAGAACCAAGGCTGAAATGAGTGCGATACGAAAGGGCAGGTTACACAACATAGTACCTCCACGGGAGCGTCGGAACTCGAAGAACACTCGGAATGTACAGCCTTTCATGCGCGTTGGCAAGCTGTGACACTCCTATAGAGGCTGCCGAAAAACTCGGTGTTGCACTTGATTTTGGGTGGCGCAGCGGTTTGCCGCTGCGATAAATGACTTATGTTCATCGGCGGCTTTAGTCGCTCACGTCAAACTCTCTGGCAGAAAGGAATCTTTCCGCATCCTCTATAGTCGTGATGTGCGCTGCAGCGGAAGGGATTACTGCATTTGCTTGATGGTGGCGTGCTCCCTACAATAGACCTTTAATCCAAAATCCAAATCCTATGATCCATTTTCCCGTCCCTGAGGCCCTCACATTCGACGACGTATTACTCCTGCCGGCGCATTCCGGAGTGGTGCCCGCCAACACCAACACACAGACCCAGATCTCGCGCAACATTCGGCTGAATATTCCGATCGTCAGCGCCGCCATGGACACGGTCACCGAGTCGCACATGGCGATTGCCATGGCGCAGCAGGGAGGCCTCGGGATTATTCATCGCAACCTGACCATCGACCAGCAGGCCAATGAAGTCGACAAGGTGAAACGGTCGGAAAGCGGCATGATTGTTGACCCCGTCACTATGTCGCCCGATGCCAAAGTTTCCGATGCGCTTGAGGTCATGCAGAAATACAAGATTTCCGGCGTGCCCATCACGCTCAAGGATGGAAAGCTGGTCGGCATTCTCACCAACCGCGATCTGCGCTTCGAGACGCGCTTCGATATTCCGATCAGCAAGGTGATGACTCAGAAGAACCTGATCACCGTGCCGGTGGGGACGACACTGGAGCAGGCGGAAGAAATTCTGCACGAACACCGCGTGGAAAAGCTGCTGGTGGTCGACGACAAGTACAACCTGAAGGGACTGATCACGGTTAAGGACATCCAGAAGAAACTGAAATATCCTGGCGCAGCCAAGGACGATAAGGGGCGTTTGCGAGTGGGTGCGGCGATCGGGGCGACGGGCGATTTCCTGGAGCGCGCCCAGGAAATGGCGAGAGCGAAAGTCGACGTGTTGGCGATTGACAGCGCGCATGGGCATTCGGTGCTGGTGCTCGAAGCGGTCAAGAAAGTGAAGGCGAAGTTGCCGGAGGTAGAACTCATCGCCGGTAACGTCGCGACATTCGATGGCGCCTGCGACCTGGTGCGCGCCGGGGTGGACGGGATTAAAGTCGGCATTGGGCCGGGATCGATCTGCACGACGCGCATCGTAACCGGCGTGGGCGTGCCGCAGATTACTGCGATTGCCGAGGCGACGCGGGCCACACGCGACTCGGGTGTTCCGGTGATTGCCGACGGCGGCATCAAGTATTCCGGCGACATCAGCAAGGCGCTCGCAGCGGGCGCTTCCGCGGTGATGATCGGATCGATGTTTGCCGGAACCGATGAAAGCCCAGGTGAATTGATTCTGTATCAGGGCCGCACCTTCAAGGCGTATCGCGGCATGGGTTCGCTGGGAGCGATGGCGCAGGGTTCGAGCGAACGCTATTTCCAGAACTCGGACGGAGATGCGTCGACGGAAATTCCGATGATGGGCGAAGCGTCGAACCGGCTGGGTAAGTTGGTGCCGGAAGGAATTGAAGGGCGCGTGCCCTATCGCGGTTCGGTGTCGATGATCGTGCACCAGATGGTGGGTGGGCTGAAGTCGGGCATGGGTTACTGCGGATGCCTGACGGTGGCTGAACTGCAGCAGAAGGCGCGATTCGTGCGCATCAGCGCCGCCGGCTTGCGCGAAAGCCACGTGCACGATGTCATGATCACGCGCGAAGCTCCGAATTACGCAGCGGAATAATCCTGATTCATCCTTTAAGCAAATCAGGAAGCAAATCAGGATTGTCATCAAGCAAATCAGGATTGTCGTCCTGAGCGAAGCGAAGGACCTATGTACTTGCCCGCAGCGCCGAAATGACGACCGACTCGATTACTTCATCTCGTCCGAATCTTCTGCGCGCCTGGTGGCCTGCCGCGGTCTGGATCATTCTGATTGCGTTTGAGTCTACCGATTTCTTCTCGTCGGAAAATACCAGCGTTGTGCTGTATACGATATGGACGCGGCTGTTCGGCCACATCGATGTCTACACCTTCCTCGTCTTTCATCACTATCTGCGCAAGACCGGACACGTCGTCGGATATGGGATGTTGAGCCTGCTGCTGCTGCGCGGCTGGCGGGCCACGTTCGGTCGAGTTCCTGAGATGTTGTTGCGCGCGGCGCTGTTGTCCTGGCTTGGGACTGCCTGCGTCGCCGGCCTGGATGAATGGCATCAGAGTTACATTCCGTCGCGAACGGGCTCGATATGGGATGTCGCGCTCGATACCGTGGCGGGCGTAGCGTTTCTGGTGGTCGCTTATTTCTGGCTGCGGCGATCGGAAGGGGTGCGCTGATTAGTTAGCTGCAGAGCGAAGGCGGAGACGGGCGAGCCCCGTCTCTACCGGTCATTCTTGCGCTTGCGCCGGCGAACGATGCGCCAGCAGAGCGCACGCTGAGACGGTGGCGATCCCCGCCGAAAAATAGAACGGGACCGCCGGCCCATAGATCTTCCAAAGCGCCCCGGTGATCACGCTCGAGAGCAGCGTAGTCACGCTGGTGAGAAACGAATAAATTCCCAGAGCGCGGCCACGGATATCGGCAGCCACGCTTTCGACGACCAGCGCCTTGAGCACGGCATTGGTCAGCGCGTAGAAGAGTCCGTAGAAGGCCATGGTCAGCCAGATCGCCAACTGCGACGGCGCGAGCGCGAAAACGAAATAGACGATGGCGAAAACGAAATATCCCGCGGCCGCGATGGCCGAGCGCGAGAAGCGGTCGCTGAACTTGCCCGCCGGCCAGGAGAGCAGCGTGAACGTAATGTTGAAAACCAGCCCCAGCAGCGGCGCCCGAGACGCTGGAATGCCGATATTTCCGGCGCGCAGGACAAGGAACATGTCGCTGGAATTTCCCAGCGAAAACAGCGTAACCACCGCCAGAACGTAGTAGAAGCCGAACGGCAGTTTTGGCAGCCACTCAGCTTTGCTCGTGTGGAGACGGGCGCCCCCGCCCGTCTGCGTAGGGACAGCCGCCCCCGGCTGTCCAGCCGAGCGCAGCTCGGCAGCTGCTCCACCGTTGGCAAGCGGTTTGCCGCCGCGTCGAACCTCGCGAATCCCGACCCACGCGACGATGACGCATAAAGCCCCCGGAAACGCCGCCGACGCGAACACGCCGCGCATGCCGAAGCGTCCAATCACCGCCAGCGCCAGCAGCGGGCCGGAAATGGCGCCCGCGGAATCCATGGCTTGAATCAAGCCGTAGGCAGACCCGAGTGCCGACCGTTCGACCGAGTCGGCCACCATCACGTCGCGGGCGGTTCCACGGACGCCTTTGGCAAAGCGATCGCAAAAGCGAATTCCCAGAATCTGCCACCACGAAGAAGCCAGCGCCAGCAGCGGCTTCACCGCATTGGCCACGAAATATCCGCCGACCACAATGGGCTTGCGATGCGAAACCTTGTCGGTCACGTAGCCTGAAAAAAGTTTGGCGAAAGACGCCACGCTCTCAGCGACGCCTTCGATAATCCCCAGTTGCGCCGGTCCGGCGCCGAGCGATGCGAGAAATGCGGGCAGCACCCAATACGCCATTTCGCTGGCCGTGTCGTTGAGGAACGAGGTCAGGCCGAAAACGTATATATTTCGGGGAGTCGATTGGGAAGGCGGAGCGTCCATGTCCGTCCCTCGAAAATAGCATGGAAAAAATACCACGGGGCGCGAGCCTTTGGGAGTGGGTGAATTCCGTGTAGTCGACTGCAGGCTGCGAGCCACGAGCTGCGGGCAACCCGTTCGCTCGAAGCGCGCAGCTCGAAGCTGGTGGCGCTGCGTCTCTTCGCCGCTTCCAGTAGAATAATGATAGATGTCCGATCGCACCTTTACCCTTGATGAAGCGCAGACGCTCCTGCCGATTTTGGAATCGCTGCTCCGGCAAGCCATCCACGCCAAAAAGCTGATTGAAGACGTGGACGCCGAGTTGCAGGCGACAGCGCACCGGGTTTTTCTCAACGGTGGCACCATGCTGAACGTGGTGCATCTGGCGCGGCGCAAAGCGGAGCGCGAGCGGGCAATTCGCCGCATCAAAGACGCCCTCGCTGAAATTGACGCCACCGGCGTGCAGGTGAAAGATCTCGACATCGGATTGCTCGATTTCCCCTGCAAGGTGGAGCGCGAGATCCTTCTGTTGTGCTGGAAACTGGGTGAGCCGGCGATCACGCATTGGCACGGAACGAATGAAGGCTTCGCCGGACGTAAGCCGATTGACCAGCGCATCGCAAATGCTGGAAAGAAGCGGCCGAAGTAAACAAGCTCTCAGCTGTCAGCTTTCGGGCCTAAGCAGCGAATCGTCACAATTTCGATGTACGCTCCTCACTGATTTCCTCGTGCTCGTCGACCACAATCTAAATATTGTCATCCTGAGCGAAGCGAAGGACCTATGCACTCTCCGGCGCGTAGGAATGCCGTTCGTACCACCCTTCACTAAGATCGCGCCACTCACGATTCACCGAAACAATCAACTGAATCTTCCGAACCCGGAGCCAGCCTTTGATCCGCTTCTCGCGGTCAATCGCGTTGCGCACATCGTCAAAGCTTTCGTAGTAAACCAGGCGATCAATCTTGTAGTGCTTGCAAAACTCCGACCCGTCGCTTCGCTCAGGATGACACTGTGTGGATTGTGCTCGACAAACAGGCGGAATTCAGTGAGGGACGTACATCAAACTTGTGACGATTCGCCGCTTAGGCAACCTGCAACCAAATGTCATGATCCCGTAATTTTTTGTCATTGTCCCCAAGTCTTGTCATCCTGAGCGAAGCGAAGGACCTCTGCAATTGCTCGCAGCGCCGCAAACTCGCGGCCTCCCAGAAAACGCCGCGCAAGTTCCGAATCGCGCCCCGTTCTTTATATTCGAGAGCGCCTCGGCCACGTGTGGGTGGCTTCCCGACGGTACGACCCAAGCCATGCACTATTGGGGATCGAACAAGGGCTGGCCGTTCTGCTAAAATTACTCTGTCTGAGGCGATCGTTTATGTTCATGTTGACTGGGCGCAAATTGGCGTTGACGCTTGCGTTTACGGTTCTGATTGCGCTGGCCGCGGGGATCAGCTGCAAAGGATTCTTTGTCAGCCCCACGCTGAGTACGATCTCGGTTGCGCCGTCGTCCCAAACCATTGAGACAGGTAGTACCGACAACACCCAGCAATTCACGGCCACCGGCACCTACACTGACGGCAGTACTGGCAATCCCGCTGTTTCGTGGACCAGCTCCGAGCCGGGCTTTGCCACGATCAGCACTTCCGGGCTGGCGACCGCAGTTAGCATAGGTCAGACATCGATCACGGCGACAGCTGTGGAGAATGGCACTATAACCGGCTCAGCGGCGCTTACAGTCAGCGTCGGCTGCATCGAGTCAATCACCCTGGATCCGGCGAGCCCCGGGACCCAAAGCTTAAGCACGGGATCGCTGCAATTCAGCGCGACGGCGACTACGTGCACTGGCAACGTCGATGTTACGCAGATTGCAGTCTGGACCTCCACCGATACAAACGTAGCTACCATCATCGACGGCCTAGCCACCTTCGTGGCAGACGGTACGACAGGTATCACGGCCGCGGTTGGAAACGTTGTCAGCCCCACTGCTACCCTGAACATAGTTGACTAGGCGAAGCATCCGGCCAACCGAGCCGGGTGCTCCACTCATCGCGTTGTTTGCGATGAGTGGGTACTGCGAGCGCCCCCACTCCCACGGTCTTTTTCATCACAAAACATGTGTGCGCGCCATCACAGACAACCAACCCGCCGCGCACGATAATGACGTTCCGGATCGAAGCATCCAGACGTGTGCCCGACTCCGATGGCGGCCAGTGCAGCCGCCAAAATCCCATTTTGGGACGCTCTTTGACAACTTGAGGCGATCAGCGGGCGTGAGCGAAGCGGGAGCCCGCTGCCGAAATCCAGAGCGAAGCGAAGGACCTGGCCGCTAACACATTGGTTCTCAAAGACTTTAGCTATAAGTCCTTAAAAGTCAAGGATCTAGCGGGAATTTCTTCCTAACCCCATGATTCCAATAGGGAGGGGGGAGGGGGGGTACCACTGTACCAGTCAGTTATTATATCTTGAGTTAATAGGCTGGAACATACCGATCAGATGTTTGTCATCCTGAGCGAAGCGAAGGACCTATGTATTTTGCCCGCGCCAGCGGAATGCATGGTCCTTCGCTTCGCTCAGGATGACGACCGAGATCCTTACTACAAACTTCGGGCGCGGTACCCGAATCCCCGCCGCCGAAAACAGGCTCGCGTTATATTGGAGAGCGAGCCTGTGAAACGCACTTTCCATCAATTTTTGTCGCTGCGCGTTTTGACGTGCATTCCAGTTTTCTTTCTCCTGTCGTTGTCAGCCTGTAGTCGCAACGGTGGCCGCGCGTTGGAGATTGCCTATGTTTCCGGAGTGCAGGCCATCCTGCGCGACCGCGTGGCCCAGGTCTACGAAAAAACCGGAGTAGTCAAGAACGGCGAGCGCGTGGAAGTGCTCGATCACGATCGCCACTTCGTCAAGGTGCGTACGGCGACAGGCGCAACCGGATGGGTGGAACAGCGCTACATCGTCGGCCAGGATGTCTACGACAAGATTCAGAAGCTGACCGCGGACAACCAGAACGATCCAGTGCAAGCGCAGGGAACGACCCGCAACGACACGAATCTGCACGTCGAGCCGGGACGCGACAGCGAACATCTCTATCAGATTTCGGCCGGCGAGAAGCTGTCGCTGTTGAAGCGAGCCACAGCCGATAAACAGGGCACGGTTGCGGCGCCTGCGCACTCAGCCAAACTCGCGGGTAATAAGAATGAGCATGAGCGTGAGAACAAGGGCAAGAATGAGCAGGACAAGAAGGCTGCGCCCCCGATCGCTCCTCCGGCAAAGCCTGTTCCGGCAGGCACTGTTCCGGTAGTTCCTGCTCCGATAATCCCTGCTCCGATAATCGAGGATTGGTGGCTGGTGCGCGATTCCCACAACCGTGTCGGCTGGGTGCTGGCCCGCATGATCGATCTCGACGTGCCGCTCGACGTTGCACAATACGCGGAGGGCCAGCGCATTGTCGCGTTCTTCGTGCTCAATCAGGTTCAGGATGGAGACAAAAAAGTCGCGCAGTACCTGACCGTCCTCACCGAGCCGAAGGATGGCTTGCCGTTCGACTTCAACCAGATTCGCGTCTTTACCTGGAACGTGAGGCGTCATCGCTACGAGACGGCCTATCGCGAGCGCATGGCAGGCGTTCTGCCAGTGACCGTTTCACAAGAGAGCTTCGACAAGGAAGGCACGTTGCCCGTATTCGTGATTCGAGTTGAAGACGACAAGGGCAACATCAGCGAACGCAAGTACAAACTCAACACGCCGATTGTCCACCGCGTGCTCGCGCCGGGAGAAACGCCAGTGCGGACGTCGCCGAAACGAGCCGCGCGGCGGAAGCGATAGCTTTGGCACCGTCGAGACGCCGAGGTCGCCGAGAAAAAAGCAGATCCTTCGCTTCGCTCAGGATGACAATCTTGGTTGAGATTTTCTTGGCGGTCTCGGCGTTTGGGCGGTTCAATCAACTGTAGAACTCGGCGATGCTCTCGACCACCCACCGAATCTCGGCTTCGGTCAACTCCGGGAACATCGGCAAGGCCATCACTTCCTGCGCCGCCAGTTCCGAGACGGGCATATCTCCCGCCTTCAATCCGAGATAGGAAAAGACCGGCTGCAGGTGCAGCGGCAGCGGATAGTAGATTTCCGAACCGATTTTTCTTTCCGCCAGGAATTTGCGCAGTTCGTCCCTGCGCTGGGCGCGAATCACATATTGATGAAACACATGTTTCGCTTGCGGGCTTCGCGCCAGCAATCGCACCGGCGCGCTGGCTGCATTCGAAGCCTGGTTGGACGTCGACCCAGAAGTTAGTCCAGAAGTTAGTCCGGAGCTGGCGAACAGCTGGTCGTAGGTTGCGGCGTGCTGCTGCCGTCTCCGGTTCCAGTCCGCGAGGTGGGCCAGCTTCACCCGCAGTACGGCTGCCTGAATGGCGTCCATGCGTCCGTTCCAGCCAAACTCGTCATGGTAGTAACGCCGCGGACTGCCATGGTTGCGCAGTTGCCGCATGTGCTCGGCCATATCGGGACCAGTAGTGGTGACGATCCCCGCATCTCCGTAAGCGCTGAGGTTCTTGGTGGGATAGAAACTGAAGGCAGCAGTCACGCCGAGCGAGCCCGCGCCACGCCCGTTCCACTCGGCGCCAATCGCCTGGGCTGCGTCCTCCACGATGGCAACTCCGAATTCGTTGGAGATGCGGTCGAACCCGTCCATGTCGGCGCACTGTCCGTAGAGATGCACGGGAAGAATCGCGCGAATATTTCCGGGCTCTGCGGCTGCGGCCTGCCGATCGCGTTGTCGCCGGTCTTGCATTTCCCGAAGAACCAGCGCCGCATCGAGATTCAGCGTCCCGGGATCGACATCGACGAAGACCGGCGTCGCGCCTGCCCGCACTATTGCGCTGGCCGAGGCGAAGAAGCTGAACGCGGTAGTGATGACGGAGTCCCCTGGCTTTATGCCGGCGGCGACGAGCGCCAGCCAGAGGGCCTCCGTTCCCGATGCGCAAGCGACGGCGTCAGCCGCTCCCGTCAGCGCGGCAATCTCGCGCTCGAGCGCCTCAACCTCCGGACCGAGAATGAAGCTTTGCGAATCGCACACGCGCGCAATGGCGGCCAGCACTTCTTCCCGGATGCCAGCGTACTGGCGGTGCAGGTCCAAAAGAGGAACGGCGAGCGGAACAGCGCGGGGAACGGCGAGAGGAACGGACTCGGGCGTTGCGGTTCGTGTTGGCGTTGAATTGGATTTCACTGGAACGAAATTCTAGCAGGTTGCCCTCGCGTCCTTTGTGCCGCTTTTGGTTTCCTCAGGGCGTCGCCTTGAGCTTGGTGACGTGTGGCGGCTTGGGCCGTGGGCCGTCGCCGGCAAGATGCTTTTGCCACAGCGTCAACGCAGGGCGCAGCCGGTCGAAATCGAGATCGGGAAACGAGCGCTCAGCGCCATTGAGATTCCGTATGGCCCGCTCCAGAACCGAGCGCGCCCCGACGAGGTTGCCCGTGGACACGTGGTGAAAGGCGACCGCCAACTGCACCATACCTTGCATGTTCAGGCGGAGATGCCGGCGCGAGGGCAGATCGCGAGGCAGAGCGCGCCACACGTCTTCAAGTGCTTCATGAGCGTCGAAAAAATGGGAGTGGTTGAAGAGATCAAGGCCTCGGTTGAAGTCCTCATTATTGACGACCTCAAGCGGCATGGTCATAACGATCCTAGACTCCGGCGGCTGCACACTCCGCACAACAATCTACATGTTTCCATAGATAATTCGGCGATCTCCATCCAAGAAACTGTATGGTCCCGCTACTCTAAATGTATGTCATTGAAAAATATGATCGTTATTCGGTTCCTTTTTGGAATCCTGATTGCATTTAGGGGCTCGTTATCATTCAAGAGTTTCCTTGGGGCTGTGTGCCGATGTCTGGCTCTCCCCGTAGCAAGCAAGGTAACGCGATCAAGTGCATTTAGATTTCCAGATTTACACAGGAGCGATCGAAATGGAATCTGCATTCCGCAACATTCGGACCTACTCTCTGCTGGCCTTCGTCGTACTAGCTCTTTGCGCTGGAGCTTTCGCCCAGGTTTCCAAGGGCTCCATATCCGGAACCGTGATAGATGCCACGGGCGCTGCCGTCGTGGGCGCGGAAGTGAAGGCGACCAGTTTGGCGACGAACCAGGCTACCACCACGGTGACCGACAATTCTGGCCTGTTCAAGATTCCGTTGTTGCCCATCGGCGCATTCCGCGTGGAAATCTCGAAAGCTGGGTTCCGCAAGTCTTCGCTGAGCGGGATTGAAGTGACGCCGGGCGTCGATAACGGACTGGGAAACGTCAGGCTGGAGATTGGATCAGTCGCGGAAACGGTCGAGGTCACGGCGGCTACGCCGCTGGTGGAGACGACGCAGGCCCAGGTCACGGCCACTTTCGGCCAGACGTATTTGGACAATATTCCCGGCATAGGGTCGAACGAGGGCTTGGATAATCTGGCCATCCTGCTGCCGGGCGTGAGCATGGCCCGCGACCTGGCCTTTTCCAACAGCAACGGTGTGGATTTTTCCGTGAACGGGCTGCGCGCGCGCGATAACGATCAGCAAATTGACGGACAGAACAACAACGACAATTCGGTGGGCGGCCCCGGGATATTTGTGGCTGACACCAATTTTGTGAACGAATACCAGGTTGTTACCAACAACTTTGGCGCGGAATACGGTCGCGACGCTGGTTCGGTGGTCAACGTCACCACTAAACAAGGCACGAATGTG